>Ga0164294_10001828_pt1 | contig 19424 bp, 17 predicted proteins | sample GEODES005metaG_FD_111479 | JGI IMG/M metagenome (GOLD analysis project Ga0164294, IMG submission 111479) | Oligotrophic lake water microbial communities from Sparkling Lake, Wisconsin, USA - GEODES005 metaG | ecosystem: Environmental > Aquatic > Freshwater > Lake | place: USA: Sparkling Lake...
CATGAGCCCTTACTTCGTAACCGACGCCCAGCGCATGGAAGCGGTTTACGAAGATCCATACATCCTCTTCCACGAGAAGAAGATCAGCACGGTTCAGGACCTCGTTCCTCTGCTTGAGAAGGTTCTCCGACTCGGACGACCGTTCATCATCATCGCAGAAGACATGGAGAACGAAGCGCTTGCGACTTTGGTTCTCAACCGAATCCGCGGCGGACTCCAGCTCGCAGCCGTTAAGGCTCCTGGCTTCGGCGACCGACGAAAGGCAATGCTCGAAGATATGGCGATCCTCACCGGTGGCCAGTTCATCAGCGACGATCTCGGCGTGAAGCTTGAGAACGTGACGCCAGACATGCTCGGCACCTGCCAGCGCATCGTCATCACCAAGGAAACCACCACGATCGTTGGCGGTCGCGGCGACAAGGCCGGCATCGATGGCCGACTGAAGCAGATCAAGGCTCTGGCTGAGAACACCGATTCGAGCTACGACAAGGAAAAGCTGCAGGAGCGATTTGCGAAGCTCAGCGGCGGCGTTGCCGTCGTGAAGGTTGGCGCAGCCACCGAAACCGCACTTAAGGAAAAGAAGGCCCGAATCGAAGACGCTCTCGCTTCGACCCGAGCGGCTCTGGAAGAAGGCATCGTCCCTGGCGGCGGTACGGCTCTTCTCACCGCCGGTAAGGTCCTCGACACCCTGCAGGCTGATGGCGACGAACAGATCGGCATCAACATCATCAAGAAGGCGATCGAAGCGCCGCTTCGAACCATCGCCGAAAACGCCGGTGCCGAAGGCTCCGTCGTGGTTGCCGAAGTCAAGCGAAACGGACTCGGATTCAACGCAGCAACGCTTGAGTTCGGAGACTTGCTCGCCCAGGGCGTCGTTGACCCAACGAAGGTCGTTCGACAGTCGCTACAGAACGCGGCTTCGATCAGCGGACTCTTGCTCACGACGGAAGCTATCGTCGCCGAGCTCCCAGAGACCGAAGACGAAGGCCACGGCCACTCGCACAGCCACTAAGATTTCTTAGTGAGCTTCGGCCCCCTTGCCACTTTGGCGAGGGGGCCGTTTTATGTTACTGCTGCTTCGAGTACTTCTTCTCGGCCAGGGCGAAAAGTTCGAGGGTGAACTCGGTTACCGGGAAGCCTCGGTCGTTGCCGAACGGCTTGGGGTTGCCGATGCCGAGATTCGAGAGCATGATCACCGAGAGTCCGGTGTCGAAGTTGCGCGCGATGGCGGTCCCGGTGTGTCCGGTGTGGAATCCGGTTCGACCGCCGCCGCTCTTAACGACAGTCCAACCGGCGGCGTAGGGCACGGCGGCGTTCGGGAGCTTGCCGTTGTTGGTCAAGAACGGCGTCATCGCTCGTTCCCAGGTCGCGGTCGAGAGCAGTTTGCGCTGAGCAATTGCGGTTTCCCACTTTGCGAGGTCGTCGACGGTCGAGTACAAGCCTCCAAAGGCGTTGAAGTCGAACGAGCCCATGGCTTCGGCAATGCTCCAACGCGCGAACTTGTTGTCGCGGATGGTGTATTGATCGGCGAGCATTGGGACGACGGCCGAGCGATTGATAAAGCCAGATGAGGTCATGCCAAGCGGGGTGAGGATGCGGCGCTCGACCTGCTCCGGGAACGGCGCTCCGCCCGCGGCTTCGATGACGTGGCCGAGGAGCTGATAGCCCACGTTGCTGTACTGAAACTTAGTGCCCGCCGGGAACGCGGGGGTCATTTTGAAGGTGTCTTCCAGCTGCTGCGCGCGGGTGTACGGGAAGAAGGAGAGCGAGCTGTATCGCGGCGGAACCACGGCGAATTCGGGCAACCCGGCCGAATGGTTGATCAAATATTGAACCGGGACATTGGCCCAAGACGCCGGAGCGCTTGGAAAGAATTTGGACAGTGGATCTTCGAGCGAGAGCTTCTTGTCGTCCACGAGCATGAGCGCGAGGACGGCGGCAAACTGTTTGCTGACGCTGGCGAGTTCGAACTTGGTTTCTCGGCGAACTGGGACTTGCCACTGGATGTTGGCCACCCCGGCATTCACTTGCTTCACGACTTTGCCGTTTTGCACCACGGCAATTGCTACGCCGGGAATTTGGTACTTCTTGACCGCGTTCTTCACGGCATCGTCGATCGCGTCGGCCGCGCCGATGCTTGTGAGGGCGAGGGTTAAGCACAAAGCCGGAATTCGGAGTCGCTGCATGTTCGTATCGTATCCGTAATGGCAGGGTGGCGTAAACCAGTTGGCGAACGTTTCGCTAACGGTTCTTCGCCTAATCTGAGGAAAGCCGAAAGTTCTGACGCGTCCAATGCGAAAGGAACAATCCTTTCGGATACCATGGACATTGGAGGCAGATGATGAGCAACGCAGAAGTAGAAAAAGTAGCAAGCACCGGCAAGATTGTCGAATCGGAATTCATTCGAGTGGTGTATCAGCAGGGGCTTCCACAAACCGTTGGCGTCAACGGCTGCCGTGTGGAAGACGTGATCGCCGTGGCAATGGCCCGGTTGGATGACTATCAGAACGGATTACTCGCCTGCGAAGAGAACGAAGAAGCGATCACGTTCCTTCGAAAGGCGACACGCGCTCTCGAAGACCGACGGCGACGACGAATGGAGCAGGGTGTGTTTAACACCATGTCTCGCCACGTCATCATTCGGACCGAAGACGAGCACGAAGACTTCTCCGCCACTGGGGCTTGACCTATTTTCGGGTGCCTAAAGGCCCAATCTAACGGGCCTAACCCCCGCTCAGAAAAATTTTCGCATAAAACATTACACACCCGGCACAAAGCCGAATGTGAGATGCGTATAGCACGCATCTTTGGTTCAAGGGAACAAATGATGTTGAAGCGAACACTGTATGCGCGATTCCTCTCGGCAAGTCTCGGACTGTCGGTTCTGCCCGCTTTTGCTGGGCAAGACCCCAGCCTCAACCTCCAGTACGCCATTCCGGCTTCCGAGGAAATCTCGATTCTAGAATCGGTACCGTCCTCGACTTTGGAAGATCAGGCGAATCAGACCGTTAGCGTTCGGTTTACGAATGCCAAGGCGAAAGAAGTCTTCGGCTGGCTACAAAAGAAGAACGTCAACTTCGTGGTTGATGATTCGCAACTGCCAGCGAACAAGACGATCACGCTGAACCTGCAGAACCAGCCGCTGGAAGATGTTCTGGAAGCGATAGGATCGGCGCTTGGCGGACGATTCGAAAAGCGAAAGGACATTTACGTGTACCAGTCCGGCGAGGGCCTACGCGTCTCGCCGCTGCGGGCGCTGGATTCCAGCCGATCGATTCTGCCTCGAATGCGAATTGAAACACGTCCGTCGCGGCCAATGACGCCGGAAGAAAAGAAGCGGTTCGAAGAGTCGATGCAGAAGTTCGAGTCGGAGATGAAGCGCTTCGGAGAAACGATGGAGAAGAAATTCGGACCTGAGTTTGAGAAGCAATTCAACTCGAAAGAGATGGAGCTGAAGCTGAACAAGGCTTTCGGTCCTGACTTTGAGAAGCGGATGGAAGAGTTCGGTAAGTCTTTCGAAGGGATGGGCAAGCAATTTGAGCTGAGCTTCAAGGACTTTGATAAGGACTTCAAGGACCTGGACATCGAGATACAGGAGCTCTCGAAGCTCGGTGAAACGATCGACATCGCGGTTAAGGAAAAGGATGTCGATGGCCTGCTGAAGTCGCTCACGCCAGAGCAGAAGAAGCTTCAGGCCGACCGCGGCTACTTGCTTCTGAAGGATCTGACGGAGAGCCAACGAAAGCACTTCCCGAAGGAAATGAAGGGCAAGTTCGAGATCAGCATCGTTAAGGACGGCCAAAAACTCACCATTAAGGGCGAGTAATCCCGATCCATTCCGGGGCGAGCGAGTAATCGCTCGCCCCGTTTTTGTTAGGTACCTTGAGGTGTGGGTATTCGCACAATTCGGATTCTGGCGGCCACCCTTGCCTTCTTCGGGGTCGGCCTTGGTGCCTTCGGTGCCCATGCTCTAGCCGCTCGTTTAGCCGAGTACGGAAAGGACCAGTGGCAAACCGCGACGCAGTACTTGATGTTCCACGTTCTCGCGGCGCTGGTTACCACGTTTTGGAACCACAAGTTTTCGCGTCTGGCGGGCACTTTATTTGTGTGCGGAATCTTTGTTTTTAGCGGCAGTTTGTATGTGTTAGCGCTTTCGCGGGTGAAGATTCTTGGCGCGATCACGCCAATTGGTGGAGTGTTGTTTCTATCGGGTTGGATCTGCCTGATCCTGTTCGCGGCGAAATCGACAGAAAACGAAGCAAACTAGCTTTGTGCAAGCGACTGCCGACTGGACCCTTATCTTCGACCAAACCAACGGCCTGCGTACCGGGCGACTCAGCGAGTCCTATGCGTACATTCGAAAACTAGCGGCTTACTCGCCGAAGGCAAAGGTCATTCGATATGGCACTTCGCCCCAGGGCAGGGATATGTTGGCGCTGCTGATTTCCGACGAAAAGAACTTCTCTCCCGAGCAATGGGCGAAGTCGGATAAGCCAACTATCTTCATCCAAAACGGAATTCACAGCGGCGAGATCGAAGGCAAAGATGCAAGCCTGATCTTGGCCCGTGAGTTGTTGGTCGAAAAGAAGCACGCGGCGTTCCTTAAGAACGTGAACATCGTGCTGGTGCCGGTTTTCTCGGTAGACGCACACGAGCGGTTTGGTCCCTACAATCGAGTCAATCAGAACGGACCCGTGGAGATGGGTTGGCGGGCTACCGCGCAGAACCTGAACCTGAACCGCGACTGGATGAAGGCCGACTCGCCAGAAATGCGCGGCCAAATCGGCCTGGTGCAGCGTTACCGACCGGATTTCTTCTTTGATAACCACACGACGGACGGTTCGGATTACCAGTACGTCCTCACCCTTGGGATTCCTTGGGCACAGACCATTGCGCCGAAGGCGGCGAAGTTTGGACGCGATCTATACGCCCAAATCAAGACCGACTGCGAGAAGGCAGGCTTCCCTACTGCTCCTTACTTCGGAATGGCCGACCGAACAGATCCAAGCAAGGGAATCTCCGTGACGGACTACTCGCCGCGCTTCTCGCATGGCTACCTCGCGACCATGGACCGCCCCGGGATGTTGGTCGAGACCCATGTTTTGAAGCCATATAAGCAACGAGTGGAAGCCACCCACCGCGTGATGCTTGAGACGATTCAGTACTGCATTGCCAACAAGGCCGCCTTGAAGCAGATGAACCGGGACTCCGACGCAGCCGCCAGCGCGGCAAAGGACGGCAGCAAGTTTGTGCTTTCCAGTCGGCTCACCGCCGAACGCACGCCATTCACCTTCCTTGGCTACGAATATGCGCCGAAGCCAAGCGCGATTACGGGCGATCAGATTGCGGCTTGGCGGCGAGACAAGCCAACGACGGTGAATACGTTTGTTCGCTGGAACTTTGAACCTGAAACGATCGCCACGGCGCCGGCGGCTTACGCGGTTCCGCCCGAGTGGCAGGCGGTCAACCAAACGCTTGCCTTGCACGGTCTCATGAGCTACACGATCGGGCGGGAGGCCAAGACCTTTGGGCAGGTCACGCGCTTTTCAAACGTAAAGTTCCCAAGTCAGCCGTTCGAGAGCCGCTTCCAACCGAACTACCAATCGGCAACCGCGGTAGAGCCTGTCACGTTGCCGGTCGGAACGCGGATTTATCCGATCAACCAGAAAAACGCCAAGCTGCTGGTCCACTTGCTCGCGCCAAATGGTCCAGATTCCTTGCTGAAGTGGGGATCGTTCAACCCGATCTTTGAGCAGAAGGAGTACGCGGAGGACTACGCCATGGAGCCGTACGCGAAAAAGATGCTCGAAGCGGATGCGAGCTTGAAGGACGAGTTTGAGAAGCGGCTACAAGAACCCGCGTTCAAGAACTCGGCTTCGGCCCGGCTGAACTTCTTCTTTGAGCGATCTCCGTTCTTCGACAAGGCGCTTAACCGGTACCCGGTCGTGATGTTCTCCGCGGAGCAACTCGCGACGATTCAGAAGAACTCTAGGCAGTAAGCAGGCAGTGGCGGGAAGGCGGCTAACGCCTTCGCATTCACCATCGCGACCGGCCGATTTCGGGCCAAGTCTTGGAGGCTTGGCTCGCCCAGCACGATTTGCGCCAACTGGTGATGCGTCACGCTGAGATCAACCTCACCTTCGGGACCGAAAACTCCGCTGTTTGACGCGATGGAGTCGTCCGTCACCGTAACCCGCAGCGCTGGCGCGAGTTTGGCAAGGACTTCGGGCACGTTAAGAACGCGGTACATGATTCCGCGTTCGATCTTCGTCTCAACTCCCTGATCCAGGTACTGCGCCATGAAAGGGCTGTCGGATGGCTCGTACCAGCTGAGTCCGTTCTTATTCACGGCGAGGCCACGCAGGAAGCTCAGGATCGAGTCGTATCCGGCAGCGGTGGACCAAACCACCTCCGAGACGTGATCTACCGTCCAGAAAGAAGTGCTGTGACTGATCACGGCGTATGCCTCAACCGGGTCGCCAGCCGCATAGATGCAGAGTTCTCGATTTTCGGCTAGCACCCTCATCCACTGAATGCCGTTCCGGATGTTCAATCCAGAACGAGATTCGGCAAAAACGCGGTGGCAGCCAATGAGCTGCTCGTAATCTGCCGGCCCTGAGAGGCGGATCGGAAGGGTTTGTTGAGTCTTCGGAAGGCGCTCACGCGGACACGTGATCTTGATTCGCTTGCCGCACGACTCGTATCCGGACTTTCGGTAGAACGTCTCGCTGAACGGGTACAGACTCGACATCAGATAGCCCTCTTCCTTCAGCAGGTTCACCATGCCGTTGAGCATCTTTGTCCCGATGCCTCCTCCGCGCCGATGCGGAAGAATAGCAACGGCAGCGATGCCGGCGGTTCGCATCTCAACCCCTCGGAAGAGACCGGTGAAATCGACCACTTTGAACGCCCCTTCGATGACGCCGTCAACTTCTGCGACATAACCCTTGGAAAATTCGAAGGATCGATTCCCTTCTGGAATGTTGTCGCCGTTGTTGTAGGTTAGCGACAATACGCGCCAAAAACTTTCCTCATCGCGGGTTGGGTCGTAAGGGCGAACGGTGACCGAAGACATCATCTTTAGCTTACGCAGATTGTCGTTCTAGCCGCCTGAGTAAATTCCGTGCCGATTGCGTAAAGTAGACGGCAAACATGAATATTGAACTTCTGCGCGAACTCACCGAGGCGCACGGCACCTGCGGATTCGAAGATGCGGTTCGCGAAATCGTCGCCCGCGAACTCGGCCCGATTTGTGAACTATCCACCGACGCGATGGGCAACCTGATCGCTCGAAAGCCGGGCAACGGAACCAAGGTCATGCTGGCAGCTCACATCGATGAAATTGGCTTCATGGTGAAGTTCATCGACGGCAACGGATTCCTGCGGGTCAATCCTCTTGGCGGCTGGGATCCACGCCAGATGAACAGCCAGCGCGTGCTTGTCCACACGCGCACCGGATCGCTGCCTGGCACCTTGATGCACGGCACGAAGCCAACCCACTTGCTGACCGATGCCGAGAGAAATTCGGGGCAGAAGCTTGACGACTTCTTCATTGACCTTGGCCTGACCGCCGAAGTTGTGAAAGAGAAAGTCCGGTTGGGCGACACCGCCACCATGCTCGGACGATTTGAAAAGATCGGTAACCACTTCACCTGTAAGGCGATGGATGACCGAGTTTGCGTCTTCATCATGATCGAAGCGATGAAGCAGGCTCTGAACTCAGGCGCCGATATCTATGCCGTTGCCACGACTCAAGAAGAGATTGGTCTTCGCGGAGCTACGGCCGCTGGGTTTAGCATCAAGCCGGACGTAGCGATCGCGCTGGACATCACGTTGGCCAACGACATTCCGGGTGTGCCAGAACCGGATCAGATCACGAAGCTAGGCGCCGGTACCGCGATCAAGATCATGGATTCCTCCCTGATCTGCCACCCGAAAGTCGTGGCGCGATTCCGCGAGCTTGCCGAGAAGGAAGGCATTCCGCACCAAATGGAGATCCTTCGGGCGGGCGGCACCGATGCAGGCGGCATTCAGCGGCTCCACGGCGGCATCCCAGCGTTCACGTTGAGCGTGCCAACGCGGTACGTCCACACGGTCAACGAGACGGTGCACGAGCGAGACGTTGCGGCGAGCATCGAACTGCTCACCGCCTTCCTTAATCAGGCAACCGCCGAAAATCCGAACGCGCCGCTGTTCTGATCTCTCAGACCAGTCGGCCTTCGATAAGCGACTTCTGCTCGGGCGAAAGCTCAACAAGCGGGAGTCGCACTCGTTCCGTATCGAACCCTCGCTTTGCCAGGGCGAACTTGACCGGCACCGGGTTCGGATATGCGAACAGCGCTTGATACACCGGCAATAGGCTCAGGTGAATCTTCTTCGCCTCTTCTGGATCACTTGGATAAGCATTTAGAAGCGCCTTGATTTGGCTACCAACGATGTGACCCGCAACGCTAACGATGCCGTGTCCGCCAACGGATAGGATGGGCAGGGTCAACGCGTCGTCTCCACTGTAGACTCGGAATCCGCAAGGGGCCTGCGCGCAAACGTCTTGAATCTGCGGCACATTTCCGCTGGCTTCCTTGACGGCAACGATGTTCTCAATTTCGGCCAGTCGCATCAGAGTCGGCGTTTCCAGATTGATCGCGCTGCGGGGCTGGATGTTGTAGATCATGACCGGCAGCGTGGTCTTCGCGGCGACGGTTGAAAAGTGCGCGTACATGCCGTCTTGGCCAGGGCGGTTGTAGTACGGGTTGACCAGCATGATGCCGTGCGCTCCAGCCTTGGTTCCGACCTCGGTGAGCTCAATGCTTTCTTTGGTGTTATAGGTACCGGCGCCAAATACGACCGCTGCTCGGTCGCCAACTTCATCGAGTACGGCCTCGAGCACCGCGACCTTTTCGTCGTGCTCAAGCGTGGGTGACTCACCGGTAGTGCCGTTGACGACAATACCGTCGATCATTTGGTCGTCGACCAGGTACCGCGCGATTCGGCGCACTTCGGGAAGATTCACCGCTCCCGTTTCATCAAACGGCGTAACCATGGCGGTGAGGAGCCGACCCCAATCTTTCGGCGCGAAGAACGATCCCATCTCCTCAGTTTGTACCCGTGAGTTCGAATTCGTTATTCGGCAAGTCTGACGATTTCATCCACGACTTCATCAACTGATTTGCCGCCGGTCTCGATGATGACGGCGGCGTCGGCAACCTGCAGCGGGCTATCTTCGCGCGTGATGTCTCGGTGATCGCGCTGGAGGATTTCTGCGCGCACCGCGCCGAAGTCACCCGCCGTGCCACGATCTTGATACTCCACCGTTCTTCGCTTGGCGCGCTCTTCGAGGCTGGCCGTCATGTAAATCTTGATATCCGCGTTCGGTGCGATCACCGTAGTGGCGTCTCGGCCTTCGAGAATCACGCCGCCTTCGGCGATCATGGCTTGCTGTCGCCGAACCATCTCCTTTCGGATTGGGGTGTGCGCGCTGAGTTGGCTGGCGAGTTCGCTGATCTCGGGGGTTCTGATCTCGCTGGTGATGTCTTTTCCGTCTAAAACCAAGCGCTGAGGGTTTTGTCCGGTGAACTCTAGACTACGGGCCCCAAAGGAATTGGCCAAGGCTTGGGGATCATTCACGAGTCCCTCTCGAACCGCCACGAAGGCTACTGCGCGGTACATGGCGCCGGTGTCGAGGTAGCGGATGTTCAACTTCGCCGCGACGGCCTTGGCCGTAGTGCTCTTCCCGGCTCCGGCGGGTCCGTCGATGGCGATGACAATGTTTGCTTTCATGACTTTACGATGCTTCGAAGGTGCGATTCGAAGTTGGGATAGCTGGTCTGGATGCTGTCGGCGTTTTCGATGACCGTCTCGCCCTCGGCGACAAGGCCGGCAATGGCGAACGCCATACCGATCCGGTGATCGCCGCTAGCATCGATGATCGCGCCCTTTAAAGGCGTTGGACCTTGGATGACAAATCCGTCTTCGGTCGCCTCGACGTTCGCTCCCATGGCGCGCAGGCCGGCAGAAACCACTCCGATACGATCGGTTTCCTTCACGCGGAGTTCTCGGGCGTCTCGGATGATCGTTTCGCCGCTGAGTTGGGTTGCCAGCACGGCGAGTACAGGTATTTCATCGATCAAGCGCGGGACCAAGCTGCCTTCGATGACGAACGGCTTCGTGCCACCTCGGGTGATTTCGATATCGGCGACCGGTTCACCGTTCTCGTCTCGCGGGTTCCGGTGGACAACGGTCGCGCCAACTTGGCTGAGCACGTCCAAGATCCCGGTACGAGTTGGGTTCACGTTCACGCCGATCAGCGTGAGAGGCTGCTCGGCCAGGAGTGCGCCCGCAACGAGCCAAAACGCGGCGCTGCTGATGTCGCCCGGCACGCGCATTTCGAAAGGCTTGAGGTCGAAGCTAGGCTCGATCTCGACGGAGTTCTCATCGACCGTGATCGACGCCCCCATCGCGGTTAACATACGCTCGGTATGGTCGCGACTCTTGGTTGGTTCGTGCAAGACGGTCTTGGCGTCGGCTCTAAGTCCGGCGAGAAGGACACAACTTTTGACCTGGGCGGAGGCGACTTCTGAGTGGTAGGTGATGCCGTGCAACTGACCGCCTTGGATGGTCAGGGGCGGGGTTTCGCCGGTAACGATCGCTCCCATCTCATTCAGCGGTTTTGCGATGCGCTTCATTGGGCGTCGGGAGAGTGAGGCATCTCCCTTCATCGTCACACTCAGTGGCCGGCTCGCGACCAGGCCGCTGAGAAGGCGCATGGTGGTTCCACTATTGCCGCAATCGAGCGGTTCGCCTGGTTGTGACCACCCTTTGGTGGGGATTACCGTGACGAAAGAGCCTTCGTCCTCAAACCGCGTTCCGAGTTGCTCAAGGCAATGGCGGGTGGACTCGCAATCTTCTCCGCGCAACGGGTTTTCGATCCGACACGGACCGTTTGCGATGGCACCGAGGAGATAGGAACGGTGGGTCAGCGACTTATCGCTGGGGATCACGATTTCGCCGGAAACGGCATGGGCCCGAGTTACAACTAGCTTCATCTTTTCTTCGCTCCGGTCACATCATCGCCGGCGTTTTTAGGCAGCTTGGCTTTGGCTGCGGCGGAGGAGACGAAGAACTTCTTCACCGCCGCTGCGTCGCCCTCATCGAGTTGCGTCGCTAAAGTTTCTAGTTCTTTCGCAAACTCGCGCAAGCTACTTGAGACGGCGGTTCGGTTGCCGAGAAGGATTTGGGACCACAGTTCAGGATCAACTCCGGCCACGCGCGTCCAGTCTTTCCAACTGCCGCCCGCGGCATCGACGTGGGAGAGTTCCGACGCGTTGAGCACCAACTGTCCAGCCAAGACGTGCGGCAGGTGGCTGAGGATCGCGACGTGGCGGTCGTGGTCTTCGGCCGAAATCCGCACCGGCTTCGCCCCCATTTCGGTGATCAGAGTTTCCAGCACTTTCAGATTGCTGGTTGATTTGCCAACCGGAGTTAGAATCCAGCGGGCGTTGCGAAAGAGCCAAGCACTGGCGAACTGCGGGCCGCCCTTCTCGTGCCCGGCCATGGGGTGACCAGGCACGAACCAAGTTGCCTTCTGCTCGGCCGCCCACGCGACGATCTCCGACTTGACGCTCGTGCAGTCGGTCACCACGGTGCTTTCGCCCACGTGCTGCTCCATTTCCGCCAAAACTTGGGTGACGATAGCCGGCGGGATGGCGACGAAGACGACGTCGGCCTTCGCGACTTCGCTGAGTTCAGCAGCCAGATCAACGCAGCCACGCTCTAGCGCGACGCGGACGTGCTCTGGGTTCGGATCGCAGCCGATCAGCTTGTGTCGGGAGGCTCGGAGCGCCAGCCCAATGCTGCCGCCAATCAACCCGAGTCCGACAATCCCAATGGTCACAGGGATAGTTTGGCAGGTTAAGGGGCAGGGACACCCGGCAGAACGTCTTCCAAGTACTGCCGAATGATCGGCTCGTTGGCCTCCGGGCCGAGTCCGTGTGGAATCGTTTCGGGGGCGTCGGAAAAGGTTTGGACTCCCCACTCTGCCGCCAGATTAGCGGGAAAATCATCGTCGAACTCAATCTGCGACAGCGTCAGGATTGCCGAAACCCACATTCGCGGAACGGTGTGGAGGCTGTAGCCGCCACCGCCGACGGCGACGGTCGGGATCCCTAGGTCTCGGCAATGGCGGACGGCGCTGAGCCAGGATGCCTGATCGCAATTGACGTGAGCGAGGGGGTCGAGAAAGTGGGGATCGGTGCCCATTTGGAGGACCAGCGCCTGCGGCTGGAAGCGCTCCATCGTCGGCAGAGCCGTTCGTTCGAAGGCATCGAGCCAAGCCGGACCGGAGGTTCGAGCGAGGACCGGCATGTTGGTGCTCGTACCCGCCGTCCCTGTCTCCTCAACGTAGCCCGTGCCAGGCCAGAGGGACTTGCCGCTTTCGTGGATGGAATAGGTCAGCACATGCGGATCGTTCAAGAAAATGCCTTGCACGCCATCGCCATGGTGAACGTCGATATCGATGTAGGCAACGCGGTCAAACCGCTCGCGCAGAACCGACACGGCGAGGGCGGGATCGTCGAAGACGCAGAAACCGCTGGCGCTATTTCGATGAGCGTGATGAAGGCCGCCACCGATAGCGAAAGCCAGCGGAGCGCCGTCGCGGACGGCGTAGGCGGCTTCCAGGCTCGCACCACAATAGGCGGAGCTCGTCTCCCAGATGCCTCGAAACGCCGGGGTATCGCCGTAAAGCGAATGCTTCCCGATCAAGTCTCCAATCCGCGGCGACTGCTCTTCCCCACGCTCAAAGGCCGCTGAAATCTCCTTCACCGCCTCCACATACTCCGCCGAATGAACCCGCTGCAGGTCGCTTTCGCTCGCCGGGGCGGGTTCGACAACCTCGGTCGGATGGATGGCCTGCAACAGGCGCATGGCCCGACGTAGCCGCTCAGGGCGAAGCGGGTGGGATGGCCCGAAATCGTAATTCGTCGTCAACTGGCTGAGGTAGAAGTTCGGGATTCCCACGGTTCGGTCTTACCTGAACTCAACCGGTAGACTCCACCCAATGGGCAGTTCCTTCGGTCGCGCTTTCACCATCAGTACCTTCGGTGAATCGCACGGAATTGGCGTGGGTGTGGTTGTGGACGGATGCCCGCCGGGCACGGTCATTTCACTGGAAGCCATCCAACGCGACCTGGACCGCCGCAGACCCGGACAAAGCTCAATCGTCACCCAGCGCAAGGAAGCGGATCAGGTTGAAATTCTTAGCGGAGTTGAGGACGGTTTAGCGCTTGGCACACCGATTGCGCTTCTGGTCCGAAACGCGGATCAACGTAGTCACGACTACTCCGAAATGCGCGAGAAGTACCGCCCCAGTCACGCCGATTTCGCGTACGACCAAAAGTACGGCATCCGCGCGGTCGCCGGGGGCGGACGCGCTTCGGCTCGGGAGACCATCGGCCGAGTCGCAGCCGGGGCAATCGCGCGCGAAGTGCTGAGAAACCTCGAGGTGGAAGTTCTGGCCTACGTCGAGAAGGTCCACCGGATTTCCGCCGAGATTGACCCCCGAACGGTGAAATTTGATGAGGTCGAGGCCAACATTGTTCGTTGCCCAGACCCAGTGATTGCCGAGCAGATGATCGCCCACATCGAGGAGATTCGGAAGCAGGGTAACTCGGTCGGCGGCGTGGTTGGTTGCGTGGCCCGCGGGGTCCCCGCGGGTTGGGGAGAACCGGTTTTCGACAAGATCGAAGCTGACCTAGCGAAAGGGATGCTTTCCCTGCCCGCGTGTAAGGGGTTTGAACTCGGCGGCGGATTTGGAATGACCGATTTCACCGGGCTTGAAGTGAACGACGAGTTTGAATCGATTGACGGCAAGGTCCAGACGACCACCAACAACAGCGGCGGAATCCAGGGCGGGATCACCAACGGCATGCCGATCACGTTCCGGGTCGCCTTCAAGCCCACCGCAACCGTAATGCGCGAACAGAAGACGGTGACTGCGACGGGCGAGAACACCACCCTCCAAGGCAAAGGACGCCACGATCCGTGCGTCCTGCCACGAGCGGTGCCGCTAGTGGAGGCGATGACGCTGTTAGTCCTTGTGGACCATGCGCTTCGTCAGCGCGGCCAAACCGGGCATTTTTAAGCTCGAAAGTGACAACATAACGTTCGATGAGCGTTCAAGCGCCCGTGATTGAAAACGCGAAGATTGCCGCGGAACACGTTAACTTCTATTACGGCGACAAGCAGGCGCTGAGGGACATCAATCTCCGGTTCTTGCCGAACACCACAACCGCCCTCATCGGACCATCCGGCTGCGGAAAATCCACCTTCCTTCGCTGCCTCAACCGCATGAATGACCTCATCGATGGCACTCGACTCGAAGGTCAAGTGATGCTCGATGGCAGAGATATCTATCACGAGGACGTCGACCCGGTTGAGCTTCGAAAGGAGGTCGGGATGGTGTTTCAGAAGGCCAACCCGTTCCCGATGTCGATTTTTGACAACGTCGCCTATGGACCAAGAATTCACGGCGTTCGCGACGCCGGAGTCCTCGCAGATATCGTTGAGCAAAGCCTTACCAAAGCGGCGCTTTGGAGCGAAGTTAAGGACATCCTGAAGAACAGTGCGCTCTCCCTTTCTGGCGGTCAGCAGCAGCGACTTTGTATTGCCCGGACTATCGCGGTCAAACCGAAAATCATCCTGATGGACGAGCCTTGCTCGGCGCTTGACCCGAATGCAACGCTCCGCATTGAAAAGCTGATGGAAGAGTTGAAGCGGGACTTCACCATCATCATCGTCACGCACAACATGGAGCAAGCGAAGCGAGCCAGCGAGTTCACTGCTTTCTTCCTGCTCGGAGAAATGGTCGAATACAACACGACCCAGAACATTTTCCTTTCCCCGCAGGATGAGCGCACCGAGGCATACATCACCGGTCGGTTCGGCTGAGGTGTAGACTTGATGCAATGGATAACAACGAGCGGCTGATTCGTGCCGTTCAACGCGCAACGCGAAAACTTGCAAGCACCGGCAAATTTGACGCGTTGTTGCAAGAAGTTCTCGCGATTTGCGTGGAAGCGGTAGGGGCAACAAACGGCACCATCTACCTTCACGATCCCGCAAATAAGCGGCTTGTTTTTCAACACGTCATCCCCGGCGAAATCGCAGATCTCCTTCCTTCCCGCGATATTCCCGATGACTTCGGCGTAGCGGGTCAGGCATTTCAATCCAACCGATCGGTGATGAAGGAGTTCGCCTCCCGACCGGAGGATCAGTGGAACGATTTTGAGAAGTCGACCGGAGTGCAGGTGCTCAGTATCCTCGCTACCCCACTCTCAATGGAAGACGAGGAGCCGATTGGCATCGTCCAGCTCATCAATAAGGATGACGGGCACTTTGCTGACACGGATGTCGCGGTCATGGACATCGTCTCCGCCGTTGCGACGATGGCGTACCTGAATGCCCAGCTCGTGGAGCAAAACGCCCGCGCGGCGACCCTGCTCGGTATGGGCCGGGTGAGTCATGACATTGGCAATCTGGCGGCTTCCCTTTACGCAACGCTAGGTTTCGGCGACATGGCGATGTCGGGATTTCGGACTCACGTCGAAAAGATCAAGCCAGATCGCACCACGCGCATGTACATCGATTCGCTCGAACCTATCTTTCGAGAACTGAAAGAATCGGTAGATCGCATCGTCGGTTACTCCACGTTGATTTCTGACATCTCCGCCGGGCGCGCCTTGCGGCCGAACTTGCAGCCAACGTCGGTTGGCGAAGCGGTTTATCATGCGGCTTCTTACTTTGAAATGCAAGGCAAAGCGCAACACGTGGCGCTGGATTACAAGATTCAGGAAGATGCCCCGCAAGCGAATTGCGATGAGCTGTACATCGTGCGCATCGTTCAGAACCTGGTCGGAAACGCCATCAAAGCCGTTCGCGAGACCTTGCCGGTCGACCTGGCGGACGTCGTTGATGACGAGTATCATCCGCCGCTTGGCTCGGTGATCGTTGGCTATGAGTTCACCGACAGCCACAAGATTTGGGTGCAAGACACCGGTCCCGGTATGACCGAAGAAACGCGTCTGCGCATTCTAAGCGGCACGGCGCGGAGTCAATGGGAGCGGGCCGGGGGCTCCGGCTGGGGATTGAGGATCGTGATGGAACTTACCGCCGCCTTGGGTGGAACCGTCAGCATCGAATCGGAACTCGGGCAAGGTTCCAAGTTCTGCGTTCACTTTCCCAACTAGGTAGGCACAAAAAGGCGGGCGAGCCATTTGGCTCGCCCGCTTGATTACTTGCCTTACTTCTCTTCTTTGAAGTCGGCATCGATGACGTCACCGTCGTTCGAAGCGCCTGGCTTGGCTTCACTGGCATCGGCCTGTTCCGATACGTGCTTATACAGAATCTCCGAGATCGCGTGGCTCTCGGTTTCGAGCTGGGCCATGGTGGCTTTGATCTCGTCGATGTCGTCGCCGTTGACCGCCTTTCGCACGGCTTCGATCTTCTCGGTAGCGCGCTGTCGGGTGGCTTCGTCCACCTTGTCACCGGCTTCGCGAAGGGTCTTTTCCGTGCTGTAGGTCAGCTTTTCGGCGTCGTTCTTCGCTTCGCGGAGCTCGTGCTCCTTTCGGTCGTTTTCGGCGTTGATCTCGGCATCGCGAATCATCCGCTCGATGTCGTCTCGGTTGAGGTTGCCCGATCCGGTGATCGTGATCGACTGCTTCGATCCGGTTCCCTTTTCTTGCGCGACAACGTTCAAGATGCCGTTGGCGTCGATGTCAAAAGTGACTTCGATCTGTGGCATTCGAGCTGGCATCGGAGGGATGCCCTGGAGGTGGAATCGGCCGAGGCTCTTGTTGTCCTTCGCCATCGGTCGCTCACCCTGGAGGACGTTGATTTCAACCTCCGGCTGGTTGTCGACCGCCGTGGTGTAAGTTCGGCTCTTCTTGGTTGGGATCGTCGTGTTTCGGTCGATGATCTTGTCGAAGATTCCGCCCTGGGTTTCAACGCCGAGGCTGAGCGGGGTGACGTCGAGAAGAACGATGTTCTTGACTTCTCCGCCGAGGACACCAGCCTGAATCGCCGCGCCAACGGCAACGACTTCGTCTGGGTTAACCGATCGGTTTGGCTCCTTTCCGGTGAGCTGCTTGACCAGATCTTGCACCTGCGGCATTCGGGTCGATCCACCGACGAGGATGACTTCGTCTACTTCGGTTGGCTTGAGCTTCGCGTCTTCCAGAGCGCGGAAGAACGGAACCTTGACTCGCTCCATGAGATCCGAAGTCAGTTCTTCGAACTTCGCCCGGCTGAGGGTGATGTCGAGGTGCTTCGGTCCGGTGGCGTCGGCCGTGATGTACGGCAGGTTGATGTTCGTGGTTGCCTGTCCGGAGAGTTCGACCTTCGCCTTTTCAGCGGCATCTCGCAGTCGCTGAACGGCCGCTCGATCCTGGTTGAGGTCGATTCCCTGATCCTTCTTGAACTCCGTGACGAGCCATTCAACGATCTTGTTGTCGTAGTCATCGCCGCCGAGGTGGCTGTCACCCGCGGTCGCCTTAACTTCGAAAACGCCTTCGCCGACGTCGAGGACGGACACATCGAAGGTTCCACCGCCGAGGTCGAAGACGAGGATGGTTTCGTTAGCCTTTTTATCAAGTCCGTAAGCCAGCGCCGCGGCGGTTGGCTCGTTGATGATTCGCAAGACGTTGAGGCCAGCAATTTCGCCGGCATTCTTCGTTGCAGTTCGCTGAGCGTCGTTAAAGTAAGCCGGAACGGTGATGACGGCAGAGTCAACCGTGGTTCCGAGATAAGCCTCGGCATCGGCCTTCAGCTTCTGAAGGATCATCGCGCTGACTTCTTCTGGCGAGAGTTCCTTTCCGAGAGCAGGGACGCTGGCGGCGACGGTGTTGTTCTTGCCCGGCACGATCTTGTAGCTCACGCGTGAGGCTTCGTCCTTTACTTCGGAGAGCGCGTGGCCCATGAATCGCTTAATCGAGGAAATCGTGTTCTCAGGGTTGACGACCGCTTGTCGCTTAGCGATGACGCCGACCAATCGGTCTCCGTTCGATTTGAAGCCAACAACGCTGGGGACGGTGCGCGTGCCCTCGGCGGTCGTAATAACGACTGGCTCTCCACCTTCCATAACGGCTACGACCGAGTTGGTCGTTCCAAGGTCAATTCCTACTGTTTTTCCCATCTGTGTTACTCAAGCCATTTGAGCCTCATGGACTCATATGTATGCTTTAAGTATACCAATCCCTGGATTTAGCGTTGCAATCCAGGGACTTTCGGTCTGCACATCAGGCTTGGCGAAGGGAGACGCGGCGTGCGTTTCCGAATGGCGTCACCATGGATGGTACGTTTTCTGGCAGCGTTACGACGTCCCCGCGTCGGGCCAAGAACGAGTACTCGCCGATGGTTACCAGCGCTTCTCCGGCCATAACTCGGAGCATCGCTACTCCGCGCTTGAAGAACTTCTTCGGAACACTCCAACGTGTGGTTCCCGTCACTTCGATCACTTTCTGCTCACTCCTCTGTTCGCTCATGTATTGTTCAACACCGTGAGCGTTCCGTCTGACAGCGGCTTGGGACTATCGGCTGAATTTTGCCGGTTTACTCGGCATCTCGAACGTAGAGGCCGGGGTACTCATCCGGTTCCTCACAAAGTTCGGCCTTGATTGGACTCTCCAGAATGTTCGTCCAGAACTCTTCATACTCCGCTTCGTCGCGCAGTATCCGGTCATAGCTCTCTCGGTAGAAAACAGGCCGCTCTTCTCCGGATCGTTTTGTAATCTGCTTGTTGGCCCGGTTCTTCGCTTTCTCTAGAACATCGGAAAGTTCGTACGGTTCATCGTTGGGACCGAACTTCACGCGGAAGATCAGTTCCGATTGCTCGGGCAGCACGCAAATGATATCGATCTCCAGCTTCTTGTCGTCTGGTTTTCGAAGCTCGCTCAAGAGCGTTTCGGCTTCATGTCCCGAGAGCGGACGGCGGTGCTTGAACGTGGCGTAGTAGGTGACGTTTTCGGCCCGCCAGTGCGGCAAACGGCCGCGCCAGATCGTGAAATTTTCCCACTTTGCCATTGTTTGGTCGCTTAGGTAAGGGCGATGTCGCCGCGCTCACCGGTTCGAATACGGATCGCGTCCAGCACTTCGGTCACGAAGATCTTGCCGTCTCCAATTTCCCCGGTGTGGGTGGCCTTGACAATGGCGTCAATCGCGTCATCCAGCTGATCGTCCGGCACGACGACCTCAACTCTCATTTTCGGCAGCAGATTGAGGGCGTAGGTGCTTCCCCGATATTTGTCGGTTCGACCCTGTTGTCGACCGTAGCCACGAACTTGTTCACAACTCATTCCGCGAATTCCAACTTCTTCGAGTGAAGCTTTCACTTCCTCAAGTCGGTTCATTCGCACAAACGCTTCGATGCGCTTCAC
>Ga0164294_10001832_pt1 | contig 19387 bp, 14 predicted proteins | sample GEODES005metaG_FD_111479 | JGI IMG/M metagenome (GOLD analysis project Ga0164294, IMG submission 111479) | Oligotrophic lake water microbial communities from Sparkling Lake, Wisconsin, USA - GEODES005 metaG | ecosystem: Environmental > Aquatic > Freshwater > Lake | place: USA: Sparkling Lake...
CGCCACCGCAGCCACACCCAGGGCCAGCGCATGCGTGCCCATGTGCCAGCCATCGGCGAGCAAGGCCATCGAGCCGGTCCACCAGCCGCCAAAGATCTCGGCGACCATGGTGATCAGCGTGATTGCGAGCACTGCGCGCGTGCGCGCCTCGCCGCTGCGGTTGCCCCTGTCGAAGGCGTGGTCGTGCTGCCAGGCGCTGAGGTCGTGGTCTGCCATGAGTGGAATCCTTTATGGGCCGGCCTGCTCAGGCACGAGCGGCGTGGGTCGCCTGCGCCTTGGGCGCCCAGCGCGTGACCAGCTTGAACATCAACGGGTTGAGCGTGATCGAAAGCAGCGCACCGGCCAGGATGAGATCGTTGGCCTCATCAGGTAACAGCCGCAAGGAAATGCCCAGCCCCGCCAAGATGAATGAGAACTCGCCAATCTGCGCCAGGGCCGCCGACACGGTGAGCGCCGAACGCAGCGGATAGCCGAGCGCTCGCACGATCACGAAGGACGCCATCGACTTGCCCAGCACGATGATCAACGTGACCATGAGCACCTGCACGGGTTTTTCCACCAGCACCATCGGGTCGAGCAGCATCCCCACCGAGACGAAGAACAGCGCGCCGAACAGATCTTGCAGCGGCTGGGTCTCGGTGGCCGCGCGCGCGCTCAGGTCGGACTCGTGAATGACGATGCCCGCAAAGAAAGCACCCAAGGCAAAAGACACACCGAACAGCGCCGCCGAACCCAGCGCCACGCCCAAGGCCGCGGCCACCACGGCCAGTGTGAACAACTCGCGAGAACCGGTGCGCTCCACCTTCTTGAGCAGCCACGGAAAAAAGCGCAGTCGTGGCGGCAAGTGCAAGCGAGACGCCAGCCAGCCGAACACGAAAGCCGTCGACAAGCCGACGGCCAGGGTGTTGGTCAGGGCAATGTCGTGGGGCATGGGCAAGCGCTTTTCCGATGGTTTGTCGCGGCTTTTTCCGATCGTTTGTCGTGGCATTGGATGAAACACTGAGCCCCGGTGCGATGCGCTTTGACTTCGCATTGTTCACTCAGTCAACGAGGCCACACCGTGCGCCTGCGAATTCATTCACGGCTCGCACCTCGGAGCCCTCTTTTCACAGGAGCTCAAGCATGTTCTGCAATTTCTGCGGCCTCGGAAAACCTCGCCTTTTCACCACCGAAAACGAGTCGCCCAACGCAGGTCGTCGCCACTGGCTGCGCGCTGGCGCAGTCGCTGCGGCCATGCCCTGGACGCTGGGCTCCGCGCTGGCCGCCGATGCCCCAGAACCGGCTGCTCCCAACGCCATCGCGCCGGCCGATGCGCTCAAGCGTCTGATGGACGGCAACGCGCGCTATGCGGCCAACACGCCGCAAGAGCGCGACTTCTCCGCGGGCCGCGCGGCTCGTTCGCAGGCCCAGTACCCGGTGGCGGCGATCCTCAGCTGCGCCGATTCGCGCGTGGCACCCGAGTTCGCCTTCGACCAGGGGCCGGGCGAGCTGTTCATCACGCGGGTGGCGGGCAACTACCTGACGTCTGACCTGCTGTCGTCGCTCGAGTACGGGGTGGCCGTGCTCGGCGCGCCGCTGCTCATGGTGCTGGGTCACACCAACTGCGGTGCGGTATCGGCCGGCGTCAAGTCGATCGAAGCCAAGAAGCCGCTGCCCGGCCACATCCAGGACATCGTCACCGCGATGCAGCCGGCGGTCATCAAGGCCATGGCCGGCAAGGACGGCAGCATGCTGGACCGCGCCATCGTCGAGAACGTGAACGTTCAAAAACTGGCGCTGCAGACCAAACCTTCGCTGGTCAAGAAGATGTACGCCGCCAAGAAGATCGACATCGTCGGCGGCGTCTACGACCTGGCCACCGGCAAGGTGACCCTGGTTTGATCGAATCCGGTTGGAGCCGCATGGACCGTGGCTCCAACCGTTTTCATCGCTGCCCCGCCGCGCCTTGCGTGGCTATAGTGGCCGCATGAACCGTTCCAGCTTCATCGCACGCCGCTCGCATCTGGCTTCGCTGCTGCAAATGCAAGGTGGTGGCGTGGCCTTGCTGCCCACGGCGCCCGAGCGCCAGCGCAACTCTGACACCCACCACCCCTACCGCCACGACAGCCACTTTCACTACCTGAGCGGCTTCAATGAGCCCGAAGCGTGGCTGCTGCTGCGCAGCGACGGGCACTGCACGGTGTTCTGCCGCGCGAGCCATCCCGAACGCGAGATCTGGGACGGCCGCCGGCTGGGCATTGATGCAGCGCCACAGGCGCTGGGTGTGGACGCCGCGCTGCCGGTCGAAGCCCTCGACGAGACGATGGCAGCCGTGCTGGCCGACCGGCGCGCGGTGTGGTTCCCGTTCGGGCGTGGCGCAGAGCTGCACACGCGGGTTGCGGGCTGGGTCGCCCAGGTGAGATCGCGCGAGCGCAGCGGCATCGAATGCCCGACGCAGCTGCATGACCTGCATCCGCTGGTGGCCGAGATGCGGCTGCTCAAGGATGCGGGCGAGCTGGCCACCATGCGGCGAGCCGCGGCCATTTCGGCCGGTGCGCACTTGCGCGCCATGCGCTACTGCGCGCAGCGTTTTCGCGAAGGCGCCACGGCCTTGCCCGAGTACGAGATCGAAGCCGAACTGCTGCATGAGTTCCGACGTCACGGCTCGCAAAGCCCGGCCTACCCCAGCATCGTGGCAGCCGGCGCCAATGCCTGCGTGCTGCACCACGCGGCGGGCACCTCCGAGCTGCGCCCAGGTGATCTGTGCCTGATCGATGCGGGCTGCGAACTCGATGGCTATGCCAGCGACATCACGCGCACCTTTCCGGCCGATGGGCGGTTCAGTGCGCCGCAGCGCACGCTCTATGAACTGGTGCTGGCCGCTCAGCAAGCCGCCATCGAGGCCACCCGGCCCGGTGCACGTCAACGCGAGGCCCATCACGCCGCGGTGCGCGTGCTGGCGCAGGGCATGCTCGATGTGGGGCTGCTGTCGCGCGATGTGCATGGCGATGTCGATGCGGTGATCGAAAGTGCTGCCTACCGGCAGTTCTACATGCACGGCACTGGGCATTGGCTGGGCCGCGACGTGCACGATGTGGGCGACTACATGGCGCTCGACGAAGCGCCCGTCGAGCAGCCCGATGGGCTCGGCGGCACGGTGGTCAAGCGCCCTTCGCGGGTGCTGCAAGCCGGCATGGTGGTGACGCTGGAGCCGGGCCTGTACGTGAGGCCGGCCGCCGACGTGCCGGAGCAGTTCTGGCACATCGGCATTCGCATCGAAGACGACGCGGTGGTCACAGACGACGGCCGCGAGCTGATCAGCCGCGGCGTGCCGGTGGCGCCCGATGCGATTGAGGCGTGGATGCGCGGCTGAGCGCCAGCCGCTCCCCCCGGACCCTCGCTTCGTGAACGACACCCGAGCTCGCGATCATTCCAGCGCCACCGATCGTCGGCCCCTGCGGCTGGCGGTGGTGGGCGCCGGGCCGGTCGGCCTGTCTCTGGCGCTGCATGCCGCGCGCTGCATGCCCCAAGCGCACATCAGCGTGTTCGACGCCCGAGCCATCGACACCGATGTGTCGGGCGACCCGCGCACGCTGGCGATGTCGCTGGGCAGCGTGCAGTTGCTGCAGCGGCTGGGCGCATGGGCTGGCGACCTCGCGCAGCCGATCACCGAGGTGCATGTGTCGCAGCACGGTCCGTCGCTCGAGGGCCTGCTCGGTGATCGCCTGGGGCGCTGGGTCGGTGAGCCGCATGTGCGCATCAGCGCCGCCGAGACGGGTGTGTCAATGCTCGGTGCGGTGCTGTCCTATGGTGCGGTCACCAGCGCGCTGCAACACGCGTGGCTGGAGGCCAGCGCGGCCGATCCAACCCGGCTGATCAGCCGGTTTTCAACGCCGGTGCGCTCGCTCAAGCCGCTGGACCCCGCTATGGGTGAAGCTGGCGTGGAGGTCGACTCCGACATCGCCGAGTCGTTTGATCTGGCAGTGGTCGCCGAAGGCGGCGTGTTTGCCGACCAGGCGCGCAAGTCCATCAGCCGCGACTACGGCCAGGTGGCGTGGGTCGGTCGGGTGACGCTCGATGGCGCACGCAACGGCGCAGCCTATGAGCGCTTCACGCGCCATGGCCCCGCTGCGCTGCTGCCGCTGGGGCCAGGGCGCTCGGCGCTGGTGTGGTGCGTGGATGTGCGCGACGACCCGGTCGCACCGCTCGACGATGCGCAGCGCTGCACGGTGCTCAACTCCATCTTCCCCGCTGAGGCGGGGCGCATCACATCGATCTCGGCACTGAAGCGTTTTCCGCTGGGGCTGAACGCCGAGCGCACGCTGATCGACAGTGTGCAGTTCAACGGGCGAAGCACGCCCGGCCGCACGGCACGCATCGGCAATGCGGCACAGACGCTGCACCCGGTGGCCGGCCAGGGCCTGAACCTCGGGCTGCGCGACGCCTTCGTGCTGGTGCGCGAACTCAGCCGGCATGCCGACATCGACCGTGCGCTGCGCGGGCTCGAATGGCAGCGCGCGCCGGATCGCTGGTCGACCATCATCGCCACCGACTTCCTTGCGCGCAGCTTCACCTGGCAACTGCCCGGAGCGGGCGCGGCGCGCGGGCTTGGGCTGGCCGCGCTGCAGGCGATTTCGCCTTTGAAATCGGCGCTGACACGACAGATGATGTTCGGCCGGCGCTGACTTCGCTGCTGCCAACGCCGCTCGCGTGATGCCCTTCACGGCAGCCATCGCACGAAGTCACGCCACGCCGCAGCTGTGGCAGTTAGATTCACCGCACTCCCCTTGCTTCTGGTGGTGCGCCCCATGGCCCGACCTGCCCCCGCTTCGCCTTCCACGCTGCTGGACGAACCCGCCAACGACCGATTGGTGCCCATCTACCTGCTGGTCATCCTGGCCCTGGCGATCGGCCTGACCTCGGGATTGGCCATTGGCATGTCGTCGTTCAAGTTCGATCAGTGGATGCCCAGCAGCCGGCCTTCGCCGTCTTACATCGAGTCGGGCACGGTGCGTGCGACCACCAGCGACGGCACCACTGTCACCGCCCGGGTGGCCATCGATGTGCGCAACCCGGACACCCGCGCGGTGCTCGAAAAAGAGCGCGATCAGGTGGCGCTGATGCTGCAAAACAGCGTCGGCGTGCAGCCCTACGACTCCATCTTGGGAGCTTCGAGCATGACGCAGATTTCAGCCAACATGCGCACGCAGCTCAATCAGTTTCTCGAGTCGCGTCAGGTCGAGCCGATCCACGCCGTCATGATCCAGGATCTGCTGATCAAAAAGCGCTGAGTGCGCGCCGGTGCGCCAGCGCCGGCAGCTGCGACCTCACGGAGGCCAGCCTTTGCAGATCCAGCTCGGCGATCACCACCGCCTCGCCTTCGGGCTGCACCGCCAGCACCTCGCCCCACGGATCGATCACCATGCTGTGGCCCCAGGTGCGACGTCCGTTTTCATGCAAACCGCCCTGGGCCGCAGCGATCACGTAGCACTGGTTTTCCACCGCACGGGCACGCAGCAGCAGTTCCCAATGCGCCTTGCCGGTGGTGTGGGTGAATGCCGATGGCACCGCCAGCAGATCACAAGGCGGCTGCCCGGGCTGCGCCATCAGTGAGCGATACAGCTCCGGAAAACGCAGGTCGTAGCAGATGCTCAGCCCCACGCGCAGCGGGCCGCCGATCTGGCCAGGCGGCGCACCGAACGCCACCGGCTGGCTGCCCGCGCGCAGCACGCGACCTTCGTCATAGCGCTCGCGGCCGTTGTCAAAGCAAAACAGGTGCAGCTTGTCGTAACGCGCTGAAAGGGTGCCATCGGGCGCATAGACGCAGCAGCTGTTGAACACCCGCTCGGGGTCGTCACCGCGCAGCGGCAAGGTGCCGCCAATCACCCACACCGAATGCCGCCGGGCGGCATCGGCCAGCGTCTGCTGGATCGGGCCGCAGCCGGGCACTTCGGCGATGGACAGCTTGTCACGGTCGCTGTGGCCCATCAGGCAAAAGTACTCGGGCAGCGACACCCAGGCGGCCCCCGCAGCGGCTGCTTCGGCAATCAACCGTGTGGCGCTGGCCAGGTTGCGCTCGACGCTGGGCGTCGACACCATCTGCAAGGCGGCGATCTTCATGGCTTTTCGCCGCGAGATTCGACGGGTGCGACCGCAGGTGGCGCCGCCGCAGCCGCAGGCGTGGCGCTGCCGGATTTGCGCTCGATTTGATCGACCTTGGGATCGGTCCAGGTGCCGGTGACGCTGAATTCGCGGGTGTTGGCCGCGGCCAGTGGCTTGCCCAGCACGTACTGCGCCAGAAAGCTGGCCAGGCCGATGGCAGGGTTGATGGCGGCCACGGCCAATGCGGCGCCACCGGCGCTGATCTCGGGGATCACGACCACACGCAGGTCCTGGGTTTCCTTGTCGATGTCGGCCTGGCCCTCCATCAACACCACCGCCTGCACGCCGCGCATGCGCAGGTTGCTGGTCTTGGCCAGACCCTGGGCGATCTGGACGTCACCGGTGACGTCATCAAAGGCAAATCCCTTGTCGAACACGTCGCGGAAATCCAGCGTCAGCCGACGCGGCAGCGCCTGCAGGCTGAGCACCCCGAGCAGCCGGCCCACCCCGGGCTCGACCTTCAGAAACTGCCCCGAGGCGATCGCCAGGTTGATCTGCCCCGACAGACTGGGAAAGTCCAGCGACATCGGCGAGCCCAGCCAGGCAACCTGCCCGGACATGGCGCCCTTGCCGCCGCGCAGCACCTTGCCGTAGCCCAGCCGCTGCAACAACGCGCCACTGTCGTTGAGATCGAGCTTGAAGTCGAACTCGACGCGTCGCGCGCTGGCTGGCAAGGCCGCTGCCGTGGTGGCTGCGGGTGCGGCCCAGGTGCCGCTGGCCGAAAGCCGGGCCTCGGGCGTGGTCAGCGCCAGCCGCGTCAGTCGCCACTCACGCGGCAGCGAGCGCGAGTCGGCCGCCGCATCGCCGGCCTGCCGGTTCACCGCCTCCAGCTCAAGCCGCCCGAGCGACTTGCCGCGCAGGTTGAAGTCCTCCACGACCACGTCGAGCCCCGGTACCGTGAGCACGCTCGGGCTTAGCAGGTTCTCCACTGGCGCGCCCTCCTCGCCGGCTCGCGGCAGCGACAGGCGGCTCAGGCGGGCATAGATGCGACCCGCCGAGCCTGGGCCGGCTCGCGGCGGTCGGTATTCGATGTATCCGCTGGCCTGTTCGGCGTCGAGGTTGGCCCGCCACCAGGGGCCGTCCTGGGACAGCCCCGCCACCAGATGGTTCCACCGAAAGCTGCCGTACTGCAGTTCGTCAACGCGCAGGCCGATCGAGGTGGGGAAATACCCCACGCCGTCGCCGGGTGTCGAGGCAGCCGCTGATGAAGCGGGCAGCTTCATGCCTTCGATCAGGCGCTCCCAGGCCTCGACATTGACCTTGCCCAGATTGAGCACGGCCGCCACACCCGAGGCGGGCTGCGGCGCGGGCTCCAGCAAACCCACGCCACCACGCAGCACGCGCGCGCTGTCGCCCGACACGTCACGCAGATATTGGACCTGCAACAAGCTGCCCAAATCGAAACGCAGGGTGTCGCGCGCCGGGCCGCTGCCATCGGCCACTGGCGACAACTGAAAGCGCAGCGGCAACGACGCTTCGGCTGACTTTTGAAACGGCGCGGGCAGGTCGCTTGCCAGACCGACCAGGTTGCTGGTGACCAGCAGATCGGTCTTGCCGTGCAGCAAGTTGACGGCCAATCGGTAGGGCGTTTGCCCGCTGAAAGAAGCTGCCACACGGGCCATCGCCGAGCCGGCCACGTCGCCGCTGCGGCGCAGGCCTTCGGCGGTGGCGGTGCCCTGGGCGACGAAGCGCATCGATCCATCGGGTTGCACGCCCCCGTCGATGGCCACATCGCCGCCCAGCGCTCGCGCGGCACCACCGACGATGGTCAAGCCCTTTTGCGTGAAGTCGATGCGCCCGCGCGTGCTGCCGAGCGCCGGCAAGTCAGGCCGCAAACGCAACTCGCCACCGCCGAGCGTGACGCTGCCGCGCACGGTGGACGCGTCGGTGTTGTCCACGGGTATGGCCAACGCCAACTTGAGCTCGGCGTTGCCGCTGGCGGTGGCCTGGCTGAGCGCATTGCCCGTCCAGGCGCCAATCGGCGAGGCGTTCATGAAGCGCAGCATGTCGGCCAAGGCAGCACGCCCGACGCCTTCGAGTTGCACCACCGAGTGGTGGCTCAGGGTTTTGATGCCTCCTTGGACGCCGCTCAGCCGGATGCCTTGAAGGCGACCCTGCGCGTTGCGGATTTCCATCGAATCCCGATCGAAGATCAGCTCACAGCCGAGGTCTTCGAGCATCGGCCACGGCGAGGTGTAGGCGGGCTGGCTTTCGGTGGCCGGCCTGCTGGACACATAGGCCAGGTTCAGGCCTTCGACCTGCGCGGTGATGTTGAACTCACCTTGCTTGCCATCGTGCGGCTGCTCGAACGGGAAGTTGTTCAGATCGCCCTTGACACGAAAGGCCAGCTCCGGAACCCTTCCGCCGCGCACGGCGTGGCTGACATAGCTCCGGGAATCGACCATGGTCAGCGGCAAATAGCGAACCACACGCGTGCCGACCACCTGCTTGAGGGTGCCGTCGATGTCGAGCAGCCCGGGAAAGCGCGGGGCGCCCGGCTGGGCCGCGCTGCCACCGGTGGACCAGCTGCCGCGCAAATCGCCCTGCAGATCGGCGTTGGCGAACTGCAAACCCTTGATCTGCACCGACACCGGCGGCGGCTCGCCCGCTGCGTGCGCGCCGATGCGCCAGCTCATCTGCGCGCTCAGCCGGTCGAGTGGCAGCACGGGTTCTTCGAACACGCCGGGCAAGTCGAGCGATCCGTTGATCATCGACGCCCTGATGTCGCCGCCGCGCTCGTCGGCGTTGAGTTCAATGTCAGCCTGACGCACCCCGGGTCGACCGGTTTGATCCGGCTGCGGCGCCGGTTTGGCGTTGAGCGCCAGCCCCTTGAGCGACACGCGCAGCTTGTAGTGCGCTGGCAGCGCGCCGTCCCCGGGCACTGCACCGGCGTCCTGCGGCAGCTTGTCGTCCCAGCGCAGGCTCAGGCCTTCGGCGATGCCCTGCGGGTCAAGGTCATTGAGACGCTCTCGAAGCGCCGCATCCACCGGCAAGCGCTGGGTCAGCCGCGACATCAGCGCCAGGTCCAGCCGCTCGGCGCTCAATTCGCCACCACTCACGCGGCCATCGGCTTGCTGACGCAAGCTCAGCGTGATGTTGCTGGCTGGCCAGCGCACACCATCGCCGGTGAGAAAACCGAAGCGGCTGGCGGCAAACTCGCCGCCGGTGTCGGTCTGGCGGGCGGTGAGGCGGCCGGTGACTTCGCTGAACAGCATGGGCTCGAGGCCGGGACGCAAGCGGAACGACACATCGCGCAAGGCCACGTCCAGGCTCAGCGACTCGGCACGCCCTTCGTCGAGATTGACCCAGGCACGCAAGGCGCCTTGGCCCTGATCCAGATCGAACGGCAAGGTGGCGTGCTGGCGCAGGGTGCCGACGTCGGCGCGCGGAAGGTCGGCATAGGCCGTGCCCTGCCAGCGTTTCCAGTCGCCGCTGTCAGCGAGCAGCGGCTGCGTGAACTGGGCCATCAGCGTGAAACGTTCGCCCCACTCAGGTGGCGGCGTGGCATCGATGCGCATCTCGTGCTTGAGCAAGGAGTTGCGCACCACCAGCTGCACGTCGGTCAGCGTCAGCGGCGCGGCCGAGTGCAAGTCGTCGACCCAGCGCAGCGTGCCGCCGCGAATGGCGAACTCATGCTGATCAAAGAACCAGTTGGCCAGCGCCTGGTCGCCCTCGCCGGGCCCGCTGAAATCAAGACCGGCGACGAACAGATGGTCCGCCTTGTCGCGATGCATCTCGAGATAGGCGCCGTCAATGACGAGCTGCTCGAAGAGGTTTTGCTGCGTCAGCACGGCATGCACCGACAAGGCGGCCATCACTCGCGGCAAGCGCAGCGCCAGGCCGCCTTGAGCGTCAAAAACCTCGACGTTTCTCAGCTCCAGCGCGGGCGCCAGACCGCCCGAGGTCACGATGATCTCGCCGATGCGAACCGGGTGGCCGAGCATGCGGCTCGCGCGCTGCTCGATGGGCTCTCGCCAGCGATCGATGTGCGGCAAAATGGCCCAGTGCAAAGCCGCCCAGATCAGCACCAGCAAGCTCCACGCAGCGACCAGCAGGTAGCCGAACAGCCGCACCACGCGCACCCACCGTTGCTCCTTGGCGCCTTGGGCGTCGGAAATCTCGGCTGGAGTGTCGGTGTCTGTGGCGAGCATGAAAAGCGTGGGTCCCAAGGCAATCTAGCACAGCACCTGCGGCACCCATGGGCTCCCTGACCGGCACGACAGCCCCGGCAAACGCCGACCACAGCCGGTTCGTGCAGCGCATCCGCCGCCGCTATGGCGACGAGTTGTCGCTGCTGCCTGCGGGACTGCCACGCGCGGCAGTGATCGGCGATCTGGTGCAGCGCCTGCACGACGCGGGCCGCTCACTGGCCAGCGCCCTGCGCGTCACGCGGCAGCTGGTGCTTGAGCGGCTGGCGGTGCTCGACATCGAGCACGGCGCAACGGTCGAAGACGTCACGCTGGCGATGAGCGAGCTGGCCGAAACCGCGCTTGACATCGCGCTGCGGCAGGCGCTGGCAGAACACGACGAGCGCCATGGCCCGCCACTGGACGCGGCCGGCAAGCGCATCGAGTTCTGGGTGATCGGCATGGGCAAGCTTGGCGGGCGCGAGCTCAACGTGTCGTCCGACATCGACCTCATCTACCTTTATGAGGACGGTGGTCATACGCATGGCGCGCTGCCGGTCAGCGCTCACGAGTACTTCTCTCAGGTGGCGCGCACTCTTTATGCGCTGATCGGCGACACCACCGAAGACGGCTTCGTCTTCCGGGTGGATCTGGCCCTGCGACCCAACGGCAACTCGGGCCCGCCGGTGGTGAGCCTGCCCATGCTCGAGGAATACCTGCAGGCTCACGGTCGGGAGTGGGAGCGTTTTGCCTGGCTCAAGAGCCGTGTGGTGGCGCCGCGCGAGCGAGAAGAGACGCCCGCCTTGCTGTCGCTTTACAGCACGGTCAACGCCTTCGTTTTTCGCCGCTATCTGGACTACGGCGTCTTCGAGGGCCTGCGCCAGCTGCACCGCAAGGTGCGTGATGAAGCACAGCGCCGAGCAGCCGGGCGGCCCGAGCGGGCCAACGATGTCAAGCTGTCGCGTGGCGGCATCCGCGAGATCGAGTTCATCGTGCAGCTGCTGCTCATCGTGCGCGGCGGACAGTTCCCGGAGATCCGCACCCGCTCGACGCTCAAGGCGCTCACCAAGCTGGCCGAGCGTGGGCTGATGAAGCCGGCCAGCGCGGCCCGGCTGGCCGAGGCCTATGTCTTTTTGCGCAGGCTCGAGCACCGCATCCAGTTCCTTGACGACCAGCAGACCCACCTGCTGCCCAGCGCCGATGCCGACCTGCGCTGGATCGCGCGCAGCATGGGGCTGAACTGCACCACCGATGCATGCGAACTGCTGCTGCTGTGGTGCGAAACGCGCGAATTCGTGGCCACCGAGTTCGACGCCCTGCTGCACGAAGGACAGTCGGCCGCACCGAACAGAAATGGAACGAGCTGCCGCGGCTGCGTGACGTCCGTGCCCGCGCTCGACAGCCCCGAACTGGCCGCGCGATTGCCCGACGAGCTGGCCACGCGGGTCAAGGCCTGGTGCGAGCTGCCCAAGGTGAAGCTACTGCGCGACGACACCCGCAACAGGCTGGCCAAGCTGATCCTGCGCACCGCCGATGCGGTGCAAGCTCAGACCTGCACGCTGGGGGCTTCGGGGCGCTTCATCGAATGGCTGGAGCCTTTGCTTCGCCGCGAAAACTACATCGCGCTGCTGGTCGAGCGCCCGCCGGTGCACCATCGGCTGCTGCGCATGCTCGATGGCACCCGCTGGCCGGTGCGTTACCTGATGCGACACCCCGGGGTCATCGACGAGCTGGCCGACGATCAGCTGCTGCATGGCCGCTTTGACGCGGCCGAATTCACCGCCGGTCTGGATGCGCGCTACGCGACCTGGCACCGCTCGGGAGAAGTCGACGAAGAAGCCTTGCTCGACACCCTGAGGCGCGCTCACCACGCCGAGGTGTTTCGCACACTGGAGCGTGACATCGAGGGGCACATCAGCGTCGAGCAGGTGGCAGACGATCTGTCGGCGCTGGCCGATGCCACGCTGTCTTGTGCGCTGCGCTGGGCCTGGCGGCACCTGAAACAGGCGCACCGCGAACAGCCGCGTGTGGCTGTCATCGGCTACGGCAAGCTCGGTGGCAAGGAGCTGGGTTACGGCAGCGATCTCGACGTCGTATTCCTCTACGACGACGCGGACGAACCCGATCGCGATCGCGCCAGCGAGGTCTATGCCGCCTTCGTGCGCAAGCTGATCGGCTGGCTGACGCTGCGCACCTCGGCCGGGGAGTTGTTTGACATCGACACCGCGCTGCGACCCAACGGTCATTCGGGCCTGCTGGTAACCTCGATCGCAAGCTTTGAGAACTACCAGCTTGGCCGCGGCAGCAACACTGCCTGGACTTGGGAGCACCAGGCTCTCACCCGGGCCAGGTGGTGCGCGGGCGACACCTTGCTGATCGCACCGTTCGAGGCGGTGCGTCGCGCCGTGCTGGCCGCACCACGCGACGCCGCGGCCTTGCGCGGCGAGGTGCACGCCATGCGCGAAAAACTGGCCGCCGCCCATGCGGCGCCCGATGACGTCTTTGACGTGAAGCACAGCGCGGGCGGCATGCTCGATGTGGAGTTCACGGTTCAGTTTCTGGTGCTCGCCCACAGCCGAGAGCACCCCGAGTTGCAGCCTGATGTGGGCAACATCGCCTTGCTGCAACGCGCCGAGGCGGCAGGGCTGCTGAGCGCGGGCGTGGGCATGGCAGCAGCCAACGCCTATCGTGACCTGCGTCGCGCGCAGCACGTGGCACGCCTGGACGAGCGAGCCCCGCGCGTGCCGCAACAAGACCTGGCTTCTCAAAGAGCGGCCGTGCTCGAGCTGTGGCGCTCGGTGTTCGGCTGATCCGTGAGCAGCGGCCCACCGCCAGCCAGCCAGCCCGCAGCCGCGGCGGCTGACTCAAAAAGCCGTGCATCTTTTTCAGCGTGGCGCTGGCCCGCTTCGGCCTGGTGCTGGGCCTCGCTGGCGGTCCTGCTGGGCGTGGGTTCTCTGGTCGTCTTCGGTTTTGAGCACTGGAGCGGCTCGGGCAGCGGTTCGGCCCTTTGGCGGCCGTCGCTTGCGCTCGATTGGCAGCCATCACTGAGCGGCTCGCAGCCGTGGCGCGCCTGGAGCGCTGGCCTGGTGCATTTCAGCGAGCTGCACCTGGCGGCCAACCTCGCCGGCTGCGTGCTGGTGGCGGCGCTGGGCCTGGCCGCAAGAGTGCCTACTCGCTGCGTGGTGGCCTGGGCACTCGCATGGCCCGTGCTGCACCTGGGCCTGTGGGTACAGCCCGCGCTGACGCACTACGGCGGGCTGTCGGGCGTGCTGCACGCCGGCGTGGCGGTGGTGGCGGTGCATCTGCTGTGGCGGCCTTCGCGATCGCAGCGCCGCATCGGCGCGCTGGTGCTGGCGGGATTGGCGATGAAGCTGCTGGGTGAGGCGCCGTGGGCCGGTGCCATCAGCCACCCCGAAGGCTGGGACGTGGCCGTGGCGCCGCTCGCGCATGTGAGCGGGGTTGTGGCCGGCTCGGTCATCGCCGGGCTGGCCGAAGTGCTGCATTCGGGCTGGAACTGCGTGCGCGAGGCGCTGGGCGCGATCGACGCCCACGATTGAAGCTGCGCGGTGCGAGCTCAGCCGCGAATGCGTGTGACCAATGCGGTGGTCGAGTGGCCGTCAACAAAGGGCAACGCACAGGATCGCCCGCCCCAGCTGCGCACGAGCGCGGTTTCGGCCAGCGTCTCGATGTCGTAGTCACCACCCTTCACGTACCAGTGCGGCCGCACTCGCTTGAGCAGCTCGACAGGTGTGGCTTCGTCGAAGATCACCACCAGGCTGACGCTCTCGAGCGCGGCCAGCACACAGGCCCGGTCAAACTCGGCGTTGAGCGGACGGTCGGGGCCCTTGCCCAGACGACGCGCTGACGCGTCGCTGTTGAGTCCGACCACCAGACTCGCCCCCAGTTCTCTGGCCTGTGCGAGGTAGGTCACATGACCGCGGTGCAGGATGTCAAACACACCGTTGGTGAACACCACCGGCTGCGGCAAGGCCGCCACCCGCGCCTCGACGTCGCCGGGCGCGCAGAGCTTGTCGGACAGCAAGGCCAGAACGCGTCCCGAAGCCGCTCAGACCACAGCCGGTTGCGCCGCGACCTTGGCGGCAGCAGCAGCCACCGAGGCGGTGACCTCCTTGCGGAAGCGGTTGAGCTCCTGCACGGTGGCAAAGCTGCGCTCCATGAGCAAGCTCATGTTGTGCAGGATGCGGTCGACCACCTTGCCTTCCCACACCGCATCGAACTGGATCTGGCTGTCGAGCCAGGCCTCGAGCCAGATCGGATCAGGCAATCGGCTTTGCACGGTGTCGCGCGGAAACAGGCTTTCATTGACGTGCAGGTTGGTCGGGTGCAGCGCCTGCGCGGTGCGCCGGGCGCTGGCCATCAACACACCCACCTTGGCGAAGGCGGCACGCGCCTCATCGCCGAACTTCGTCATCGCGCGCTTCATGTAGCGCAGGTAGGCGCCTCCGTGGCGGGCTTCGTCGCGTGCCAGCGTTTCATAGATGGCCTTGATGACCGGCTCGTTGTGCCATTCGGCCGCGCGGCGATACCAGTGATTGAGGCGAATCTCGCCGCAGAAATGCAGCATCAGCGTCTCCAGCGCAGGCGCCGGATCGAACTCGAAGCGCACCTCGTGCAACTCTTCCTCGGTGGGCATCAGATCGGGCCTGAAGCGGCGCAGGTATTCGATGAGCACCAGCGAGTGCTTTTGTTCTTCGAAGAACCACACGCTCATGAAGGCCGAGAAGTCGCTGTCGTCGCGGTTGTCGCGAAGGAACATCTCGGTGGCCGGCAACGCCGCCCACTCGGTGATCGCGTTCATCTTGATGGTTTGCGCCTGCTCTTCGGTCAGCGCACTGGCATCGAAGGAGTCCCAGGGGATGTCCTTGTCCATGTTCCAGCGCACGGCTTCGAGTTGCTTGAAGAGTTCGGGATAGAGCATGGTGGACATGGTGACAAAGCCTCTTGACGGATGGGAAATTTTAGTCGGGTTGACACACCCCGGCGCGCCCGCAGGCCGCGCCGGGGCGCCGCCTTTCACAGCGAGTCGAGGTCGCTCAGCAAGGCGGTAGCGGCGGCACGCCGCCGCACTCGCTCGGCCGCGTCAAGCCGGGACACGTTGCGCGCCATCAGCGCCGTGCGTGGGTTGGATGCCAATGCGACCTCGTGGCGGTCGAGAAAGTTCCAGTAAAGCACGGTGTAAGGGCACAAAGGCTTGCCCGTGGCTTGCGCCGCCTTGGCGTCGGGCGCGTAGGCGCAGCCCCCGCAGTGGTTGCTCATGCGCTGGATGTAGGCGCCCGAGGCGACATAGGGCTTGCTGGTGAAGCGCCCACCGTCGGCGTAAAGCGCCATGCCCGCCACATTGGGCAACTCGACCCACTCCACCGCGTCGACATAGACCGCGAGGTACCAGGCCGCCACCTGTTTGGGGTCGATCTCGGCCAGCAGGGCAAACAGGCCGGTCACCATCAGCCGCTGGATGTGGTGCGCGTAGCCGTACTGCAGCGTTTGCTCGATGGCGTCGCGCGCGCAGGCCATGCGGGTGTCGCCGCTCCAGAACCAGCGTGGCAGCGCGCGCTGGTGTGCGAAGTGGTTGGCTTCGGCCATCCCGGGCATGTCCAGCCAGTACACGCCGCGGATGAACTCGCGCCAGCCGAGGATCTGCCGGATGAAGCCCTCGACGCCAGCCAGCGGTGCCCGCCCGGCGCGGTAGGCCTGCTCGGCCGCGGCGATCACCTCGCGCGGGTCGAGCAGATGCAAGTTCAAGCTGCTGGCCAGCAGCGAGTGCCAGCCGAAGGGCGTGCCCGCCCACATGGCGTCCTGGTAATCGCCGAAGTTCACCAGCCGCGATTCGATGAACGCGTCCAGCGCATGCAGGGCCTGCTCGCGCGTCACCGGCCACACGAAGTGCTCAAGCGAGCCCGGGTGATCGGCAAACAAGCGGGCCACATCGGCCAGCGCCGCGCGGGTCAGCGCGTCGGGCTCGAAAAACTCCGGGGGCGGGATCAGACCCGGCCCGCCTTTCGGGTAACCCTTGCGGTTGTCGGCGTCGTAGTTCCACTGCCCGCCTTCGGGCTGGTCGGTGTCGGTGGCGTCGAGCAGCACCCGGTGACGCCTGCGCATGTCGCGGTAGAAATACTCCATGCGCAGGCTGGATTTGTCGGTCTTGCGGTACTTTGCCGCCCAGCGCGCGAAGTCGGCGCGCGAGCACAGGAAGTGCGGGTCCTCGATCAGCCGCAGCGGCACCCCAGCCTCACGGGCCGCGTCGGTGATGTTTTGCTGCAGCCGCCATTCGCCGGGCTCCAACAGGCACAGGACTTCGGGCTGCAACCGTTGGAGCTGCGCGGCCAGCCGGCCGACCAGCGTGGGCTCTTCGCTGTCTTCCAGTGCAACGTACTCGACGACCACGCCAAGCCCGCGCAACGCGTCACGGCAGTGGCGCATGGCCGCGATGAACAGCGCGATGCGTGCCTTGTGGCTCCACACCCAGCGCGCCTCGCCAGGCGCTTCGATCATCAGCACGCGGTCTTGCGATGGGTCGAGTTCCGCGAGCGCGGGGCTGTCCAGGCCGAGCTGGTCTCCGAGCACCAGCACGAGTTGGCGCACAGGCAGGCTCACGGACGGGGCCGGGTTCGCTGAGCTTCGCTGCGGCAACGATCACTGCAGAACTTCACGTCGGCCCAGTTCTTCGCCCAGGCGCGCCGCCAAGTCATCGGCCGCGCGCACTGAACGCAGGGCTTTTGCGGCAACGCGGCCTTGTTGCCCTTGAAACCCGGGGTGGCAAGCTTCATGCGCTGCCGTGCCGCCACCGCTCGATCTGGGCGCGAATGTCGCTGAGCATCGACAGCGCGATCACGCCGTCGATGCCGCGTCTGTGCAACACCGGCGAGGAGCCGCCCACCCAAAGTTCGGCGGTCGGGTCGAGCTTGCTGCGCAGTTCCGTCAGGCCATCGACGACCTGGTTCGGGTTCATGCACCCGGTGAAGCCCAAGGCCACGATGTCGCTCTTGTAAGCGGTGGCGGCCAGCGATATGTCCCACAGCGGCGTTTGTGCGCCCAGAGACACGCAGCGCGCGCCCTCGAGTGTCAGCAGGCACTCTGCGAGCAACAACCCCAGGCTGTGGGGCTCGTCGGGCACGGTGGCCAGCAACACGCGAGGGCGGTCACAGGCCGCGGCCTGCGGAATGTTGCTCAGGGCCACTCGCAAGATGCCGTACAGACACTCGGTGTAGGCGTGTTCCTCGAAGATCTCGAGCTGTCCGCGCATCCAGGCGTCACCGACCATGGTGTTGAGCGGCACCACCACTTCCATGATGAAACGCGCCAGTCCGATGCGTGCCAGGCTGAGCAGCAGGCTGCGACGCAGCGCATCGATGTCATGCGAGCGCATCAGCGCGATGTAGGGTTTGAGGTCGGGCGCAACCAGCCCCTTGAAGAGGGTCTGGGGGGAGTCGACCGTGTTGTCGCTCAGCCGCTGGAGTTCGTCCATCTGCATGGGCACCAGTCGCCCGGGCCGATGGCCACCGTCCATCAGTCGCTTGACGATGCGCAGCTTTTCGACCTGCTCGAGCGGGTAGGCGCGCTCACCCGCTCCATCGCGCTGCGGCGTGGGAAAGCCGTACCGGCGCTCCCAGATGCGCAGCGTGTCCTTGGAAAGCCCGGTGTCTCGCTCGACGGCGGCAATCGACAGGGTGAGCGTCTTCAGATCGCGGGCTGGATCGTTCATCTCAAGGTGTGCGTGCAGGCATAGGGGGCTGAAACCCCGGTGAATTTTTGAGCCGCTCAACCAACGGGTGATGATTCTGTATCAGTATCGGGGTTTGCAGACAGTTTGTGTAAGACAGTCTTTCGACATGGAGGCTCTTTTGCCATCAACGATGAAATCTTTGAGACGCTGGCTGGTGCTGGCGTCGTTGGCCTGTGCGCTCAGCGCTCAAGCCGCCACTTGCCCCGCGCTGCTGGCACGCGAGATGCCGCGACTCCAAGATGAAAAGCCGCAGTCGCTTTGTCAGTACGCCGGCAAGGTGGTTCTGGTGGTCAACACCGCCAGCTTCTGCGGCTTCACCTCGCAGTACAAGGGGCTCGAGGAGCTCTACGCCAAATACCGCGACCGGGGCTTTGTGGTGCTCGGGTTTCCGTCGAATGACTTCGGCTCTCAGGAGCCCGGCAGCAACGGCGAAATCGCCAAGTTCTGCGAAGGCACCTTCGGCGTGAAGTTCCCGATGTTCACCAAGACACGCGTCTCAGCGCGTGCCGGGCCTGATGTCAACCCCTTGTTCGTGGATCTCGAGCGGATCACCGGCTCGTCGCCGAAGTGGAATTTCCACAAATACCTGATTGCCCGTGATGGCATCACTGTGGAAAGCTTCACCAGCCTGACCGGCCCGGACTCCTCTTCGCTCACGAGAACCATCGAAAAGCTGCTGGCGCAGCCATGACGCCGAGTTTGTTGATCAAAGTCCGGGCGCCGGCCTTCGCGGGTGGCAGCGCATGAGCGCCGGTTTGCGACGCGTTGCCGTCATCGGCTCGGGCATCTCGGGCCTGTCGGTGGCGCACGCACTTTCAGCGCACGCGCAGGTCACGCTTTTTGAAGCCGGGGACTACTTCGGTGGCCATACCCACACCGTGGACGTCACCCTCGAGGGGGTGACGCATGGCGTGGACACCGGATTTCTGGTCTTCAACGAGCGAACCTACCCCAACCTGATACGGCTGTTTGGCGAACTGCAGGTGCCCACTGCGCTGTCGGACATGTCGTTTTCGGTGCGGGTGCCTGACATCGACCTCGAGTGGAGCGGCAGCAACCTCGACAGCCTGTTCGCGCAGCGGCGCAACCTGGTGCGCCCAGCGTTCTGGCGGATGCTGGCAGACCTGGTGCGCTTCAACCGCATCGCCACGGCGATGGCCGAGCGCGGCGTCGGCTCAGCCTCGCAACCCAGCGGCGAGGCGCTGCAGTCGATCGGCGAGTTTCTCGACCACCACCGCTTCAGCGCGGTATTTCGCGACTGGTATTTCCTGCCGATGATCGGCTGCATCTGGTCGTGCCCGACCGATCAGATGCTGCGCTTTCCGATCGACACGATGATCCGGTTTTGCCACAACCACGGCCTGATCCAGATCAC
>Ga0164294_10001833_pt1 | contig 19386 bp, 14 predicted proteins | sample GEODES005metaG_FD_111479 | JGI IMG/M metagenome (GOLD analysis project Ga0164294, IMG submission 111479) | Oligotrophic lake water microbial communities from Sparkling Lake, Wisconsin, USA - GEODES005 metaG | ecosystem: Environmental > Aquatic > Freshwater > Lake | place: USA: Sparkling Lake...
GGCCGCACCGCCGGCAATGAGGATCAGGATCAGCCACCAGAAACGGGCGAGGCCGGCCGACAGCGCCATGACGATGCGGGTGAGCAGCGGCAGGGTCTGGCCGATGTCGGCAAATTGCCGGGCAATGGTGGGGACAACAAAGGCCATCAGCGCGCCGACTGCCAAGGTGGCGACGATGGCCAGCGCCGCCGGATAGGCCAGCGCCGATTGCACCCGGCCCTTCAGTTCGGCCTGGCGTTCCAGCAGATTGGCGAGGCGTTCGAGCACGGCCGGCAACGTGCCGGCGCCTTCCCCGGCGGCGACCATGGCGCGGTAGATCGGCGGGAAGCTGCCGGGGGCCAGGCTCATCGCGTCCGAAAGGCGGCGGCCTTCGACGACGGCACCGTGCACGCTGGCCAGCACGGCCTTGCTGCGGTCCGATTCGGTTTGGCGCACGATGGTGCGCAAGGCTTCTTCCAGCGGGGCAACGCTGGCCAATGTGGCGAGCTGGCGCGTGAACAGCACCAGTGCCGAGGGCTTGAGCTTGCCGCTGATGCGGGTTTCGGCTGGCGTGGCGACGGCAGTGGCCGGTTCGAGCTTGGTGGCAAACAGCTTGCGTTCCAGCAGATCGGCGCGGGCGGCTTCCGGCGTCGGCGCGGCGAGGCGGCCGGCGCGTGGGCGGCCGGCGATATCGAGCGCTTCGTAGCGCCAGTCAGCCATCTGCCGGTTCCAGTTCCGGCAAGCCCATCACGCGCAGCGCTTCGGCCGCGGTGGTCAGGCCATCGATCACGGCCTGGCGGGCGATGGCGGCCAGGCCGGGGCTTCCCGCGGCCTCGGCAAGTTCGACCGCGCTGGCGCCGGCGTGGATGCGGGTGGCGAGCGCATCGGTCATGCGGATGATTTCGAACAGGCCGACCCGGCCCTGCCAGCCCGTGTGGTTGCAGGCGGTGCAGCCGCTTGCGTGCCAGATCGGATCGCCAGCGGTCAGGCCCAGGCTGCTGGCTGCGCCGGCATCGGCGGGCCGGCTGGTGCGGCACGACGGGCACAGGCGGCGCACCAGCCGCTGCGCCACCACGGCGCGCAGCGTGGCGGCGAGCAGGAACGGCTCCACGCCGAAATCGCGCAGCCGCGTGATGGCGCTGGCGGCATCATTGGTGTGCAGCGACGACAGCACCAGATGCCCGGTGAGCGCGGCCTGCACGGCGATGCCGGCAGTTTCGCCATCACGGATTTCGCCGACCATCACCACGTCCGGATCCTGCCGCAATATGGCGCGCAGGCCGGCGGCAAAGCTGAGGCCGACGCGGGCATTCACCTGCGTCTGGCCGATGCCATCGACGGCATATTCCACCGGGTCTTCCACGGTCAGGATATTGCGGCGGCCATCGTTGAGCAATTTCAGGCCGGCATAGAGCGTGGTGGTCTTGCCGCTGCCGGTGGGCCCCGTCACCAGCACCAGGCCGTTGGGTTCGGCCAGCGCGGCGCGCAAGCTCGCGTCGATGGCGGCGGGCATGCCGAGCCCGACCAGATCGATGCCGGCATTGTCCTTATCGAGCAGGCGCAGCACGACGCGTTCGCCGCCGCGCGCCGGCAGGGTGGAGACGCGCACATCCAACCGCTTGCCGCCCAGCGCCAGTTCCATGCGGCCATCCTGCGGCAGGCGCCGTTCGGCGATATCCAGCCGCGCCATCACCTTGATGCGGCTGGCCAGCAGCGGCGCGACGCCGGGCGGCAGGCGGTGCAGCTCGCGCAGCTCGCCATCCAGCCGCATGCGGACGACCAGGCCGGTTTCAAACGGCTCGATATGGATATCCGACGCCTTCAGGCGGGCGGCCTCCGCAATCAACCCGTTGATCAGGCGGATGGCGGGCGCTTCGTCGTCGCTGGCCAGCAGATCCTCGGCGGACGGCAGATCATCGGACAGGGCGGCAAGATCATCGGCACCGCCGGCATAGGCGGTGGCGGCATAATGATCCTGCAACAGGCGATCATATTCGGCGGCGCCAACCTCGCGGATGCGCAGCGGCCGGCCGGCAAGGCGGCGTACTTCGCTGAGCGCCGACACGCTGCTGCCAGCGCGGCGGGCGACATCGGCCACATCGCCGAGCGCCGTGACGATGACCCCTTGCGCGCGCGCGAAGCCGTAGGAGAGGGTGGGCGCGGTCATGGTTTCGGTGGTTCGGCCGGCGGGGCTGGCGGGTTTCCGGGCGGGGTGGCCTTCAGATAATCGCGCACCAGCGCATCGAGGCTGGTGGCGGCGCTGCCTTCGCGGCTGGCCTGTTCGGCGCGCACATATTGATAGCGGTCGCCGGCAATGCGCGCCGCATCCTCGGCATTGCGGATGATGGTCGGGCGGATGAACACCATCAGATTGGTCTTGGTGCGGTTTCGCGATTTCGATCGGAACAGATTGCCGAGGAAGGGGATATCGCCGAGCAGCGGCACTTTCTCGATGGCGCGGCGTTCATTTTCGTCGATCAGGCCGCCCAGAGCGATGATCTGGCCGTCGTCCACCGTCACCGTCGTGCTGATCTCGCGCTTGTTGAGGATCAGATCGGGGATGTTGGCGGTCACCACCGCCGATGCGATGCTGCTCACCTCTTGCCGGAGGCTCAGCTTGATGGTGTTGCCGGCGTTGATCTGCGGGCGCACATCCAGCACGATGCCGACATCCTGGCGCTGCACGGTGCGAAACGCATTGTCGAAATTGTTCGAAAGCGCCTGGCCGGTGGCGATCGGCACATTCTGGCCGACCAGGATATGCGCCTGCTGATTGTCCAGCGCCATCACCGACGGGGTAGACAGCACGTTGGAGGCGGTGTCGGCCTTCACCGCATTGACGACAAAGCCGAACACGGCGCCGCTGCCGAGATTGCCGCCAAAGCCGAACTGGCCGCCGTTGGCGTTCAGCAGGCTGTTCACCGCCGCGGTGCGCAGCGCCACCGACGTGCTGTTGTCCTGACCATAGCGGCGTTCCGACACGATGGCGCCGGCGACCGACAGCAGATTGGGCGCGGCGTTGCTGTAGTTGGTGACCGAGAAGGGGATGTTGCTCCCCCCGGTGCCCGACAGCAGGAATTGCACGCCCAGGCGCTGCGCGGCGATGTCGCTGATTTCGACGATGACGGCCTCGACCAGCACCTGTTCACGGCGCACATCGAGTTGCCTGATCACTTCGCCCAGCCGGCGCTGCACATCGGCGGGTGCGGCGATCACCAGCGCGTTGGCGCCTTCATAGCGCGCGATCACCGCCTGGCCGCGGCCGATGCTGGCGCCGGGCACGAAGCCGCTGGTGCCCAAGGATCCGCCGGTGGTCGGCGTCGGTTGCGGCGCGCTGTTCTGTTGCTGCGGCGGCTGGCCGGCGGTTTGCGCGCCGTTGCCGCCAAGCTGGCTCTGCATCGGCAATGCCAGCGGCGCGGCCTGGCTGGCCGGGCTGACCGGTTGGCCGACAAGCTGTTGCAACACCGGCACCAGTTTCTCGGCATCGGCATGATTCAGGAAAATCACCCGCACATCGGCACCGGCGGCGGCCGCCTGATCAAGATCGCCGACAATGCGGGCCAGCTTGGCCAGGGTGGCAGGGTCTCCGCGCAGCACGAGACTGTTGCTGGCATCGACCGGTGCCACTTGCCAGCCCCGCCCTTCGGCGCTGCCTTGCGCCACCTGGGAGAGGCTGGTGGCGATCTCGCGCGCGCCGGCGTGCTTGAGCGCGATCACCCGCACGGCGGCGCGATCCTGATCGATCTGCCGGGCAATGGCACGCACGCGGGCAACATTGTCGGCATAATCCGCGACGATCACCGCGTTGCCAGCGCGATTGGCCGTCACCTGGCCTTCGCGGCTGACCAGCGGCCGCAGCGTTTCGATGGCGCTGGCGGCATCGATGAAGCTGAGATTGATGACGATGGTTTCAAAACGGTCGCGCCCGGTGCCGCCCGAAGGCTGGGTGGCGGCGCCATCGGCCGGCGCGACGCGAAACGCGCCGCCGGCTGCCGGTGTGACCACCAGGCCATTGGCGCGCAGCGTCGACAGGAACAGCTCGAAATAACCGGCCTGATCGAGCGGGCGTTCGGACACCACCGTCACCTTGCCCTGCACGCGCGGATCGATGATGAAGCTGCGCCCGGTGGCGCGCGCCACATCCTGGATATAGGCGCGCACATCCGCATCGCGCAGATTGACCGTCTGTTGGGCAAGCAGCGGTGCCGCGATGAGCTGCGCGGCGAGCAGCAGCGGGATGATCCGGCGCTTCACTTTGCTTGCGCTCCGGTCGGCGTGGCGGGCGGGGCCTGCAGCGGCGGCGGCGCGACCTGCACGGCCGGTTGCGTGGTCGGCGCTGCGGCATCGCTGGGCGATTGATCAATATACAGGGTTTCGCGCGCGCCGCCGCGGTCCAGAACCACCGATTCGAATTCCACCGCCACCAATTTCACCCCCGGCATGATCTCGTCGCCTACTGCAAAGCTTTGCTGGCGGCCATCGGGCGTGGCGATGATCGCCGATCCGCGCGCGCTGGCGGCGTCCACCCGGGTGCCGACCAGCGCCAGATCGAGACCCGACACCGCATCGGGTGCGGCCGTGCCCTGCGGGAAGAACGGATCGCTGCCCGCCAGCGCCAGCGGCGATGCCGTCGCTGTGGCGGAACGCAGGGGCGGACTGGGGGGCGGCGTGCCCAACGGCCCGGCCGGCGTGACCGCCAGCCAGATGGCGCGGGCCAGCACGATCCCGGCAACGCTCCAGCCGAGGGTTTCGGCGACAGCAAGCGCCAGCGGCATCCTGCTGTGATTGGCGATCAGCTTCTGCACCCCCACACACTCCATCGGACGGGCCGGGAATCCAAGCCGGATTCGAAGCGAGAGCTTGCCCTATCGGCTGCGTGTGACGGTATGGTTACAGCATTGTGACGGGATGGGGGTGCGCCTGATCTTGGACCACTGGAAGATGCAGGGGCCACACGCAATGATCCTCCCCTTCCGGGGGAGGTGGCGCCCGAAGGGCGACGGAGGGGTGGCGCGTGTTGGAGGCAGGAGCTGCGTGTGTTTCGACGAGCGCCACCCCTCCGTCTCGCTACGCTCGCCACCTCCCCTGAGAGGGGAGGAGCAGGAAAAGAGGCGCTTGATGTCGGTTATTCCGCCTTGGAGCCGAACCCGCGCCGCGCGGTGGTTTTCGCCGGCTTCACCTCGCCCGGATACATCAGCCGCAAGGATGCCGGCGCGCCGCAGGATTTGATCAATTTCTCCACAATCAGCTTGCGGGTCTGGATCAGCGAGACGGAGGTGAAGGGGATCACGCGCTCCTTCGCCACTTCATCGGCGGTGAACGGCTTGGCGGTGGCCGGCGCGGTGCCGCCGCCCAGCCCGAACACCATGAAGTTCATCAGATCGGCCAGTTGTTCATTGTCGGTGATGCGCGACCGGGCGATGTTGGGCAGGCGCGCCAGATAGGATCGGCCTTCGGGCAGGCACATGAACCAGCCGACGCGGCCGCCAATGGTGGGCAGATCGGCCGGCGCGGCATAGCCATGGATGCCGTGGCAGCCGCCGCAATGTTCGACATAATCGGATTGCGCCTGGGTCATTTCCGCCGGATATTGAAACGGCGTGCCCTTGGGTGGCGGCGCGGCAAAGGCTGGAATCGTCGCGCCGGGGGGGGGCGGGGCAGCGCTGACTGCGGGGGCAACGGCGAACATCGCCATCGCCGCCAGCGCCAGACACCGCCCCGGATGCATTACTGCGCCTTTCCGACCAGCACGGCGGTGGAGCAGTGATATTCCATGCTGCTGGTGCCGAAGCACCAGATGACGTTGTTGTTGAGCTGCGGCATGTACAACTGGGTTTCGCGATCGGTGTTGTCGCAGCCGCACTGGCCGCAACCCGATTTGCCGCAGCAATCGCGATAGGCGATCAGATAGGCATTGCCGTCATCGGGATTGATGCAGGTGCCCACCCACGACACCGGCGATGGCTCGGTGCCGGCCGGGCAGCTCGCCGCGGTGCCGCCGCAGCAGCTGCACAGCGAACCATCGATGGCGCAATAACGCCAATATGTGCACTTGGTGTCGTCCTTGGTCTGCGCGTTGCGGGCAAAGGCCGTCTTGGCTTCCGGCGTGCGGTCCGGCTTGGCGGCGTTGGCGCGGCTGACGGGCAGCAGCGGGAACACCGGTGCTGCGACGATGGTGGCGCCCAGCTTGGTGATGAAGGAGCGGCGCGAAGTGCTGCCGGCGAACTTGCGCAGCAGTTTTTCGCCCAGCGCATCCATGTTGAACTTGCTCATGTCGTGTCCCCCTTGGCTAGCCGGTTGTCACGCTGTCGCCGCGGCGTGCGGTTTGGCGGGTGCCGGCTTCAGACCGGCAATATAATCCTGAACGCTCGCCACGCCCATTTCGTGGCTGACGATCAGACTTTCGAGATGTTCGCGGCTGTTGACCAGCCCCTTGGCCAGAATCTTGCCGGCCCCGTCCATCAACACGGCGTGCGGCAGCTTGTCGACTTCGAACAGGCGGCCGACCTCATCACTGTTGATGAACGGATAGGCATCAAGCCCCTGCGCCGTCACCAGTGATTGCTGGATCGCCGGTGTGTCATCGCCCACGAACACCAGGCTGATGCGTTCGGCGGCGGCAAAGCTTTTCGCAACCGGGATCAGCGATTTGCACATCGGGCACTGCGCCGAAACGAACATCAGCAAGCGCAAAGACGCCGTGGCCGAGACGCCGCCAACCGTATAGGGCCGGCCATCCAGCGTGGTGACGGCGAGCGGCGGCGCGACATCGCCCACCGCCGGGCCGCGATTGGCATCCAGCGCGCCGGCCGGGGCCACGCGCACATGCAGCACGCCAACCTGCCGGGCCAGCGCCAGGCCCGCGACGCCCAGTGCAATCAGCACCAGCCATTGCAGCGCTTCGTTGATGATCAGCAGGGTGAACATGAAAAGCGAAACCTCTTGAATATCAACCGCGCGCCCGGCCGGGGGCCAGCCCGGCCACGGCGTTCAGCGTGGTGAACAACAGCAGCAACATATAGACCGCAATCCCAGCCACCAGCGCGACGGCCAGATCGGCGCCTGCCAGCGACGATGCGTTCCCCGTTGCAAGCAACGGCAACAGCCCGGCGGCGAGCACGACATTGCGCAGCACCTGCCCCCAGCCCAGTTGCTGGCGCAAGGCCGCATGGCCGCAGCCGCAATCAATGTGGCGGCGGCCGCGCTGGATGTTGACGGCCATCGCCGCCGCAAACACCAGCAGCAACAGCACCGCCGCGAGCGGTGCAATCGGCGGCATGGCGGCCACCAGACCGAGCAGCAACAGGACGGCAATCACCAATTCCGCCACCGGCAACAGCGCCGCCGCTGGTGCGACCAGTGCGCTGGGCAGCAGTCGATAATTGGCAATCACGCCGGGCAGCAGCGCGCGGTGGCGCAGCTTGTCAACGCCCGCGACCAGAAACAGCAGCGCGACCACGACGCCGGCCGCGCTGCTGATGATCAAGAGGATGCTGCTGCCCAAGCGAGGCTCACTGCCCGTCGAAGGTGTGGATCACGCCGCCGCCGGCGCGTTTCAGCTCATGCTTCTGTTCATAGGTCGTGCCATCCATCACGATCACCATGCCTTCATCGCCCGCCATGAAGATCAGCGGCTTGTCATCCTGGGTGATGTTGATGTTGCTGGCCTTTTCCTTCAGCGGCACGCGCTTGACGACCTTGCGGGCGGCCAGATCGACCACCCAGAGTTCCTCGCCGTCTTCCTTCTGCGTCCAATATTCGCCGCGGTGCATCAGCACATAAAGCATGCCGGTTTTCTTGTGCAGCGCGGTCAATTGCCGGCCGCCGGGAAACCAGTTGATGTCGAGCGGCTTGGTATCACCGGGGCGCAGGCCGGCAGCGGCCTGCAGCGACCAGGCATCGCCGACCACCGGGGCGGCGCCGAGCGTCGCGGTGCGCACCAGGCCGGTGTAGGTCACGAACACGGCGGTTTTTTTGGCGCGATCATAGACATAGGAGTCAAAGACCGGATCTTCGGCCGCCTTGAAGAACGGGGCGGTGTGGGTGATCACCGGCGTCTTGCCGGTCAGCGTGGCGGTGGCGATGGTGCCATCGCTGCACAATGCCGAAAAGCCGACGCCGGCCACCGGCACGAAGCTGGCGCAGCCAGGCAGCTCCACGACCTGGGCCATCTTCTTCTTTTCCAGATCGACGACGTTCACCGATGATGCCGGGCTGAAATTATAGACGAACGCCGTCTTGCCATCATCACTGATCTGAAAATTGTTGCTCTGCGCGCCGATGATCAACCGGCCCGGCATCGGGATTTCGGTGATCAGATTGAGCGTGGCGGGATCATAGACCGCGATGAAATCCTGGCGGGTGCCGCGGTTGATCTTGGTCCAGATGGTTTCGGAGACGTACCAGGCCTTCTTCGTCGGATCGAGCGCCAAATCCGACCATTGCGAGGTGCTCAGCTGCCCGACCATCTTGCCGGTGTCGCCATCGAAGATGCGGGTGCCGCCAGCGCCCCAGCCGCCACGGAAAATGCCCCAGTGCGGCGATGCGGCGGGCAATTTGCTGGTGAAGGGCGTTTCCGGCTCCAGGCCGGGGGTGGAGGTGGTTGGCGCAGCCGAAGCGGCGCTTTGCGCCATGGCGCCACTGGCGGCCAGAACGCCGATCACCACGGCGGTTGCCAGGCTGGTCGCCCGCACTGAAATATATGTGGTTTTCATGATCGCACCTGTCCCCCAAACCCGTCTGAAAAACGCACCCTCGCGCGACTCACCTGAATGTTTCGGTGCCATGCCGCGTTCCTGATGGATGCTGGACGGGCGTCAAGTATTCGTCAAGCCGTCCCGCACTGCCTGAATTGCGTAGGCGATGGTTCGGGTGCGTTTCGGCTTGCGCGCTCATGCAAAGCGCTGGATCTCGGCCGGGGTGACCGTCTTGGCCAGATGCACCAGCGCGGTGACGGCCAGCGCCTTCATCTGCGGCATCTGGTGGGCCCAGGGCTTGCCATGGCCAGCGAAGATGGTGGTGCCTTCCATGCTGGCGCTGATGAAGCGGGCGACGATGTCCACATCTTGCGCCGACAGCGCTGGATTGAGCGGCGCGATGGCAGACCCCAGATTGCGGTGGGCACGTCTGTAAAAGGCCGCGACGCGATCGGCGACGAAGCTGTCGTGATTGGCCAGCGCCCATAATTCGGTGAAGACATGGGTGGTGCGCTTGGTGCCGATGTCGTCCAGCACGATCTCAATGGTGATGCGCAACTGGTCTTCCGGGCTGAGGCCGGGCTGCCGGGCGGTGTTGTCGAGCAATTGCTCGTAATAATCGAGCAGATCGTCAAGCAGCAGCTGGATCAGCAATTCCTTGCGGGCGAAATGATAGGAGACATTGCCGACCTTCATGCCGCAGCGTGCAGCGATGCGGCGGAAGGTGAACGCACTGGCGCCTTCGTCGATCAGCACGGCCAGCGCGGCATCAAGGATCAGTTCGACGGTCTCGGCGCCGCGCGTGTAGACGCCCGGTCGGCTGGAGGGCCGGCTGGGCGGGCGGTCGGGAGCGGCCTCCAGGATGGCGTCGCCTCTTTTTTCGTTCATCGAAGGAAACTACGCCGGGTGACGTATGCCGTCCAGTGCAGCGCTTGACCAAAGCTTGATGACTGTCCAGTATTCGACCGTTATTGCGCCGCGGCATGGCGGCATCGGCAAGCGGGGATCGACTGTGACGTCTGCGAAGAATCTGGTGTTGGCGCTGGTCGCCGTGTTGGCCACGCCGGCGGCTGCGGCCGATCCCAAGGCGGCCGCCAAGGCAGCTTTCGTGGCACGCTGCGGCATGTGCCATCAGGCGACAGGCGACGGCCTGGCTGGGCAGTTTCCCAAGCTTTCGGGGCGGGCCGCAGCGATCGCGCAGACGCCGGACGGGCGCCGTTACCTGGCCCGGGTGGTGCTGGGCGGCATGGCCGGGCCGATCGAGATCGATGGCGTCAAGCTCAATGGCGTGATGCCGGGCATGGCGTCGATGTCGGATGCCGAAATCGCCGAAATCCTCAGCCATGTCGTCACCCTGGGCAAGCCGGCCAAGCCGGCCAAGCCATTCAAGGCCGAAGACATCACGGCGGCGCGGGCCGAAGGCGGCGCGAACATGTCCAGCAACAAGGCACTGCGCCTGCAGATGGTCGCCGACGGCGTCGTGAAATAACGCAGGCTCAAGCAGGGCGAAGCGTGGGCGGTACCGCCGGGTAGGCGCTGCTGATATCGCCGAGCGTTTCGGCCAGCGGGTCCAGCCAATCGGCAAAGCGCTTCCAGTGATCGACGCCATCGGTGAAGATCGGCTGGCGCACCTGCTCGCTGCTGGCCGTGCGCACGGCACGGTCGGTCTGCCAGAAGGTCAGGCAGGCCGGCTCGAAATCCACGCCGACAGCGCCAAGCAGCTTCGTCACCTGCACCTCGGTATCGGCGACCATCTGTTCGTAGATGACGCGATGGACAGCGCCCGGCAGCACCGCATCGACATGCGCCATGAAGCGCACATAATCCCGGTAATAACGGCCGACATCGACCAGATCATAGGAAAAGCTCTGCCCGCGCGCGAAATGCTGTTTCCAGGCCGAGAAGCAACAGCCCATCGGGTGGCGGCGGGCATCGATGATGGTGGCATTGGGCAGGATCAGCTTGATCAGGCCGACATGCTGCCAATTGTTCGGCATCTTGTCGATGAACAGCGGCCGGTCGCTCTTGCGGTGGATGCGGGTGCGGTCCAGATATTCCTCGCCCAGCCGCGCGCAATCGGCCGGAGACAGGCTGGCCAGCATCGCGCCGAAATCGGCAAATTCGCCGGCATCGATGCGGCTTTGCAGCCGGCTGCCGATCATCATCATCTCCGGCAGTTCCATGGTGCCTTCGATCTGGCTGTGGCTGGCGAGGATCTGCTCCACCAACGTCGAACCGGAGCGCGGCAGGCCGACGATGAAGATCGGATCGCGCGCCGGGCAGCCGCCAGTGGTCTGCGCAAGAAACGCCGGCGAAAAACCGGTGATCGCCGCGCTGATGTCGGCCGAGAATGCATCCGCGTCGTGCTGGATCAGCGTGCGGCGGCGGGCATTGCCTTCGCGGTAATGGCGGAAGGCGGCGGCCGCATCGCCGGCATCCTCATGCGCCTTGCCCAGCGAGAAATGCAGGTGGAAGATATCCTCGGCCCGCGCTTCATCTGCGCCGGCCAGCCCGGCCAGCGCCTCGTTCATCACCGTGATGTCGCCTGGGCCGAGCTTGACGGTCTTCAGGTTGGCGAGGCTCCACCACGCCTCGCCCAGCGTCGGCTGGCGGGTCACCGCTTCGCGATAGGCGGTGACGGCATCGGCCTGGCGGCCCAGCGTCTTGTGGACATGGCCCAGATTCTGCCAGACCATCGGCTGATCGGGCGTCGCGGCCAGATAATCCTCATAAATGACGCGTGCCGGCTCCTGTTCGCCCAGCCGCACCAGAACGGAGGCGTGCAGCAGCGCATGGCCCGGCGCATTCACCGGCGATTGCCGCAGGGTTTCGGCATGGACCAGCGCCTCGGGCAGCCGGTTGGACTGCATCAGCAGACGGATCAGGAATTCGCGCGCCAGATCAAAGCCCGGCGCCAATTCGATCGCGCGTTTCACCTGGGCCAGCGCATCGTCCATGTCGCCGCGCCGCCAGCAGATTTCGCCCAGCAGGCGGGCGGCCGGCGCATCATCGGGCGTGCTGGCCAGCCGGGCCGACACCATGGCGGCGGCCTCGTCCAGCCTGTCGTCGTTCATGGCCACGGCCGCGGCGATCAGTTCGGCATCATTGGCGGCGGCGCGGGTGCCGGACAGATCGGCACGCCAGGCGTCTGCCCCCCGGCCAACGGCGCGCAGTTCGCGGGCGAGCAGGAACCAGCCGCCCGGCACCGCCGGCAACTGGCCGGTGAGGCGGGTGAGCGCGGCAATCGCCACGTCGTGGGCACCGGCCGTGCTGGCTGCCTGTGCAAGTTCCCAACTGACCGCCGGCACCTGCGGGTGGCGCGTCGCCAGCGCCTCGAGCGTGGCGACCGCATCGGCAATGCGGCCAAGTTGGCGCAACGCCTGGCCGCGCAACAGTTCGGCCTGTGGCAGGAAGGGCACATCGGCCAGAATAGCATCAGCGATTCCCAGCGTGGCGGCTGGATCGGCGGCCAGCATCTGCGCCGCACGCGCCAGCATCGCCTGTTGCCCGCCGATATTATCTTGTGATTTGGACGGGTTGGCTGGGGTCATCGAGGTGTCCGAACATGGAAATGGGCCGGATGGCATGCGCAATCATGATCTAAGTCAACTGGCGTATAGTGGCAAATTGAGCATTGACTTGCCATGTGGCTGTCGCATGTTTGTAACGCAGGATCGCTGTCCTTTCGGGTCGCGATACCGATGGCAAAGGCTGGCAGCAAGTGTAGGCGCGCCCGCCGGAGCAATGCAGCAGCAAGGTCGCGGACATCGCGCCTGCTGAACTGCATCAAGTGCGTTTGGTCGGGAGATGCCAGGAAATGGCGCCTCGACAGGGGTTCAGGGGTGAAGAACGGACAGATTGCTGCAACACGGCGTTTCGTCGTGTTTGGAATATGACGCTAATTTGCAATTGGGGGACCAAGGCGATGATGACGATTGTGGGCCGCAAATCGAATTTCCTGCGGATGTTGAGTGTGACCACGGTGTTGACCGGGATGACTTCGCCGGCCTTTGCCGCGTCGGCCGCCCAGGATCAGGCTGCTGATCAGGCAACCGCTCAGGCCGAGGAGAACGAAGGTCTGGAAGAGATCATCGTCACCGCCACCCGCAGCGCCCAGAGCATCCAGAAGGTGCCGATTTCCATCCAGGCGCTTACCGCCGATGCGCTGGCGCAGCGCCAGGTGAAGGGCCTCACCGATTTCGCCGTGCTGCTGCCGTCCGTGTCGTTCGTGGGCCTTGGCCCTGGCCGTACCGCCATCTATTTCCGCGGCATCGTGCCGGCCGGCGGCGCCTATCCGGCGACCGGCTATTATCTTGATGATATCGCCATCAACGTGAACGGCGTGCCCGACATCCACGTCTATGATGTGGCGCGTGTCGAAGCGCTGTCGGGCCCGCAGGGCACGCTGTTCGGCGCCGGTTCGCTGGCCGGCACCATCCGCTTCATCACCAACAAGCCGACCACCGACAAGTTCGAAGGCGGCATCAATGTCGAAGGCAACAAGTTCGGCAAGGGCGATTTCGGCGGACAGGTCGAAGGCTTTGTCAACGTGCCGCTCACCGAAACGCTGGCGATCCGCGCCATGGCCTATGTCCGCCAGGAAGGCGGCTATGTCGACAACACGCCGAACAAAGGCAAATTTGCCGATGGTTCGCCGGCCGTCTTGAAGCTGGGTGACGACAATCCGTTGACCAGCTTCACGCTGAACAATGCGGCGATTGCCAAGGATGATTACAACAATATCGATGAATTCGGCGGCCGCCTGTCGCTGATGTGGGAACCGGCCGATGGCTGGAAGATCAACCCGCAGATCACTGCGCAGCGGCAGATCTCGCGCGGCTATTTTGGCTTCGATCCCAAGGTCGGCGATCTCGAGGTCCATGATTACGGCCCAACCCGCAACGACGACAAATGGTACCAGGCGCAGATGACCGTCAACGGTCACATCGGCGATTTCGAACTCGTTTCGGCCACCGGTTATTTCCGGCGCAATATCAAGCTGCTGAACGATTACACCTATTATACCGTTGCCTATGATGGCTTCGGAACGGGGTATGAAAACTACCTGCAGTTCTTCGGCGCCTCGGGCTGCACCGGCACCGGCGCGTCCCTGAAGTGCACCCAGCTGATCAATCCGACGCAATTCTATCGCGGCAACCGCAACGATCGGATCTTCACCCAGGAACTGCGCCTGAAGACGCCATCAAGCTGGCCGTTCGATGTGACCGTCGGTGGTTTCTACCAGATCCAGAAAAACGAGATCAACGACGACTATTCGACCGAAGGTCTCGACAAGGTGATTGGTTATACCCAGTCGGGCGGCGGTGATCGGGCCGATTTCGCCACCTCGTTCGGCCGTCCGACTTCGGCGGGCGGCAGCATGATCCTGGGTTCCCCGGCGGTGAAGCGCGACGCGTTCTACACCACCGAACAGGATCGCCGGGTGCGCGATGCGGCGATTTTCGCCGAAGGCCATTACAACATCACGCCCAATTTGAAGGTCACCGGCGGCCTCCGCTATTTCTGGACGGATTTGCAGGTGATCGGCTTTGCCGGTGTGGCGGGTTCGGCGCGCAGCCTCGTGACGACCACGTTCGTGCCGACCGGTCAACGCGGTTGCCCGACGCCGATCCCCAACGATGCCCGGTTGAACTGCCTGAACACCAACTTCCGCGCCGCCGATCAGGCGATCCGCTACAAGGAACAGGGCCAGACCCACAAGATCGCGCTCGATTGGCAGTTCGCGTCCGACAAGATGGTGTATTTCAACTATTCGACCGGCTTCCGGCCCGGCGGTGGCAACCGGCCGCTGCGCACCGGCGGTCTCGTCTATGAAGTCGCACCGTTCCGCTCGGAAGATCTGACCAACTTCGAATTGGGCTTCAAGACGGAGTGGAACAACATGCTCCGCCTGAACGTCGCCTTCTACTTCGAAAAGTGGAACGATCTGCAATATTCGGTGGTCGTCGCCGGGGCGCAGGGCGCCGGCATCACCGGCAACGCCGGCAAGGCCGAAGTGCGCGGCGTGGAATATGATGCCGATCTGCGGCTCGGCAAATTCACCCTCTCCACCAACGGCGCCTATAATGATGGCAAGCTGGCCGGCAACTTCTGCAACTTTGCCGCCAATTCCGCCAATCTGACCATCTCGCAAGTGGCCACCTGCGCGCCGGGCACGTTCCTGCCGGGCAACCCGCCGACACCGTCGGTGGCCGCCCAGGATGGGACCCGTCTGCCGAACCAGCCCAAGTTCAAGGGCACCACCTCGATCCGCTATGACACCGATATCGGCGATTATGGCGTCTATGTGCAGGGTGCCGCCCTGTATCAGACCAGCGCCACGCAGGATCTGAACGTGGAGCTCAACAAGCTGCTGGGCAACTCGGCCGGCTTTGCCTCGTTCGATTTCGCGGCCGGCGTGAAGCGGGACAATTGGACCTTCGACGTGTTCCTGCAGAACGCGTTCGACAAGCGCGGTGAGGTGAGCCGCAACACCTTCTGCTCGATCTCGATCTGCTCGGGTTCGTCGCGCACCTTCACCATCCGTCCGCAATTCTTCGGGATGCGGGCCGGGTATCGCTTCTGATCAGCCGATCAGCATGACTGCGGGGCGGGCGGTGGCGATACGTCACCGCCCGCTGCCGTTTTCGGCTGAAGTCGATCCCGCTCAAGTTGAAGCGTTCAACGCCCCCCCGTTGACGCTTCGCGTCGCCTGCGGCTGCAGGCAGGGCGTTCAAACACAACGCAATCGGGTCCAGCGCTCCAGGGCTTGGATTTTCGCGGCGGCAACCGTAACACGAGGGCCGCCGCCTGCATCGCACAGCAGCGGCGCAGCGATGAGGATCAGATTCTGCCCGCCCAGCCCCAGCCTCGCCCAACGCATCTGCAAACGCTGGAAGCCCAGGCCATCCACATCATGCGCGAGGTGGTGGCAGAGGCGCAGCGGCCGGTGTTCCTGTATTCGGTGGGCAAGGACAGCGCAGTGATGCTGCACCTGGCGCTGAAGGCCTTTTACCCGGCGCCGCCGCCGTTTCCGTTCCTGCACATCGCGTCCGGGTGGGATTTTGCCGATCTGCTTGCCCACCGTGACAAGATGGTGGCGCGCCATGGCCTCGACCTGATCGTCGCCAGCGCATCCGACGCCGATCAGGCGCGGGTGACGCCGTTCACGGCCGGTGCCGATGTCTATGCCGAAACCTTGCTGACCGGGCCCTTGAAGGCGGCGCTGACGGCGCATGGTTTTGATGCGGCGTTCGGCGGCGGCCGCCGCGATGAGGAGAAGAGTCGGGCCAAGGAGCGGATCATGTCGTTCCGCTCCACCTCCCACCACTGGGACCCGAAGAACCAGCGGCCGGAATTGTGGGACCTGTATAATCTGCGCCTCAGCCCCGGCGAAAGCATTCGGGTATTTCCGCTGTCCAATTGGACCGAGGCCGATATCTGGGCCTATATCGCGCAGGAAATGATTGATATCGTGCCGCTTTACCTCGCCGCGCCGCGCCCGACCGTGGAGCGTGGCGGCCAGATCATCGTGCTCGATGATGATCGTATGGCTTTGGCGCCGGGCGAGGCGGCGACTCTGCGCAGCGTGCGGTTCCGGACCCTTGGCTGCTGGCCGCTCACCGGTGCAGTCGAAAGCACCGCCGCCGATCTGCCGTCGGTAATTGCCGAAATGCAGGCCTCCACCACGTCCGAACGCCATGGCCGCATGATCGATGTCGGCGCGGCGGCGAGCATGGAGCAGAAGAAGCAGGCGGGTTACTTCTGATGACCGAGCCAGATAAACGCGAGCTGTTGCGCTTCATTACCTGCGGCAGTGTCGATGATGGCAAGTCCACCCTCATCGGCCGGCTGCTGCACGATACCGGCATGATCCCGGATGACCAGTTGGTGGCGCTGGCGGCGGACTCGCGCCGGCTGGGCACGCAAGGTGGCGATCTCGATCTGGCGTTGCTGGTCGATGGCCTGGCGGCCGAGCGCGAGCAGGGCATCACCATCGATGTCGCCTACCGGTTTTTCCACACCGCGGCGCGCAGCTTCATCGTCGCCGATTGTCCGGGCCATGAACATTATACGCGCAACATGATCACTGGCGCATCGAGCGCCGATCTTGCCGTGCTGATTGTCGATGCGCGCGGTGGGTTGACCGCGCAGACGCGGCGCCACGCCGTGCTGTGCAACCTGGTCGGCGTGCGCGCCATGGTGCTGGCGGTGAACAAGATGGATCTGGTCGGCCACAGCCCAGCCGTGTTCGATGCCATCGTCGCCGATTTCACCAGCTTTGCCGCGCGCATCGGCGTGACGCTTGTCGGTGCGGTGCCGATGTCGGGCCTGAAGGGCGACAATGTCTGTGCGCCCTCGCCGAACATGGCCTGGTATGATGGCCCGACGCTGCTGACCCTGCTGGAAACCGCCGATGTGCGGGCTGATCTGGCCGCCGCGCCGCTGCGCCTGCCGGTGCAGTGGGTGAACCGGCCCAATCCGGATTTCCGCGGCTATGCCGGCACGATCGCGGCCGGCACGGTGCGGCCCGGCGATGCGGTGCGGCTGCTGCCATCGGGGCGCATCAGCCAGGTGGCCCGCATCGTGACCATGGATGGTGATCTGGATCGGGCGGTCGCTGGCCAGTCGATCACCCTGTGCCTCGCCGACGAGATCGATTGTTCGCGCGGCGACGTGATTGCCGCCGCCGATGCGCCGCCGCAGTCGGCCAACCAGTTCGAAGCCACCATCGTCTGGCTGGACGAGGCGCCGATGAAGGTCGGCCGCGGTTACTGGCTGAAACTGGCGACGCAAATGGTGTCCGCAACGGTGCAGCAACCGAAATATGTGCTGAATGTGGAATCGCTCGATCATCTGGCGGCGCGCACGCTCGATCTGAACGCCATCGGCGTGGCGGAACTGGCCACCGATCGGCCTTTGGTGTTCGAACCCTATGCCGACAGCCGCGTGCTCGGCGGCTTCGTGCTGATCGACAAGTTGAGCAACCATACGGTCGCCGCCGGCATGCTGAACTTCGGCCTGCGTCGGGCGCAGAATATCCATTGGCAGGCGCTGGAGGTGACGCGCGAGGCTCGCGCCGCGCAGAAACAGCAGCGCGCCGCCGTGCTGTGGTTCACCGGCCTGTCAGGTTCTGGCAAATCGACCATCGCCAATCTGGTGGAAAAGCGGCTGCTGGCCTTGGGCCAACACAGCTTCCTGCTCGATGGCGACAATCTGCGCCACGGCCTCAACCGCGATCTGGGGTTCACCGAGGCCGACCGGATCGAGAATATCCGCCGGGTCGGCGAAGTGGCAAAGCTGATGACCGACGCCGGCCTGGTGGTGATCACTGCGCTGATCAGCCCGTTCATGGCCGATCGCGACACGGTGCGAGCCATGCTGCCCGCCGGCGAGTTCATCGAAGTGCATATCGACACGCCCTTGGCCGAGGCCGAACGCCGCGACGTGAAGGGCCTTTATGCCAAGGCCCGCGCCGGGCAGATCGCCAACTTCACCGGCATCGACAGCCCGTATGAAGCGCCGGTTGCGCCGGAAATCCGCATCGATACGATGCGTGAAACGCCAGAAGCCGCAGCGGAGCGGATCGTGGCCTATTTGAACGGCCCGCACAGAGATACTTTTCAATTGCTAGAGTAGCAATCAGAGTTAGTCTGTGGAGAAGGAAAGTTGGCTATAAAGATATTTCTCCCATCCAAATACTCTATAGTCAGCAGCCCCTCGGGTCCTCACCTTGCCGCCAGCGCGCACAAAACGATCTTTATCTCAGAACCAATCAAGCACAGAAACTGAACAAAATTCTCTAATGTGTTGAAATTATTTATGTATCGCCGTTTCGAAGATAAATCAGCCATGAGGAAAGTGCCGGGTTCTTAGCCAATCCGTTACAGTCAAGAAAACTTTCGGCTTGCGCACAGTGGCCAATGTGGCAATTTTGACGAGGCCGCCGATACCAAAAAGGCAGCCCGGTCTAGCCACCGGGCTGCCTTGGTAGGGGCGAACCACGTGTCAACTAACCCAGCCGGCCACGTGGTTGTTGTCTCCCCTGTGTGTGCACAGTGCACAGGCAGGGGAGACTTCGTCAAGTCGGGTTTTGAGAGAAACCACTACTATGATCAGCCAAAAGAATCGGCCACCACGGGCCAACTATACCCCCGAAGTCGAAGCTGAAATTCGCTCACGCTTGGAACGCGGCGAATATCAACATGACATTGCAGCCGACCTTGGCTGGAACCAAGGGCGCATTTCCGAAATCAAGACCGGAAAACGCCAGCCTCCGCCTATTCAGGCTAGTCTGCTTTAAACAGATTGGGCCGGTCAGCATGTGCTTACCGGCCCCTTCACCGCCTTCATAATCTGGCCATACTCTCCTAGACTAGCATGGGCTCAGATAAAATTGGAGAATAATCAGAGCAGATTACTCCGGACATTTGTCCTCAATCTTGCATCTGATCCATTGGTGCCTCGGACCCTATAGCCTGTCTATTTCTTGGCCTCCACCAACAGATTGTGGCGGCGCAGCACATCCTGCAATTGCTTGTGCGGCAGCGCCGACACCGTCCAGTAATCGACGCCGGTCATCGTCTTCGCGGCGATCATCGCATTGATCACCGCCTCCTCCACGCCTTCGATGGTGGCGGTGAACAGCGGGTTGATGGCGGCGTTGGGCAGGCGGGACAGGGTTGCCGGCTTGTCGGCCGCCGCGTGCCAA
>Ga0164294_10001835_pt1 | contig 19385 bp, 16 predicted proteins | sample GEODES005metaG_FD_111479 | JGI IMG/M metagenome (GOLD analysis project Ga0164294, IMG submission 111479) | Oligotrophic lake water microbial communities from Sparkling Lake, Wisconsin, USA - GEODES005 metaG | ecosystem: Environmental > Aquatic > Freshwater > Lake | place: USA: Sparkling Lake...
GCAGCAGCGATCGCATCACCCAGTGGAAACGACCTGCGATCCCGCCTGGTTCCTGATTTCGGTTCACGGATTCACTCTTCCCCGTTTGACTACTGACCGTCGAGGAAGCGTTCGGGGTGGTGGTAGTCGTTGGTGCCGCCGCGTTGGGGTGATCGGGGTGGGGGGATCCATTCGCAGGTGCCGTTGGGGCGTTTTCGGGTCTGCCAGCCGCCGGGTGTGATGAGGCCGTGGTCGGGCTTGCAGGCGAGGGTGAGTTTATCGATATCGGTCGCCCCGCCATCGGCCCATTCGTCGGTGTGGTGAACCTCGGTGAAGTAGCCGGGCACGTCACAGCCCGGTGCGGTACAGCCCCGCACCAGGGCGTGCAACACGATCCGTTGATCGGCGGTGGCGATGCGTTTAGTCCGGCCGAGATACAACGGCCGCTCGGTGTGTTTATCGAACACGCACAGGTAGTGGTAGGCGTGGCTGGCCATCCGGATCAGATCCCGCATCGGCAGCAGGGTTCTGCCGGCGGTGACCGCGACGCCGGCACCGGTCTGCAGTTGCTCCAGGGTTGCAGTGGCGATGATCGTGACAGGCAGCCCGTTGTGGGTGCCGAGTGTCGGATCGCCGAGTTGGCCTCGCAGCAGTGCGGCCAACGCGTCGTGCTGACGCTGGGCATGACTGCGGTCGTCGCGATCGGCGACCTCGGGCGCGGGTTCCCCCGCCACGGTCGGGGCGTGGTCGGCGGGGTTGCACATCCCGGGCGCGGCGAACTTCGCACACCACGCCTCGACCATCGCCCGCAACTCCGGTGTGGCGAACAATTTCCCCACACTCATCCCGTCGGAGCGTTGGCGGCCACACCAGATGAAACCGCGTTTGCGGGCCCGGTCCTCATCGGAGAACACCCCGTCGGGGTTGACGGTGATGGCCAGCCGATCGGCCACCATCTCCAACTGATCGGGACGCAACACCGCGGCCTTCTCGGCCAGCAGGGCCTCGCTGCGCTCGGCCACCCCCACTGCGATGTGGTCGGGCAACTCCCGCAGGAACTTCTGAATCGTGCGCAGATGCTCCGGATCCAATACCCCGGCCGCCCAGGCGGCCGCCGTGGCCGGCAGCGCCGGCGGCAACGGCTGCCCCGTCAGACTCCGGCGCGGCGCCAACTGTTCGGCATCGCGCTCCCGACGGCGGGCCTCGCTGCGGCTGATCCGCAACACATCGGCCACCACCACCGCCACCGGCGCCCCCAACTCCGCCGCATCAAGACCATGGATCACCGAGTGCGAGACAGCGCGCTGACGACGAGCGCAGGTCTCCAACCGATCCAGCAGACCTACCCGCTCACCATCGGGCACCTGAGTCCAATCCGCGGCACCGAGCACCTCCAGCGCCATGTCGAGGGCATCCACCGCCGCGAAAATCGAACTCATGTTCGAAACAATACGACGGGGGTCCGACACGAACATCCCAGCCGAACGAATTTGGGGACAAATCCAGGGCTGGGGATAACCCCGTCCGCGATCAGGTCGGATCGGGAACCCGAACGCCGACCGCAAGGGCCTGCTGTCCCCCGTTGGTGCGCGTCAAGTGACCCCTGGTGCCCATATCTTCGAGCAGGACCGTATCGCCCGCACAGACGGTGCGCTCCATTCCGTCGCCGACGGTCACCGTCAGCGAGCCCGACATCATGAAGAACCACTGACGGTAGGGCGACGGATGCCACGGCCCCGACCAATCGGGAGCGAAGCGAACTACCGCGAACCCCTCAGCCGGCATCAAGGCGGACGCCTCCAGCGGCGTGGTCGGCGGCGCGAAGTCGCGCGTCTCCAGAGGCAACTCGCAGTCCTCAAAGTGCGAGATGCCGTCGACGTCGACGAAGATCCGAACGTACGTCAACGGAAACACCATGCTCAGATGCTAATTGCCGTGACGGTGGCTTCCGGGATTACGCGGCCCGGATCTCGAGTCCGACGGTGCGGCCGTTGCCGCCACGGAGCTTGGAGAAGAAGTTGAAGATCCGCCCGACAAGGCCGTAGCGCTTGTTGATGGCCTGGTAGACGGACTCGGTCTCGGAATCGTCGAGCACCGTGGCTACCGCCTCCACCGGTTCACCCTTGACGTTGCCGCGCATATCGCAGACCGCCAGGGTGACCCGCGGGGTGTTGCGGATCCGCTTGACCTTCCACGAGTTCTTTTCGGTGATCACCAGTGCACGATCGCCGTCGCGCGCGATCCAGATCGCGGTCGGTTTGGGCCGGCCATCCTTGGTGAACGTCGTCAGCGAAACGTACTGGGCTTTGGACACCTCGTCGAAAGTGGTTGCCATGGTTTAAACCTACCTTCCCTCCAACTCGCCCTCGGCCTCCAGCAGTACCTGTCGCAATCCGGCCAGAATGGCGGGATCCGGACTCTCCCACATTCCGCGTCCAGCTGCCTCCAGCAGTCGCTCCGACATCCCGTGCAGCGCCCACGGGTTGGATTCACCCAGGAATTTACGGTTCTCCGGGTCAAGTACGTATGCCTCGGTGATCTTCTCGTACATCCAGTCGGCCATCACCCCGGCGGTGGCGTCGTAGCCGAACAGGTAGTCGACGGTCGCGGCCATCTCAAAGGCGCCCTTGTAGCCGTGCCGGCGCATTGCGGCCATCCACCGCGGGTTGATGACGCGGGCCCGGAAAACCCGGGCTGTTTCTTCGGTGAGCGTTCGGGTACGCACCGCGTCGAATCGAGTGTTGTCGCCGATGTAGGCCGTCGGAGCGGTACCGGTCAGCGCGCGCACGGTGGCGATCATGCCGCCGTGGTACTGGAAGTAGTCGTCGGAATCGGCGATGTCGTGCTCGCGGGAGTCGATGTTCTTGGCCGCAACCACGATCCGGCGGTACTGCATCGACATATCCTCGGCAGCCGGCCTGCCGTCGAGATCTCTGCCGTAGGCGAAACCGCCCCACGCGGTATAAACCTCGGCGAGGTCAGCGTCATCGCGCCAGTTGCGGCTGTCGATAAGCTGTAACAGGCCGGCGCCATAGGTGCCCGGTTTGGAGCCGAAAATCCTTGTGGTGGCTCGCCGTTCGTCACCGTGCTGGTCCAGATCACTCTGTACGTGGGCGCGGACGTAGTTCTGCTCGGCGGGTTCATCGAGGCCGGCCACCAGTTGCACCGCGTCGTCGAGCATGGTCACCACATGCGGGAAGGCATCCCGGAAGAACCCGGAGATCCGCACGGTGACATCGATGCGGGGACGCTCCAATTCGGCCAGCGGGATCACCTCAAGATCGACCACTCGCCGCGAAGCCTCATCCCAGATCGGCCGTGCGCCAAGCAGCGCGAGGACTTCGGCGATGTCATCACCGGAGTTGCGCATCGCGGAGGTACCCCACACCGACAGCCCCACCGATCTCGGCCATTCGCCGTGATCGGTGCGGTAACGCTCGAGCAGCGAATCGGCCATCGAGACACCGGTTTCCCAAGCCAGCTTCGACGGCATGTGCTGGGGATCCACCGAATAGAAGTTGCGTCCGGTCGGCAGCACGTTGACCAGACCCCGCAGCGGTGAACCCGAGGGCCCGGCCGCGATGTAGCGGCCATCCAGCGCTCGCAGCACCTGGGCGATCTCTGCTGCGGTTCCGGCCAGCCGCGGCACCACCTCGACGGCGGCGAACCGCAGGATTCGTGCGACGCCCGGATCCGACGTGAGCAAGTCGACCTGGCCGGCATCCCAGCCCGTTGCCTGCAGGGCGGCCAGCAGCCCGCGGGCCTGCTCCTCGGCGTCATCGACGGCGGCGCGTTCGTCGGTGCCATCCTCGGCAAGTCCGAGGGCTTGACGCAGGCCCGGAATGCTCTGCTCGCCGCCGAACAACTGCCGGGCCCGCAGGATCGCCAGCACCATATCGAGCTCGGCCTCCCCCGTCGGGGCCAGTCCGAGGATGTGCAGACCGTCGCGGATCTGGACGTCCTTGATCTCGCAGAGCCAACCGTCCACATGCAGCAGCATGTCGTCGAAGGAGTCGTCTTCGGGGCGCTGCGCCAATCCCAGGTCGTGATCCATCTTGGCCGCGCTCATCAGCGTCCAGATCTGCTGGCGTATCGCGGGCAACTTGGCCGGGTCGAGGGCGGCGATATTGGCGTGCTCGTCGAGCAGCTGCTCCAAACGGGCGGTGTCGCCGTAACTCTCGGCCCGGGCCATCGGCGGGATGAGGTGGTCGACGATGGTGGCGTGTGCCCGCCGTTTGGCCTGGGTGCCCTCGCCCGGGTCGTTGACCAGGAACGGGTAGATCAGCGGTAGGTCACCGAGTGCCGCGTCGGGACCGCAGTTCGCCGACATGCCGACGTTCTTACCCGGCAGCCACTCCAGGTTGCCGTGCTTGCCCATATGAACGACGGCGTGGGCGCCGAATTCGTACCGCAGCCAGAAGTAGGTGCCGAGGTAGTGGTGGCTGGGCGGCATATCGGGGTCGTGGTAGATGGCGATCGGGTTCTCGCCGAATCCGCGCGGCGGCTGCACCAGGACGACGATGTTGTCGGATTGGATTGCTGAGACGACGATCTCGCCGTCGGGGTCACGGCTGCGGTCGACGAACAATTCACCCGGCGGCTCACCCCAGTGCTGCACCATCGCGTCGCGTAGTTCGGCGGGCAGAGTGCCAAACCATTCGCGGTAGCGTGCCGCCGGGACGCGGATCGCGCGGGAGGCCATCTGGGTGTCGGTGAGCCAATCGGGGTCCAGGCCCCCGCGTTCGATCAGCGCGTGCATCAATGCATCGCCGTCACCGCTGGCAAGTCCGGGGACCTCGCCAATCCGATAGCCGTTGTCCCGCAGCGCATTCAGCAACGCGATCGTGCTAGACGGAGTGTCCAGTCCCACAGCATTACCGATGCGAGAGTACTTCGTCGGATACGCCGAGAACATCAATGCGACGCGCTTATCGGCGGCGCTGACTCGGCGCAGGGTGGCGTAGTTGACTGCAAGGCCAGCGACCCGGTCGCACCGCTCAGGATCGGGCACGTAGGAGATCAGGCCCTCAGAGTCGATCTCCTTAAATGAGAAGGGCACCGTGATGATGCGCCCGTCGAATTCCGGCACCGCGACCTGGGTGGCCACATCGCGGGGACTGAGGCCGCTGTCGGTCGCCAACCACTGCCCGCGAGAACTGGTCAGGCACAACCCCTGAAGGATCGGGATATCCAGCGCGGCAAGGTGTGTGACATTCCAGCTGTCGTCGTCTCCCCCGGCAGTCACCGCGGCCGGCACCGCCGCACCGGCGGCGAGGACGGTCACCACCATCGCGTCAACCCCGCCCAGCAATGCGAGCAGTTCGGGCTCAGGAGTTCTCAGCGACGTGCAGTAGATCGGCAACGGCCGAGCGCCCGCCCGTTCGATCGCGCAGCAGAGTGCCTCGACGTAGGCGGTGTTGCCGGCCAACTGCTGAGCGCGGTAGTAGAGCACGGCGATAGTCGGTGCGTTCACGGGTATTGCTGCGCGGGTGGCGACCATGTCTGGGAAACACGCCACCCCGCCTGGACAGCCGGGGCAACCCGACGCCGTCGAGCAGACGCGATCGAGGATTCCCCACGGCGGTGTGGCCGCCGGCGGACTGAATCCGTATCCGGTCATCAGCACGGTGTCGCAGAGGAAGTCGTGTAACTGGCCCAGGTTCGCTACGCCGCCCTCGGCGAGGTAGACGTGCGTCTGCATGGCGATTCCCGCCGGCACGGTAGAACGTTCCATCAGGTCGGCGTCGGGGGCCTGCTCCCCGCTGACCACCACGGCCGGAATCCCGCTCGCGATGACGGTGTCAATGGTGTTCTGCAAGGCCCGGTAGCCGCCGAGGACTCGGACCACCACCACCGCGGCACCGTCAAGCAACTCGGCGAGCTGGCCGGCCGCCAGTCGGGTCGGGTTGGCCCAGCGGTAGCCCGCAGCGCTGGCGCGTGCGGTGATCAGGTCGGTGTCGGATGTCGACAGCAGGACGATGGTGGGCCGGGGCACCTCATTACCGTAGCCACGCCGTCGTACCGTGGTCAGGTGGCCCGATCGCACAAGGATGACGCCTGTCCAGGCGCCCTGCACCTTCATCAGGCCGCAGATGGCGCATTGGCCCGGGTTCGGCTGCCGGGCGGGATGATCACCGCCGCTCAACTGGAGGCACTCGCCGAGGCCGCCGAGCGCTCCGCCGCCGGGATTCTCGAACTCACCGCCCGAGGCAATCTTCAGGTGCGCGGAATCACCGATACCGCGGCCGTGGCCGGTGCGGTGGCCGCGGCCGGACTGCTGCCGTCGCCGACCCACGAACGGGTTCGCAATATCGTCGCCTCACCGCTCTCAGGCCGACTCGGCGGCGTCATTGACGTGCGCCCGTGGGTCAAAGATCTGGATTGCGCGATCCAGGCCGCACCCGATCTCGCCCGGCTTCCGGGACGATTCTGGTTCAGCATCGACGACGGCAGCGCGGACGTATCCGGTCTGGCGGCCGACGTCGGCGTTCACGCCATCGACAGTGAAACCGTTGCTCTGCTGCTGGCCGGCCGCGACACCGGCATCCGGCTGCCGCCGCACGACGCGATTCCCGCCCTGACCATCATCGCGAGTCGCTTCGCCGAGACGCGCGGGAATGCCTGGCGAATCAGTGAGTTAGACCGGCGCGGATCCCTACTGAACGGGTTCACGCGGTCGGACCCTGCGGGCGATATCGTCGCGCCGGTCAGCCGTCCGCCGGTCGGGTGGATCGAGCAGGACGACGGTCACGCAGCGCTGGGGGCGGCCGTCCCCCTGGGAGTGCTGTCGGTGCGTCAGGCACAGTTCGTCGCCGCCATCAACGCACCCGTGGTGATCACGCCGTGGCGTTCACTGCTGGTGTGCGATCTGGCCGAGGGCCTGGCCGACACCTCGCTGCGGGTGCTGGCACCATTGGGACTGGTGTTCGATGAGACCTCACGCTGGCTTGAGGTGAGCGCCTGCGTGGGCAGTCCGGGATGTGAGCGGTCGCGCGCCGATGTGCGGGCCGAGGCCCTGCGGGTGGCCGAATCCTCTGCCCCTGAGTTCGGCAGGGTGCACTACGTGGGCTGCGAACGGGCTTGCGGCAGCCCGCCGGCCGGCGAAGTACTGGTGGCGACCGACGATGGTTACCGGCCGATTTCGCAGCGCCCCGCCCCGCCGTAGGGTGATCACGTGCTCGACTACATCCGCGATGCCGGCGAGATCTACCGGCAGTCCTTCGCGACAATCCGGGCCGAGTCGGACCTTGGACGGTTTCCCGAGGACATCGCGCGGGTAGTGGTGCGACTGATCCACACCTGCGGGCAGGTCGACCTGACCGAACATGTCGCCTTCACCTCGTCCGTGGTGCTCGCCACCCACGCAGCACTGGCCGCCGGTTCTCCGATCCTGTGCGATTCGTCGATGGTGGCCGCCGGTATCACCGCCGCGCGGTTGCCCGCCGCTAATGAAGTGGTGTCCTTGGTCGCCGACCCCCGCGCTGCCGATCTCGCGCAACGCCGCGACACCACTCGGTCGGCGGCCGGCGTGGAGTTGTGGGCCGACCGGATGGGCGGCGCGGTGCTGGCGATCGGCAATGCGCCAACTGCACTGTTCCGGTTACTCGAACTCATCGACGACGGTATGCCCGCTCCGGTGGCGGTGCTTGGCGGTCCGGTGGGATTCGTCGGATCGGCCCAATCCAAACAGGAACTGATCGACAACCCGCGCGGTATGGATTACCTAGTGGTCGAAGGCCGTCGTGGCGGTAGTGCGATGGCCGCGGCGGCGGTCAATGCGATCGCGAGCGCCCGCGAATGAAGAAAGGCACACTGTTTGGCGTCGGTTTAGGCCCCGGCGATCCGGAGTTGGTCACCGTCAAGGCAGCCCGCATCATCAGCGCCGTCGACGTGGTCGCCTATCACAGTGCGCGCCATGGCAAAAGCATCGCGCGCGGCATCGCCGAACCGTATCTGCGGCCGGGCCAGATCGAGGAACACCTCGTCTACCCGGTGACTACCGGGGACACCGATCACCCCGGCGGATACGACGGCGCGATGGAGGACTTCTACGCACACGCGTCCGATCGCATTGCCACGCACCTGGACGCCGGTCGCGATGTTGCGCTGCTCGCTGAGGGTGATCCGTTGTTCTACAGCTCCTACATGCATATGCATACCCGGCTGGCCGAGCGTTTCACCGCGGTGATCGTGCCCGGCGTGACATCGGTGAGCGCGGCCTCGGCCGCGATCGGCACTCCCCTCGCGACCGGCGACGAGGTGCTGTCGGTGTTGCCCGGCACCCTCCCGGTCAGCGAACTCGCCCGCCGCCTCGCCGATACCGACGCGGCCGTGATCATGAAGCTGGGGCGCACGTATCGGCAAGTGCGCGAGGCGCTATCACTGGCCGGCCGACTCGATGAGGCAATCTACGTCGAGCGAGCGAGCAGCGAGGGTCAGCGGGTCATGCCCGCTGCTGACGTCGATGACACCCAGGTGCCGTACTTCTCGGTCGCCGTCGTTCCAGGTGATGGCCGCACCACCCGGGTGGCCCCACGCACCGGAACCGTCGCGGTCGTCGGACTGGGCCCGGGCGACGTCGACTGGATGACGCCGCAGAGCCTGCGCGAACTGGCCGCCGCCACCGATCTCATCGGCTATGGCCCATATCTGGATCGGGTACCGATCCGTCCCGGACAGCGCCGCCATCCGTCCGATAACAGCGACGAACCGCAGCGCGCTCGACTTGCCTGCGAACTTGCCGAGCAGGGCCGCGCGGTGGCGGTCGTTTCGTCCGGTGACCCAGGGGTTTTCGCCATGGCCACCGCAGTGCTGGAGGAAGCCAAGCAATGGCCAAACGTTGCCGTGCGGGTGATCCCGGCAATGACCGCCGCCCAGGCGGTGGCCAGTAGGGTCGGGGCGCCACTTGGCCATGACTACGCAGTGCTCTCGCTGTCCGACCGACTCAAACCGTGGGAGGTCATCGCCGCGCGACTCTCCGCGGCAGCCACCGCCGACTTGGTGCTGGCGATCTACAACCCCGCGTCCAAGAGTCGCACCTGGCAGGTGGCAGCCATGCGGGATCTGCTGCTCAAGCACCGCGATGCCGGGACCCCGGTAGTGATCGGCCGCGACATATCCGGGCCCGACGAATCAGTGAAAGTTGTTCGCCTGGCTGATCTCGACCCGGCCGATGTCGACATGCGCTGCCTGCTGATAGTCGGGTCGTCGCAAACCCAGTGGTACGGCGAAACCGTGTTCACGCCCCGGCGCTACCCCGGTTGAGCGCCCACGCCACAGCATCCTGCACCGAACTGACGACCGCCACACCGTCGGGAAGCGCCGGTCGCTGAATCATCAGCACGTCCGCACCGAGGGAACTCGCCGCCTCGAGCTTGGCCCGCGTCATCGCTCCCCCGCTGTTCTTGGTCACCAGCGCCTCGATACCCCTACTGCGCAGCAGTTCGCGCTCGTCGTCGTAGTCATATGGCCCGCGAGATAGCAGAAGCTCATGGTTGCGCGGAAGCGAGCCGACATCGGGCGCCGTCACCACCCGGATCAGGAACCAGGCGTCGCTACCGGAAAACGCGGCGACGCCGGACCGGCCGGTGGTCAGGAACACCCGCGAAAAACCTTTGGTGGCAATGACTTCCGCTGCCTCGGTATCACTGGCGACGACTGTCGCACCGGCCGGATCCCACGGCGGGCGGCTGAGCACTAGGTGCGGCAGATCAAGTCCGGCACAGGCCGCCGCGGTATTGGCGGTAATGTTCGCCGCGAATGGGTGGGTGGCGTCGACAACAGCGGTGATGTCGTTATCGACGAGCCAGTTACGCAATCCGTCAGCGCCACCGAAGCCACCGATGCGCACCGGGCCGACCGGCAGCGCCGGATCAGGCACCCGGCCTGCCAGTGAGCTGATGATGTCGACCTTCGGATGCAGCAGCTCCGCCAGTGCCCGCGCCTCAGCCGTACCACCGAGCAGCAGCACTCTCATCAGTGCCGGTCTCCCCTGGTGCGCCCGGACGAGTACAGGTAACTGTCGGTGAAGCCCTCGGCCGCGAGCACATCGCCGACGATGATCACGGCGGTGCGGGTGATCGCGGCATCATGCATCTGGCCGGCGATGTCAGTCAGTGTGCCGCGCAGGATCACCTCTTGCGGCCAACTCGCGAATGCGACGACCGCGGCCGGGGTATCGGGCCGGTAGCCACCCGCCAGCAGTTGCGGCACGATCTCGTCGATACGGTGGGCCGCGAGGTGGATGACCAGCGTGGCCCCGTGCGCCGCGAGCGTCGTCAGGTCCTCACCGTCGGGCATCGCGCTGGACAGCGTGGCGACCCGGGTCAGAATTACTGTCTGTGCCACGCCGGGCACAGTCAGTTCCCTGGCCAGTGCGGCGGCGGCAGCGGTGAAAGCCGGCACGCCCGGGACGATCTCGTAGCCGATACCCAGTGCGTCGAGCCGACGGCACTGCTCGGCGATAGCGCTGTAGAGCCCAGGATCGCCCGAGTGCAACCGTGCGACGTCGTGGCAAGCGGCGTCGGCCGCGGCGATCTCATCGATGATCTGATCCAGTGTCAGCGGACCGGTGTCGACGATGCGCGCACCGGCTGGGCATTCCGCGAGCAGGTCGGTGGGCATGATCGAGCCCGCGTACAGGCAGACCTCGCAGCGCTGGAGCAGTCGCTGGCCGCGAACGGTGATCAGATCCGCCGCACCCGGGCCGGCACCGATGAAGTACACCGTCACTGCGGTGTCACGGCTTTTACCGTCAGCAGCCACTGGGTGATCGGCATCTGTGGACGCCAGCCGGTGAAGCCCCCCAATGGCTCGCCCTGATAATGCTGGAACCGTCGGAGTTCGCCGCCGAGCCGGGCATACCAGTTCATCAGCAGCGCTTCGGATTCCACGGTGACGGCATTGACGACGAGCCTGCCGCCAGCCGGTAGCTGCGCCAGGCAGGCCTCGACCATTCCCGGAGCGGTCAGTCCGCCTCCGACGAAGATCACATGCGGCTGCGCCGCGCCTTCGAAGTCCTCCGGTGACCCAGCCCGAACCTCGATATCGGCACCGAAGGTGCGGGCATTGGCGACGATCCGATCGCGGCGCGACGCGTCTTTCTCGAATGCCACTGCACGGCAGCCTGGTCCGCTTCGACACCACTCGACGGCGATGCTTCCTGAGCCCGACCCGACATCCCAGAGCAGCTCACCCGGCCGAGGCGCCAGCGCGGCGAGGGTCACCGCGCGCACCGTCTGCTTGGTGATCTGACCGTCGTTGAGCAGAACGTCATCGGGCAACATGCCCCCGGTTCGTTCGTCCGGCCGGTACTCCACGGCGATGACGTTGAGGTCGTCGATATCCTGCGGTGGCGCGGCCGCCCATGCCTCGGCCGGGCCCGAGCGGATCCGCTCCCCTGGGCCACCGAGTTGTTCCAGCACAGTGAACTCCGATGCGCCACGGCCTGTTTCGGCGAGGAGTTCAGCCAACTCGGCGGGCGTGGAGGCGTCGCGGCACAGCACCACCGCGCGACCACCCCGGCGAACCGCGGTATGAACCGGTGCTGTGACCAGGCTGATGACTTCGGTGTCCTGTGCGGTCCAACCCATCCTGGCGCAGGCCAGGGTCACCGAGGAGACGTGCGGCAGCACCCGCACCTTCTCGGTGCCGTGCAGCCGGATCAGCGTGCCGCCGATTCCGTGCAGCAGTGGGTCGCCACTGGCGACGACGTGGATGTCCTCATCAACCTGCAGCTGTTCCAGCGCGGGCAGCATGGGCGTGGGCCACGTATTCCTCGGTGCGATGACGGTGTCGTCGAGCAAATCCAGTTGACGTGGGGATCCGTAAATAACGGTTGCCGCGCGCAGTTCGCGCCGGGAGTTCTCCGACAGCCCGGCCATCCCGTCAGCGCCGATACCCACGACAACAATCATCGGGGCATCCTCCGCCAGACCGCTTGCGGCAGCAGTCGCATGCAAAAGAACAACGGCCGCAAGGACCACGGCACCCACACCGTGCGGTGGCCCGTCGACAACGCACGTGCCGTGGCCGCGGCCACCTGTGCCGGGGTGCTCGACAGCGGCGCGGGATCCATCCCCTCGGTCATCCGGCCGATCACGAAGCCCGGCCGCACGATCAGCAGTCGCACTCCGGTGCCGTGTAGCGCATCAGAAAGCCCGTTGGCGAAGCCGTCCAGACCTGCCTTGGCCGAGCCGTAGACGTAGTTGGCCCGGCGCACGCGAACCCCGGCCACCGAGGAGAACACCACCAGTGCGCCACGGCCGTTATCGCGCATCGCGGTGGCCAGCAGGGTCAACAAACTGATCTGCGCGACGTAGTCGGTGTGCACGATCGCCACGGCATGGGCAGGGTCGGCTTCGGCGCGGACCTGATCGCCCAGGACGCCAAACGCCAGCACCGCGGTGCCGATGGCTCCGTATTCCCCAACCAACCTGTCCACCAGGGGGCCGTGCGATGCCAGATCGTCGGCGTCGAACTCGACCGTGTGCACGGCCCGAGCCCCGGCCGCGCGCACCGCCGCAACCTGGTCGTCGAGTCGCTCAGCACCGCGGGCCGCCAGCACGACCGTCGACCCTGGGGCGAGTCGAGTGGCGAGTTCGACGCCGATCTCGCTGCGGCCGCCGAAAATCACCACCACCCCGCCGGCCGTGTCGGCCGTGTCTTTCATGGCTGCGATTATTCACTGCGCTAGCGTGATCCCCGATGGCGAATCAAACTACCCGGCTGACCAGCGACGCTCTGGACTTCCTCTCCGAGCGTCACCTGGCGATGTTGACCACCCTGCGTGCCGATGGCTCCCCGCACGTGGTGGCGGTCGGGTTCACCTTCGACCCGGTTACCCACATCGACAGGGTGATCACCAGTGATGGTTCGCAAAAGGCGATCAACGCCGAACGCAGCAGCGTCGGCGTGCTCTCGCAGGTCGATGGCGCGCGCTGGCTGTCCCTGGAGGGCATCTCCGGGGTGAACCGAGATCCCGAGGCGGTCCGCGATGCTGAGTTGCGCTACGCCCAGCGGTACCGGACGCCCAAGCCCAACCCGAAGCGGGTGGTGATCGAGGTCCTCATCAAACGAGTGCTCGGATCGTCGACCCTGCTCCAACGCACTGAGAACTGATTACCGGGCACTGACTCACCGCGGCAGCGGAACCACCGTCAGGTCATGCGGTCGATTGTTGACCGACAGCGCACCCTCGGCCGTGACGATGACGATGTCCTCGATCCGGGCGCCCCACCGCCCGGGTAGATAGATCCCCGGTTCGACGCTAAACGCCATACCCTCGGCTAGCGGCAAGTCGTTGCCCGCGACGATGTAGGGCTCTTCGTGGACCGACAGCCCGATTCCGTGGCCGGTGCGGTGAACGAAGTACTCCGCGAGTCCGGCCTCGGCCAGCACATCGCGGGCTGCGGCGTCGACCTGTTCGGCCGTCACTCCGGGACGCACCGACGCCACCGCAGCAGCCTGGGCCCGTTTCAAGACCGCGTACTGCGCGGCTACCTCGGCTGACGGTTCGCCGAGGCTGTAGGTGCGGGTGGAATCGGAGTTGTAACCGGGTTCGACCGGTCCTCCGATGTCGACGACAACGATGTCACCGGGCTGTAGCACCCGATCGGAGCACTCGTGGTGAGGGTCGGCGCCGTGCGGGCCGGATCCGACGATCACGAATGCCGCTTCCGAATGCCCCTCGGCGACAATGGCTTCGGTGATATCGGCGGCCACGTCGGCCTCGGTGCGGCCCGGCGCGAGGAACTGTGGCACCCGGGCGTGAACACGGTCGATAGCGGCACCGGCGATGCGCAGCACGTCGATCTCGGCGGGGTCCTTTACCATCCGCAACCCCGCCAGCACCCCGGTGGCGAGCACGGGAACGACGCCCAACACATCAGCCAGTGGCAGCAGGTGCAGCGCCGGCATCGAATCGGTGACCGCGGTCGCGACCGGGCCGCCGCCGAGCACATCAGCAACACATCGGTACGGGTCCTCGCCATCGACCCAGTCCCGCACCATCAGGCCGAGATCGGACGCAGCTGACTCCCGCAGCGCCGCCAGTTCCATCCGTGGCAACACCAATACCGGTTCACCGGTCGTTTTTCCCGGGTCGCTGCGCTCCTGCCCGCTGGTCGCCGGAATCACCAGGGCCGTGAGCCGTTCGAAAGTCTGGGCTCGCGATCCGATCAGGTATCGCAGGTCATAGCCCGGCGTGATGATCAAACCCGCCAGCCCGGCCGCGGTTGCCCCGGCCGCAGCGGCGGAGATCCTTCGGGCGTAGACGTCGCTGCTGAACCGTCCGGTCATACCGGTCAGGCTAGCGTGGCAGCAATGACCGGACCGGTGTTGCTGCTCGACGGCGCCAGCATGTGGTTCCGCACGTACTTCGGGGTGCCGTCGTCGATCACTGCGCCCGACGGCCGGCCGGTCAACGCGGTACGCGGATTCCTCGACAGTGTCGCCACGCTGATCACCCAGTTTCAGCCCGGCCGTCTGGTGGTGTGTCTCGATCTGGACTGGCGCCCGCAGTTCCGGGTCGACCTGATCCCGTCCTACAAAGCGCACCGGGTAGCCGAGGAAGGCAGTCCGGTCGGTGAGGTAGGCGAGTCAGATGTCGAGGAGGTACCCGACGATCTCAGCCCGCAGGTGGCCATGATCCTGGAGGTACTTGAGGCCTACGGGATCGCCACTGCCGGCGCCGAAGGGTTCGAAGCTGATGACGTTCTCGGCACGCTGGCAACCGTCGAGTGCCAGGATCAGGTCGTGGTGGTCAGTGGTGACCGCGACCTGCTTCAACTCGTCGGCGATGATCCCGTCGAGGTCCGCGTGCTGTACATCGGCCAGGGATTGAAGAAGGCGACTCTGTTCGGGCCCGCCGAGGTCGCTGAACGCTACGGGGTTCCCGCCGAACGCGCCGGTGATGCGTATGCCGAGTTAGCACTCCTGCGCGGAGACCCGTCCGACGGTCTGCCCGGTGTGCCCGGCATCGGCGAGAAAACAGCATCATTAATGCTGACCCAATACGGGTCGCTGGAGAACATTCTGTCGGCCGCCCACGACCCGACTTCGGCGTTGCCCAAGGCATTCCGGGCCAAAATTCTGGCAGCAACGGACTACATCGCCGCAGCGAAGCCGGTAGTTCGGGTGGCCCGTGATGCCGAAGTGCAGCTCTTCACCAGCGACGACTCGCTGCCATGGCACGCGGCCGACCCCGCCCGGGTGGCCGAGTTGGCCGTTCGTAACGGCCTGGGCTCATCTATCGGACGCCTGCAGAAGGCCCTGGACTCGCTGTCAGCCTGAGCCGAGAATGCTCGCGAGCGTGCACACAATGCCCGCCCGCGGCGGCGTGTCGGCGGGCCGACACGCACGCTCGCGCCATAGGGGAGCGCCTACTTAGGCCGGCCGACCTCGTACGTGCCCTTGTCATCCTGGAAGGTGACCGTCACCTGGCGCTTGGTGCCATCGATGCTGACCTCGCAGTTGAACGTGTCACCTTTGCGCACCGTCGGGTTCTGGCCGTTGTTGCACTTGACGTCGTTGACGTTCTTGGCGCCGTAGCCACTTGCCTCATCGGTGAGGATCTGCTGAACGCCCTGCTGGGCCTTATTGACGTCCAATTTCGTCGTCACGAAGAAGCCGGGCTTCCAGAATCCGAGGAGCAGCACCGCTGCCAGCAGCAGCGCGCCCAGCGACCCGAGGATCGCCGCGGTCGTGCGGGTCGACTTCTTCGCCAGTTCCTCGGCACCCGGCTGTCCGTACGTCGGGTACTGACCCGGCTGTCCCGGTGGCGGATAGCCCACCGGCTGTTGGGGGTATTGGCCCTGGGGGTACTGGCCCTGGGGGTACTGGCCGTACTGCGGCGGTGCACCGTAGGGGTTGGGCTGGCCGTACTGACCGGGCTGGCCATAGGCGGCCGGGTTGTATTCGGCCGGCGCTCCGTAGGGCTGCTGATAGCCCTGCCCCGGTTGTCCGAACTGCGGGGGGTACTGCTGTGGGTTGTAGGCGGGCGTCTGCCCCCATACCGGCGCTTCGGTCCCCGGTGGCGCCCACGCCGGCGTCTCGGCAGCCGGCGAATCAGCCTGCGGCCATGACGGGGCCGCCGCGTAGGGCTGCTCCGCGTAGGGCTGCTCCGCGCCGGCGGCAGGCTGATCGGTGCCCGATCCCTGCCAGGGGTTGGCGTCAGGTCCCTGCGGTCCGCTCATCATCTCTCCTCGATCCGGGGGGCTTTCGCCCCAGCACGGTAGTCCCTCACCGTAGCGGTCGCCTTACCCTACCCGCTGTCAACAGCAACGACGCCGCGTCGGATGTCGTCGATGGCGCGTTTCGCCGCCGTGCGCACGGACGACTCGGGCGCAGCGTTGCGAACCTGATCCAGCAGGTCGAGCACTTGGCGGCACCACCGCACGAAGTCCCCCGCCGGTAACGAGACACCGCTGCCGGAGACGTCGGAGGCGTCCAGCGCGGCGGCGAGATCACCGGTGGTGGCCCAGCGGTAAACGGCAGGGACGAAGCCCTCGTCGGGCTCGCGCGTCTGGTTAAGCCGAAGCCGATGTTCGTCGGCGCGAAGGTCTGCGGACATCCGCCGGGTCTGGGCCAGCGCCCGGCGCACCGCCGGGGTGGGCATGGCAATCGCGTGGGCCGGGGTGGGCCCGTCGCTGCCTCGGGTCTCGAACACCAGGGCCGAGAGCACCGCGGCCAACTCCGCGGGCGCCAGACCTTTCCAGGTCCCGCTTCGCAGGCATTCGGCGACCAGAAGGTCGCTCTCGTTGTAGATCCGCGCCAGCAGCCGGCCGTCGGGCGTCGCCTCCAACTGATCGGCGTCCCCCTGTGTCGAGACATAGCCCCGCTCGGTCAGCAGGTTCACGATCCGATCGAAGGTTCGGGCCAGCGAGTTGGTTGCCGCGCTGACCTTGGCCCGGATCTGCTCGTTGTCGCGCTCGATCCGCAGATAACGCTCACCGACCCGCACCATGGCTTCGCGGTCGGCCATCCGGTGCGCGGGGTGCCGGCGCATCGATTCCCGCAACGTCAGAAGTTCGGGATCGGCGCCATCTGCGTCCTCGTCACCGCGTCGACCGCACTCCGCCGGGGTAATCAATCCGTCGGCTGCGGAACGCAACGCTGACGCCAGATCCCGCCGCACTCTCGGCTGGCGGTGTTCGACGCGTTTGGGCAGGTTCATGGAACCCATCGGTGCGGTGCCACCGGAGTAGTCCGCGGTTGATATCTTTCCTGCCCAACGATTTTCGGTCAGCACGAGTGGTCGAGGATCTTCGGCATCGCTGGCCGACTCCAGCACCACGGCCAGTCCCCCACGCCGACCGGTGACATTAATGATGTCGCCGCGTCGCAAAGCGGCCAGCGCATCGGTGGAGGCCCGCCGACGTGCGAGCCTTGACATCCGGGATGTCGTGCGTTCACGTTCGCCGATCTTCGCCCGCAGTCGCGCGTAGTCGAGCGCCGCCGGCTCGACTGCTTTGGTGCCGCGGCTCCAGCCCAGCTCACCGGCGATCTCGTCGAGCATTTTCTCGCCGCGCTCGATACCGCGCACCAGGCCGACCACCGACCGGTCGGCCTGATATTGGGCAAATGATCGTTCCAGCAGCCGATGCGCCTGTTCCGGCGTCATCTGACTGACCAGGTTGATCGTCATGTTGTAGGACGGCGCGAAGGAGCTGCGCAACGGGAAGGTGCGGGTGGACGCCAGACCCGCGATCTCGGTCGGCTCGACAGTGGGATCCTGCGGGTTCCAAATCACCACCGCGTGACCCTCGACATCGATTCCACGCCGCCCGGCCCGACCGGTCAATTGGGTGTATTCCCCCGGTGTCAGCGGCATGTGCTGTTCCCCGTTGAATTTGACCAATTTCTCGAGCACCACGGTGCGGGCCGGCATGTTGATGCCTAGGGCCAACGTCTCGGTGGCGAACACAGCTTTGATCAGACCGGCGGTGAAGAGTTCCTCGACGGTATGGCGGAACACCGGCAGCATCCCGGCGTGATGCCCAGCCAGGCCCCGCAACAGGGCTTCCCGCCACTCGTAATAGTCCAGCACCGCCAGATCAGCATCGGCCAGATCGCCACAGCGGCGGTCGATCACCTCTTCGATACGTTCCCGGTCCTGCTGCGTCGTCAGCCGCAACGAACTCCGCAGACACTGCTTCACGGCACCGTCGCAGCCGGCCCGGGAGAAGATGAAGGTGATCGCCGGCAGCAAGCCCTCCCGGTCCAGGGTGGCGATGACGTCCGGCCGCGAGGGTGGCCGATTGACCCCGGAACCCCCGCCGCGGTACGACCCCCGACCTCCCCCGCGACCTCCCCCGCGATCTCCCCCGCGACCGCCGCCACGATGCCGGGGCTGCCAGTCTCCGAGACGCTCAGCCTCGCGGCGGTTCGCGATGTGGCGGGTGAGTTCCGGATCGACGAGATGCGCGCGGCCAACGGTTCCGGCCTCGGCCGAGTAGTCGAAGAGGTCGAAGAGTCGCTTACCCACCAGCACGTGCTGCCACAGCGGCACCGGCCGGTGTTCATCGACCACCACGGTGGTGTCGCCGCGCACGGTCTTGATCCAGCCGCCGAACTCTTCGGCGTTGCTGACCGTCGCCGAGAGGCTGGCCAATCGCACGTGTTCGGGCAGATGCAGGATGACCTCCTCCCACACCGCCCCACGCATCCGGTCGGCGAGAAAGTGCACCTCGTCCATCACCACGTAGGACAGGCCCTGGAGTGCATCGGAACCGGCGTACAACATGTTGCGCAGCACCTCGGTGGTCATCACCACGACCGGCGCGTCACCGTTGAGGGACTGATCGCCGGTCAGCAATCCGATCCGCTCGGCACCGTAGCGCGCGATCAGATCGTTGTGCTTCTGATTGCTCAGCGCCTTGATCGGTGTGGTGTAAAAGCACTTCTGCCCGGCCGCCAATGCAAGGTGGACAGCGAACTCGCCGACGACTGTCTTGCCCGCACCGGTCGGAGCGCAGACCAGGACGCCGTGACCGCGCTCCAGCGCTTCGCAGGCCTCGATCTGAAAAGGATCCAGCCGGAACTCCAAGTCCGCGGCGAAAGCAGCTAGTTGAGGGCTTGAATCAGGTGATGTCGTCATGCTCGAGACCCGTTCGCGCCGGAGCGGCCACCGGGGTGGGGGGCTCGATGGGTGCGGCCTGATCGTCCGGGATCGCGATGTCGGCCGCCCGCTTGGCCTTTCGTTTGTCGTGCAGACGCGCGATCTGGATCGCGAACTCCAACAGCAGCGTCAACGCGAATCCCAGCGCCAGCATGGAGAAGGGATCCGAACCCGGTGTCGCGACCGCGGCGAAAGCGAAGACCCCGAAGATCAGTCCGCGCCGCCACTCCTTGAGCCTTTCGTACGGGAGCATTCCGACAATGTTGAGCATGATGATCAGCAGTGGAAA
>Ga0164294_10001836_pt1 | contig 19384 bp, 17 predicted proteins | sample GEODES005metaG_FD_111479 | JGI IMG/M metagenome (GOLD analysis project Ga0164294, IMG submission 111479) | Oligotrophic lake water microbial communities from Sparkling Lake, Wisconsin, USA - GEODES005 metaG | ecosystem: Environmental > Aquatic > Freshwater > Lake | place: USA: Sparkling Lake...
CGCTGCAGTCGCGGTGGCCGGCCTACTGATTATGGGCTTCAACCCCCTGTCGTTCTTCGATATCGGCATCTGGCGGGACGACACCTCGGTCCTGGCCCGCGTGACCGTGGTGGTGATGGCGTTATTCACCCTGGCGGTTGCCGTGGTCGTGTTGTTGAAAGGCAAGTTGTGGACCGGCCTGGTGGGCATGTTCATCACCCCGTTGCTGTTCGTCGGTGCCATCCGACTGGCCCGCCCGCACGCGCCGTGGGCACGCTGGTACTACCAGGACAAACCCCGCAAGATGCACCGTTCGATGGAACGGGAACGCTACCTGCGTCGGCCATTCGTGCAGGCCAACCTCTGGCTCCAGCACGTAATTGCCGGCGAGCCCCGCTTCCCGGCCGATGCAGAGGTGGATGCCGAACTCGATCGCGAGATCCACGCCGCGCCGCCGCCGGCGAGTCGCGCCCGGCAGATCGCCACCCCGGCGGACCAGCCCGCGGCGAAGGCCGGGGGATAGGGCCGCGATGCGGTACTTCTACGACACCGAGTTCATCGACAACGGCCGTCTCATCGATCTGATCTCCATCGGTGTCGTCGCAGCGGACGGCCGCGAGTACTACGCGGTGTCCACCGAGTTCGACCCGGAATCGGCCGGCCGGTGGGTGCGCACCCATGTTCTCCCCAAGCTGCCGTCGCCTGCCTCACAGGTGTGGCGTTCACGGCGGCAGATCCGGGAGGACCTCGAAGACTTCTTCGGAATCGACGACCCGGAGATCGAGGCCGAGCCCATTGAACTGTGGGCCTGGGTGGGCGCCTACGACCACGTCGCGCTCTGCCAACTGTGGGGACCGATGACCAGCCTGCCGCCGCAGATCCCCCGCTTCACCCGGGAACTGCGTCAGTTATGGGAGACCCACGGATCCCCGCGGATGCCGCCCCGACCGTCCGACACCCATGATGCCCTGGTCGATGCCCGGCACAACCGTCGCCGCTTTGAGTTGATGACCACCGGCACCGATCTCGGTCCCGGACTCACCGATGCGGCTTCGACGCAGGTAAGCGACATCGCCAGCGGTGATACCCCGGGTTAGCGCCCAGTTACCATAGGCGGGTGAACTGGACCGTCGACGTACCGATCGACCAGCTACCGGCATTGCCGCCGCTGCCGGGCGACCTGCGTGACCGGCTGGCTACGGCCCTGGCCAAACCAGCCGCGCAGCAGCCGAGTTGGGATGCTGAGCAGGCCAAGGCGATGCGCACCGTGCTGGAGAGTGTCCCCCCGGTGACCGTTGCCTCCGAGATCGAGAAACTCTCCGGCCAGCTTGCCAAGGTGGCCCGTGGCGAGGCGTTCCTCTTGCAGGGCGGCGACTGCGCGGAGACCTTCGTCGACAACACCGAGCCCCATATCCGTGCCAATATCCGGACCCTGTTGCAGATGGCGGTGGTGCTGACGTACGGGGCCAGCCTGCCGGTGGTCAAGGTGGCCCGGATCGCCGGCCAGTACGCCAAACCGCGCTCATCGGACATCGACGCGCTGGGGCTGCGGTCCTATCGCGGCGACATGATCAACGGGTTCGCCGCCGAGGCGTCCGTCCGCGACCACGACCCGTCCCGGTTGGTTCGCGCCTACGCCAATGCCAGCGCCACCATGAACCTGGTCCGGGCGCTCACCTCATCGGGCCTGGCGTCGCTGCACCTGGTGCACGACTGGAACCGGGAGTTCGTCCGCACCTCGCCGGCTGGGGCGCGCTACGAGGCACTGGCGGCCGAGATCGATCGCGGTATGCGATTCATGTCCGCGTGCGGGGTTAATGACCGCAACCTCGACACCGCGGAGATCTACGCCAGCCACGAGGCTTTGGTGCTCGACTACGAGCGAGCCATGCTGCGGCTCTCCACGGAGTTCGGCGAGCCCCGCCTCTATGATCTGTCGGCTCACTACGTCTGGATCGGCGAGCGCACCCGCCAACTCGACGGCGCCCATATCGCCTTCGCGGAGGTGATCGCGAACCCGATCGGTGTGAAGATCGGACCCACGATGACTCCGGAACTGGCCGTCGAGTACGTCGAACGCCTTGACCCGCAGAACAAGCCGGGACGGCTGACTCTGGTCACTCGGTTGGGCAACCACAGGGTGCGCGACCTGCTACCGCCGATCATCGAGAAGGTGCAGGCCACCGGACACAAGGTGATCTGGCAGTGCGATCCGATGCACGGCAATACTCACGAGTCATCCACCGGGTACAAGACCCGCCACTTCGACCGGATCGTCGACGAGGTGCAGGGCTTCTTCGAGGTGCACCGGGCGCTCGGTACTCACCCCGGCGGTATCCACGTCGAGATCACCGGGGAGAACGTCACCGAATGCCTCGGCGGTGCCCAGGACATTTCCGACACCGACCTGGCCGGGCGGTACGAAACCGCCTGCGACCCGAGGTTGAACACCCAGCAGAGTCTGGAGTTGGCATTCCTGGTCGCGGAGATGCTGCGCGAGTAGTGCCATTCGCGCCGGATTTTAGCGGCCGATCACGTTGTTGATGTTCACGCCGAGTTCCCATCCTGCGAGGGCCACCAGACCGGTCAGCACGAACACGGTGAGCACCCAGAATGTCAGCACGCGCCGGGATCGCTGGCGCGACAACGCGAATTCGTCGATGTCGATTCCCGCGAATTGCCTTGGTGGGGAGCCGGATTCATCGGTGTCATCGGTGTCATCGGTGTCATCGGTGTGTACCAGTTCGGTCTCGGCGTCATCGTTGGAAGCCGCGACGGGCTGCCAATCCTGCGGTCCGCGGGTCAGTTGACGGGTTGGGCGCCGAACGGGTAACGCGACCGCCGCTGCGGTGTGCTGCGCGGAGTTCTTCGGGGCCGGAACGCGGAACTTCGGTAGGCCCAATTCCTCGGCGATCGCATCCAGTTCGGCAGCCATGGCCGAGGCGTCACCGAACCGGCCATCGGGATCGCGGGCGGTTGCGCGGGTGATGAAGGAGTCGAACTGGCCAGGCACCCCATCGATCATTGAACTGGGCGCGGGCACATCGTGGTCGAGGCGCAGGTTGGCAACGGTGATTGCATTGTCGCCCGAGAAAGGTGTCGCGCCCGTGAGCAGTTCGAAGGCCATGACGCCGGCCGCATACACGTCGGTGCGCGGCCCGGTGTCGCCGCCGAGGACCTGCTCGGGTGACAGGTAAGTAGCCGTGCCGAGGATGACACTGGTGGAGGTGATACCTGCCTCCGCGACTGCCCGCACCAGACCGAAGTCCACCAGTTTCACCTCACCGTCATCGGAGATCAGCACGTTCTCCGGTTTGACGTCGCGGTGTACCAGTCCGGCCCGATGTGCCACCCCCAGTCCGCCAAGCACCGGACGCAGCACGGCTACGACGGCATGCGGGGGCATCGGGCCGCGTTCGCGCAGGAGTTCCCGCAGTGTGCCGCCCTCGATGAGTTCCATCACGAGAAACGGGTGCCGGGGATCATTTCCCTGGTCGTAGATGGCAACCAACCCGGGGTGTTTCAGGCTCGCTATTGCACGGGCCTCGCGATGGAATCGCGTGAGGAACTGGTGGTCGCCGGCATAGCGGGCATCCATCACCTTCAGGGCAACCGGCCGGTGGAGTCGAATGTCGAGCCCGCGGTAGACCGTCGACATTCCGCCGGTGGCGATCCTGGCCTGGACGCGGTATCGGCCGTCGAGCAACGTACCGACGAGCGGGTCAGTCGTCACCTACCCATCCTAAGTCTGCCGACTCCTCGCGGGTCCGAAGGCGGTGCGGTTCTAGACTGTTCGCGTGAGCACCATTCCGGCCGGCGATGACGTTCTCGACCCCGATGAACCGGTCTACGACCTGCCCACGGTGGCTGAACTACTGCGGATACCGGTGACCAAAGTGCATCAGCGCCTCCGGGACGGCCAGCTGGTGGCGGTTCGCCGCAACGGCATCCCGGTGGTACCGCGGTTGTTCTTCACCGACGGCGGGGAGGTGGCCAAGCCGTTGCCCGGACTCCTTGCGGTCCTCCGGGACGGTGGATTTCAGGATGCCGAGATCATGCGCTGGCTGTTCACCGCCGACCCATCGCTGACGGTGACTCACGACGGTGTGCGCGAGGCGATTTCCAACGCCCGCCCGGTCGATGCCCTGCACGCCCACCAGGCTCGCGAGGTGCTGCGCCGGGCCCAGGCGATGGGGTACTGATCGGGCCCACTGATATTGCCTAACTCACGACGTGATCGCGATGCAGCGATCGCCACGCCGCGACGGCGCACGCCGTGGCCAGTAACAGGTGCAGCCATGAGTACATGCCGTGGGCACCGTCGGGCTTGAAGATCACCATGATCCAGGTTGAGAACCCCGCGATGAGAGCGATCGCCGGCCGCGACTGGGCCAGCGCCGACACCACGGCAAGCGGCCAGGTGTAGTACCACGGCAGCGCGGCGGGTACGAACAGTACGACGACTAGCATCGCCCACGCGATACCCTGCAGCGCTTCACGATCGGTATGACGAAAACGCCACCACAGCAGGGGAAGTGACACTCCGATGATGCCGATACCGACAATGCGGGTGACATCGAGAATGGCATAGAAGTTGACCGGCATGAACAGTCCGCCGATCGCGTTGGTCAGGTTCGCGACCGCGGTCGGGATGGTCAGCCAGTTGATGATCTTCACCGAACCGGCCAGGGCGGTCAGCCAGCCCAGCCCAACCCCGGCAACAGCGGAGAGCACTGCGAACACCGCGACGAAGGTCGCCACCGACGCCGCTGATGCGATGAGAAACGCCCGCAGCCGGCCTCCCGCGAGATGACGCATCCACACCCAGACCATGAATGGAAGCGCAAGCACCGCAGTGGCTTTCACCGCTACCGCCACCGCAATCAGCGTCGCGCCCGCGATATGATGCCGGGAGAATGTGAGTGCGATACCGGCCATCATGAGCCCGACCATCAGCATCTCGTTGTGCACCCCGCCCATCAGGTGAACAATCACCAACGGATTGAGAACACAGATCCACAGCGCCACCGCGCCATCAGCGCCGATATGGCGGGCCACCCGCGGCGCGGCCCAGATCAGCAGCACCAGCCCGGGCAGCATGCACAACCGCAGCAGCATAGTTCCGGCCACGACGTTATTGCCGACGACTAGCGTCACGAACTTGGCGATCAGGATAAAAGCGGGGCCATACGGCGCCGGTGTGGTCGTCCAGATCGAGCTGACGTTGTCCAACAACGAGTTCGGGTTGTCGATCGGGCCGACAGCGTAGGGGTCGAACCCGTCCCGCAACAGTGCACCCTGAGCCAGATAGGAGTAGGTGTCACGACTGAACAACGGCACACTCAGCAGCAGGGGTGCCAGCCAGAACCCGGTCGTCGCGATCATCGTGTACTCGCTGACCCTGCCGCCGTCGAGCATCCGCCGGCCCAGCCAGAGCCACGCCACCAGTAGCCCGATGACGCCGAGCCACAGCAGCGTCGAAGACACCACCAGGCCATGACCGAATCGCAGCCAGGACAGCCCCAACGATTCCAAGAGGGGGTCGTGCTGCCGGGTGCTGCCGGCGCCGACGCCACCGAGGGTGATCAGCGCCGCGCCCAGGAGCCCAAGCCGCGCCGGCCTGCCCTCATCAGAGCGCGCGAATGCGATCAGGCGGTGCAGTCCCGTCGGAGGTGAGGCCGCAGTCGTCGGTGTGCCGGCGGACATTGGCCTAGGCCGACCGGTTGGCGGCCAATCCGGCGAGCTCGGTCAGACCGACCTTGGCCGGTGCATTGATCGGCGCGCTTGAAAGGACTGCCAGTGCACGGCGGGTGAGCGTGTCGATGTGGTCCTCCACGGCGGCCAGTGCTCCGACCGATTCGATGACCGAGCACAGCGTGCTCACCTGGGAGTCGGTCAGCTCGGTGCCGATCGAGGAGCGCAGTAGTTTGGCGGCTGCCGGATCGGAATCACCGGCCCGATCCAGCGCCTCGGCCAGCAACACGGTGCGCTTGCCGGAGCGCAGGTCATCCCCGGACGGCTTGCCGGTCACCGCTGGGTCGCCGAACACCCCGAGGACATCATCGCGCAGTTGGAAGGCCACGCCCAGATCTGTGCCGAACGCGCCGAAGATGCTCTGCACATCGGGCCGATCCGCGGCCGCTGCGGCACCCAGCTGCAGCGGTCGAGACACCGTGTAGGACGCCGTCTTGTAAGTGTTGACGTTCATCGCTGACGCGATCGACTCTGCGCCACTGGACTCGGCGACGATATCGAGGTACTGACCGCCCAGTACCTCGGTGCGGATGTCGGACCACACGCGTCGGACCCGCTGCCTGCCGTCAGCCGGAAGCTCCGTCCCGGCGACAATGTCGTCCGCCCACACTAGCGAGAGATCGCCCAGCAGGATCGCAGCCGAGCGGCCGAACTGTTCGGCGGAGCCGTGCCAGCTCCGATTGCGATGCAACTCAGTGAAGTGCACGTGCACCGTCGGCATGCCGCGGCGAGTGGCGGAGTCGTCGATCACGTCGTCGTGGACGAGCGCGCAGGCGTGCAGTAGTTCCAGTGCGGAAAACAACCTGAGCGCCTCCGCGTCGACGCTGTCATCAGGACCGGGGGTTACCGCGCGGTAGCCCCAGTACGCAAAGGCCGGCCGTAATCGCTTGCCGCCGCGCAGCACGAAGTCCTCGAGGACCCCGATGAGGCCGTCGTACTCGGTACCTATGTACGTGGCATCGGTGCGCCGTGCGGCCAGGTATCCGCGAAGTTCATCGGTGACGGCGGCGGCCAACTCGACGGCCGACGGCGCTGCTGCGTGAACGCTCAGCGTGGCGCCCCTTCCTCTTCGTCTTGCTCGACGGGCACGAACCGGGGTGAGGTGTCGCGGTCCCGCCATGCCAGGGCTGCGATGAGGCCGGCCACGACGAAGGCGGCCAGCCCGAGCCAGAGGGCCGCCGCATTGAATGAACGGGTACTGGGGTCGGTGTACCGGGATTGCGCGCTCATGGTGTTCACCACGCCCGGCTTGAGTGTCCACTCGACCACATCGGTATCCACCCGATCACCGTTGGTGGAGGTGACCTCTCCCGGGAAGGCCACGCTGAACGTGACGTCGGCCTCGGTATCGGTCACGTTGGTGAGGTCGACCCGGCCCTCGAGCATCACCAGGCCACCCGCCCGGCGCAGCGAGATATCCACTCCGGTGGCGTCGCGGCTGAGGTTGGCCAGTTGAGGCAACTCGGCGAAGGAGAGGTCGGAGAAAGTGGCCCGCGAGCCGACGTATCCGTCGGTGTCATAGGGCGATACCGCGACCTTCTGGCTGAACGGCAGGTTCTGGTCGAATTGCGGGCCGCTGTCCTTGTCGTCGCGAGCCTTGCTGGCTGCGACGATCTCGCCGGATACCGCGTCATCATCGGACACCGTGATCGAGGCGTGCACGCGCAGGCATCCGGCCGTCAGTGGCGCCACGAACAACACCAGCATTGTCAGCGCCCGCAGACGTGTGCGACGGTCTCGGGCCTGCAGAGATGATCGCACGAGGGGTATCGTGCCAGATTCGCATTACAGCGGGAGCGTTCGACCCAGGATGGCGAATGCCCGCGGGTCCCCGGCGAAGTGGTAGCCGCGGATGATATCGGTGAAGCCCAGTCGCCGGTACAGCCGCCAGGCGCGGTTGTCTTCACCGTTTGTCTCCGGCGTGGACAGCAGCACGTTGGCCTCCGGACGGCCGGCCAGCAGTCGGCGTGCCAGCGCCTCGCCCAGGCCACGACCCTGCGCGCTGGGGTGAATGTGAAGTTCGGTCAGTTCGAAGTAGTCGCCCATCAGCCGGGCGGTTTCGTCGTGGGGAAAGCCGACCCGGTGCAGGCCCCGCACCACCTGTTGTTGCCACCAGTGATCGGCGGCGCCGTGATACCCGTAGGCCACCCCGAGCATGGGGGCGACCGCCAAGTGCTCGGCCGCGGGAATTTCGCCCGCCCCGGTATCGGCCTCGACGGCCGCCACCGCTCGCCAATCGCGCCGCCGGGTGTGCTCAAGCCACATTGACGCCCGTTGAGACTCGGTGCCACGCGGGTAGCGCATCGCATCGATGTAGACGTTCAGCGCGTCGTCCAAGCGGCGCTTCATCTCATCGGGCGCCAGGTCGATCAGGAAAGTCGCCAACGCCTCCGATGCCCCCTTTCGGCGTCCGTACCGGGCCAGTTGCCACCTCGCCATTATGGTGGCGGTTGGTCGCGCCGCCCGGCCCGGTCATGACCAAGGTCTTACGGCAAGGTGACCGGTACCGGGGATTCGCCGGGCCGGACTACACTCAAAAATCCAACCCGCCGAGTAAATGGCTGGTTGAACCGGGTGGTGTCAGGCACCGTGGCCTCGTATCATGTGGTTACCCAACCCCGGTGTTGCCGGGCGGGATATGTTCACGTGTTGTGACTGGGCGATTTGGGCAAGGAGGGCCGAATGCCACTCTCCGAGCATGAGCAGCGGATGCTCGATCAGATCGAGAGCGCTCTCTATGCCGAGGACCCGAAGTTCGCGTCCAGCGTTCGCGGCGGAACTCTGCGGGCTCCTTCAACGCGCAGGCGCCTCCAGGGGGCCGGACTCTTCCTGCTCGGACTGGCAATGCTCGTTACCGGGGTTGCGGTCAAGGCCACCATGCTCGGCGGCTTCCCGGCTCTGTCGGTGCTCGGCTTCCTGGTGATGTTCGTCGGTGTCGTGTTCGCAGTCACCGGTCCGCGGGCGCAGGGCACCCGCGAGCGTGGCGCCGCGCCGGTGAGTTCTCGTCAGCGTCGCGGTAAGAGCGCCGGTGGCTCGTTCAGCAGCCGTATGGAAGACCGCTTCCGCCGTCGTTTCGACGAGTAGCAGTCGAGTAGAAGCCTTACTCGCGGGGCGCCGTCACGTGGGCAGGACGAAGAACCAGTTAGCCCAGAGTACGAGCGCGGCACCCGCGATCAGCGTCAGGTAGGGCCACATGCCCGCCTTGCGCTCGCCCATGTCGCCGTCCTTGAGGCCAAGGTCTTCGAGGGCACCCGCGGGGAACTTGCCGCCATCCTGGATGTAGTGGCGGTAGGCGAACACCGGGATGATGAGCGCGGCGAAGATGAGACCGGCCCACAGCGCGGTGTTGTAACCCCAGGCCTTGGCGCCGGCACCCAGGAACAGGGCGTTGACGAAGGCGAGCACAGTGTTGATGCCGATGAGGACGGTGGGCGCCCTCCACGGACGCGCAATATGGCCCGAGTCCACGCGGTGGATCCAGCCCGCGTTGAGGTTGAGGAAGTTGAAGATGATGTAGCCCACGTTGGAGATCGCCAGAACGAAGAAGTAGCCCTTGACGTCAGAGGCCAGCGCCAGCAGGAACACGTTGAATCCGAGGTCCGTCCACATGGCGCGGGTGGGTGCACCATGCGGGTTGACGTGTGTCAGGTAGCGCGGCAGCCAGCCGTCCTTCGATCCCTGGTAGAGGGTGCGCGAAGATCCAGCCATGGCCGTCATGATGGCCATGAACAAGGCGAGGATCATCAGGATCACGAAGATCTGCGTGACGACCTTGCCGCCACCAACCATGTTGCCGAGCGCTTCGCCGACGCCGGTGCCGTCGGCAATGCCAGGCTCCAGCATTCCCTCCTGACCCAGCACGCCCTGGAAGGAGAACGGGATCAGGAAGAAGAACACGGCGCACAGCAGGCCCGAGTAGAAGATCGCCTTGAAGGTGTCGGTCCTCGGGTTCTTGAGTTCGCCGGTGTAGCACACAGCGGTCTCGAAGCCGTAGGTGGACCAGGCGGCGATGTAGAGGCCGCCCAGGAACAGTGTCCAGCCACCCAGCGTCCAGCCTGCCGCATCAACGCCCGAGTAGGCGGCGGTGGGCGGCACCAGGCCGGTGACGTTGGACCAGTCGATGGCACCGGTCAGGATCGGCACCAGGCCGACGAGCAGCAGCGGCACCAGCACGATGATGGCAAGCCACTTCTGCGCCGCGGCCGTGTTGGCGATGCCGCGATGCTGGATCGCGAAGATGATCAGCATCAGGGCGACGCCGATCAGGAAGGTTGCATTGAAGTGCAGGCCGCCAAGGCCCGGCACGTTGATGGTGAAGGCTTCCCAGGTGCGGATGGCGGGCGTGAGCGCGTCGACACCGCCCTGGGTGGCCACCGCTGAGATGGCGTCCGCTTCGGTGACGCCGGCATTGGCCGCCATGTAATCGATCACGGATTGGGACTTGGCCGTGAACTGGCTGGCATTCGCCGTCATCCAGTCAACAACCATCTGTGAGTCGCCTGCCGGAATGGGGAACAGCGCATTGAGGATGTAGCCCGCCGCGATGACCAGGCCCAGCGAGAGCACCGGGCTCCAGGCGAACCAGTTGCACCACACCGAGAGCGGCGCGATGAATTTGGAGTAGCGCAGCCAGGCCGTGGCGCCATAGATCGATGCGCCGCCCGACTTGTTGCCGAACATGCCGGCGATTTCGGCATAGGTGAAGGACTGCAGAAAGCCCATCACCATCGAGATGATCCACACGAGGAAGGCGAGCTTGCCTGTCGTGCCGGCGATGCCGCCGATGGAGAAGAGAACCAGGGGCGGCACACCCGCGGCGACCCAGAAGGCGCCCTTCCAGTCGAGAGCCCGAACGAGCTCGCCCGATTGTGCGTTGGTTGATTCGCCTGAGGTCGCTTTGGTGGCCATGTCGTCGTCTCCTCCGTTGATCCGGCTCTCGCAGGTCGCGGCCCTTCCCGTCGGGGGTGGGAGAGCGTCCTTGCGTTCGGGCGAGGCTCTGCGCTGGTTACTATGCCGCGAGAGCGACCGTCGGGGCAGTGGTTTCGCCGCTTTGCCGTTGCGGACTTCACGCGCCGCTGTTCCCCGCCTAACCCCCAGGAAACAATGTTTAATGACGTTATGTCGGCGGTTGGGCGAATTTAGATCATGGCGTTGATGGCCACGGCGTCGGACCGGGTAACCCGCGCACGGTCTCATTCAGAGACACCCTGATGCTGAACGTGTTGCGACCCAATATGGCGCCACCTGCCAGCCGCATTCTGCGGCCGGGCGTACGGACGCTAGCGCCCCATGTCGAGCGTTATCCGGTCCCGGGCGCCGGAAGCGTGGTGGTGGCCGTGGGGGCCGGCGATCAACTGCTACTCACCGACACCGAGGGTGGCCAGCGCTGTGAAGTGCTGTTTTGCGATATGTCCGGTCGATTCGATCTCACGGCACTGGGTGCGGTCGGTGACAGCGATGCGGCTGGCCTCAAGGCCATGCTCGCCGGCACCAGCGATTCAGCGGTACGCACCCTCAGCGCCTTTCGGCGGCGCAACATCGATCTGGGTCAGGCACGCGCCACCTGCCTGTTTGGCGGGCAGAGCCCGGCGGGCAACACCGCCGGCCTGACTGTGGCGCGTGATGGGCTGTTGACCGTTGCAGCACCGGGCGCAGACATGTCGCCGGCGGCACAGGACACCGCGACCGGCATTGAGCTACGAATCATCCGCGCCCAGGGGCGGGATGGAAAGACGCTCGACGTCTTGCCCGAACCGCTCGCCGATCCGCTGGCGGACATCCGGATCAGGGCCGCCACCGCCAATGCCTATCTGGTGCGGGCGGGCGAGTGGATCCAGGTGATTGACGTATCCGGCCGCCAGTGCTCTGATTTCCAGGCGCTAGCCGCACGCAAGGTGGACAAAGGTCTTGATTTAGCGCTCGACTCGACCGTGACACGCACGCTTCTCGGGCGCAGCTACCCCACACCGGGGCTTCCCTCCAAAGCCTTCGACCGCGAGTTCGAGCCTTTGGTTGAGATCGTGCAGGACACGGTGGGCCGCCATGACGCCTTCGCCACGGCCTGCAACAGCCGCTACTACGACGACATGGGCTATCCCGGCCATGTCAACTGCACGGACAACTTCAACCAGGCGCTCGCGCCCTACGGCGTCGCCCCGCGCAAGGGCTGGGAGGCGATTAACTATTTCTACAACACCAATATCGACCACCAGAACCAGCTCTATCTCGACGAGCCATGGTCGCGTCCGGGCGACTATGTGCTGATGCGCGCCCTGACCGATATTGTCTGCGTGTCCTCGTCCTGCTCGGACGACATCGACGCGGCGAATGGCTGGGATCCCACCGACATTCACGTTCGCACCTATGCAGCAACCAAAAAATTCTCGAGAGCAGTGGCCCATCGCATGACACCTGACGCCGACGTCCAGCTGACCCGGGAAACCGCCTTCCATCCCCGGTTTTCCGCCCTCACGCGCAACTTCACCGAATACCGCGGCTTCTGGCTGGCCAACCGTTTTAACAATGACGGGCCGATCAGCGAATACTGGGCCTGCCGCGAGAAATGCGTAGTGCTCGATCTCTCGCCGCTGCGCAAGTTTGAAGTCACCGGGCCTGATGCGGAGGCGCTGCTGCAATATTGCCTCACGCGCGATATTCGCAAGCTGTCAACAGGGCAGGTCGTCTATTCCGCCATGTGTTACGAAAATGGCGGCATGATCGATGACGGCACGGTGTTCCGCTTGGGGCAGAACAACTTCCGGTGGATCGGCGGCGATGACTATTCCGGTATCTGGCTGCGCGAGCAGGCCGAGAAGGCGGGCTACAAGGCCTGGGTGCGCTCCTCGACCGACCAGCTGCACAATATCGCCGTGCAGGGCCCTAATAGCCGCGAACTTCTGAAGGAGATCATCTGGACGTCGCCCGCCCAGCCCGCCATCGGTGAGCTCGAATGGTTCCGCTTCGCGGTGGGTCGCATCGGGCATTTCGAAGGGCCGCCGGTGGTCGTCTCGCGCACCGGTTACACAGGTGAGCTCGGATATGAGATTTTCTGCCACCCCAAGGATGCCGTCGCGGTGTTTGACGCAGTCTGGGAGGCAGGTCAGAAGCACGGCATCAGCCCGATGGGGCTTGAGGCCCTCGACATGGTGCGCGTTGAGTCAGGGCTGATTTTCGCGAATTACGAGTTCGACTCGGAGACCGACCCCTTCGAGGCCGGCATCGGCTTTACTGTTCCGCTCAAAACCAAGGCGGATGATTTCATCGGCAAGGAGGCGCTCGTCGGGCGCAAGGAGCATCCGCGCCGCAAGCTGGTGGGACTTGAGATCGAGTCAAATGAAGCGGTGGGTCACGGCGACTGTGTGCACATTGGTCGCGCCCAGGTGGGCGTGGTCACCAGCGGCGTTCGCTCACCCATTCTTGGCAAGAACATCGCGCTCGCCCGCCTTGATGCGCTCCATTCGGCCATCGGCACCGAGGTTGAGATCGGAAAGCTCGACGGGCTGCAGAAGCGCCTGCCGGCGCAGATCGTGAAGTTCGCGCATTACGACCCCGAGAAGACTAGGCCGCGCAGCTAGTCACTTGGTGCGCAGATAGGCTTCCATCGAGTCGTCGAGTTCGTCCTTCCACGGCGTGTGGTGTTTGGGACTCATGGTGCCGGTGATCAACGAACGGTAGGCATTGTTCCGGTAGCCCATGATGTCATCCATCTTGTGGTGCTCCCAGTCCATGAAGGTCTTGTTGACGCCCTCGATATCGAATTGCGGATAGTCGGTCGCGCTGATCAGGTCCTTTACATAGTCGCCCTGGAACCAGATCATCTGCTCGGCATCAGCAAGTTTTTTCTCGCGTTTGAGCCACTTCTTCCAGTCCTTGATCATGGCATCGACCTTGGGCAGCTTGATGCGGCCGAGGATGATGTCACGCACGTACCAGGCCTGTGCGTCGAACATGTTGAAGGTATAGAACTGATCCTGCATCCCGATATAGAAGAAGCGCGGATTGTCCTGCCAGACAACGCCTTTGTAGAGCTTCGCGGGCCAGAGGCGGTTGGCGGTCTTGAGGCGAAGGTCTTCCGGCAGGAAGGGGAAGTAGTGCTGATAGCCGGTGCACAGGATGATAGCGTCCACATCCTTGCTGCTGCCGTCCTTGAAATAGGCCGTCTTACCCTCGACCTTCTGCAGCAGTGGGCGCTCCTCGAAATTTGGCGGCCACTTGAAGCCCATGGGAGCTGAGCGGTAGGTGGTGGTCACGGACTTGGCACCGTACTTCCAGCACTGCGAACCAATATCCTCGGCCGAGTAGCTTCGGCCGACGATGAGAATGTCCTTGCCGTTGAACTCCAGTGCATCACGGAAGTCATGCGCGTGCAGCACGCGGCCACTGAATGCTTCCAGACCGGGGAAGAAGGGAACGTGCGGCGTCGAGAAGTGGCCTGATGCGCAGATCACGTAGTCGAACTCTTCGGTGTACATCCGGTCCTTCGGGCGGTCATGAACCGTGACCGCGAACTTCTTTTTCTTCTTGTCGAATTCGACCATGCGCACAGGGGTGTTGAAGCGAATCCACTTGCGCACTCCGGCCTTCTTCACGCGGCCAGCGATGTAGTCCCCCAGTACGGCGCGCGGGGGATAGGAAGCGATCGGCTTGCCGAAATGTTCCTCGAAGGTGTAGTCGGCGAATTCGAGGCACTCCTTGGGGCCGTTGGACCACAGGTAGCGGTACATGGAGCAGTGGACGGGCTCTCCGTACTCATCAAGGCCGGTGCGCCAGGTGTATTTCCACAACCCACCCCAGTCGTCCTGCTTCTCGAAGCAAACAACTTCAGGGATCGCGGCGCCCTTCTTCTTGGCAGACTGGAAGGCACGAAGTGCTGCGAGCCCGGACGGGCCGGCGCCGATTACTGCAACCCTGGTCATGATGTCTCCCTGGATGGTCGTGACGTTCGTGTATATCAGTCTGGGTAGATGCCGGTGCTGGTCGGCGTTCCATCATCGTATTTCGACAGCCACTCGACAGTGGTGGGGCGGTAACGCGTGAGGCCCTTGTAGTCGATGAGCTCTGGCGGCAGGTCACGCAGAACGCGGTGGAAGCGTCGGCCCCATTTCGGAACAGTGACCAGCTCCTCCATCTTGATTAGATAGCAGCGGATCACGAACAGGATGGCGTTGGAACGCGGCAGGCGCCATAGGCTCTGCAGTTCGCAGCGCAGATGCACCTTGGTGCCGACATTTTCCGGTGTCACGGTGGTGCGGTCGGGCCCCCATTTGTGGTAATTCTCGGGGCTGGTGTCGAGGCGCGGATTGATGGTCATCGTCCAGTTGAGACGGCGCACCGGCTTGCCCTGCTGGAGATTGAGCAGGAATTTGAGCGCACGTTCGAATACACCAATCTCGTGCGCCAGTGGCACCGGGCCGTGCCATTCGAAGAAGTTCATGCCAACGTCGAAATCAAGCGACCAGTCTGCCTGGGTCGTCACCATGCCGGCATCCATCCACAGATTGCCGTCGCGCTGGTCGACAATGCAGAAATCTCCCTGCGCCTGGCGCGTGATGAATTCGAACGGCTCCATCGGCAAGGTGGTGGCGTCACCGAAGGTGAAGATCTGGTCGATGCCAAGTGGACGGTTGAGCCAGTGCCAGCGGTCGCCGTCCTTGGTGAGCGAGAAATACTCCGGGTAGGCAGCAGCCTGCTGCTCCATCAGCAGCTCGAGCGTGTCCCATTGCGCGGCCATCATGTGCGGCAGGGCCTGGTAGCGCAGCGGATCTTCATTGAGCACGAGCGCGCGATCGCGCATCTCGGCCACATAATGCTCATCGACATCGATGGCGTTGTTATAGGCGTGGCCCGTGGGGCCGGCGGGCACATGCGGCTCCATGTTCACCGCATACATGTATTTGTCTTCGTGGAACGGGAAGGGGAAGCGCCGGATGGTTTCCGGGCTGTTTCGGAATGTGAAGTCGTCGCGGAAGGTTTCATTCCGGAAATCGATGGTCATACCGGGAGGCCTCCTAAATGTCGAGGGTGACGGCGTTGCCCTTGATGCGGGAGACGCAGATCATGATCTTGGTTCCAGAGGCCTTTTCGTCTGGCTCCAGGAAGTGGTCGTTGTGTTCGATCTCTCCCTCGCAGGAGACGACGGCTGTTTCGCACTGACCGCAGGCCCCGCCGCGGCAGAGGTAGGGTGCTTCGATGCCGGCGGCTTCAACGGCTTCGAGGATACTTTGATGGGGCGCCACATCGATCACGCGCTTGGCGCGCGTTAGTTTCACCTGGAAGGCCTTGCCGGGCGGCGGTGCCAGGAATTCCTCGGAGTGCAGATTCTCCGCGGGCCAGCCGAGCTGGCGCGCCGTGCCCAACACACCGCTAATCATGCCCGGCGGGCCGCAGACATAGAGATGCGTGCTGAGCTGCTGGTTGCCAAGGATATCGTCCACCGGGATGAAGAGCTTTTCCTCATCGCAGTAGATCTTGACGCGGTGCGCGCCATAGCGCTGCTGGAGCCCTTCCCAATAGGCACCATGGCTGCGGGTGCGGACGCCGTAGTGGAGCTCGAAGGCCTGGCCCTCGCGTTCCATCTGGTCCATCATGGCCATGAACGGGGTGATTCCAATTCCGCCCGCCATCAGGATGTGCTTCTTGCCACGGTGATCAAAGGGAAAGAGATTCACCGGCTGGCTCAGGACCAGCGTATCGCCCTCTTTCAGCGTCTCATGCAGAAAAGCCGAACCGCCGCGCGATTTTTCCACGCGCAGCACACTGATTTCGTAGCCGCTGGTATCTCCCGGCGCAGACATGAGTGAGTAGGGGTTGCGGCGCAGCACCTGCCCGTCGCGCATCGACACGATGACATGCGCGCCGCCCGAGAACACCGGCATCGGCTGGCCGTCAAGCCGCTCGAAGCGGAAGCATTTCACCGCGTCCGCCACCGGCGTGATCTTGGCCACCCGGACTTCCATTTCGGTGTTGATGGTCCCCGCGTTGGTAATCAAGGAAAGAGTTCCTCAGGCTGGGGTGCGGTGCCGGGTTCCTCGGCATCGATGTTGACACCCTGAAAGGCACCGATCCGGCGCGAGTAGTGATCGCGCACCAGTAGCGAGAGCCCACAACTCGTGCAGTCATAGGGACTTGTGGTGACGTTCTCGGTGATGCCCTTGCAGTGAACGCACTGCACCCGTCGTGCCGTCGAGCCGCGATGCTCGCAGTGCACCGAGCCCGGGTCGATGCCATGGTCAAGCGCCACCTGCATCGCCTGGCCGATGAAGCCCTCGGTTCCGGCCAGATAGAGGCGCGTCCCCATATGGGCCCGGCTCAGCATGACATTCAAACGGTTGAGCAGCACGGGGATGGTCGGGGCCTGCCAGAACGTACCCGAACCCAGCGCAGCGAGGGCTTTGTCATGCTCCGCCGCGCGCGAGCCGGCCGCCACGAATAGGATGTCGGCAGAGGACAGGAAGTCATTTCCTGCTGTGGCCACTTCATCGGTGAGGGCAAGCGCCCCTTCGCCCTCGAGGGCGAAGAGGTGCCGCCTGGCGTTGGGGTCCACAGTGAGGCCGCCATACACCGGTCGGCTCTTGATGCCTGCAACGAGCATTCGACGTGACTTTTCTTAGCCGACTGCCGTGCGTTTCTTCTTCTCCGGGTCATCGAACGTGATGGTGTGGGCAATCGCCTTGGCCTTCACATTCGCGCCACGGATCTCCAGCGGCGTGCCCTGCTTCGCGTACGGCACGTCGAGGCGGGCAATGGCCATGCTCTTGTTGGTGAGCTTGGAGTAGCACGGGCAGGTGATGACACCGACCTTCTTGCCGTCCGCCCAGATCTCGTCGCCGAGGTCGGTGGGGCCATCGGCATCAACCAGCACGCCGAAGATCTTGAAGCGCTCCTTGCCCTTGAGCTTGTAGTGCTCCTCAAAACCGCGGAAGCCGGTCTTGCCGGGGCTCACCGTGAAGTTGAGGCCGAGTTCCCAGAGGGAGTCGCCAGGCGGCTGATCGGGGAAGGGATACATCTGCGAATTGTCGTAGGGATAGAACAGCAGATAGCTTTCCACGCGCAGCATGTCGAGCACGCTGAAGCACACCGGGATGATGCCCATCGACTTGCCCTTGTCGAGGATCGTGTCCCAAACCATTGGCGCATCCTCGCCGCGCACGAAGATTTCATAGCCGCGCTCGCCGGTATAGCCGGTACGCGAGATCATCACCGGGGCGCCGAACAGTGTCGTCGGCATGTGGTGGAAGTACTTGAGGTCGCGGATTCCCGGCACGTGTTCGGCGAGAAAGTCGACCGCTAAGGGTCCCTGCAGGGAGAGGTCATGCAGGTCGTCGTCGAACAGCACGGCGACATTGCGGCCGATGGCCGCCTTGACCACTTCTTCATGCCCCGAGCCCGAACCATGCACCAGCAACCAGGAGTTGGGACCCGTGCGAAAGACGATGCAGTCATCGGTGAACATGCCGCGGTCGTTCAGCATGCAGGCATACACCGACTTGCCGGGATACACCTTGGTCAGATCGCGGGTGGTGATGTAGTCGAGCACCGCCATGGCGTGCGGGCCGACGACATGAACCTTCTTGAGGCCCGACACATCCATGAGCCCTGCCTTGGTGCGCACAGCAATGTGCTCGGCATAGATGTCCTTGTCATAGGTCCAGGCAGTGCCCATGCCACTCCAGTCCTCGAGCTTGGACCCCAGCGCGCGGTGGCGGTCGGCGAGAGCGGAAAATCTCCATGACAAAGGCATTCAGACGTCTCCTCGTTTCCTGGGCGGCCCTATTACATCAGTTGCGGATCAGTTGATGGTTTGAAACAAGGCTTCTGATGCGGGGTCCCCACACCTCCCCACCGCGCCCTGACCTGCACTCCCAGCCGAATTCTCGAGTCTGAACAGGACTTCTGCACTCCTGGTGGGGCGTGAAGTGGGGGACTGCCACATTTTTTGCCGTTATAGTGGAGCAAAGTGGGGGATTGTGGGGTAGTGTGGCGCACAGCGGAGTGGCGGTCACTCCGGAGGTTCTAGGGGCAAGGAGATGTGCGCAGCATGTTTCTCGGCACCTATACGCCCAGGTTGGACGATAAGGGCCGGCTGACACTGCCCGCCAAGTTCCGCGACGCGCTGGCAGGAGGGTTGATGGTCACGAAAAGCCAAGACCACAGCCTCGCGGTCTACCCTCGCGCGCAGTTCGAACAGCTGGCCCAGCGTGCCTCGCAGACATCCCGGAGCAACCCGGAGGCCAGGGCTTTCCTGCGCAACCTGGCAGCGGGCACCGATGAGCAACATCCGGATTCCCAGGGTCGGATCACGTTGTCCGCCGACCACCGGCGCTACGCCAACCTTTCCAAGGAGTGCGTGGTGATCGGGGCGGTCGACTTCATGGAGATCTGGGACGCCCAGGCGTGGCAGGACTACCAGCAGACCCACGAAGAGAACTTTTCCGCGGCCAGCGATGAAGCACTCAGCGACATCATCTGAGCTGGCGGCATCGCCGCATGCCCGTGCAGCGTGGCCTCTGTCCGAACCGACCCTGGCGTACTTCCCCGACGCCAGGTTCGCAAAGTCGGACAGGGACCTCGCTGCAGGGGCGTCAGAGTCCCAACCCGTGCCACCCCACCAACCCGGAGGATGCCTCGTGGCCCCCTCAGATGAACCGGACCA
>Ga0164294_10001837_pt1 | contig 19376 bp, 13 predicted proteins | sample GEODES005metaG_FD_111479 | JGI IMG/M metagenome (GOLD analysis project Ga0164294, IMG submission 111479) | Oligotrophic lake water microbial communities from Sparkling Lake, Wisconsin, USA - GEODES005 metaG | ecosystem: Environmental > Aquatic > Freshwater > Lake | place: USA: Sparkling Lake...
AGGCTCGAGCCACACTTCAACGCGACGGGTCAGGGCACTTTGCTTCTCAACAAAGCGTCCCTGGGAGTCCCGTTGTCCCTGCCGCCCAGCTGCCATCAAATGTCCCTAGGGAGTGAATGAATTGCAGTGAGCTTAGGTGTTGCTGGAGCTAATGGCACTGGCCTTGGAGTTGGCGCTGACCGTGAGGCTGCCCTCGCCGTAGAGCGACACTTCGGCGCCACTGATGCCCACGGTTTCCGACTGGCTGTGGCTGGTGGCTTGACCCTGGCTGGTCATCGCCGTGACGAAGCTGCTGTCCTCGGCAATCGCAACCAAATCTGCACCCGAGGTAACGAGGGTTGGCGTGCCGTCGTTGGCAAGCACACCGACGCTCTTGCTGAAGTGCAGCGCTGAGGCATCACCGTGGTCGGTGGAGCTGAGGCTCTCAACCGCCACGCGGCTGATGCCGCTGATGTTGTTGTCGCCGAAACCGGCACCCAGGATGCTGTGGTCGAGGCCCACGCCGGTGCTCTGGCTGCTGAGATCGGCATCGCCCCATTCGGTCAAGCCCAGCAGGCTGGCAGTGATCAGGCCGGTGCCGCTGAGGCTGCCATCGAGGCCGGCACCCTGCACTTCGCCACCGCCGATGCCGCGGGCCGAGAGGGTGGTATCGATGCCAACATTACCGAATTGGCTATTGGCGATCAGGTCGGCGTCGATCACGCCGATGCTGCTGATATCGCCAGTGCCACCCAAGCTCAGGAAGCCATCATTGGCGAGGGAGGCGCCGATCGCATGGAGATCGGCGGCAATCAGGGAATCGCCACCTTGGGCGGCGGCAGTGATCGTTGCCGTGTTGGTGGCATCGATCGTGATCGAGCCATTGCGATCTTCGGAGATGCCTTGGCCGGCGTCGCCGCGGTAGCCGGCAACCAATGCATCAACGCCAACGATGGCGTGATCGCTGGCCTGATCACCTTCGCTGCTGGCCACCACATCGGTGGTGCTGCTCGCCGAGAGGCTGACATCGCCATCCTTGCCGCCGAGGATCGAGCCGTTCTCGACGGCCGCCACATCAAGGCTGACATCGGTATTGGCCGTGCCTTCCTGGGTGCTGGCCGAGGCGGTGACGGTGGCATCGGCCGAAACCTTGGCATCGAGGTCGCCGCCGGCGACCAGATCCAGGTTGCTGATGCCATCAACGTGGAGGGCCTTGCCTGTACCACCATCAACCCGAACGTCCACCGATCCTTCGGTGCTGGCGGCTTCAACGGAGGCCGTGAGCTCGCTGCTGGCGACCAAATCGAGGTCGGAGCCGGTGGTGATGGCGTCGTTGCTGTCCGAATCACCGCTGGCGGCGGCTTCCTGAGCAATCGTGAGCTCGCTGCTGGCATCGCCAGCAAGGCTGGAGGAACCCAGCTCAATCTCAACCAGGCTGCCAAGGTTCAGATCGCCGCTGCCGTCGGCGCTGTAGTTGCCTTGGCTGCCAATAATCTGATCGAGGGAGGCATCGCTGTAGGCAATACCGTCAATGCTGGAGGCCAGCAGGAGCAGGTCGGCGGCCACATCGCTGCCGAGCGTGATATCGCCGCCGGCATCAAAATCGCCAACAACGGTTCCTTGCAGCTCTCCGCCCACCAAGGTGGAGGTGGCATCGCCAGCCACGGACGTCGCCGTATTGCTGGAGCTGAGGCCCAACTTGGCAAGCACATCGGCGTCGCCTTCCAGCACCACACTGGTGGCATTGAGACCCAGCAGGGACGCCAGCTGGCTACGGCTTTCGGCATCGCCATCGACGCTGGTGGCCTTGCCTTCCAGGGTGGCGAGGGCATCGGCCAACACCTTCGCGTCGGCAGAGCCATCCAGCAGGGTCGCAACCGCGACGGCCTCCTGGCTGCCGAGCTGGGCCAGGGTGCGGGCATCCCCTTGCAGGGTATCGGCCAGCAACTTGAGGGAGCTGGTGGCTGAGCCATCGAGGGTGACGTCGCCGCGGGAGTCAACCGAGCCAACATCGATGCCATAGACATCGTCGTTGGTCGCCAGGGCCGTGGCGTTGTCCTCACTGGAGCGCGCCTTGCCGCTAACGGAGAGCGTGGTGTCGGCCGTAACCGAAACCGTGCCCCCACCCTGGAGGCTGTCGGCGTCCAGACCGGCCAGGTAGGTCTGGATTTCTTCGGTGCTCGCCGTGGCCAGCACACTCGTGGCCGTGGCTTCGCTGCCAAGGAAGTTGGTAACGATCAGCTGAACGTTGCCCTTGGCCTCCTGGGTGCCGAGCTCGATCGCGACTTGGCGATCACCATCAGCTGTGGTGCTGGCCGCACCACCCATGCTCTGGGCAACCTGGGTGCCATCAACCGAAAGCTTGGAGTTGAGAGTGGTTGAACCGCCCGTTTCCAGCAGGCCGGTGTCCTGGACGCCATAAACCTCGGTCAGGCGGCTGGAGGCTTCACTGTCCCCACCGGCGCTGGCGGCGCTTTGGTTGAAGTCGAGCTTAACGTCGCTGCTGCCAACAACCTGGGCACCCGTGGTGGTATCACCAAGACGGACACCACCGGCCTCCAGGATCTCAACGCTGCTGCTGGCATCGCCACTGCGGCTAATCGAGGTTTCGTCGAAGGAGGCCGTGCTGCTATTGCTGAGCAGCAAGGCACTGGCAATGCCATTGAGGTCGCCACTGCCGGAGGCCTCGGCCAGGTTGAGACCGAGGAAGGAATCGACCGTGGTGGAACTGGTCGCATCGCCGCTTTGGCTGGTGCTGCCCAGGTCGAGCGAGACATCCGTCTTGGTGGTGAAGCTGGCAATGCCGCCCACCAGCAACTCGGAGATCCCGGCGCCAAGAAGGCTGTCGATCGCGGCAATGGCATCGGCATCGCCGGCAGCACTTTCGGCAGCAGCACTGAAGTCAGCCGCCACATCGGCGGACATGACCCAGTTGCCGCCAACCTCCAAGCTGTCATCGGGGCCCAGCAGGTCGAAACCGCCGACTTGGGCGCCATCGAACTGGGCCTTGGTCGCGCCATCGACGCTGTCGGCAGTCGCCGAGGCCGTGACCTTGACCGTATTGCTCGACTGTCCAGCGGAGCCGATCTCAACGGTGGCTTGATCCGCCTTGACGCCAGAGACATCAACCGAGGTCTCGGCGCTGGCGCCAGCCTCAACCGATGTGCTGGTGCTTCTGATCGCACCGGTGACGTTCGAAACCAGGTTGGCGTCACCGCCGGTGCGCAGGGCTGAGCGAACCGCATCAGCACTGCTTGGATCGCCCAAATCAGCCAGGCTCAAGCCAAAGGCTTCAAGGGCGCCGCTGGCGACTGAATAATTGTCAACCGTGGTGCTGGTCGCTGCCCCAGTACCAGAAACCACACCCGTGGCCTTGGCATCACCGCCTAGGTCAACGCCCTGGAGCGCTACGCCCTTGAGAACAACCTCTTGCACGGCACTGGCCGGAGCGGGAGTCTCGGTCTCTGCAAAGGCAGACATCGCTGCCATGGCAACGGGAGCATCCCTAAGAACCGTGCCATCGATCCAAGACCCAGCTTCGCCCGTTTCACCAAGATCTATCGCTTCGCCAACCATCTCAGAGCCGTCTTCGCCCTTGGCCACACCAAACTCTGGGGACTCACTAGCAAAGGCGCTGAATTCAGCAGCGACCTCTACTGGAGCGGAGTCGTACTCGCTGCCAGTGGCTACATCGATGGCCTCGTCAGCCGTCGCTGCAGAAATAGGTAGGGGCGAATCCGAGATAGACATCATTAATTGGGCAGACCTGTGGGGGGTTCCGCCTTGCGAGAAGTCTCCCAGCCCGCCGGTGGTTGGGCAATGCATCGCCTACATGATCCAAATACGCAGCACCGCCGTATTGCTCCGCCAGCCGGCACGGGCGCAGGCCACCGGGGTCGAGGCATGCACCCACATCCGCCAGAGGTCACTTAAGGGGCCTAAAGATGGCGGTGTTGATACGTATTGATTGGTATGGAAAGGCAAGTCCGAGCCGGCCCGGCCTGATCCGCCTCGCCTAGCCCAGGCCACCAAAAGCCACCACCAAAGCCAGCGCCCTTGCCAGAGCGCTTCCCCAGAAACCGGGTCCATGGCCGTGGGACCCATCAAACCGCTGAGAAGCAAAGGGAGCAGACTCAAAAAGCGGGCGAAAGCCAGGCGCTACAAGCCTTTGAGCCCCTTTCTTGCTTGATCGCTGCCAAGAAAATTCGCGCCTATTGCAGGGGCAAAGACCAGGAATAGAGTCAAATAAATAGGCGTAAGTATTGCCCCAGCAACACCCAGCAATACATGCAAATTCGTCAGTCCAGAGTATTGACAGGGGCACAAACGTGCCTCAGACTATGAACAACAGGGGCGGATTGGTCGATCCCGCCCCAGCAGGAGTCACGACGAACTCCCGCAAGCCCCCTCCCCTTCCTTTCCAGCAAAACCATGCGGAAATCCGGGCCCACCACCCCCAGATCAAGCCGTATAGCACCGTCTATACAAGCCCGGAGGGCCTGCGCTTTTGGCACAGAAAAAAGTAGTTATTGCTACAAAATAGGCGGCCAGGACGGGGGCTTTGCTACGCGCTCGAGCCATCTCCATGCGCTTTTGGCGCAGCACTTTGCGCTTTCTGTTCATCGCCCTGCGCTTTTGGCGCGGCAGCTTGCGCGTCTCGTCCATGACCTTCGCCTTGGCCATGGCGACAAGGGCCTAGCCCCCCTCGCCGCCATGGGCGGCCCGGAGGCGGTGCTTGGCCAGCCCCTGCATGCCAGGGGGGGGGCCTAAATGGCCAAATTCAAGAAATCGGTCGCGCTGGAGTCCAACCGCAGCCGCCTCACCCTGGAGGGGGCCCTCACCGTTGCCGCCATTGGCTTGATGGTGGCCCTGGTGCTTCAAAGCGAAGCCCTGGCCGGCCAAGGCGAAGAGATGGGCCCAGAAAACTCGCTCAACTTCGACGTCACCCGTTCAGGCGGCAACGGCGGCCCGGTCCGCTTCCAGCCGGGCGATGATCTGCGCTTGAAGGCGATGGCCCCCTACGCCATTGCCGAATCTGCCCCCCTCGGGACAATCGATCCCCTGGCGGGAAAGCCGGCTTCCATAGCGCCTTATGCGCCGATGGCGGATTGGCCAAGGCCCTCAGTTCCCTTTGGCGGCGTCGGTAGCGTTGCGAATCCCGGTGGTGGAGCTGGCGGTGGCGGTGGCGGTGGCCGCGGGGGCACTGGCGGTGGCGGTGGCGGAGAGGGTGGCGGCGGTGGCGCAAATTTCGGAGCCACCAGCAGCGTTGGCACCGGGGCCCTTGGCAATGCCTCAAGCGCCGCGGCAGGGGCTGGCAATGGCGGCAATTCAGGGGCAGTGGCCCTGCAAGCGCCCACCCCATCGCTCACCTACCGGGCCTTTGACGGACCGATGGATGGCTCCACGGCCTACATCGATACCAACAGCAACGGCTATTTCGATCCCGGTGATTGGTACACCTTTACCGATAGCCAGGGATTTTTCAGCATCGATTATGTCGATGCCAACCGCAATGGCAGCTGGGAATCCAACGAAGCCCTGAAGCGCGCCGATGGTCGAACCTTCCAACTCGACCCGAGCGCAACCCTTCAAATCAAAGTGATGGGCGGCACCGACTCGGTGTCCGAATCCCTGAATCGCCACGAGTTGATCACCAGCCTCACGTCCACGGGCGGGGTCGTGAGCCCGATGACCACCCTGGTGGAAGGCCTGATCGGTGACCTTGGTTTAGATCCCGACGCCGCCCAGGAGGCGGTGGTGAAGATCCTGGGCCTGGATCCGAAGATCGATCTCGCCACTTTTGATCCGTTCTCAGCAACGGTCTCCGGACCCGGCGCCGATGACTACCGCACCAAAGCGGCCCAGCTATACAACCTTGGCTATATCACTGAGGTTGTGGCAGGCGAAGAAGGCTATTCCAGCCTGTCCGCCCTTGGACGCAATCTTCTACAAACCGCAACCGGCACAGACGGTTCTGTCAAAAGTCTTGATCTCACATCTACCGAGGACCTGAGAACGTTTTTCGAGGGCTTAGACGGGATCGAGGTAAGCAATGGAGCACTCGATGCCTACATCAGTATTGCCAACCTGAGCAACAAGCAAATCGCCGAATCCGGTGCGGCCGGCGATGTATTGTCGAAGCTGAATAGTGATCGCTCCCTCGATGGGCTCTCCCAGAGCAAGTTAAGCGATAACGATTTTGATAGCTGCAGGGATCTTCTGGGCCAAACCCTACTTCGCGACAATAGCTTTACAGATGGTGGTGCGGCAGCCCTGATTTGGGACCAGCAACTCGGTCTCACCGACCAGGATGCCGATCTGCAATTTGAGGCCATGCAAGCCTTTGTAGGCATGCCGGTCGGGCAAGATCAAGCGCAGGCCTACGGCAACCTACCTGGGGTCAACATTCAAGCGCGGCACATCGGTGAAACCAATGCCTATGCCGTGGATGGCTCTGCCACCGTCACCACCGATGAGCGCGTCACCCTGATCAAGGATTCTAATCTGGATTATTCGATGCAGCCCGCTGCCCTAGCGTCAGCGAAGCCGGTTCTGCTCGAAGCAACCAACACCCATGGCGTCAACCTCTCGGCACCAGACTCCCACGTAGCAGCCGATCTACTGCATCGAACCCGCGTGCTTGATCGCAGCACCTTGGAGCTCGGCAAAGGCGATGACATGCTGGCCCTCCATGCCCAAACAGACCTGACCATCTCGATGTTTGAGTCTCTGGATGGAGACTTAGATATAGACGTGTCAAGTATTGCGATGAACTTCAGCCAATTAGACACCGGTGATGGTGACGATCTGGTCACAATTTCTGCCAACGTGGCACTGCAGATCGACGCTCCCGATGATTTAGCTGATTTGATTGCTGATTTTGAGCCGGAAGAACTCGGCATGGTCGATTCGATCCTCAGCGGTGGCAAGGGAAATGACACCCTTATCGTTGAAGGGGCTGTGCGTTCACGCATTAGTGGTGGCGCCGGCGACGACGATCTGTACTTACTCGGTGATTCCCTGCAAGTCACGCTTGAGGGCGGACTCGGGGATGATCGAATTTTTGGCACCCAACATGGGGAAACCCTTCTCGGCGGCAGCGGCGATGACTTCCTCTTCAGCAATGGCGGGGATGACGAAATGACCGGTGGAGCGGGCAGCGATATCTTCGTGATCGACATGGATCAGGGGGTGGACTTGGGCGTGATTTCCCAGATGTCAGATTTTGAGAAGGCCATCATCAGCGGCAAAACCAATCTCGATCTCGCCCACATCACCGATTTCAACGCTATGGAAGGTGATTCCATCGCCCTACGGGGGTCCAGCATTGGCATTGCCAATCGGGCACAAGATCTCTTTTCCTATGACGCCTCCCAGGCGGATATGGACAAGCAAGTGTTGTTGCTATCCAATTTCAATGAATTCTTTTTTTCCGGTTTGGTGGAGCACAAGGAAGGCTTTGCCCTGCTCGACGACACCAACATGCTGCTGCAGATCAGCCATGACCAAAACATCAAACTCCTGGGCTATATCGATGCAGACGTAACCCCAAGCAATGGCATGGTTTACACAACGGATATGGGCCTGCACGCCTAGCCGGAATCTCAGAGCAAAGCGTACCCGCAGTAGACAAGCATCTCTCAAGAGATGCTTGTCTGCTACCTAGAATTGGCTGACTTTATCATTGGGATTATCAAAGATTCTGGTGAGCATGGAGATAATCGGCTTTTCTCCCACCTTCACCAAGGCAGTCACGCCCATGCCTGAACGCAGGGGGATATGTTTGCCACTGATTTTAATCGACTGACTTTGCAGCTTCACCTTGCCGGGGAAGTAGGACGACCGGGGTGAGATGCGATCAGGCGGCAACAGGTTAGTGCCCACTTCAAGCATGCGCCCCTTCAGCGAGCCGAAGTCGGAATAGGAATAGGCATCTAGACGCAGCTGCACTGGCATGCCCGGAGTGAGGAAGCCCACGTTCATATCCGGGATGGTGAGCTTGGCAATGTCCTTATCATCAGGCACAACCTGGAGCAGTTCCTCTCCGGCGGCCACCAATTGACCACTTCCTTTTGAGAGATTAAACACCTTGCCCGAAACGTTGGCTCGGATCACCGTGAGCTCAATCCGGCTGCGCAATTCCGATAGGCGGTTGAAGGCCTGGGCCTTTTCTTCGACGGTGGCCACCTCCAGCCGTTGCGAATCCATCAAGACCCGCTCACTGGCTGAGGAACTAATCAGCCGTTGCAGGGAGGCCCGGCTTTGGGCCTTGCGTAATTCCACCTGGCTAGCCAGTACGGAGGCCTCGAGCTGGCTGACCTTGTTGGCTTGGTCAAGGGCTTGAAGCTCCGTAATGGCGCCATTGGCCAACAAACCGGAGTAACGCTTGTAAATGTTGGTAGCCAAGGCCAGCTCCTTGGTTTTGGCCTCAAGCGAAGCCTTATTTTGCCGCACGGCCAGGTCCGCCTGAATAAACTCCAGCTCTGCCGATTGCACCTTGAGGTCATCCTGCTGACGCAGGCGGCCCGCATCCCGGTTGATGTCGCTGCTGATCGCCCCAAACGTTTGCGCCTTGCCAGGCTTGTGTCCATTGCGCAGCTCCAGGGCCGCCAACCGCCGCTCCTTGAGGCTGAGGATGGCACGGGCATCCCTGGCCTGGCCGATTTCCTCGGTGTTTTCCAGCGTCATCAGCACTTCACCCTTCTCCACAAACTCGCCGTTTTTAACGAAAACGGTGCCAATTTTCTTGGTGAGGGTCGAGACCACCTTTTCGGTGCCATCGGAGGATTCGATTACGCCCCGAATTTGTATTGTTTCGTCCATACGGCCCAGGAAGCCGATCAGCATCGCAACCGACGATCCACCCAGCATCACCCACGCCACGCCCCGTGAGAAACCGAGTCCCTGCTTGCCAAGTCCGAAGGACTTGTTCGTGCGGTATTTGGGGGCTGGGGGTGGGGTGGGGCCTGAGGCCTGTATAGCTTTCCCCCAACCGGGGAGTTTGAAAGCCATCACTTAGGAATTGATCATTCGATCTTAGCTGCTTGCTGGGTGAAAAGGCTGTAGTAGGCGCCCTTTTTGATCAGCAGTTGCTCGTGGGTGCCCACCTCCACCACTTCGCCGGAGCCCATCAGCACGATCATGTCCGCGTTGACGATCGAGGAGAGGCGGTGGGTCACATAGAGGACGGTTTTGCCCTTGAGCTTGGCCATCAGGTTTTCGCTAACCCGCCGCTCGGTTTGGTAGTCGAGGGCGGAGGTGGCCTCATCCATCAGCAGCACGCTGGGCTTTTGCAGGATGGTGCGGGCAATCGCAATCCGTTGCCGTTGGCCCCCGGAGAGATTGGAGCCCCGCTCACCCACTTTGGTGTCATACTTAGCCGGCAAGGACTCAACGAAGTCGCCAGCACAACTGATTTCAATCGCTTCATCAATGTCCGCCTGGCTGGCGGATGGATTGGTCAGCACAATGTTGTCCAAAATACTGCCATCGAACAGCAGGGTATCTTGGGGCACAATACCAATCTGCTTGCGCAGCGAATAAAGCTCCAACTTGGAGATATCCATGCCATCAACGAGAATTTTGCCCCTTTCCGGTTCATAGAGCCTCGGCAGCAGCTTTGTGGCCGTGCTTTTTCCAGAGCCACTCAGCCCCACAATCGCCACAAACGAACCGGCCGGAATGGTCAGATTCATGCCCTTCAGCAAGAATTCCCCAGATGGGTTATAACGGAACCAGATATCCTGATATTCGATTTGTCCGGCCAGGGCTGGCACCGTTGGCTTCTTTAATTCGTCTGGGCCCGTTTCCTGGGGATGGTTGAGAATATCGCCCAGGCGTTCCATCGAAAGATTAATTTCCTGGAAGTTTTGCCAGATTTGGGACAGGCGAAGCACCGGACTCGTCACATAGCCAGCGATCATCCGGAAAGCGATCAGCCCACCCATGGTGAGGTTACCCTCAACCACTAGGGCCGCTCCCATCCACACCACAATCAGGCTTGAACCTTTGTTGATAAACGTGCTAATGGAGCTATTGGCCGTGCCGACCACGGTATTATTAAAACCATCAGCCACATAATCCACGTAGAGATCCTGCCACTTCCAACGGGTTCGCAGTTCAATACCCTGAGACTTAACCGTTTGGATACCAGAAAGAACTTCGACTAGGTGCGACTGGGTTTTAGCTGCGGCCACAGACTTGGCCTGAATTTGCTTGCGTACAATCGGTGAGAAATAATAGGTCACACCAATCAGGGCAGGAATCACTGCCACCGTGACCAGGGTCAATTGCCAGCTATACACCAACATCACAAACACATAGAGCAAGGCAAAAACAGCGTCAATCACGGCAGTAAGCGCCGTGCCTGTCAAAAACTTGCGGATATTTTCGAGCTCGCCAATGCGACTCGAGAGTTCGCCCACTGGCCGCTTGTCGAAAAACTTCAGGGGCAGCTTCAACATGTGATCAATCACCTTGCTGCCCAGGGCAATGTCAATCCGGTTAGTGGTATCAACAAACAAAAACGTTCTGATACTCTGGAGAATCACCTCAATCAACGTAAACAGGATCAATAAGCTGCCGAGCGTACCCAGGGCGCTGGGCGAATTATTGATGATAACCTTATCAATAATCTGTTGAATCAGCAGTGGGTTGGCCAAGCCAAACAACTGGACAAACAAGGATGAAAGCAGAACTTCCGTCAGAACGACCTTGTATTTGCCTAGTGACGGCAAAAACCACTTTAGGCTGAAATTATCCTCTGGTGTTTGGTCGGTCTTGGTGACCAGAAGAATCTCAATTTTAGCGTCTTCACCGTGGGGCAGATCTTCGACTGCAATTTCAGCAATTCCTTTGCTGGGTACGGCAATCTCGCAGCTGGCATCTGTCGCTGCACTCAGCATGATCAGCTCTTGATCCATCAGAATCAAGGCTGGCAGCTCAAGTTTATGGATTTGGTCGTAGCGGCAGGCTGTGATTTGGGTGCGCAGACCCAAGGTTTCACAGATTGCACCCGCCAAGGGCAGGGTAATGCCGCCAAACCGCACGGTTTGATCCCTTAAAATCCGCAGCACCATCTCCCGCTTAAGCGGGATACCGAGGGTTTCACACAACATGCGCAGACAGGCCGCCGATCCATCGACCGGCCCCTTACCCTTGCGATAAACAATATTGAGATCATCCTGCTTTTCTACATATTCTGGCTCGAAATCCTCATCGATCACAGCGATACCGGCTTGATCGAGTTCGCGTATTTGATCGAATAAACTCACGACGGTGGAGTCTTCATCGGCGACCTCGTCACCCTTCAGGGCAGCCCGCAGTGCCGCCAGTTTCAGGCCAATCACGCGATAGGCCTTCTTCTCTTCGATCAGGCTGGCGATCTGGTTCGTGACCTGGCCATGCTTATTACCGCCACTGACATACCAGAGAAAATCTTCCTCGCCCAAGGCCTGCGCATTCGCCTGGCTGGCCACACAGATACGGAACGAATTACGACATTTTTCGATCAGATCAAAGGTTGAAAGTTGGCAGTCTGGATGCTGGCTTAAGAAGGTTGATGTGGCCTCAAACAACTCGGCCTTGGCGGCATGGTTACTCCAATAGACGCGCGCTTCTTTTGACTTCGCAAATACGGTGCTGATCACCTCCTTCTCGAGCCTTACCGTGATCACATCGGATGAGCAGAGGGCGGTTTCACAACTCCGGCCCCGCAGCACTGCCACCCAGCCAATGCAACTACCCGGGTTGCACAGTTCGATCGTTTCAATTTCCTCAGTACGGCTATCCTGACCAACAACGCGGACCCGGCCTTCGACCAGCAAGTAGACATAATTGGACTTGCCTTCAGCCCGTAACAGCGTTTGGCCAATCGTGCCCCTAACAAGCTGGGCATTCTCAGCTACAAAGTTTTTAAGCTCTGGCGTGCATTGCTTGAAGGGCTCAAAGTATTCGAGTAACTTGAGAATTTTTGCCTTGAGCTCGGGAGCCTGGCTTGTGGCCGTCGTCGTTGTCATTTCAGCCTTCCATCATGCCATTAACAACTTTCTGAAGCTCAACATTAAGGAGCTCTTCCAATAATTGCTCCTCCGCTTCAGGCGTAAGCGTCGATTCAATGATGTGCTCAACCACGACAATCGCAATCGTATTTTGGATGACCAATGGCTTGTTCAATTTTCCCACATTTTCGGTTGTTGAAAGGGCTCTAACTTGGTCTGTCGTCTTGCTTAGGGGCATCGGCCCGACGATACCTTTTGTGTATTTTTCGGGTCCTATCGAATACTTGAAAGCGAGTTCAGCGATCGTACTTTCCTTGTTTTTAAGTCTGAGATAGAGCTCTTCTGCCAGTCCAATTTCGGTGAGCCTCAACATCGAGTAGACGCATTGATCGAGATCCCTTTTACGTTTATAGAAATAATCGTTAAGCTGGGGACGAAGCCATTCTTCTTTGATGAATAAACGACGCATGTCATCCGGCAACTCAGGATTTTCTTGCTTTTTCTTGGCGCGAAAGTTAATATAGCCACGCAATTCTTCGTCCACTTGGCTGAGCAATCTTTCATTGCCAAGCGTGTAAATCACAGGCCGCCAGCTCCCTGAAGCAGCCAGGTGCTCCATCACCCACTCATCAGACTTACCATTTTTTTTCAAAATTGATGCGAGCGACTCCTGATCCATTTAGATAATTTCTTCCATGTCAATTTCGCCCTCCTCAGTAACCAGCCCATCGCTATTTTCCGAGCTACTCTCCCACTTCACGGAGAAGCCCTGTTCTTCGGCGATGCTTTCCAGTATCTCAACGCGCATTTCCAAGCCGGCATCTTCACCACGAACACTCTCCTCCAAATCCATAAATCGACCAACCAACTCGCGCCAATCCTTAGGCGGTACAACGACACTTTCAGGGGTATCATTAGAGGGGCGTTGCCCTCCAACTATTTCTACACGTGTGCGCTCTCCTGAAGAGCCCATTTCTGCAATCATCTCTTCCAGGGACGCCAGCCTGAGATCGAGGGATTCGGAACTTCCCTTCACCTCCATGATTGAGGTTTTGGTTGTAGCCTCAATTTCCTGAATACGATCAGCTAGATCTAGCCCAACACCAACCCCACCGCCCAGCAAAGCGCTAACTTCCGATTCACTACTGCCTTCCTTGAGGCATTCAATCACTGCCTGCCGCAACTCTCCACCGGCACGTATATAGGCTTCGGCAAGAGATTCGAGTACTTTTGTATATTGTTTGTTCTGATTTTTGCAAATGGCCTTAAACGCTTCCAGTGTCTCCGACCGGAAGCGAGCACTAAATGCTTTCAACTCTTCTGCTTGGCTGCTGCCGATGTCCTGCATGGGGCGGGAGCGCAGTCGCGACTGCTGAGATTACCTATTTTATCGTTTTTGGGCTTGGCCGCCAGTGGCGCGCTTACTCAGAAGTCTCAATCTTAGCTCACAGCAAGTGCCTGCTGCCAGCCAGGCTTGCACCGTACCCACCAACCATTGCTGCCAAGTTGCCTGGGTTCCGCTTGTGATGCCAAACCCAATCATACTTAAACTAAGCAGCCAGCCCCATCGCAATAGCCAGGGCTCACCAGGCCGAACCCTGGGTGCCAACCAGATGCCAACCCCACAGAGTGCTATCCAGGTAAAGAGACCCATGACCCATTTCCCATTAGCTTAAGATTCGAGCAGCTTTCGATAGCCCAGGTCAGATCTATTGCGCTTAGCAAGATCATAGCTGGGATTATGTTGAAGTGAAGTGCGGTTTAGGCTCCTCGCTTGCTTGGCTTTTACAAGCCCTTTTTCAATATAGTCAATAACGCTTTCAGGAGCATCCTCTAGGGACGCAATAAATCTAGCCAGCATCGTCGGATTGGCCACAAGTAGGCCATCAATCACTCCATCAATCCAGCGCAGCAGCCTGGTTGCACCGGTTAGCGGTTCAAGAAAATAGGCTTTTTTGCGCTCGCCTTTTTTAAGAGCCAATGACCGAATTAAATGCTTCTCGATGAGTTTCTTAAGGATGCGCGAAGCGTGGGGTTGGTCTAACTCCAGCTCTTCTTGGATATGGGATGATTCTATTCCAGGGCTTGAGGCTATGGCCAAGAAAACCATCGATTCGGTTTGCGATAACGTCCTAAACTCGTTCCGCCAACTAAGCTTTAAGGTTTTCAGAGCAAGCGCGAGAGACTGCATTAAAAAATGTTCCTTGGCGCCTATTCATTTCTTAAGCATACCGAGCCCACTTGGACAGCGCCAATGCAGCACCATAGTTCGCGCTTTTGGGATAGACCTGCGCTTTTGGGACAATGCCGGGGTGACCTAGGAGCTGGGGCTGCTCGATTTGCCGCTGCAGTATTTTGCCAGGAAGTGACGAGCCGCCTTGTTTGAGTATTCATAGGAATAGGCCTCACTTTCAAGCCGTTTGGTTTTGGCTCCAATCTGGGAATAGATGTCTGAATTCAACTGTCGCTGAAATATCTTGGTTGGCGACAATTCAATTTCAAGGTCTTTTGGCTTGTAATTGATACCTCCGTTATGGCAGCTTTGCGCCACATGCATCGCCTCGTGGTTCAGGATCTTGAGGGTTACTTCGCTGCCTTGGGCGAGGGCGCTTGGCCCAATCCGAATGGTTTGACGGGATGGATCCCACTCGCCGGCCGCCCCCTTGAGTCTGGGCTCACCAACCACCACAAGAACATTAAAGTCGGCCAGAATTGTCAGCAGTTGGGCAATTTTTTGTTGCGCATTCTGAAATTCTTTTTTGTTTTTGATCAGCTCATCGAGCTGCTTAGGTGTTTTCTTGGCTTCTCCTTCCATCCGGTAATAATGGTACGAAACCCGCCCAAATTCACCAACTTTTAGCTTGGGCTGGTGCTTGTCATCGCCCTTGCGGAGCTCTTCTAGGGCGAGATTAAAACCTTCCTGCGTACCAAGATCAATCTCACCAGCCCTTATGCGCTTATTTTTAGGGAGTATGTTGCCAATTCTTTCAGGGGATTCAAAGGTCGGCATTGGAATCTTAAATTTATTGACTTCCGAGGCCACCCTTGAAAGAGCAATGGGCAGCAAAAGCCATAGAGCGGCCTGACCAATCCTTAATTTTTGCCTTATCGTTACCATTTAGGCAAATCCCATCACTCTAAGGGTATAGGAATATGGACATACGGCGCTTGCTATTATTCGGAAATGGGCTCAACTTCAGAGAGCTTTCGCTTTAATTGGGATGCCAAAACCTGACGACCCACCGCAATCACCCGCAGTTGATCTTGGGCGAATTTGAGTTGACCTTCTGCCGTCTGAAGTCCTTTTACAAGCCGCTTCATTTCATCAGGCATGCTAGACAAGTCGTAGCGCTTGCCTTCGAAATTCAAAACTGCACGGCGGTCGGCTCCTTGATTGGAAGCCATAAACAGGTAAGTCCGTTGATCGACCATATATACCAGATTCCTATGCCGGGTCAAGTCCTGCGGCCTGAACGTTTCTCGCACCGGACCTTCTGCCCCTGCTTGTGCTGCTCCAGCCTGGGCCCTTTTTAGGGCCCAGGCTGGAGCCATCGAACGGGGCCAAAAATGGCTTAGCAGCGAGGCCCATGCCCTGCTGCGGCGAGGATCGGCACGACTGGCGTCAGGCGACGGGCCCGATTGGGGCGCCCTGGGGCCCCAATCGGGCCCCAGGGCGCCCGGCGCCTGGTCACGGCACCGCTGGCCCAGCTCCGCCGAAGCAGACCTGGCAGGCTCCCGGTCGCTTGGGTTGGAGCGATTAGCCCGGGCTGATCGGCTAGAAGCAAGGCTGGGGGTCAGGCTGGGGGCCCAGCTAGGCAAAAACAGGGTCGCTCACGCTGGCCAGTCTTGGGCGGCTCCAGGACCCAACAAGCCCCCGGCCATGCAGGATCAGCCCTTTGGCCCTGAACCAAGGAGCCGCCCAAGGGGATGGACTGGCAAGCGAGCCGTTGCCGGATCCCCCACCGGCGCGCCTGGGAACCATTGGGACCTGACGACCACCAGGGCGCTGGGCCGCAGTCGAAGCCCAACCCTTGCTCAAACCGCCTGGCCAATCGCCACCGCCGCCACGGCGGAAAAGAGGGTGATCCCCAGGGCGGTGATCGGGTTCTGGCCCTGGGCCACGGCGAAGGTGGTGATCACTCCAGCCCCCAGACAAGCAATGGCCAGTTGGGACACGATCGAGGGGCGGCTGTTCACTCAGGGATCCACGAATGAACCGAAGTTAAGGATGGTTGTGGCTGCAGACTTGCCGCAACCGGAGCTTCGTTACCTGGCGTTGGTGTTCGTTACTTGCCGCAATCTGCCTAGACAACCAGGGCTTCCATGGCTAGTCGCTTGCGGCCTCCATCAGGCACAAGCAAGCGCGACTGGGGGATTCCCCACTCCAAGGGAGGGGATGGGGGTGCGATCGCTCAGGCGATGCCTGGGTTGGCGCCCGCCCGGCTGGCCGCCGGCCTAGCCCGTCCACTGCTGGCCCACTGCTCGAGGGCCTCCAGTTGTTCGCGGGCCGTGCGCGAGAGGGGCACCAGCTGGGCGGCCGCACCGATCAGGTCGGTTTCGCCAAACTCCCGGCCCTCGGCGAAGGCCAGGTGCATGGCCTCGATCACCACCTGCTCCAGCTCGGCGCCCGAGAAGCCGGCGGTGCGATCCACCACCACCTCTAGGGGCAGGCCATGGGCGGGGCGGCGCCGTTTGAGCTGCAGATCGAGGATGGCGCGCCGTTCGCCAGCATCGGGCAGGGCCAGCAGGAAGATCTCATCGAAGCGGCCCTTGCGCAGCAGTTCGGCCGGCAGACGCTCCACCCCATTGGCGGTGGCCACCACGAACACGGCGCTGGTCTTTTCGGCCATCCAGGTGAGCAGGCTGGCCAGCACCCGCTGGCTCGTGCCACCGTCGCTGCGGCCATCGCCGCCCAGGGCGGCGCTGAAACCCTTGTCGATCTCATCGATCCAGAGCACGCAGGGGGCCATCGCCTCTGCCAGCTGGATCATCTCGCGGCTACGGGCCTCACTGGCCCCCACCAGGCCGCTGAACAGGCGGCCCACATCGAGGCGCAGCAGGGGCATGGCCCAGCCATGGGCAATCGCCTTGGCCGTGAGCGATTTGCCCGTGCCCTGGGGGCCCACCAGCAGCACCCCGCGGGGCAGGGGCAGGCCGTAGCGGCGCGCGCCCTCACTGAAGGCCTGGTGCCGTTGCGCCAGCCATTGCTTGAGGGCGCCATGGCCGCCGATGTCGGCCGGGCTGGCGCCACTGGGGCAATACTCGAGCAGCTCGCTGCGGGCGATCGCCTGGCGCTTCTCCTCCAGCACCTCGGCCAGGTCCTCGGCGCCGAGTTGGCCGCGCCGGGCCAGGCCCCGGGCGGCCACCTGGCGGATGCGTTGTTCGCTGAGGCCGCAACAGCCCTGGCTGAGCTCGTCGAGCACCGTCCCCTCGAGGCGCTGGCCGCAGGCCTCGGCGATGCTGGCCAGCAAGGCCCGGATCTCCGAGGCCTCCGGTAAGGGCAGGTCCAGCTGGGTGATGCAGTCCTGGAGGTCGGTGGGAACCTGCCACTGGCTGGCCGTAATGACCAGGGTGCGGGGCACCTGGCGCAGGTCGCCGGCCAGGTTGCGCAGGCGGCGGCAGATGCTGGCGTCCTCGCAGTAGCGATGGAAATCCTTCAGCACCAGGATGCCGGCGGCTTCGGGCGGCAGGGCGTTGAGGCCATCGAGGGCGGCGAGGGGATTGCGGCTGGCCTCCCCCTGGCGGCCGGGCAGGCCGCCCAAGCCCGTGATGAAATCCCACACCAGCAGGCTGCGGTTGCCCAGGCGCCGGGCAGCCCCCTCCAGCAGGGTGATGGTGCGCTCCTCTTCGCCGCTGCGAATCCAGAGGATCGGCGTGCGGGCGCGGATCAGTAAATCCAGCTGGTCGGCCCAGGCCTGGCTCATGGGGCCAGCTTTTTGAGCGCCGCCCAGCGGGGATCGATCGGGCCAGGCTCCCCTGCGTCGCCAGCGTCGCCAGCTGCGGCAGCCTGACCAGCGCCCAGGATGCCAGCGCCCGCCAGGTTCGGACCGGGGCACAGCTCGCCGCAGTGATTGACCACGGGCAGCAGCAGGTGCAACTGTTCAAAGATCCAATGGGCCGGATCAAAGTCGCCGGCTGGATCGAGGCTTTCGGTGAAGGCATCGGCCTCCAGGTCGAGCAGCGCGGCCGCCGACTCGAGCACCACGTCCCCATCCACCCCTTCGAAGCGGGAGGCTTCCCCCAACCAGATCAGTTCCCGGTTGCGAGCGCTAAGGGCCTGGTTGAAGTCCTGCAGGCAACGGTCACAGCAGAGGGTGACGATCGTGCTGGCCTCTCCCTCAACCTCGAGCACGTTGCTGCGATGGACGGCCCGCACCCGGCCCCGCACCGGCGTGAGGCTGGGCAAGCCATCGAGATGCTGGTCGATCTGCCAGTCGCGGCCGTCAGCCAGCGCCTTGAGCTCCTGGATCGGAATGGCACTGAGGTCATCGGCCATGGGCGGAACCGGCAAGCAGGCGTCGGGTCTCAAGGGGGGTGGCAGGGTTGGCGAGCGGCCTACTTCTTGCCGCCCTTGGGTTCGAAGGGGAGGCGCTCACCGGAGCTGGCCGTGGCGGTCACGGTCTGCTGGCTGGCCTGTTGGTCGAGGATCGCCTGGAGGTTGTCGGGCAGGGCTTCCTTGCCCAGCAGGTAGGTCTGGCCAGCCTGGAAGATGTTGGCCACCACCATGTAGAGCAGCACGCCCGCCGGCAGGGGGAAGAACAGGAACATGCCCGTGATCATCACCGGCGTGATCTTGTTGGCGGTGGACTGCTGGGGGTTCGCCGGCATGCCCATCCCCGAGAGGATCTGGGACACGAACAGGCTGGCGCCAAAGGCCGCCACCAGAATCGCGATATCCCAGTTGATCGCCCCATCGGTGTAGAAGCCCACCTGGCCGAGGGCCTTAATGAACAGGAAGCCGCTGCGGGCGGCTAGGCCAGGGATCTTGGCCTCCACCACCGCATCACCAGGGGCCAGGGCGTGGATCGTGCCGTCGGCGTCGACGCTGACGATCCCTTCGCCCTTGGTGACGCTCCAGCTGGGGGCATAGGCATCGCCGTTCTCAACGCCCTTGAGCACCGAGGCGAAGCTGCTGCCCTCCCTGGTGTGCAGGTCCACGGTTTCGGCATCTCCCACGCCCAGCTTGGTGCCCTTCTCCAGGGTGGCAATCACCGGCACATGGCTGGTGGCCGTCACGAAAATCGAGTGGCTGGGGCTGTTAAAGGGCTTGGGCTCGACGGCGGCGATCTGGTCGGCCGGCAGCACCTTGAGGTTCAAGGTGTAGGGCAGGTCGGCGAAGGGGGATCCCCGCAGGGTCGCGAACAGGGCAAACAGGATTGGCATCTGCACGACCAGGGG
>Ga0164294_10001839_pt1 | contig 19368 bp, 13 predicted proteins | sample GEODES005metaG_FD_111479 | JGI IMG/M metagenome (GOLD analysis project Ga0164294, IMG submission 111479) | Oligotrophic lake water microbial communities from Sparkling Lake, Wisconsin, USA - GEODES005 metaG | ecosystem: Environmental > Aquatic > Freshwater > Lake | place: USA: Sparkling Lake...
CGCGGGCACGCCCCCCGCCCGACGGCGCCGCCGCGGCCCACGCCGGCCTCCGCAGCGCCGCAGCGCCCGAAATCGCGGCCCGAGGTGTGATGGAACCGATAACAGATTAAGGTATTAAGCAACGCGCGCCCGCCGGGCCCGGCGCCGGCCGGCCGCGGCGGCGATTATAATTTATAAGAAAACGAAACTTGGGCAAAGGCTGCTATCACGTATCGAGTTATTACCAAGTTAAACCCCGAAAGTAAACTACGGCGAGCGGACCGGACGCGCGAGGCACGTCGAGCGTGCCGTCGCACCGAGGTGCGGCAACGGTTCCGAATGAGAGTACGAATATTACCAATCCCGGAATCCCGCCCGCCTGCACACGCCGACACGGCCGCCCAAGACTGTATCATCCGTAGCTTTTTCACAAGATCCGCGGGCGTGTGCTCTTACCTTGTTTGATGCAGGTGTCTGCGTTATAGTCTGCGTGCATCCCTGCACTCCGTCACCCCGGCACCCGCGCGGCGCATTGACATGTGATCCCGGCATCCGGGAGGTTCGGAGCGGTGTCATCCCATCAATCCGCTATGCGGACGGGTCGCCGTCGGCGCCGTGTTCTCGATAATAGCGTGCGTACGTCAGGCTTTGGCTCGCTTAGCAATGGTTTGCTCGATGAACCGCTGCACCGTGGGTACGTCATATGGCTGAAGTGACACACGCGAGTCGAGCTTATGTAGCGAGGCGAGAGGTTCAGGCACCACGAGCGCTGCTGACTTCTCCTTGCCGAGTGCGGCCAAGTTTGCGTCCGGAAACTTGGCCCAGTGCGCGCACGCGAGGCAGACCATGGGCGCTGTGCTGCCCATCGGGCGCACCCGACGCGCGGCAGCGACGCCGATGGCCGAGTGCGGGTCGAGCGTATAGCCGGTTCGCGCGTGCACGTCGGCGATGGTCGCGAGTATCTCATCATCGTCCACGTTCGCCGATTCCATGATGGCGCAGGCCTTTGCCACGACCTCAGGCGGTGGGTTGAGCGTGCCCGTCGCCTCAAAGTTCTTCATCATCTTCGCCATCTGTGCGGCGTCGTTGCCAGTCATGTGGAAGAGAAAGCGCTCAAAGTTGGAGGAGACTCCGATGTCCATCGAGGGCGCGAGCGTCACGGCGACGCCATTCTTGTCGAGCGAGTAGTCGCCGCCATGTGAGAAGAAGCGATGCAGGATGTCGTTCTTGTTGGTCGCGACGATCAGCTTGCCGACGGGCAGCCCCATCTGCTTCGCATAATAGCCGGCGAGGATGTCACCGAAGTTGCCTGTGGGCACAGAGAAGGAGACCAGCGGAGGCGAGCCAGCCTGCTTGCCCATCGACGGCGTCACCTTGAGGTACGCGTACACGTAGTACACCATCTGGGCGAGAATGCGTGCCCAGTTGATCGAGTTGACTGCGGCGAGGTTGTGCTTGTCCCGGAAGGCAGCGTCGTTGAAGCAAGCTTTGACGACGGCCTGGCAGTCGTCGAAGGTGCCTCCGAGCGCAATGTTGTGGATGTTAGGGTCAGTCACTGTGATCATCTGAAGCTCCTGGGTCCGCGACGTGCGTCCCTCGGGGTACATGATGAAGCACTCGACGTTCGCCTTGCCTCGCAAGCCATGAATCGCTGAGCTGCCCGTGTCACCCGATGTTGCGCCGACGACGGTGATGGAATGGCCGGGACGCTTCGAGAGAAGCTCCTCGAACAGATTGCCAAGGAATTGAAGCGCAACATCCTTGAACGCAAATGTCGGACCGTGGAACAGCTCGAGTGAGTGCATGCCGTCTGTAATGGGCACAACTGGAGTCACATCTCGTTCCCGGAAGGTGGCATATGAGCGGTTGATGATATGCTTAAGCTTCTCGGGTGGGACGTCATCCGGACCGATGTAGAGCGACATTATTTCGAAGGCGAGCTCCTCGAAGCTCAGTCCGCGCCATATTTCCGGTGCACCCACTGGAAACTTGGGCACCTCCTCGGGAACGAGAAGTCCGCGGTCTGTTGCCAGCCCCTGCATCACTGCCTCGTCGAATCGCAAACCGTGCTGGCCGCCACGCGTACTCCGATAGCGCGTAGTCGACATTGCACGCGCGGATGTCGTGATCAGCTGGCGACCGGACGGGCGTTGCAACACGCGCAAGGCAGACCTAAGCATGCCGCCGCTCCACGTTCCGTCGGGGTGTTGCCGATCTCTACGAATCGATCTCACTTCTCACATCTCAACTCGCGAGCAGAAGCTGTGAAAAAGGTCGGGAAAAAGCAGGTCGATGGCCTACACGGGCCGACTACCCTGCAGGTCGACAAGTACCCCACTCTTCACCCTCATCACACTCGAAGTTCACACTAAGTCCGGTATGTTGTGGACAAAAACACTATAAATCGAACATCTCTCAGATCACCATGTGACACCCATGACTAATATTTATGGACTCAAATATCAACCAGAAAGGGTGGGCGCGTGTGTTGTTCGAACTCTTGGTGTTGTGCGTAAGCACTGAGGGTGTTCCAGCACGTTACTATTTATGATAAAGAGGGACAGATCCGCTGCCTCGACCGTCGACCGGTACCAGTCGCCGCACAGCTCACTACCTTGCGCTGGGGGGCGTATTGGATGCTCCTGGCCGTCTGGGATCGAAGCCGCCGTGGATTGAGAGCTGGTGAGTGGGGTGCCTCGACTCGCTGTCGTACTTGGCATAGCGAGCGTGCTGGCCACAAGCGCGCCCGTGACCTTTGATTGCCGCCGACTCGGGCGAGTACGATGCACCAAGCGGTGGCGTTGCCGCCAAGCTGGCCCATACGTATGCCACCACGCCGACCGCGCATACGAGAAGACCGGCTGCCTTAAGTGCTGTCACTTGGGCTTGGCCTTGGAAATCACGCGCAACAGCCGCGATCATGGCCACCTCTGTGAGAGTGAGGATCACGCTCAGTGTGAGCGCGGACGTTTGGGCAAGCACGCGGAGCTGCATCAGAAGACCGATGAGCAAAATCACCCCCAAGGCCGAAAGAGGCACGATGGCCACCTGAACCTGCGACGGGCGCACGGCGCTCGTGCCAAGCGCATCGCTCGCGATCGCGGCTGTCAGCGTCACGAGGGTTTCCCATGGGCCGAGAGCGCATGCAAGCTGCAACGGACGAGCCACCTCCCGCTTAGAGAGCAGCCCGGGCACGTCGCACCCGTGCATCACCCGGTACAGCACGACCGCACGCACAGCGGCCACCAGCGCCGAGCTGAGCAGCATGAGCAGCGCCTCGCGCTGTTCCGCGTCTCTGGCAACGTCTCTGGCGACGGATATCAGCAGACCCAGTGAGATCAGCAGCGAAGGTAGTAGCAGCCGCGGCTGTTCCACGCCCTGCTCGCACCGTGAACGACGACACGCGCATGCGATTGCGCGGGTAAACGCGAGAGGACAAGGGCAGAAGCAAGGGCACCATGATAACAGCAACTAGCAGGCCAAAATGCAGGCCAGCGCACCATGATCACAGCAACTAGCAGTTGCCAGCACGGAGTGGAGCCCCTGACTGCCACAAGCAGAGTCGCATTGCACGTCATCAAAGTTCCTACATGAAGACCGATGTCCAAAGCGGTCAGGAAGCCACCGCACGCGATTGAGGCCAGGTACGGTCGCCAGCTGCGAGGCGAGCACACATGGGAGGGCACACTTCATCGATGACGGCTGTGCGCGAAACGCTGGCGACGCACGGGGCCGGCGCTGGGGATGCTCATTCTGGCGGCGCATGCCAGCGCGTGCGGGAGCATCACCTGCCAAAGCGCAGCGGCGCCTGCCGCGTGATGAGCAGCAGCGATCGTGAGAGCATCCACTTTGTGGCCGCCCATAGGACCATGGCGCTGATCAGATGGGCAGACGAGCGGTCGCGAAGTAACGTCCAGCTGGCGAGCGTCTCGCCGGCTCTCGCCGCGCCGCATGCGCCTGCGACTACAGCCGCAGCCAGCGCATCTCTGCGAGTCCACACAGTAGATGGCGGATCCTTGACCACGGCCGAACCAGCCAGCAGGAGCTCCTCCTCGTCGTCCTCGTCCGCGCTCTCGTCAACGTCTTCCTCGACGTAGTGGTCATCAAGCTCGTCGTCGAGGTCGTCCACCGCGCTGTGCTGCATGAAGGACCCCGAGTGGTAGTAAGGCGAGTGTCGCATTTCTCGTCGATTTTCATTAAGTTTTCATTATGATCACACCGGAAGAGCACTTCAGGTGCTTATGAGCACAGATACATGTAACACACTGTGACCACGACGAAAGGCCGGGCGAGCAATAAGCGAGTAATTTGTCGAGCACACGCCCGTTCCTGTACCCAGTTGCTGTTGCCGAAAGGGAGGGAGAGGGCGGATAAGAGGAGAAGAACCCAGTGGGAGACGGAACACGGAAGGGGAGTGTGATCTGAGTCGAACTTGTGCGGGACTCCACAAGGCCATTAGCCGACGAGATGCGGATCTCGCGTTCGCGGATTCGGGAGATCCTTTTGCCTTTCGGCCCTTTGCCATGCGCGTCCTGCGTTCAGTGGCACTTCTGTGGAGTTTGTGCGAATGGTCGGTCGCGACCTACGTTCAGCCGACGCAGCAGCCAGGCAGGCATCTGCAGCAGCAGCAGCAGCAGCAGCAGCAGCAGCAGCAGCGGCGCCGGCAGCAGCAGCGTAGGAGCCTGCCAGTCGTCTGCAGCGAGGGCACAAAGAAAAAGGTGCGTGCAGCACCTTGGCAGGCGGCCGCGTGCACGCCGATAACGTGCTCGGCTCTGTATACCTCTGATCGGCGGGCACCCGTAACGCGCTCAGGTTGTGGTCACGGGACTGGGCACCTTCACCTCTCTGGGCCACGATGCCACTGAGATGTTCAACAACCTGCTTGACGGCAAGTGCGGCATCGACCGGATCACACGCTTTGATGAGGCGCTTTCGCCCATCAAGATTGCGAGCGAGGTCAAGGATTTCGACGTGACAAAGTTTTGGGAACCCAAGGACGCCAAACGGTATGATCGCTACGCCCATTTCGCGATGGCCGCCGCCAAGACTGCAATGGTCGACGGCAAGCTCAACAAGGACGACGTGAACTCGAAGCGGTTCGGCGTGATCATCGGCTCTGGCGTCGGCGGCCTCGAGTCGGTAGAGGAGAGCTGCAGGATTTTGTTCAACAAGGGCCCGAAGCGCATCACACCCTTTTTGCTTCCGTCGATCATTGGCAACACCGCGGGCGGGTTGGTAGCCATCGAGCTAGGCGCAAAGGGTCCCAACTTTGGTGTCGTGAGCGCGTGCGCAACGGGTACGCACGCTATCGGCGAGGCGCTCCGCTTCCTGCAGATGGGTGACTGTGACGTGATGCTCGCCGGTGGGACTGAGGCTGCCATCACGCCGCTCGGCTTCGCGGGATTCGCTAGCATGCGCGCGATGTGCTCAGACGGCAACGAAAACCCTAAGACGTGCAGCCGACCCTTCGACGCCGAGCGCTCGGGGTTTGTGATGGGCGAGGGCGCGGGCGTACTCCTCCTCGAGACTGAGGAGCATGCGCTGAAGCGCGGGGCCAAAATCTACTGCGAGCTCGCAGGGTATGCCGCAAATTGCGACGCGTTCCACATCACCGCGCCGCACCCGGAGGGCGAAGGCATGTCCGACTGCCTGCAGATGGCAGTGGAGAGCGCGGGCATCAAGCTCACGGACGTGCAGTACGTTAATGCGCACGGCACGTCGACGCCGCTGAACGATAAGTTCGAGACGATGGCTTACAAGCGCGTCTTTGGTGACCACGCGCACAAGCTGAAGATCAGCTCGACCAAGGGTGCGCTCGGCCACCTGCTCGGTGCGGCGGGTAGCGTGGAGGCGGCCATCTGCTGCAAGGTCATCGAGACGGGAAGCATGCCTCCGACGCTCAACTACAAGACGCCCGACCCCGAATGCGACCTCGACTACATCCCGAACGTCAAGTTCGTCTCGGACAAGCCGGTTGAGGTAGCGATCTCGGACAACCTCGGCTTCGGCGGGCACAATGCGGCGCTTGTGTTCAAGCGCTACCAGAAAGCGTGAACGGACCTGCGGCGCATCACGAGAGCCTGACGTGCAATCACCGCCCTGATGTCGGCAGCGGGCGCGGGACGGCCACGGCCCACGCATGCGCCTCTGGCGCTGACGGCTCATCATGCGCGGCTCATATCACATATGGACCAAGGACCATGTCCATGATATGGACTGGGGGCTGGTGAAGTGGCCGCGCGCCGGGCAAGTCTGCGCGCTCCAACTGCCCGGTTCAACTGCCCGGTGACACAATTGTGCGTTTTACGTACGTCTGTAGTTATTTCATGGTCCACTCTCGAGCACCGAGCGTCACACACACTCTCGTTCACGCCAAACCATCGCGGCGACGAGAGCTTTGTCGGTTTGGGCAGTAATGCGATGGCCTGTGGGCAGCATGACGCCTATTCGGGCCACCGCTCGACGTGGCATCGCACTGCGCTACCTCGCTGCGTGCGTGGCGTCGTTCGATCGCACGGCCATTTCGCGCCACCTTTCGTTGCTCGCTGTCGAGGTCGACGGCGCAAAATGTGCCTCGTTCCTTGAAGAGATCCAGCCGCACATGCTTCGCATGCGCAGTGTGCAGCCCGTACGTGCCGGGTCGTTGGCACACCGACGCCTCGTGTTGCTCGACGCGTCCTTCACCGACGAAGGCGCGCTGCCACCACCGCTGCGGCATGCGGTTGAGGTGATTGGTGGCAAGCTTCAGCGCTACGATGTCCGCCTCTCCTATGAGGACCTGTCCGTTCGTGAGGCGCTTGCTGAGCTTCTCCCCACAGGCGTTCCGGTGCCGACAGCTTATGAGAGCGTGGGGCATGTCATCCACCTCAACTTAAGACCAGAGCAGCTGCCCCACCGTCATCTGATTGGCCAGGTGCTTCTCGACAAGCTTCGCCCACGCGTGCGCACGGTCGTCAACAAAGCAAGTGAGATCCACTCGCAGTTTCGATCCATCCCTCTCGAGCTGGTCGCGGGCGACGACGACTACAACGTGAGCGTGCAGCATGGCAGCGCGCGGTTGAGCTTCGATTACTCCAAGGTCTATTGGTCGTCGCGGCTGCACACGGAGCACGAGCGCATGGCCTCGTCCTTTGAGCCCGGCCAGACCGTGTGGGACCTCTTTGCTGGCGTCGGTCCTTTCGCGGTGCTCGCTGCCCGGCGTGGCACGGCCGTGCTTGCCAACGATCTCAATCCCGACGCGTGCAAAGCCATGCTGCACAACGTGCGCCAGAATCACGTTATGGAGCGTGTGCATGTATACAACCTTGATGCTGCGGCATTCGTAACCGCAGCGACCGCATCGCTCCTATGCAGAGAGCCTGCCCTGTCGACGAAGCGCTTGCGTGCTCTCACCTCGACCGATGACCAGCAGGCGACCATAGGGACGAGAGCTGCAACGCTTGAGCAGACCTTGCCGGACCACATTCTCCTCAACCTGCCCTCAGACTCTCTCCGCTTTCTGGCGGTCTTGAGGACGCTCAGAGACGTGCCAGGCGCCAATCCGATGGTGCACTGCTATAGCTTCTCGAAACTTGAAGGTAGCGACGCGCAGCTGCGTGAAGCACAAGAGCGCGTGGCCGCCGAACTTGGCTACGCTCCCGCGCAGCTCGCAGTGCGCGACGTGAGGAGCGTCGCGCCGGGCAAGCTTTATCTTTGCTACTCCTTCCGCCTCGCAGCCTATCGCGTGGATTGTTCAGACCCACCCTCGGCACCGCCGTCACCGTAGCCTCTGGCGCGCCATGTGGATCGGCGCAACGGCGCTCATGGTCAGGCAGACCACACCGTGCTTCAACCGTGCTGGGTGTGGATTGGCGAGCCGCGGTTTTTATCGGCAGGTCCCACATGCGCCTGGGCCCTGGCGATGACTATCCGGTGTGCTGATTTTGTACTCAGTTAATACTCAGTGTCCGGTCTCTACAGTGGGGGTGACGCTGACGGCGGCCCCCCGGCCGGTGCCTGCGGTGCGGTGTCCGTTTTCGGCGCGTTTCGTTCATCCGGATCCGCCCGCGCGGCCCGCGCGCCCCGCGTATATTATAGCCTATAGCGCGTTACGTTACGAATTCGTCTCGTCGAGTTTCGTGTGCGCCCGTGACCCCGTGTACCGTCGGGTTACCGTCTCTCTGCCGTGCACGGTGGCGCACGTGTGGTCGAGAGTAGGTCGAGAGCGTCGACGCTCGACCGCCCGTGCGAACTCTCGACCTGTGAACTCAAAGTACAAGTTACTAAGTACTGTGCCCCGGGAACGTACCGGCGATCGCGCATGATTGATCATGATAGCCATCGCCGATCACGCCTGTACTCTAACGTATGGTCCTGTGTTAACCTTGAGACACACATTCCGACAAGTCGACTGACTCAACGCACCCCACACCATCCTGAACAGTCACCGCCCCTGGAGGCCCACACGTGACGTCCCTGTCCTCAACACACCCAATCCTGCGTGCCCACCTTAGATTCCGAGAGACATAAACAACAGACAACCTAAAGGAAGCCTCTCCTTGAACTTGAACTTGAACTTGAACTTAAACTTAAACGGTTGTTCACACATCCGTACTGTACTCACAGAAAGAAGCTCGATGTGCGCTCCGACCACGACCGCCCTCGTCACGGGAGCTTCGCGCGGACTCGGTCTTTCGCTGGTGCGCGAATTTCTCCGCAACAGTTTGGTTGGGGAGTCTACATCGGTGCGCGTATTGCTCACTGCGCGCACGGCTGCCGCTGCACACGGCGCCGCTTCTGCACTGCAACGAGAAATGGGCGTCGGACTTGAAACCCTTTGCGGGTGCGAGCTCGACGTCAGCAACAGGCGAAGTGTCGAGGCCTTCGTGCGTGAACATGGCGACTGCATAGACCTAGTCATAAATAACGCGGCGGTGTGCCCAACTGGCTGGAACGCTGCGACCATCCGCGAGTGCTGGCGCATCAATGTGCTCGGCCCTCTCGTGCTCACGCGCGCGCTGCTGCCTGGCATGCTGCGCCGTCGGCGTGGACATATCCTGCATGTCTCTTCTGGCGATGGCGAGCTCGTGTATCTTCACACCTCCTTTGAGGCTGCGCTACGCAACGCTGCGTCTGAGCGCGCTGTGCTCCGCGTGCTCGCCCGCGCCGCGCCGCCGCGCAACGCTTTCGGGCATGCGCCGGCGCATGGTCCGACGCCCGCTTATGCTGCATCGAAGGCAGCACTTAATGCCCTCACGCGCATTGGTGCCTCTCAGCTTCCGAAGGCCGACAAGTGCGGTGTGTGCATCTCTGCCGTGTGCCCTGGAGACGTAAACACGCGCATGCTCAGCGACCACGACCCACAGGCGCGTCTCCGCGCACTGCCGCCCGCAATCGCGGCCCGTGGCGTGCTGAGAGTTGCGGCCTGTGGCCTCGATCCCGCCGCGAACGCCTTTCCGAGCGGCCGCTTCTGGAGGCACAGTCGAGAGATTGACTTTTGATGCACTCAGGATCGCATCAGGTTCGCAATCAGCCGATTAACAGCCGATTTGCAAGTACTCAGCGGAAGGCTTTCCTGTTCCTATTTGATCTTCTATGAATGAACTGTGAAATGACAAAGTCGGAAAGTTGATGTTTCGTCAGCAAAGCGCCGCCACACGCGGCCCACGCGGCGCTCGTCGCAAAAATCGCTATCTACAAAGCCAATGGGCAAGAAGGGCAAAGGCAAGAAGATGGCGCAGGAAGAGGAGCCGGAGGAAGAAGAGCCGGAGGAAGAGGAGCAGGGCCAGGAGCAAGACGAAGATGGTGAGCCTGTCAAAGAGGCATTTCCGCTTCCACCGGGACCGGGTGGCGCTTTACCACCGACACCGCCACCGCCACCGGATACATCCGGCGCCACCGCTGTGGGAAGCTCAACCGATGATGGTGAAGTTCCCACGCTGCGTGCCACCATGGTTGTCACCGGCACCGACAAGACCCGACACATCAAGTCCATACCCTATTGCGAAGGTGTGCAGCTTTACGACAACTGAACACCCAAGCCTCCATTTCGCACTGAAGCTCACGAGACTCGCGGTTGCGGCTCGTTCCTAAACTCAGTTTGCTCATTGCCCTTCGAGTTTTGCGAGTGGAACCCACTCTTCAAGAAGTGCAAGGATAATTTCGAGCAGAACTGGAAGACACATTTTCCTGACGTTCAGGGTGATGAGGAACTCGTGCAGCTGATGACGAGGCTCGGCTTCGAAGGGGGAGACGCAGCGTCCAAAAAGGCTCAGGGCGGCAAGAAGCCGGCCTCCGATGATATCGGCACCGGCGGAGGGGCACCCAACAAGAAGAAGGAGAAGGCGCCGGCCGAGATCGTGATCGAGCTCAACAACCGCAACAAGAAGAAACATATCACAGTCGTCAAGGGCCTCGACCTCCATGGTGTCGATACTGCCGCGGCGGCCAAGGTATTTGGCAAGAAGTTCGCGTGCGGTTCCGCCCTGAAAAAGGCGCAGGATGGCCAGCCCGAAACGATCGAGATCCAGGGCAACGTTCGGGACGAGATTGCCGCGGTGATCGTGGACAAACTCAAACTCAGCATCGACAACATCGTCGTCCTCGTCGACGGCAAGAAGATTAAGGCGGCTGAGCTGCCACCCTCGTAAACACACAAACACATGTGAACATGTATATCAACATGAAACTGAAAAACCTCGTAATAAGTAACGGACGAACGACACACCCGCATTGTGAGTCGCGGCTTCCGTTTTATTTCAATTCGACCCGGTTATGCAACAGTCGATTTAACGAGGTGAACGGTATCCGGTGCCGGCCGCCGCCGCCGGCACGCGGGACGACGACGAGGAGATGCGAAAGCCCCGCCACGCGCCACAGGTATTAGCGGACTCGCGACTGTTCTCGCGACGCGAATTGTGCTTCGTGGGATCGGGCAATCGCGGCTTTTCGGTGGGAGTAATTTCACAATTCACTGATTTCATACTGAGGGGCGACCCGACTTCACAGACAGGGCGTGACAAAAGTTCACCAGGGCACTTTTTAATGAGGTCGGCCCTGGGTGACGCGCTCTTCGCCGCGAAGCTGACTGGTTCTACCAGCACCGTGGCAGGTAAGAGCAGCCACGGACCTAGCTCAGGACGTCCGGCGCTACGCTTGCGAGGCCGACAATGCGCACACCGGTACGACCAGATGCTTGAGCGCCGCTGGGGTGTGAAGGGCCATGTGGAGCTGCTGGAGGCCGCAGTCACGGCTGTGTCAACGACACCTCCAACTCAGCTGAACGCGCACCCAGCTGGCCATTCCCTTGCAGTGCTGCTGCGTGGGCAAGCGTTCCGTGGAAATTCTCGTGAAACCTTTTCGGTGGACTCGAGCAGAGCTGGAAAGGAGACTCGCCTGGGTGCTCAGAGGCGCTGCCTCATCTCGCTGCAGCAGCGTCTTCTTGAGCCCTTCGAGCGCTCCGGCCATCGTGTCGATATATTCCTCACCGTGTACAGGCGGCTTGGGGGACCCATGGAAGAATTGCTCAACCCACTGGGGACGCGTGTCGTGAGCGTGACAACTGTGCAGCAAGCGTCGACGCCCTCGCAGCTGTTACCCCTTGGCGTGGCGGTGCGCGCCTTCCTAGCATGGTGCGCAGAGCAATCAGCAGGCTATGCGGCCGTAGTCGTGACACGGTTCGACCTGTACCTGAAAGTGGACATGCATCGGCTGCTCGGCGACGCGTCGTCCATCGACGGATTCCGCTTCCTGTTTCGTGAGTCGGGAGGACACTGGCGGCACCACTCGGAACGCGCAGCCACGAATCGCACCTTCGAAATGAGTCAGCGGAGCGATTGGCGGCGCAATCTGCGCGTGCCCGACGCGATGCTCGCTTTTCCTTTCGCCTACACTCGGTGCTTCCTCGGAGCGGTGCGCAACGAGCTCTTTCCCGTGCGCAACGAAAGCCGCCCGCTTGGCTTTTTGCATAACATGATTTATGGGCTGCACAGAGCATTGCCGGCGAATGAAGGCCAGTCACCTCGGTGGTCGTACCTCGTCAATGGTCAGTTTGACTCCAACCCGTGCCGATCGACGTGCATGCTCAACCCGATCTACGACCTGCTCCCGCGAATGGCGTGGGTCACAGAGTCCAACATCTGCCAGCGCGCTGAGGATTTTTTATTCGATCCGGTGAGCCAGTCGCTGTGTTGCCCATCGCCCAATTATTGCTGCCCGAATAGCGTCAGCTCCTGCCGCGATCCGGGTGCAATCGTCTTCGATGTTGAAAAAGCTGGCGTCAGCGCGGGAACCATTGTGCGCCATTGGCCGTTGAAGCAAGGCCGGCCCTACTCGTGGGAGCTCACGCGGAGGTCGCGAGAGGTCGTGCGAGACGCTTGGCTAACCGCAGCGGCGGCACTCCAGGACGGCGGCACTCCAGCCAAGCGCTCTTGGGTGTTGCAGGAGCGCGCAAAGTTTCGAGCCGCTGCCGCCGAGGTGATGACGTCGAGCACGTACCAACGGCACGGTGAATAGTGAACCGTGGCACGATCCTGGCACGATCGACCGGAACTGACGGAGCGCCATCGAACTGAACGGAGCCGCGTCCCAGGACTTGGAAGTTTGATTCCAAGTTTTGCGAATGGGGATTTTCGGACGTCATGACGTGGGGAAAAACCGGATATTCTTCGACTTCTTCTATTAATTTTCGCGCAAAACAGCGCACGTCCACGACACGCACCGCACGACGACTCAAAACAAATGGATACGCGCCCGATGTGTGAGAGGCAGCTCGAGATAGAGATGCACACGCGCACCGATTCCTTGCAGGCCCTACCTGCCGCACCATCAGGCCTGCCCGGCCGAGCATCGCACTGCTCGCACGCACATACACACACGCTTCACGCCCAAGCATTCCTTGCGGCAACGCCAACACACGTTGGCTCAACCCGGCCCACCTTGGCCCGTGCCCCTGCTGCGTAGTCGAGTACCACGGCCGCTTCTCACCAGCTCCCCTCGCTGAGTGGACCAGCGCGGCGCACGTACCCCCAACCTACCGCGCGCTCATCCTTCACTGGGCCTGCCGACGACGACGCGCGTGCGGTAGGTTCTAAAGCTGAGCTGCGCCATTCAAGGTGGCCACAGGACCTCAGGTGGGACACCATCTGGCAGGCTCAAGCGAGCGTTCCCAGATGGCTGCCGACGATCTTCGCAATAGCGTTGTTGAGGCCATCTGAGGCCGAGCGTACTGAAACGCGGCACATGCCCGCCGCCGGGTTCACCTCCAGGCGTGCGAGCACCGACGCGGCGTCGGCGTTGGGCGGCACGCCCTTCGCGGCCATGTACGACGAGAGGACGAAGTTGGCCGGGTTGGGGTCGACGCCCTTGAGCAGCCCAAACTTGAGAGCCGAGGGGCCGCACTTCTCCTCTACGAGCGCCTCGGGGAGCGGCATGGCATTGAGCTTGAACACGAGCTGCTTTTCCTTGCCCTCTAGACCCTTCCAACGACGGAAGAAGTCACCCCCGTCGATGGCCATCGGCACAAGGAACTTTGTGGGCGGCACCGGGATGGGCATCACGAGCTGCGTAGGACCGCTTGGTCCGACGAAGCGAAGGCACAATTGTGGCGGATCGCCGTACGGCCCGCCACACTCGATCATAATCATCTGCATCAGCTGCTGCTTTGGAGCCACCTCGCTTGCGATCTGCGCGGGCTGCAGCGCGACCCCGGGCACCGGCGAGAACATCGTGCTCACGGATGTGAGCGGCTGAGGCGTCTTGTTGCCGATGTAGATGGCGAGGCGGCCCTGGTGGTTTGAAAACTCCATTTTGATGCCCAGCTGCACATTGGCGTCCTCGTGCAGCACACCATCGTTACGCGTGCACATCGCCAGCCATTGCGGGGTGCTGCTGCCGGCCGCGCCAGCAGCTGGCGCGGGGGCGGGGGCGGGGGCGGGGGCGGGCGCGGGCGGAGCATCCATGATGCCGAGCAAGTCGTCCATGCCCATGCCTCCGCCCATGCCTCCACCTCCCTGTTTGGGCGCGGCGGGTGGCGGCACAGGGTCTCCCATCAGGCCGAGCAAATCGTCCATGCCCGATTTCGCAGGCGCGGGTGGCCCACCCATCGAGAGGCCGCCCATCATGTCAACCTCGTCACCGATCAACGCGGCCGATGGCTGGCGATCCAAACCGGGCTTCGAAGGCGCAAATGAGTTGCCCACTGACAACCCGTTGCCGCGCGGCTTGTCATCGTCGCCGTCGTCGTCGTCGTCCTTGCCTCCGCCTGCCGAGCGCGCAGGCATCGCGTTCGCCTCGCCCTGCGTCTTGGAGAGCGTCTTCTGCACGATCGACTCGCGCTCTGTGAACTGGGGCATCATCTCGAGCACCGAATTCTTGATTTCGCTGAGACCCGCCCCCCCGAGCGCGAGGTACTCGATCGAGCGCTGCTGCATCTCTTGGTCAATTGATGTTGCTGCCAGCCGCAGCACCTCGCCCACCTTGGGCGCAACCTCGCCGAACGCGTGCGAGAGCTTGACGTACGTGTTGAGGAGCAGCGCCTTGACGTCGGGGTCCGCCTGCAAGAAGTGCTCGTGCAGCACACGCAATTGGTCCGTGGGTCTCGAGCCCTCCTCCTCAGCGATGGTGTGCCCGAACTCGCCCAGAACGTACCCCGAAACCTTGAGCAGTGTCTTGTGTGGAAAGCGCTCACCCTTGAGCGACAGCCACACTTTCTTCGCTGCGTAAGCCTGCAGTGCGTCGCCCTCGTTGGTGATAATCTGTACGACGCGGTACCAGATCTCCTCCGAGACGAAATCGCCCGCGTTCCTGATGAGCGAAAGGATGACGTCGACGAACCAGTCGTTGTCGGTGCGGTACCGCTCGGCGAGGATGGCTATCTTGAGGACGAGCTCTTCCTTGAGGTGAGAATCTGCGGTCTCGAGGTAGGCGAGCAGCTCAGCGACGGTCTCCTTGACGCCGGCCGAGTCGCACATTGAGTACACTAGGTCGAGCGCGCGACGGCGGATGGAGATATCCTGGTCCTTGAGCGAGAAGAAGATGGTTTGCGAATGCTTCTTGAGCTGGTCCATTGTGTCGGGCTGCGCTATCGAGAGGCGCGCCATCGCTTCAAGGCCGAGGTAGCGGATGTTGGCCTCGCGGATGGAGATGAAGCGGCCGAGCAGCGCGCATGCCTGTGGCAGCAGCTCTGACGTGCTCCCCAGATGGATGACCAGATTGATCGCCTCAAAGAGCACAGCGTGCGTCACGTTGTTCTTGTTGACGTTCTTGGTCACGTCGGTGCCCGTGATGATGCGCTGGAGCACCTCAGAGACGCGCATCTTCAGAGCGTGGTCGTCGGGCGGCGGGAAGAACTGCAGCATGCGCAGCAGCTTTATCTGCAGCCACGGCGTCGGGATGCCGTAGTACAGGTAGTCGTTCGAGTAGTCCTTGTTGAGTACAATGCGCGTGAGCGTGCGTGCTGCTTTGGCTGAGCAACCCTCCCAGCCAGCTGTTTCCTGGGTGAGGATGCCAATCACCAGCGAGGCCGCCGAGGTCAACACGCCAATGTTCTTCTCGTCGAGGAGCGCTAGGATCTTGTCCGCCCACTCGGAAGCTGGGAGCATCACGGGATCCTTGCGGTACAGCCGCAGGGTGGTCAGCGCTGCCTTCTTGCGCACGTACGTCTTGGTCATGTTCCCCGTCAGCAGGCGCAGCACGTCGCCGGAGAGCGTCTCTGAAAATTCCTTGCCTCCCACATTGCAGATCGCCGCGAGCGCAAGGCAAATTGCGTCGTCCTGCTTCGAGATGAGGTCGGAGCGGATGGAGTTGATGATCAGCCGGAGCAGCTCATCGCCCTCGCGTAGCATCAGCGCACACCACGCGTAGCCGACCGACTTCTCGGAGTAGCGAGGGCTCGAGATCAGGTTGACCGCTTCCATGTGGCCAAAGTCGATCTCGTATCCGAGCATAAACATGTAGAGGATTTTCCACACGTACTTCTTCCGATTGTAACCATTCATGTTGGACTCGGTTGTGAACTTTTGGCGGATGTGAGCCATCTCCTTCTCGACGCGCTTCTTCTCCTGCTCCGGGCTGGTGCAGTTGCGCAGGTCGGAGATGAACACGGTCAGGCCACGCATCGCCATGGCTACAGTGGGGTGCCACGAGTCGCAGGGAAGTGAGCCCGCTGTCTGCACCGCCTAGGGATGCGCCTCTGGAAACCTGCGGCGACACATCGAAAGGGTCGCATGTTGTCGAAACAAGCACGCGGGCGGAGCGACACAGGTTTCGGCGGCCAGGCACGCCACGCCAGGCGCAGCGCGCCGATGACAAGCAGGGACACATACTTTCTCCAAGTCGGCCTCTGCGTCGGCGCGGATTCACACCACGGATTTTTTTCTGTGACTCCCCTCCTACTGGAGGACCAAGTGTGTGCAAAGGAGCCTGATCTGTCCGGTGCCTATTTCCGCCGGCCTTCGTCCGCGTGCGTCCGCGTAGGACAGCGCCCATGTCGAAGCGGGTCCTCGCGTTCGCGTTCCGTGGCCTCGCACTCCAGGTACGCGATGCGTACAAAGTGCTCGATGTGTCACCGCGCGCGAGCCTAGACGCCGTCAAGGCTGCGTACCGCCAACGCGCCCTCGCCCTCCACCCTGATGTGAGCGGCGATGCGGGCAGCGCTGAGCGTTTTGCTGAGGTTGTGCAAGCGTTTGAGGCGATCGTAAACGGCAGCGCTGCCGATGAAGACGCGTTCAGTCGGCGGCGAGACGATCGTTCCACACGTGGCGCGCGTGTGGTCGGCGGCATCCTCGTCGTTTCCATCGACGAGCTGCGGCGCGACCCCAACTACGAGGTGTACTGCCTGCGACTCGCGCTGCATGGCGACGGCGAGGTGGAGGGTGCACCCCACTCCAAGGATGCCACTGCAACCTCGGCCAAGGGGGATGTGGTGGATGCCATGAGCAATGAGACTGTGCATGTCGTGCGCGCGTCGCAGTGGGACTCAGTGGGCGATGTGCGGCGGCTGCTGCAGCAGCAGCTTGTTTTGCCACAGAGCTTAAGGTACGAGCACGGTCGCCATCAAGAGGGCGGCCTCGAGCTCATCGCGCCCGGCGGCTGCCTCCTCGGAGAGCATCTCTTCCTCGCCGATTACAACTTGCACGACGGTGATACCTTGTACTTTGCAGTGCGTCGGACGAGTAGTTAAACGAAAACGCTCGTAAACGGGCAGGGCCCCCGCGGCCAGGGCGGTCACTAAGCTAGGGTTCACATGATGAGGGGTCACACCTTCCCCCACGCCGCCGATTAAGGTTACAGCGGGCTGTGTCCTTCACACCTCGACCTCCGACCATATAGTCATAGAGGCCCTCGTGCATGGACGCCGTCACACCTTCCCCCACGCCGCCGATTAACGGCCTGGTTACAGCGGGCTGTGTCCTTCACACAGTCATAGAGGCCCTCGTGCATGGACGCCGAAGAAGCGTTGTGTTGAACAGCAAAAAAATATGGCGACCCCGGACGCGCACGCCGACGTCTCTTCAGCTGGCACGTGTGCCACAGTTCGCCTGCGCTATCACCTGACGGCGAGCGTGTTTCGGCTGCCTGCCGACGATCTCAACGTCCGAGACACATTCGGCACGTCAGCCTTCCTCGTGGAAGAGGCCACGCAGCAGGTTGTGCGGCTGGATGTGGCAGGCCGGCCACTAGTGCAGCTCACTGCTGGTGCGACGTATTCAATCGTGCTGGGCGCGTCGCCAAAACTGCGCAAGCAGGCACACGAGCTCCAAGGCAAGCTCGAGGCGGCACGCACGGCTTTGACAAAGCTGATCGAGCGCCACTCCAAGTTCGCAACATGCGTAGCTGCAGAGCTGACACATCTGCGCTCGCTCCTTTCCACCACGGCCTCGTCGGCTGGCACTGCAGCGGTGACAGCAAGCATGGCCGCCGCAACAGCTGCGGCCGCCGCAACAGCTGCGGCCATGGAAACCGCATCTGAGGCAGTTGTGCGCGCGCCGACGAGCGATTATGCAGACGACACCGACATTGCTGTCGCTGACAACGAGGACGCGGCGCCAGCCACTGCGGCGGCTTTGATACCCGCGTCGATGCCTATTTCACGATCGGCGACCGTGCATCTGGAGCCCGTACCCGATGGCACGTGGCCCTTTCGTCCTATCGGCCACTTGCGCACATGCTTTGTCGAGAAGAATGGTACGCCGCGCCAGGGGTGCGTGTGCCCGTCGTCTGCGGCCACACTGAAGCTGCAGCTAGGCAAGGGGCTCAACGCGACGCATTCGGTTGAGGGTCTTGGCGCATTCTCGCACGTGTGGATCATCTTCGTCTTCCATTTGAATGGCAACGTCGGGACCAAATCGAAGGTCCACCCACCGCGTTGCGACGGCATGAAGACAGGGCTCTTCTCGACTCGAACGCCGCACCGGCCGAATCCGATCGGGCTGTCGCTCGTCGAGCTCGAAGCGGTCAGGGGCGACACGCTCCATTTCCGCGGCATTGATCTCGTCGATGGCACCCCCATTCTCGATGTCAAGCCCTACGTGCCCTTTGCCGATGGCCACGGGCTGCCCGCCACAAAGGTGGCAGTAGCGCCGTGGCTTGAGACAATGCCCACACCCGACCTTGAAGTCATGTTCACGCCCGAGGCTGAGGCGGCGCTTGCGGCGCTTGAACCATCGCTACGGCTGCTCACGAGCGCCGCGCAGGCACGCGCGGCACTCGCCGAGGTTCTCGCGGCTGATCCTCGGTCTGTTCACTGGCGGCAGCAGCGAGCCGACGTCGACTACGGTCTCTCGCTCGACTGCCTCAACGCTGTCGTCACTTTTGCGGATGGTGTCGCGACGGTGACGCAGATTCAGCACATCGACCTCTGTGACCGTAGCCATGCCACAGCTGGCTCCAGATGTGCCATCGACGACGCTTCCTAAATACAGTTGTGGATTTGCTCGCAGGTCGAGCGGTTTGCCCAGACCGCTTCGTGAGGGCATGGCGTATGCCCAGACATGCGACGAGTGAAGACGCGGCCCGCAACGGTTTCGCGCCCGCGAATTTAGCGCCGGTCGCGGTAGGTCGCGGCTCGGCGGCTGTCGCGCGTCCCGGCCTCGCCCTCGAGCCTCGCCAGGGTTTCGGGACCGGCAACGGACCGCTCGACGCCGGCGTCGGTTCGGTTTGGGGTTTCGGTTTGCCAAGGGTCTGGGGACTGCGGGCGCGGGCGGACCGCCCGGGTCACGCAGCTAGACGCTTCACGCTAGAGGTAGAGCCAAGAGCTGCTACTACTGTATACAGTACATTCATATTTTGTAACGTTAAGCACCACACTGTTCGCGTGAACTGTCCTCAAGCACCTCAAACGCGGGCGGCGTACTCGCGCGGGCACGCAACCCGTACCGCGGAGTACTCCGCGGCGCAACGTGTGTAACGTAA
>Ga0164294_10001840_pt1 | contig 19365 bp, 12 predicted proteins | sample GEODES005metaG_FD_111479 | JGI IMG/M metagenome (GOLD analysis project Ga0164294, IMG submission 111479) | Oligotrophic lake water microbial communities from Sparkling Lake, Wisconsin, USA - GEODES005 metaG | ecosystem: Environmental > Aquatic > Freshwater > Lake | place: USA: Sparkling Lake...
CCACCGCCGCGGCCGACAAAGCGGACGTCGAGGCGGCGCTTGGCGAGCTCTTCATCGGTGAGCCCGACGTCGCGCCTCGACCCGAGCCGGCCGATCGTGATCGAGCGCTGGAGCTCGCAGATCATGAGCGTCGGCGGCCGTCCTCCGGGCTCCGAAACATCCCAGGCGAGGCGCTCGCTCATCGCCCCCCAGGCGTCGAGCCCGATCGGGCCGGCGAGCCACACGGCGACCCCCCGGCGGGCGGGACGGCCATGGCCGACGGCGGAGCGGGACGGAGGTGACGGGGCAGCAGGCATACCCCGTTGTAGCACCCGTCGCCGGGGGGCCGCCACGGAAGATCGCCGACAGCCTGCCGCGTTGGGCTGACCTCGCTTCCATTCCCGCAAAAGCCATCCACTCACTTCGCGGCGTTGAGCGGCTTGATGCGGAGGTTTCGGTAGCGGATCGTGCCGACGAGGCCGCCGTGGATCTGCAGCGCGATCATCCCCGTCTTGGCGATCCCGTCATCCGGCTCGATCCAGTCGACCGTTTCGACGCCGTTGAGCTCGAGGCGGATCCGCTTCCCCTCGGCGCGGATCCGATACGAATGCCAGCCGTCGATCCCGCCGGCAAGGGCAGCTGCCACCATCCGCTCCGCCGGTACGGCGAGGAGCTTGTTGCGCCGGCTCTCGTCGTAGAGGGCACCAAAGTAGCCCGGCCCGATGTCGGCTTGATAGCCACTCACCTCATGGTGATTCGGGATCCGCACCGAGCGAAACTGGACGCCGGCATTGGCCCCCTCCTTGGCCTCGAGCTTGTACTCCATTCGGAGTTCGAAATCGCCGTAGTTGCGCGCGGTGGCGAGGAACTCGTTTCGCGGCGCGGCTGAGTCGGGGGAGCCGGCCACGATGTCGCCATCCTCGATCCGCCAGGTGGCGTCGAAATCGCCCCCCCAGCCGGCGAAGGTCTTGCCGTCGAAAAGCGACTCAAAGCCGGGGTCCTCGGCGTGGGCCGGGGCGGAAGCGACAACCAGCGTCGCGAGCGTGAAGACGAGAACAAGCGCGAAGCGAACGGGGGAATGCATCGACACGACTCCTTTGGACGCTGCTGGCGGACGCTACTTGAGAACGCTGGCGGAGACGCCGTGAGATCGGCCCGCTCCCGAGCCGGGAGCATACTCGATCGAAAGCTGAAGCCGACACCGGCGACCCAACGTTCCATTCGAGCGTTGGAGACTGGGTCAGACCTCGACGAGGTCGAAGTCCTGTCCGCCGAAATCGTTGCCGCGGCTCTCCAGCCTGTAGCCGCACCCCATCACATCGGATCGCTGCGCGCCGCGCTCCTCGCCAACCGCCTCAAATCCCGTCTCGCCACGGCGATGAATCACGAACGAGACGGGATCCCGCCGCGCATCGAGGAGCCACAGCTCCCGGACCCCCGCAGCGTGATAGGCCCCCGGCAACCGCTGCGTGTCCTTGAAGACAGAGGTGTCGCTGACGATCTCCACGATCAGATCAGGAGCCCCCTCGATCTCAACAAATCGCCCCGGCTCACCGCTGACCTTCGGCACGAGCCTGGCCCGCCCCCGGTCGATCGCGTCGCGGGAGACGAACACGACATCCGGCTCAACCGAAAGCTCGGCACGCGGGCAGACGACCCTCGTCGAATCGATGAGCAGGAGGCCCGTGGCGTGCTTCTTGACGCGCCGCTGGAGGACCGCCGCCACCTCGGCCTTGAGGACACCGTGGCAGAAAATGTCTTCCGGCGACATGTCGACCTCGATCGTTCCAGAGACGTAGTCGATGCGGCCTGACGGCGGAAAGGCAGGCGATGCCGCCCAGATGCGGAAGTCCTCGAGGCGCACGAAGCCCAGAGGCACCTCGACACGATCTTCAAAAATCACGGTGGCCACGACGTCACTCCTCTCCAGGTTTTGTAGGCGTCGGCCCGCTCCCAATCAAGCTTTTCCCGGCCGGGCTGAAGCGGACTCCGGCCCCCGTGGCTCGAGGGCCTGGCGGAGATCGCCCCAGGCCATCGTCACCCAGGGGACGGCGTCAGGCAGCGAGATCAGCGGACGGCCGGCATGGCTGTCGCTGCCGAGGGCATCGAGCTCGCGATCGACGGTGGAGCCGAGGCGGTCGAGCCAATCGGGGACTTCGACGCCAGAGCCCCCCGCCAGGCCAATGAAGGAGACGGCCCGGGCCTCGAACCGGGCCCCAGCCCCGTCGTCGACGGCGCTCACAAGCTCGCCGACGGCCGGCGCGACGAGGGCTTCGAGTTCGTCCTGCTCGAGAACGGCCGTGAACGGTCGGCTCACCCGATCGGCGATGCACGCCAGGCGCACGCCCCACTGTGCTTCGAGTTTCTTGAGCTTCTCGATGAGCTCGGCGGCGGTGTCCTGCGTCTCGTCGCGCATCCTCCCGCGCCACGCCTCGGCCGCCTCAGGCACCCCCAGCCGGGCGAGGACACGGTGGGCCATGTTGACAGGCCGCAGCGTCCAGGCAATCCGCTCGTACTCAGCTTTCAGCCGGAGGAAGTCGAGGAGGATGTGGAGGCATTCCCCCCGATCCGATTGGGTCGTTGTCGAGTTCCAGTCGCGGTATTCGGCATGGTTTTCGGCGATGCACTCAAGCGCCAGCCGCATCCGCGCCGAGGCCTGCTTCAAGAGGATCGAGCCGTCGCCCAAGCCCGCGATCAGCGCCCGAGGCCGCGGCGGCCCGCCGCGGTCGGGGAGATCGTTGCCGTGGCGGTCGACGAGATCCTCGAGCCAACGGCGAACGCCTCCGCGGAGAATGCCGCGGAGCGACGGCGGGGAGAGGAGATGTTGCGTGAACAGCCCCGCGCCATACGTCTCGACAAACTCCCGCAGCGCCGTAAACGCCCGCGGATCGCGGACGCGCTCGAGCACCGAGAGCCGCAACTGGCGGGCGTGGGTCATCCAGGTGTCGAGGAGGCGCGGAACGAGAAGCGAGAGGCCGTCGAGGATCCGCTCGGTGACGACCGGGCCAGGGGGAAGAGCGCCATCGGGCCCGGGGGCACGGGCACTGACGACGATCCGCTCGGCCAGCGCCGTCGTCGCCGCCTCAAACACCCGATCAAACTCGCTCACACTCGCCGCCCCCGGGGGCCGCCGGCTCTCGAGGGCCTTGGCGAGATGGACCACCGCGGAGGTTTCGGCCACGAGGCCGAGCCGCGGCAGACTCGAAGCGAGCCGTTCGAGGAGCCGCTCGCGGGCCCGAGCGCGGACGATCCGGTCGGGGCGGCCGCCGCGCGACAGCGGCACGTAGAGCACCGGCTGGCCGACGAGCTTCCCCCGGACAACCTCGAGCCAGTGGCGGGCCGTGGCGGCGTCGCCTGAGAGGATCGAGGCGAGGAGCCGCCCGACCGCTCCCTTCGTCGAGCCGACTGCCGAGGGCGGGGCCGATGCCTGGCCGGCCAGGCCGATCTGGCCGGCCGGGCCAACCGGGCGCGGCGCGACGCCGGCATGGAGCCGGGCGGAGAGCATCCACAACGTTTCCGTCGCCTGGACGGCGGCATCGACAAGATGCTCAGCGGCGGCATCGCGCTGCCAGCGGAGCCGGTCGTATTCCGCCGGCGGCATTCCCGGCGGGGGCGCCGGATCGGACCCGGCGATCGTCCCCGCGGCCCGGACAAACGTCCGCCGCAGCCGGCGGAGATGATGCCGCCAAGCCTTTGCTGAATCGATCTCGGCTGCCGTCGCAACGCCGCCGTCGGCGACATCGGCAGCGATGATCGACGTCACCGCCTGGCGCAAGAGCCGAAACAGCCCCCCGAGAAACTCCGCGGCATGTTCGACCTCACCGACCCCGCCCACAGGCGTGCCGCCGGCTCCTTCGACATCGAGCATCCCGCCATCGATGCCGTCGTCGGTCGAATCGCGCCACGTAAATGTCTCGTAGGCGGCAGCAACGCTCTCTTCCGACCCGGGCGTCTCGTCGTCGCGGTCGTCGTCGCCATCGACCGCGTCATCGTCGCGGCGGCGGCGCGGCTCGGGGCGCTGGGCGAAGCGTTCGATGCAATCGGCGACCGTCGTGGTGTTGGCCTCGATGAGCTCGAGAAACCGGCGGACGCGGTTGCGCCCCACGGCGGAGCGGTCGGCTACGGCCAGCGCCAGCCACTTGGCCGCCGCCGCCAGCCACACCGTTCCGAGGCGTTCGACCTCGACCCCTTCCAGGAGCGAGGCCCAGTGGACAAGCAGCCCCATCGCGCCATCGAGATCCCCTTCGCGGAGGAGCGCCTCGGCGGCATGGGCATGGCTCCGCGGCGAGGAGAACTCGGCGACTTCAGTGCGCCAGAAGCCGGCGGGGGGCGGTGAGGGCGCGGTCTCGCGGCGGCGGCCGAGGGCGCCGATCACCTCGCGCGAGGAGACGAGCATCTCGCGGCCGGAGAGATGGGGGACGCCGCTGACGGTGGTGGTGGCATGGCGATCCCACCAGGCGGCGAGGCGCTCGCAGGCGGCGCCGGCGCGGGCGGCCAGTGGCGCGGGGCCGTCGACGCTCGCGGCCCGCCAGGCGGCGGCATAGCCATCGAGGATCGAGGCGACGGTCGAGACCAGATCGTCGACGCGCGGATCGGGGAGGCTCTCCCCGCCCGGCTCATGGAGCGGAAACTGCCCCGAGAGGCCGAGGATGTTCCAGGGATCGACCGCGGCGCCGCAGCCGACGGCGCGGAAGAGGAGTTCGGTCGCCTCGTCGAGATCATCGAGGGCCTGGGTAGCGCCACCGGCGGCCCCTCCGCGGCGGACGGCCGCTTGGGCAGCGACGACCCGGCTCGTGATCCGGGCGAACATCCGCGCCGAGGCGGCCGGCACGAGCGTCGCCATCCTCTCGGCCCCCTCGGCCCGCCCCAGCCGGGCGAAGACGCCCGCCAATGCCACCGCCTCCACCTGCCGGGCGCGGCGGCCGGCGAGGAGGGCATTGATGTGACGGCGGACGCCGCCGAAGGGCTGGCGGAGCCGCTCCACCTCGACCTCGAGCCGGCGGCGATGATCGGGCTCGAGGCGGGTGAGCATCCACCGATAAAACTCATCCCGGTAGCCGGCGATCCGGGGGAGGAGCTCGGAGAGCGGCGCGGCTGCCTGATGGGCGCCGGGGCCGTGACCGGAGAGCCCCGACGCCATGAGCATCACGCCGGCGAGGACGGCAGCCGATTCGAGGCGCAGCTCGGCGGCCGAGCGTGCGTCGCCGCCCGCCGCAGACGCGACCTCGGGCCAGGAGAGGATGCCGTCGAGCGTGGCCTGCTGAACGACCATCCTGCGGTAGCGGCCGCGCTCGTCGATGCGCGAGGGATCCCACAGCCCGAAGAGATAGTTAGGGCGGCTGGCGGCGGGATGGAGGAAGTCGAAGGCGCGCGGATCGATCGACAGTTCCTCGAGTGCTTCGAGGTCGAAGTCGGCCTGGCGGAGGAGCGTGTCGGGCGCGGAGGCGAGGATGGCGACGGCCTGGGCGACGAGCTCGCCATACCGGCCATGGGCGGGCCCGGCCCCGGCGACCCACAGCGGCACCGGCCGAACGCGTTCGTGGGGATAGGGCTCCGAGAGCCGACCGTTCTCGAGGACGGCCACGGGGCGCCAGCCGACGTAGTCATCGAGGCGCCCGATCGCCTCCTCGACGGCGCCCGGCGCCGCCGGGCCACCGGCAAGAAGGAGGGCTTGGGCGGCGGCCATGATCGAAAACGGCCGCTCGAGCGCTCCGGCGGGCTGATGCTCGAGGAGGTCGCTGTGAAACCGGCGGTAGCCCGGCAACACCTCGTCAAACACCAGGCCGATCATCGCCCGGGCCTGTCCGGCATCGCGGAAGGCGGGCTCGACGGCTTCCAGTTCGGCGAGGCGCTGGCGGAGGAGCGTAGCGAAGGCGACGGCGGTGCCGGGGGCTTCCCCCTCCGGCTCGGCGGCCGCAAACAGATCGGAACAGGCCCGCCAGACGGCAGGATCCAACGCCCCGGCGGAGAAATTGAGATAGCCGAGGAGGAGCGCGGCGGGATCGGAAGGGCGTGACGGTTTCGGAGCGATCGACATCGACAGGCGTCCTACGGATCCCCCCCGGCCATCGCGGGGTGTGGCGGCAAACTGCCATCGTACCAGCGGGGCGTGTCTGGTGTCGGTGCGGAGGGGGGGGCGCGGCGGTGGCACGACCGGCAGGGTCGCTACGACCGTCATCCCCGCGCCGGCCGGGAGGCCCTGCGGCCGGCTGGCCCCGTCCGCTGGGCAAAATCCCGGGGGTATGGTTGCAAGGGTTTTGTTCCAGGGTGGTGATTCGTTCGGGAGTTCGCTGCGATGCGTTACCTGTCCGTCCTTCGGTCATGGTCGGTGCCGGCGGTGTTTTCCGCCCTGACCCTGGTTACCACGCTCGGCCTCCCGGCACCTGCCGCTTGTGCCGGCGGGATCTGCGGGACGCTCGCCGACGAGCTCACCGCCGAACGGGCCGGGCTCGAATTGGAATGGATGGTCTCCGTCCCGATCGACCACACGCAAGGTGGGATCGAGCATGTCGTCATCGACGACGACCTCGTGATCGTGCAGGCCGGTGACGGGGGCGTGCATGCCATCCACACCGGACCGGTGACGCCCGACGGCCGCTGCAACCCCCAGGTGATCTGGTCGACCCATCTCGGGTCGCCGGGGCAGCCGATCGTGACGGCATCGGTGGGGCCGGAGCTCGTCCTCGTGCCACGGGGCAACGAGCTCTACGCCCTCGAGCGAGCGACCGGCCAGGTCCGCTGGCAGCAGCATCTCGGGAAATCGCCGATCGCCGGTGGCGCCGTGGCCGGCGAGTGGGTCTATCAGCCCGAGGGCCTAGCAACGGTCCTCCGCCTGCCGACCAACCCCTACCGCGACACCGGCGTCGGCCCGACGACGGCTGAGTCGCGGACAGGGTCGCGGAAGGCCGGTGCCCGCCGCGCCGACACCGCCGCCGCCGATGCCGCGCGGACCGGCAAGGGAAAGCCGGTGTCGTCCCTCACCTCGGCCCAGAAGCGGGCCCGGATGGACGCCACCGAGAGCCTCAAACCCCTCGCCCTCAACGGCGGCGGGATCGTCGAGCGCCCGATGATCGCCTTCGGCAGTGGCGTCATCTGGACGGCCCGTGACGGCAAGATCACCTCGCTCCAGCAGGGCAACCGCGACTGGCAGCGAAACGAGTTCTACCTCGACAGCCCGCAGGCCGGTCCGCTCGCCACGCGTGGCACCTCGATCTTCGCCACGACCGTCAACCGCGATCTCGCCCGGATCGATTCGCTCGACGCCGGGGCGGAGTTGCGCCTCAACTGGCGCGTGCTCCTCGACGGCCAGCCGGAGGAAGACGGCCCGTTCGTGGCCGGCGACCGGCTCGTCGTGTCGTTGGGCGAAAAGGGGCTCCGCTGCTATTCGACCGAAACCGGCGAACTCCTCTGGGCGAATGCCTGCCCGGGCGAGATCCTCGCCGTGATGGGGGATCGGATCTGGGTTCGTGACCGCACGAGCCACCTCTCCTCGATCGACCTTGTCACCGGTGTTGCCCTCAAGCAGTACTGCTTCGGCGCCTTCGACCACCTCGTCGTCAATCACCAGACCGACCGGCTGATCCTGGCGAGCCCCTCCGGCACGCTTGTCTGCCTGAAGGAGAAGGGCGCCGGGGCGCCGAAGTCGTGGAGCGATCTCCAGCCGCTCCCGGAGCCGGAAGTGGAAGCAAAGCCGACCCGTCCTGCCCCGCAGCCGAATCCCCCCGAGCATCTGCAAAACAACACCAACGCCTTCGACGACGAACCGGCCGAAGAGGCCGCCGACGAAGCGATGGACGAAGAAGCCCCCGCCGATGCTGATGCCGACGGCGGCTTCGACGCCGAGCCGGGCATGGACGATGAGCCACCGGCCGACGACGCGAGCGGCGACGACCCGTTCAACGCCCGCGACTCGTGAGCCGGGGCGGCGGTCGCTCGCCGCCTCGCGGAGGTTTGAAACGATGTGGTTCACGATCGTTGGCGAGATTCGCGACATCGAGCCCATTGCCCTTGGCCGATCGGTGCGGGTGCGGCTCCGACTCCGCAAGTCGTACGGCGGCCTTCGTTGGCGAAAGCTCAAGGGGGTCGCGGAGGTGCGGCTCCCGAATGGCACGCGTCGATTGGCCGAAGTACATTGGTACGAAGCGCATGGAATCGGACGGCGTGAGCTCAAGATCAAGCGTTTCGTGAAGGCGTAGCCATGCAAAAACAACCTCATTTTGCGATCTGCGTCCGCAACACGGGCGTCCCTGCCTCGCTCGAGCTGCGCAAGGTCTACCGCCTCGTCGCGGACGCCGCCGCCGCCGCCGAAGGCCTCGTCCGCGTGGTCGACGAGTCGGGCGAGGACTACCTCTACCCGGACAGCTTCTTCGTCCCGATCGAAGTGCCGAAGGCAGCGGTCCGGGCGTTCAGCAAACGTTCGGCCTGACCGGTCGCCGGATCAGATGGTGGATGGCTCCGGTGGCGTTGCAGGGCCCGTGGGCTCCGTTGAGGCTCCGGCGTTGGTGGCTAGCGCCTTTTCTTCAGGCATGCTTCGATGGACGTGATCGGCATCGATCTCGCTGGTCCCTGCAACGCGGCCGACACCGCGATCGCGGCCTTCCGGGCGAACGGTCGCAGGCTCGTGCTTCAGGAGCGCCTCGTCGGCGCTGACGATGCCGACATCGCGGCCCTCATCAGGCAGACCAGGCCCGACGCCGATCTGGTCGTCGGCCTCGACGCCCCGCTCTCGTACAACGACGGCGGCGGTGATCGTCCTGCCGATCGTCTCCTCCGCGCGCGGGCCGTGGCTGCGGGGCTGCTCCCCGGCTCGATCATGCCGCCGACGCTCACGAGGATGGCCTACCTGACCCTGCGTGGGATCACCGTCGCCCGGATCGTGGCGACGATCGCCGGCGCCCGAGCGAGGATCGTCGAGGTCCATCCAGGGGCGGCCTGCGTGTTGCGCGGGGCGCCGGTCGAAATCGTGCGTACCCTTAAATCAAGCGCAGCGGCGCGGCATGAGTTGCTCCGCTGGCTCGAGGGGGAGGGGCTGGAGGGAATAGGCAGCGGCCCTGATCCGGGCGATCACTTCGTCGCCGCCTGCGCCGCGGCCCTCGCGGCGTGGAAGTGGTCGCTCGGCGTTCCGGCCTGGATCCACCCCGCCAATCCACCGTGGCATCCCTATGACATGGCCTGCTAACCGTCGGCCACGCCCCCGCGGCGACGCTGCGATTCTCAGAGGCCCTCTGGATGCGAGCCGGCCGACCATTGCGATGACGGACCAGCTCCTTCTTCTGTGCCAATGAATCGAGGGACTGGCGGCCGTGCCGAATGACCCAGGCTGACTGGATCTGGTGGCTGGCCGCTTTTCCTACCAAAGGGTCTGTGAAAAAGGTGCCTGCCACCGAATTCAGTGGATACGACCACGCACAATCACCTAGCTTCTCTGGATTTGGTGGCTGGCACCTTTTTCCCCTTCAAAACATGGTCAAGCACTTTAAACAAGCTGCGCCACAGCTGGCACGACTCCCAGTGCGTAATTCCTTAAATCGTATTCCACACCCTTCCCCCAGAGGCACTCGATCGAGCGAGAACAGGGGTTGACGAATGAAGCTCGCGTCGCCGGTGAATGTTGCCCGCGACCGTTTCAAGCAGCCAGGCATGCGCTAACTCCAGGCATTACTAGACGTATCTGCACAACTCACCCTCGACCGAAGCGATCACGACTGTAGGCTCCGTCTGCGACGCGCCCCTCAAGGATCTTCCGAAGACGCATGAACATCGCCTTCCTTCGAGAGGAAAACCGAATCGGTTGCCCGGTCTCGCTGATGCGCGTACGTGTCGTTACTCCCCGCATTAAATCATGGCGCATGAGCATGCGCTCGATTCTCCGTTCTCCTACGCGATGAATCGCCAGCCACACCACATTCCCAGTGTCCCGCACCTCAGGATCAGAAGACGCCCGCATCATTTCGCACTGCCGCTTTATCGCTTCGTCGGACAGCTGCGAGGGTCTATACGGACTCCTGTTGACCTTGTTTTCAATTACCAACACAGCGGGGCGGCCACGCCTGGGATTCTTCAGATAGACAGCGTCGAGACCGTGGACCGTGTCGCGCTTAGATACCATCTTCACGTAGATTGATGCAGTATCACTCCCACAGAAGTAGAGGTGACAGAGGTAATCGCCCAACCGTCCGACGGCATGCGTGTCCGGAAACACCACCGTGCCGATCAAGGTCTGAACCGCGACTCCTACTCCGGACGACCTGGCAAGCTGATCATCACATGCAGCCCCGCCGATTGGACGCCGTCTTCTTGCCCACCTTAGCAAGCCAGCCGAAAGAACCATTCCCGCGGACACCGCACTCAACACGGACGCCGTTCCCGGATTCATGTGCGGGCGCGTAACCCTCCACGCCGCAGTAACCGATCCCCCCAACCATGCGACGACGGGCCCGAGGCGAGCGCGAGATGGCCCCAGCGCGGCCCCCAGCGTTGCGACGACGCCGTCGCCGACTGGAGCAAGAATAACCAAAGCCCACACCGCCACCGGAAACACCAGGCAAATCCACAGCACGACTTTGGCGAACACTTGAGCCATTAACGCACCTCGACAACCTCACTACACCATGACAATCTTTATGATCTCAAAGCGGAAGTGATTAACGACCCTCACAGCGACGCGGACGCAACCGGGGCTACTCTCCACCCAATAAGTCATCTCCGACGTACCGAAAGAATGGGGTGCGCAGTTCCAACGCCTCCCCGCAAGGACATCCACTCTCCTTTTGGTGACCCCGCAACAATGTCGCGATAACTCAGTCGCCTTGATAGTTCATTGCAGCTGCAATTCGAAAGTACCTTCCGTTAGCCTCTTCACTGATAACTATCGATAGATTACTGCGTACGACTACGCTGGCACTGGCGATAAGTTGCCCCGTCTCACAGTCCCACACGGCGACAACTCGCTCTCCGACACCACGAGCTGTGGTTGAACGCTTATTGTCAGGCGCAATGCATTCGCCGTGAAGTCCCCAATCGGGGGCCGGATCACGAGCAACATCATGGACAATACCACCACGGAGAACAATCGCGTGAACTCGCCTTGATGTGTGGTTGTGTATATCAATAGCGAAGCCGACGCGAGCATCCGAAACACCTACACCGCTGCCCCCCCATGTCTGACGAACAAGATCGTCACCGTAGGGCACCGGCTCATGCACATGCCCTCCAATCGGTAGTTGCTGTGGGGAGTTGACAGGAGGAACCGCTGGAACTCCAGCCAAAGGACCTTGGTTGTAGCCAGTGCTGTCTGGATCAGGCGATTGCCCCTGCCCCCGCGGCTGGACGACAATATAGAAAGCACCATGGGTTTCTTTAATAACCGGCGTAATTCGGTTTCCGAACGACGACGTATCACTCCTGTACTCAATCGGCATCCATTTCAACGCTAGGTAATACTCTGGAACAACCGCTCCCTTTCCGCTGAGAATCGTCGCCGCTACCGTTTCTGCAGACGCCACTCCCTTGGTGGACAACCACTGCGCTACTGCCGACAACTCCCCTTCGGCCAAGGAAGACAAATCCCTCATGATCGCATCGGCCGTTGCGCCGCCAGACGCGATAAGACTTACCGCGATCTCGCCAACCTTCGACGGCCGGCATTCATCAACAAAAGGATTCTTACTCGCGAAATACACATTCTCTTTACCGTATTTCTGGTAGACGCGACGGACGGAATCCTCGTAGTCGTTGGACAGGCTTTTTGTGATGCCGGCTACGTTTGGAACAGACTCCGTCAGCGCTGACAGATCACCTTCCATCAGTCGCTCGACCTGCTCCGTCGAGAACTTTATTTTCCCAAAATCCCACTTGAGCTTTCTTCCCATCACAGTGGCCGAGCGACTGCCGAGGTTCACTTCGAAGCCAGCGTTCGCTTTGCCCGTGTTTGGGTCATAGGACCACACCACCGACTTGACAGGGAGGTCAATGCCGATTTCCTGCGAGTTGTCTACCGGGGGGATGCTTAAGTAGTCCGTCCAGCGAATTGTTTCCCACACGTGCTTGGGGTGGATGTCCACCTTGACCATTAGCCTTCCCGTCTGTGAATCCAACTCGCACACAGCCAACTCAGCCGTCCCCTCGTTTCCCATCCGAAAGTCCTGAATAGCGCTGCGAATACTCTGGCCGTACGGGGTGTCACGCATGTCGATCGGGTCAGACAACGCTACGCTGGACAAACCGCTAGCTGCACAAATCGTAGCACACACGCAGGCAAATAAATGGTTTCTCATCTGGCTCCCCTTCTAAAGTACACCAAGGCTTTCAATATCTAAAACGGTCGCAAGAGAAGTCGGGAACACATAACGCAATCCCACTTCATTCGATTTCACACGACCTTTACTATTTACATCTGATTCCCTGTGCTGCTAAATGCCAGCTAGAGGTCCATGCGGCAATCCGTGTGTTGTCGTGGCGGAGCGAGATCGCTTACTGAGGCTATTACTGCGCGGGGCTATACCTTGAACACCTTCATCACCTCATCGCCGAGGTGGTTGATGACCTTCACCGCGATGCGGCCGGACTTGGGCTTGGGGAACGGGCGGGAGGTGTCGCTGTTGAGGCTCTCCCACGCTTCCGGGTTGATCTCGGCCTTGAGTGTCGTTTTCAAGGCACCGTAGGGGTCGTTGGCGCCGAGGAAGTAGGCGTGGCGGACGAAGAAGCTCTCTTCGTTGTAGTCGGTGTCGATGAACCAGCAGGCGATGCCGTCGGCACCGTCGCTGCGGACTTCGCCGGTATTCGGGTGGAAGACGTCCACGCCGTTGATCTTCACCTGGAGGTCTTCGCCATCGCGGATGAGGTCGATGTCTGGCTCGCCGAAGATCACGAAGAGGTTGCCCTTCCCCGTGTTCTTCAGATCCTCCGCCATGTGGAGATCGGCGTTCATGCGGGCCTTGAGGACCGGGATCCGCCCGAGCTTCGTGAACTCGGTGGCATGGGCCTCGTAGTTGAAGGCGCATGAGATGAGGGCGTCGAATCCCGCGTCGGCAGCCTCACGGGCCGCAGCGACGAGATCGGGCCGGGTTACCGTGCCAAACTCCGGGCCGATGAAGATCGCCGCCCGCCGATCCTTCCCGCCCTCCTCGTAGTGGCCCTCGGCGCAGACCAGACTGCCCGGCCAGGGGACGAGCGACGTGAACTCGATCTTGTCGGCCTTATGGGCCTGCTGCACTCCGGCGGTTTTGAGGTTCTCCAGGATCACCTGCTCGAAGGTCCGATCGGCCTCACTGGCTGCGCGGGTCTGCTTGGCCGGGTCGATGAGGTTGTCGTTCTCATCCACCCCCAGGACGCGGTGGGGTGAGAGGCTCTCCACCGTAAATGGTCCCGCCACGCGGACCTTCTTCTTGTCTTCGTAGGGCTTGTCGTAGAGGTATTCGCTCTCGGCCTTGGCGGTGATCGAGGCGTCGATCTCTTTTTGCCGGGCGATGCGGGCGGCCCACCACTCGGCGTGGGTCTTCCTGGCGTCGGCAGACCAGCCAGCGTCGGCCTCCCGAGGGATCTCCCACTCCTCCCACTTCTTCTTCACCGACTTGTTGAGGGCCCCCCGGAGCGGCTCCATCTTTGCTTGCCACTTGTCGTGGATGACGTCGATCTCGGCGTTGTTGGCGATCGATTTGAGCGTGATGTGCGGAACCCGCTCGTAGACGAACCCGAGGCGGACGTTGCCGTGAGTCGGCTGCATGGAAGGGGCCTGTGCCGTGAGGTCTGCTTCCTTCTTCTGCCCCTCCTTGGAGTCGGCCAGCAGGTAGTAGGGGTAACGGGCCCCCATGATCCGGGCCCGGGCGAGGGCCAGCGCCACGCGCGACGTGTCGATCGTGATCCAGCGGCGGCCCCACTGCTCGGCAACGTAGGCCGTCGTGCCGGAACCGCAGGTCGGGTCGAGGACGAGGTCACCGGGGTCGGTGGCCATGAGGAGACACCGTTGGACCACCTTGACCGTAGTCTGGACAACGTAAAGTCCAGAGTCGTTAAATCCGCCTGATTGCGTGTCAAGCCAAACATTCGGAAGTTGCCGTCCTGGAGAGTAATCCCAAAAAAGTTTCCAGGCTGGCTGACTGCCCATCATGAAAACGTGCCCAACCCTACCAATTCTCTCCAGGTTCTTCGGCGCTGTCTTCCAATGATTGCCTTTCGGTGGCTCAAACGACCGCCCCTGAAACACTACCGCGCTCTCGGTATTTGACGCACCAGATGACGTGAGCGGCCCGTGCCGAAAAATACGAGCTCCTGAAGGTAGCAACACTTGCCTGCGACGTTCTTCCGGTAGCATTCGACGAAATGTTCCGTCCGGCAGTTCAATCCACACGTAATAAGAATCATCGGCGGAAGGCTCAGGCTGGTAGTCGAGGAGTTTTCTGTACTTAAGACTTGCCCTGTCTCTCGCATACCACAGGATATGGTCGCCGATATTCGAGATCGCCTTGGGCGTTAATCCGCCCGTCTTCTGAAAAAATATCTGACTAATGCAATTGCTCTCGCCGAACAATTCATCCAGTAGGGCTCGCACTCGATGAACATTTTCGTCCCCGATTTGGACGAAAATCGACCCTGAATCTGTCAGCAGATCCCTAGCGACCGTCAGCCGATCCCGCAGATAGGTCAGGTACGAGTGGATCCCGTCCCTCCACGTATCCCGAAACGCCTTTACCTGCTCCGGCTCACGGGTGATGTGGTCGAGCTTGCCGTCCTTCACGTCGTTGCTCGTCGTGCTCCACTGGAAGTTGGAGTTGAACTTGATGCCGTACGGAGGATCGAAGTAGATGCACTGCACCTTCCCGCGTAGCCCTTCCCGCTCCGCGAGGCTCGCCATGACCTGGAGCGAGTCGCCGAGTATCATCCGGTTCGACCAGTTTTGGTCGTGGTGATAGAAGTCGGTCCGGTCGGCCCCTTCCGGCACGCCGTCGAAGGCATGAAAAAGGTCGTGCTGGTACTCGCGCCCCTGCTTCTCGGCCCGATCGGTCTGCCGAAGGAGATCGTCGATGAGGACTTTGGGGTGAACCTTCTCTTGGATGTAGAGCGGCGGAGCGTTGACGACGAGGTCGCTCCAGTCCTGCTCGTCCTTGCCGCGCCAGACGAACTGCGGGTCGAGATCCCGATTCCGGCGGTCGTATTCGACGCGGACCGGCCCCTGCTGCTCCCGCTTCATCACCGACTGCATCTCGGCCGTGGGGATGTTGCGACGCTTGTCGCCCTCATGGGTGAGCGTCTCGACCGACTTGCCCTTCTTCGAGGTGTCGGCCGGGAAGACGTCGGCTTTCTTGCTGCGTTTGGCCATCGGGCAGTCTCGTTCTAGGAGGCAGGCTGTGCGGCAACGGTGTCGAGCATGACGTCGAAGGCCTGACCGACCTTGGCGGCAAAATCGGTCTCAAACTTGTAGACCTCGGTCAATTCAGCAAACGACCAGCGGCCATGCGTGCCGAGCTGGTTGACGCCGGGCACCCAGAAGGTGGCCATCGTGGCGGCTTTTTCCTTCGCGTCCTCGCGGCGGTAGCCCTTGATCTCGACGACGAGCCGCAAAAGGTCGTCGTCGCCGTGGCCGTCATCGACATGGACGATGAAGTCGGGGAAATACTTGCGAACCTCGGAGCCGTAGCGATAGGGAACCTCGAAGCCGAGGTTGTGGTTCTTCACGTAGGCCCGCACCTGGGGATGGCCCTCGACGACGCGGCAGAACTCGGCCTCCCAATCGCTGTCGAAGATCACCCAATTCACGTGGCACTTATCGGGGGCGGTCTGCCAGCGGGTGTCGCGGGAGGTGTTGAAGTTGACGAAGCGGGTCGAGCCGGTGGCGTTGTAGGCGTCGAGCATGGCGACCACCGGCCGATCGCCGAGGTAGGCGGTCGTGATCCCGGTCGTGATCCGCTGGCAAGCCATGTCGGCAAGCTGCTCGTAGAGGAGAAGGGCCGGATACGTGCTCCCCTTGCAAATGAGGCAGGTATCGAGCCACTGCTTCGTAATCCGCTTGAGCTGGCCGAAGAGATGGAGCTTCGGCTCCTCCCCAGCATCGCGAAACTTCGTGTAGAGCAGCCGTTTCGTGAGCTCGTAGAGAACCGTGGACTGGCGCATCCCCTCCAGGTGCTTGAGGCTCATGTTGGCTGACTTGCCGATGATGCCCGAGTTCTGGGTGATGGAGGGGCCGACAAGATCGGGGGTGAGTTCGAGAATCGAGTCGGCGTTGAACGTCGCCTCCAGGTGGTCCTCTGGCAACTCGACCCGGTAGCCCTCGACTCGCGGAAACCGGATCTCCAGGTGGTCGCGGGCGGGCTTGATCGCTTTGACCGTCACCGTCTCTCGGGGCGGCTGCGGCGGAGCGATGACCGGCTTGGCAGTGAAGTCGAAGGGGATCCCGAAGACGTCGGCATACTCGACGTTGAAAAGACCTTTCTCGTTGAGCTCGTAGGACTGCCGCCGCAGCGACCGGCCGATGACCTGCTCGCAGAGGAGCTGGGTGCCAAAGGCCCGGACGCCGAGAACGTGCGTGACGGTGTTGGCGTCCCACCCTTCGGTGAGCATCGCGACTGAGACGACGCAGCGGATGCCGCCGCCGAGGGTGCCCGGCTTGCCGACGGTGTTCATCACCTCGCGGAGAAGGTCTTGATCGGAGAGATCGGCGGCGTCCTGTTGGCGGCCGGTTCGTTCCACGATCTCCCGGCGGAATCGCTCGATCTCGTCAGCGGCCATGGCACGGAAGCCGGAATCGAGGGCGTCGCCCGATTCAAGCTGCTCGCTGTCGATGAGGAGCGTGTTGGGCTTGGCGAGAGGGGCACCGTGGGCGTCGAAGTTGCGGAACAGCGGCAGCCGTCCGTTTTCCAAGCTCTTCGTGCCGTCGGCGTTCTCCCGCTGGAATCCCGAGACGTAGTCGAAGACGAGCTTCGAGATGGCGGTGTTTTGGCAGACGATGATGAAGCAAGGGGGCACCTCGATCTTGCTCTCCTGCCAGAGCTTGAACGTCTGCTCGTAGTGGCCGTAGAGGGCATGAAGGGCCGTTTGGAGCCGGGCAGGGAGCTTGAGCGGATCGAGGCTTCCGGCGGTCCCGCGCCCCTTCTTCGGCATGTCGGCGCGGATGTGCTGCCAGAGCATGCGGAACATCGGCATCTCGTCGCCGGGGATGTTTTCGGCGACCGGCACGCGGGGGAGCTTCACGATTCCGCATTCGATGGCGTCCATGAGCGAAAAATCGCTCATCGTCCAGGGGAAGAGCGTCCCTTCGGCGTAGCCCGAGCCCTGGAGGAAAAAGGGGGTGGCGGAAAGGTCGAAGATGCGGAGGACGCCGAGCTTGCGATTGAGAATCTCGAGCCCCGAGATCCAGACCCGAGCCTTCTCGTTGTTCTCCTCGGCTTCCTTTCGGTCGTCTCCCTTGAGTGCCTCGTCGTCGTCGTCGAGCGGCTTCGAGCGGTAGCAGTGGTGGGCTTCGTCATTGATGACCATGACGTTTTTCATGCCCATGAGGGCAGGCACGACCCGCTGGAGCATCTGCCCCTCGGTCTCCTTCGTCTGGAGATCCTCGCCGCTGCGGCCTTTGAGCAGGCCCCGCGTGCCCGCCGACACCTCCATTCGCTCCCGGAGCATGAAGGCGTGGTAGTTGGTGATCACGATCTTCGCCCGCTGCATGTCTTCAAGCATGTCGCTGGGAACGAGCTCGCGGGTGCCGTAGTAGTTGTCGGGATCGTTGGGGAGGAGCACCCGGAGGCGGTCTTTGATCGTGAGGCCGGGCGCGACGATGAGAAAGCCGCGGGTGAAGTGCTTGCTACCCGGGCGGCGGACGGAGTTCACCGTCTGCCAGGCGATGAGCATCGCCATCACGGTCGTCTTCCCGGCCCCGGTGGCGAGCTTGAGGGCGAGGCGATCGAGGCCGGGGTTGGCGTCATCGTTGGCGCGGGCGAGATATTCGAGGATCCGCTTCCCGGCGGCCGTGTGGGGCGCCACTTCCGTCAGCCAGATCGCTGTCTCGGCGGCTTCGACTTGGCAGAAGAAGGGGCGGACGCCTGAAAACTTGTGCGAGCGCCAGTGCTTCAGGAGCCGGGCGGTCTCTGGGGTGACGCCCCACTCGCTGGCTTTGAGCTTCTCCCGCCACACCGAGACCGCTTGGCGGATCTCGTTGATGATCGACATCGACTCATAGAGCTGATTCGCAGTCGAGAGGCCGGTGTCGTCGCCGAGGGGGAGGTCGCCCTGGGTGTCCTTCTTCCCCTTCCGCTTCTTCGGCTTGGGGATCGGGGTGACGAACTCGGCCTTTCGCCGGGTGTCGATGATCTGCTGCGTGGGCTGGCCGTCGGCGTCGAGCTCCCAGTGGCGCGCAGGGGCTGCATAGGGGGAGTTGAGGATCGGTTGCTCAAAGAACGCGTCGGACATCTCGCTCCCTTCCCCAGGTTCGGCCCCCAAAGGCTACGGGTTGGAGCGCCCGCCAACTAGGGGGGCGAATGTTCGACCGGCCGGGGGGATCGCGCCGCTTCGATCGGCCCCGCCAAAGCCGGGAGCGGGCGGGGCTGATTTCGCTCACCGGCCCCGCAAGCTCGACATCGGCACGCGGGATTTCGGGTCCTGCTGCCAGCTCGCAGCAAGGAGGTCGTAGAGCTCGGCGTCACCGCGAATGAGCCGGTGCGGATCCTGGAAGAAGCATTCGCTCGCCACGGCGAAAAACTCCACCGGGCTCTCCGCCGCATAGTCGTCGAGCGCCACACTCCGCCCCTCGTCGAGGGCTTCTTCGTAGCGCTCGCGGCAGGCCGCCATCCGCGCCGCCCAGTCACGCCCGTCGACGCCGCGCGGCAGCGGCGGGAGGCCGTCGAACGGGCCGTTCATCGCATCGACCAGATGCGCAAACTCGTGGATCACCACCGAGCGCGGGCCGTCCTGAAGGAGCCCCCCACGCCGCACCGCCGGCCAGGCAAGGACGACGCTGCCGCCATTCCAGGCCTCGCCGAGACGGCGCTCCCGCCACTCCAGATGCACGCCCCCCTCGAGCGACGTCGCCTTCTTCCCCACCCAGTCGCCCGGATAGACGAGGATCGACTTCAGCCGGTCGAAGAGTTCGTCGGGGAATCCGAGCGCGACCAAGCCCGCCTGGCCGGCGATCGCCAGGCGAACGTCGTCGTCAATTCGCTGCCCGCCGCATCCCTCAAACCGCTTCTCGGCGAGGAACAGGGCAATCCACTGGCGCCACCGCTGAGCGTCGCCTTCATCAAGCCAAGCCGCCTGCCGGCAGACTCTTGCAAGCGTTTCGTCCCAAAGAGCCGGAAAGGGACGCTGGCGGATCGCCCGGCGCCGGCGGGATCGCAGCCAGGAGAAGATCATGAATCACCGGTCTGGATCACCGAGCCGGATCACCGGCGTGAATCACCGCCCGGC
>Ga0164294_10001846_pt1 | contig 19335 bp, 17 predicted proteins | sample GEODES005metaG_FD_111479 | JGI IMG/M metagenome (GOLD analysis project Ga0164294, IMG submission 111479) | Oligotrophic lake water microbial communities from Sparkling Lake, Wisconsin, USA - GEODES005 metaG | ecosystem: Environmental > Aquatic > Freshwater > Lake | place: USA: Sparkling Lake...
CAGACAACGCAATAAATTGAAATTTGGGTTAAAACAAAAAAGTAGAAGCAAATGATCATTATACATTCGCTTCTACTTTTTTGATAGGGTCGATTTTCTAAGGGAAGACTGTTTTCGACACTTCGAACTATTTTAATGTAGCCAACAACTTGTTGTTTAAAGCTACATAATCATCGTTTTTTCCAATTTTAGCCAATTCGATTGATTTGTTTGCAGCAGCAATGGCTTCTGCTTTCTTACCCAATTTTGCTAAACAATTGGCTTTTTGATGCCAAACCCAATACGCGGTTGGAGTTTGTGCTACCGCTTTGTCAAACCACTCACTGGCTTTTGCCAAATCTTTACCGTTTTCCAAATAATACATTGCAGAATTGTAGTAAGGTTTGTTGTCCTTATTCAATGCATTGTCGATTTGTGCCATTATTTTAGAATCGATATCTGTTGTTATTGGTAATGTAACCGCTGTTTGATCCCAAATCAACATAAGGTTCAAACTGTTAGCTTTTACATCAGAAAACATAATGGTGAAACTTTCTAATGGGAAAGGCAAATCTTGTGGTGTCGCTTTCACTCTAACTACATCCATTTCTTGTTTGTAAGCTGAGGGTGAAGTTACATCGGTTTGCTTGGTGATGATAATTGTCCACTCTCCAGCATTTGGAATGCTCAATAGACCATATTTTCCAGCAGCAATTTTTTTACCACCAATGGTTACTTCATCAGCAAATGTAAGTGTGGTAGCACTGTTTGCACCTGTACGCCATACTGCATTGTACGGAACCAAGTCGCCAAATATTTTTCTTCCTTTCATATTAGGACGAGAATACGAGAGGTCAATGGATGATAATCCAAATTCTTGCTTAACGGTTTGCGTAGTAGATGGCGAAGGGGTTTTGATGGTTTGGGCACTTGCCGAAAACACCAATCCCATTAAAAAGACAGATAGAAATACATTTCTCATGTGTTGGGTTTAAAATTTTTCTAAACAAATATACAATTACAATTCACTAAATATAAAACTGAAAAAATGTTTTATCACTATAAAAGTCTAGTATTTTTCTAAAGGGATTAAATACGTCTATAATAACCCCGTTACTGCAACGCTTTGTCTTTGTTGGCTGCTTTCAAACGCTAATTCAATCATCCTAATAACATTGTGACCATGGATAGGTGTCTCCATTAATGGTGCACCTGCCCTAATGGTTTGATAAAGATTTTTGTAAAACTGCCCATAACCTCCCTGCACCGACGGATAATTTTCTCGGATAATTTTACCCTCTACCTCCGTATGAATAAGTCCAAACTGTGCTGCTGGTTCTTTACCCCAATCTGGCGAAATAGGAATTTCACCGGCTTTTAAGCGTTCTTCTTGCGGATCTTCTCCATATTTAATATAAGAACCCTTGGTGCCGTGCATCAAATACCTTGGCCCCATTTCCCTTACCAACATGCCAGATTTCAACAATACTTTTAAAAACCCATAATCTAATTTTAACTCAAAATAATCGTCAACCAAAGAGTACGCTTTTTGCTTTCGAATATCCGCTAAAATAAATTGCGGATGCCCAAACAATTGCAAGGCTTGATCAATTAAATGAGAACCTAAATCGTACAACACCCCCGAACCTGGAATGGGTTTTTCCCTCCACAACCCATAAGTCCTTGGGTCCGGACGATACCGATCATAATGTGCCTCAAATTCATGTAACTCGCCCAATAGTTTTTTTTGTAGGATTTCTTTCATCGTAAGATAATCTGCTACATACCTCCGGTTCTGATAAACAGCACAAGTTTTCCCGGTAATTTCTGCCAGTGTAATAAGTTGACGAGCTTCTTCCGAAGTATTGGTAAATGGCTTTTCTACTACCACATGCTTACCAGCTTCCATCGCCATTTTTGCATAGGGAAAGTGGGTCTCGTTGGGAGAAGTAATCACTACCAACTCAATGGAATCATCTTGCAAAAGCTTTTCGATGGAGGAAACAACTTCTACAGATGGATAAATATCTTTTGCCGAAGCCCCATTTCTTTCTACTACCGAAACCAAATCATACCCCGGCAAAATGCTTAAAAATGGCGCATGAAATGTTTTTGAAGAGATACCAAAACTTACAAGTGCAGTACGTATCATAATGGTTGTTGGTTGTTAATTGATGATTAAATTGTATATATATATTAACTACAGCTAAAATTCAATAGTAGCCTAGCAAACAGAAGTCAAAGAGAAGTCAAAATGAATACTAAAGGGTTTACAATTATCTAAGATTGATCATTTGATGCTCTTGCTCAATAGGCGAACTTGACTACAAGGGAAATTAATCTCCCCAAAATTTATTTTCATCAGTCTATCTTTTACTGAACTTCAATAGTTGCCAATAAAACATTTCTTGGATCCAATTGAATATTACTAGGCTTTTCAGTATATGGAATGGGAATGAGGGTCGTTTTTTTGTTGATGGTAAATTTAAATACTTCTGAAGCGTTTTTCTGCGGATTGAACACTTCAATTTCTATGGGGAAATCAAAGAGAAAATCTCCGGATTGTTCTTGTTCAATTAGTAGATTAATTTGTTTGTTTTCTGTATCATAATCCCAGTGGGCTTTGATTTTTAAATGATCTGGTTTGTACAACCATTGATTGAAAAACAACTTTAAATCTTGGTTTGATGCCTTTTCCATTTGGATAATGAAATCATTTGTACAAGCATTAGCATTGAAATATTTTTTATAATACGCCTGAATACCCTTTTTGAAGTTTTCATGGCCAATGCGCTCTCTTAGCATGTGTAAAATCCACGCACCTTTTTGATAGGTAAGGGTATTGGTTACGGTAGTTGTTTCCGCAGAACGATTATCAATGATACTAAATGTAGAATCTTTTTTAGCGAAATTGTAAATAGCCGTTTTTGCGTTCTTCAATCCGGCAATATATTCTTCATGTCCATAAGCATATTCCTGGAATAGCAACGTGAAATAAGTAGCAAAGCCCTCACTTAACCAAGCATCATCCCAAGTGGATTCTGTAATAGCATTGCCAAACCACTGGTGAGCTATTTCGTGAATTACCACATTCCTCAATCGAATGTTATTGGGTTTTCCTGTAACCAAATTTTCTCCATAAAAGATGGCCGATGACGTTTCCATTCCGCCACTCACACTCGGCGATTGAATATTGGCGAGCTTTTCATACGCATAAGGACCTACATATCCCGAATAAAACTCTAATACTTGTTTTGTGGGTTGTGCAAAATCAATAAAACCGATTTCTCGATCTTGGGGATATACCCACGTTTGAATTGATTTTCCTTTGAATTCATCTACATATTGAACGGCAAATTCTGCAACGCCCAACACAAATAACCAAGTGGAAACCGGAACAGATTGTTTCCAATGAGTTAGTTTCAACCCTTTGCCTAGATTGGATTCTTCTTGCAACAGTCCATTGGAAATAACTTTGTATTTAGCTGGTGCAATCACAATAAACTCACTTGTTGCTTTATCGTAAGGGTGATCAATGGTAGGTAACCAATGCCTCGTATTGTTGGGCCAATTTTCATTAAAGAAACTTCTATCGCCATATTTGGTTTTCCCAATCTTCAACCCCCCGGCTGGGAGACCCCTATATTGCACAACTACATATATAACTTCGTTTTTTTTCGGTTTGGCCGATAAATTGATTTCTAACGCATCATTGATATGTGTAAAGTTCACTTGCTCATTGTTGCAGATTACCGCATCTACCACCATTCCCTTTGAAAGCCTTTGCGCTGTTTTATTCATTAAATCTAACCGAATCTTTTTGGTATCGCTGGTTTTGTACTTAATTGTAATGGTTGCTTTTCCAATCAGCTCATCGGTATGGTCTGATAAAGTGATTTCAAACTTATAGTGTAGAATATCAATATTGAAATTTCTTGGATAGTCATCTGCAAGAGCAATGAAATGACTAATGCATAAACATAAAGCAATCAAATATTGTTTATTTTTCATTATTGAATGGTTATTTTCTTTAAATAATAGGCTTTCGAATCTACTTGTGGTGCGGAATTGCTTTCCACTATAATGCCCTCTTTTGGTATCATCAACCTTGATGTTCCTTTGGACGTAGTAATATCCATTGGTAATGGCATAAAGTAGTTGTTTATTTTTATAGTGTATTTTTGGGCACCTACTTCCTTTATGACAATATCTAAAACCTCTGTAGTTTTGGTATAAAAATCAAACAATGGTTTTAATTGTTGATTTGATTCTTTACTAAAAAGTTTTTCTACATCCGCTGTTGTTACAAAATTATCATAGGTATATGCAGGATCTGTAGCTAGTTTTTTTAATGTGGGAAGAAATATTGCATCACCGATAATATACCTTAAACTGTGCATGAAAAATGAACCTTTTGTGTATACATCATTGTCCGTATAGGTGTCATTTTCTGACATTTCTTCTCCACCTACCATTGGCTTTTTGTATTTTATGGATCTTCTGTGTTTGCCAATGATTTCATCATAAGCAGATTGACCACCCAGTTCAAAATGAATTAGGGCTTCGGCATAGGTAGCAATCCCCTCTTGAATCCACATATGTGCCCAATCTTTATTGGTAACCTTGTTTGCCCACCACTCGTGTGCATATTCATGAAACAAATTGGCCGAATAATCATTGCCACCAATTTTTGCATATTGGAATTTGTTTTGGAAAGTAATCATCGTTTGGTGTTCCATGCCCGGATTGGGTACAGCAGCAATACCAATCTTCTCTTTTACCCACGGATATTCGCCAAAGTATTTTTCTAAAACCCTTGAATCTCTTTCTTTTAGCACAATAATTTTATTGGCTTGGGCACTGTCTTCTTCTAAAACATAATATTGAATAGGTACGACATTCCCATTTACAGTAGTGTAGTTTTTACTAACAACCATATACTTTGCCACATTGAAAATGACACAGTAATTGCTGATAGTATAGTTTGTTTTCCAATGGAAGGTTTTTTTGTGGTTCTTTTTAACAATTTCTTTTAACAATCCCGGACCAGCCACCACTAAGCTGTCTGGAACAGTGATATATAGATCCACCCCTTCATTGGGCTCATCACTTGGGTGGTCTTTACAAGGGAAATAAATCCTTCCACCTTCTTTTTGACAATTGATTGCAATCCAAGGATTCCCGCTTCTATCTGTTGTCCAAGTAAACCCTCCATTCCATGGAGGCCTAACGGCAACAGGCGGTTCGCCACCATATTCAACTGTAATTTTTTGAGGTCCAACTTCAAAAGCTGTATTTCTAGTGATGTAAATTTTGTCATTTGACTGATTAAAAGTCACCGTTTTGTTGTTGACTTTTACCTTTTTTACTTGCAACAAATGGACCAAATCCAGTAATAATGTATCTGTTGATTTGGTTAAAAGGATGTCAATTTCTGTATTTCCCTGAATCGTTTTGTTGTTGATATCAACACCTAAAGTGATGGTATAATGTCTGATATCCATAATTGCCTGAAGAGGATGGAGTTTCCCGCCCGATGACATATAACTGATGTCTCTATTTTGTGCATTATTCCTAAATGCAAACAATAAACACCCTAAAAAAATGAGGATTATTTTTGCTAGCCTACCAAAAAAAACTGATTTCATACCATTGAATTTTAATAGGGTTCATCTTTTCGGTATCGTTAACAAATAGTTAACCCTATAAAAAGATGTGTAGAAAATACTATCCCTAGAACGTTTATGTTGTTTATCTTTTTCTCTAAACAAATATACAATTACAATTGACGATTAATGAAACTGTATGGTTGTTTTATCAACAAGTGAGTGATGTATTTTAACGATTGATTTATGTTGGGTTTGCTGGGGTCGTAGGGGCACGGCCGCCTCTGCCCTGTGTAAAGTAAAAGTCTATACTTTCTCAAAGGAACTTACTGAGTAAACCAAGTGCATAAATAATTCCCCTTATATTTAAAAGGGCAGGGGCCAGCCCTGCCCCTACGATCCCCCGTAAATGGAATGTTACGTTAGTATTAGGATTGATACTGCTTCATTTTCTATTGCTTATTTTGGGGTTAAAGTTTGATTTGAAGCAATTCAATCCTACAACAGAATAATCAATAGTATAAAGAGATGAATTTCCCAAGAGATAAAAAAACCTTGAACTTTGTAATTTATAATGAATAATGCTTAACTTAATCTATAATTTTTTTTCAACAGATTGCCATCTCTCAAAACTGCTTTCATTTTTATGCATAGGTCAACATTATTGTGGATTATCGCTTTTCTGCTTGTAGGGGTAACTCTTGTATTGGTGTTCAATAAAAAACAACCCGTAGACTTCAATACTGCGGTTAAACCAATACTGAATAAAAACTGCATTACTTGTCATGGTGGTGTAAAGCGACAAGCAGGTTTTAGTCTGTTGTTTAGACAAGATGCCTTAGCGGTAAATAAATCTGGGAAAGTGGCTATTGTGCCTGGGGATGCGGCTCGTAGTGAAATGATTCGACGCCTCACATTGAAAGATCCTGAAGAGCGAATGCCTTATAAGCACCCTGCACTATCGGATAATGATATTCAAACACTAACTGATTGGATTAATCAAGGTGCAAAATGGGGCAACCATTGGGCTTATATCCCGGTAGAAAAGCCTGATATACCCTCTATTGCAAACGGTCCATGGGGTTTGTTTGGCAAAGATCCATTTGTTCAAAACAATATTGATGCATATATCATAGATCGTTTAAAGAAAGAGGGGTTGGAGCCATCCACTGTTGCCGATAAAGCTACTTTATTGCGAAGAGCTAGTTTTGATATCACTGGCTTACCAGCATCTTTCCAATTGCAAAGAGCATTCGAAGGAAATCAATCTCCACAAGCTTACGAAAAAGCGATTGATCAATTACTGGCTTCCCCCGCTTATGGAGAAAGGTGGACGGGTTTATGGATGGATCTTGCCCGATATGCCGATACCAAAGGGTTTGAGAAAGATGCCGGCAGAAATATGTGGCGTTACCGCGATTGGTTGATTCAAGCTTTTAATGAAGATAAACCGTATAACGATTTTTTAATAGAACAACTAGCCGGCGACCTCCTCCCTAATCCTACAGACGCTCAATACATTGCCACCGCTTTTCACCGAAATACCCTTACCAACGATGAAGGGGGAACAGACAACGAGGAGTTTAGAACCGCCGCCGTGTTAGATCGGGTAAATACCACCTGGGAAGCACTTATGGGAACTACATTTGCCTGTGTGCAATGCCATAGTCATCCTTACGACCCCTTCCGCCACGAAGAATATTACAAGTTTATGGCATTCTTTAATAATACTAGAGATGAGGATACGGTAGAAGAATATCCTTTATTCAAAGAGTTTAAAGGCCAAGATAGTCTTCGCTTTGAAGAGATTAAAGATTGGTTGGTAAAGCATAATCCCAAAAGTACGCACGAATATTTAGCGTTTCTAAAAACAGGTCAACCTGTATTAAACTCAATTGCTGCTGTTGAAATGGTGAACAGTGCATTGGTTGATACCAAATGGTTGGTGATGCGCAACCATGCCTCCGCCATTTTCAAGAATGTTGATCTCACCAATAAATCCATTATCTACATCCGCCACAAAAGCTGGAAACCTAATGGATTACTACAAATTCACTTAGACTCGCTTAACGGTCCAGTAATCGCACAATACAAAACCCCCGAAACAAAAGGGGAATGGCAAATCAAACCGATTACCATCCAATTGCAAAATCAAAATCCCTCTAATAAAATCCTTACGACTCCCGACTTACGACTTAAGACTTCATCCCGACTTACTACACACAACCTATATTGTACATTTTCCAACCCCATCATTACCAATGCCGATGAATCGGGTATGCAATTTGATTGGTTCTTTTTTACCAACCCTTTGTCGGGGAAGGGTGAGGCAGGATATGATTCTGTTTTAACACATTTTGAAGATTTAATTAGACCCAAAGAATATATTGCTACTCCAGTAATGGTAGAAAATCCGCTGAATATGAGTAGAATTACCCAAGTGTTCACTCGCGGCAACTGGCTTACAAAAGGCGAAGTGGTTACACCCAACGTGCCAGCATCACTGGGTAAGTTACCCGCCAATGCACCAGCCAATAGGTTGGGAATGGCATTATGGCTCACCGATAAACAAAACCCCCTTACCGCCAGAACCATTGTAAATCGTATTTGGGAACAGTTTTTTGGTCAAGGTATTGCCGAAACACTTGAAGATTTGGGTACCCAAGGCATTTCGCCAACCCATAAAGCGTTACTCGATTATTTATCTTATCAATTAATGTATACCTACCATTGGAGCCTAAAAAAATTGATGAAAGAAATCTTGATGAGTTCCACCTACCAACAGTCATCACAACTCAAACCCTCATCGGCAGAAAAAGATCCATTCAACAAACTCTATGCAAGAGGTCCGCGCGTTAGATTGAATGCGGAACAAATTCGTGACCAAGCCTTAGCTGTAAGTGGTCTATTGAGCAATAAAATGTATGGGCCAAGTGTGATGCCTTTTCAGCCTGAGGGAATTTGGAACTCTCCTTACAACAATACCGTTTGGAAAACCAGTGAAGGCGAAGATCAATACCGCAGGGCATTGTACACCTTTATTAAGCGGTCTGCACCATATCCGTCTATGATAGGGTTTGATGGCACCAGTAAAGAAGTGTGTACCTCCCGAAGAATAAGAACCAACACCCCATTACAGGCATTGAATACCTTAAATGATCAGGCTTATATTGAAGCGGCAAATCATTTGGCCATTAGGGTAATAGATAAATCAACAACTACCCCGGATAAACAAATAGAAAAAGCATACTTATTGGCATTAGACCAACCCATTTCCCAAGAGAAGCTGCTTACTTTTAAACAATTGTATACTATTGCGTTAAAGAAATTTAGTGCCGATACCAGCATATTGCACAAATTTACAGGAAATGATACTACTAAAGCCACAAGTGCCGCATTGATGGTGGTAACTTCAGCATTGATGAATACAGATGAATTCATCACCAAAAACTAATCCATTATGGCAAAAAATATTGATCAACTTCAACAGGAAGCACTGCAAAAAGCTACACAAGAAGTAACCAGAAGGTATTTCTTTAAAGATTGTTTAACCGGAATGGGTGCAATGGCATTGGGTAATTTTTTAGGTGGCTGCAATTGGTTGGGTGGTAAAGAAGAAGCATTTCCACTTGACACATCAAATCCTTTTATGCCTCGATCGCCTCATTTTCTTGGAAAGGCAAAATCGGTGATTTACTTGCACATGGCGGGTGCTCCTTCTCAATTGGAAATGTTTGATTATAAGCCGGAGTTGCAGAAATTGGATGGACTAGATTGCCCTCAATCTTTATTGGAAGGGAAGAAGTTTGCTTTTATAAGGGGTGTTCCAAAGATGTTAGGGCCTCAAGTTGCCTTTAACCAATATGGCGAAAGCGGTCATTGGATTTCAGATCATCTTCCACATTTGGCTTCTGTTGCAGATGAATTGAGCTTTCTTAAAGGTGTTCAAACCGATCAGTTCAACCATGGACCGGCACAATTACTGATGCATACGGGTGTTCCGCGATTGGGCAGGCCAAGTATTGGTGCGTGGGCAACGTATGGTTTGGGCAGTGAAAATAGTAATTTGCCCGGTTTTGTGGTACTTACTTCTGGAGGTCATTTCCCAGATGCAGGTAAAAGTGTTTGGGGAAGCGGATTTTTGCCATCGGTATACCAAGGTGTGCAATGCCGCAGCGAAGGCGATCCCGTTTTATTTTTGCAAGATCCACAGGGGATGGACAGGGATTTGAGAAGGGCTTCTATAGATGCCATTAATCAGGCTAATCAACAAACGTATACCACTTTTAAAGATCCTGAAATTGTATCAAGAATAGCCCAATATGAGATGGCATACCGCATGCAAATGTCGGTGCCGGAGGTTATGGATATTCACAACGAACCAGCGTATATCCATGAGATGTATGGCAGCAAACCGGGCATTGCCAGTTTTGCCAATAACGTGTTACTTGCCAGAAAGCTGGTAGAAAAAGGTGTACGATTTGTTCAATTGTTCGATTGGGGCTGGGATAGCCACGGTACAGATCCTAATACAGCATTAGATTACGGATTTATCAATAAATGCAGAACCATCGACAAACCCATCACGGCGTTGTTGTTGGATTTAAAACAACGTGGGTTGTTGGAAGAAACGTTGGTGGTATGGGGCGGCGAATTTGGTCGTACGCCTATGCAAGAAAACAGGGATGGAAAGCTCAATCCATTTAAAGGAAGAGATCATCACCCCGAAGCCTTTACGATGTGGATGGCTGGCGGTGGCATCAAGCGTGGCGGCAGTTTTGGTGAAACCGATGAAATTGGCTATAGTGCTATCAGTGGAAAAGTTACCGCCCACGATATCCAGGCTACCATCCTCCATCAACTTGGTTTTGATCACGAAAAACTTACCTACAATTTTCAGGGCAGACCATTTAGATTAACCGATGTGAATGGTACGGTGATTAATGAAATCATCAGTTAACATCATCATTTAACATGATTTTGGACACATCATTTGAATACATCATTATTACAACCAAAATTATTATATAAACAGAAGCGATGCCGGATATAGATTGGCTATTATTGATTGGACATTTTCATCCCTTGTTGGTGCATCTTCCTGTAGGTATTTTAATGTGGGCGATTGTATTGCAATGGGTATCGAAATTACCTGCATTTTCAAGTGTATCGGGTGCTATTCCTGCAACATATTTGGTGGGTGCGTTGATGGCCATATTATCTTGTATCAGTGGTTGGGTATTATCAACTACTGCCACATATCCCGCAGATACATTGAATCTACACAAATGGTTGGGCATTGCCGTAGCGGTAATTGCCATCAACCAATATATTGTATATCACCAACAGTGGCAAAGGTTGAAGGCGCCAGTTTCTGTGCTATTGTTGTGTTTGTTGATGATTGCTGGGCATTTTGGCGGTACTTTAACCCATGGTGAAGGGTATCTTACCCAAAGTTTGGGTATTTCTCCTGCAGCAGCTACCATCGTAAAGAAAAATATTCCCAATATTCAAGAAGCATTGGTATATGAGGATGTTGTTAAACCTGTTTTGGAGCAGAAATGTTACAGTTGTCATGCCTCTTTAAAGCAGAAAGGCGGATTAAGGTTAGATAGTCAGGAGTGGTTGCTCAAGGGCGGGGAAGATGGTGTTGTGTTACGTCCGGGTAACCTTATGGGAAGTGAGCTATACAAGCGCATCATTATGGATCCTTTGGAAGAAAAGCACATGCCGCCCAAGGGGAAATTGCAACTTACCGATGCTGAAAGCCGAATGATCAATTGGTGGATCAGTTCTGGTGCAAGTTTTCATGCCAAAGCAAAAGACATTGCACAAACCGAGCAAATTAAAAAGTTGTTGACCAGTTTTCAAGGCGATGTGGTGGTGGAGGAAGATGTATTGCCTGCAGAAGCGGTAGATCCTGCTCCGGCAAATGCGATACAAAAGCTGCAGCAGCTGGGTGTTGCCATATATCCTGTGTCGAAAGGTTCCAATTATCTTGCGGTCAACTTTGTTGCCTTCACGGAGGTGGATAAAAATATGCTAGCGCTGTTGGGCAGTATCAGCAAGCAGGTGTTGTGGTTGAAAATGCCCGGCATCAAAGTGGATGATGCGGTAATCAAAGCCATCGCTAGTTGTGTTCATTTACGTAGATTGAGTATTGAGCATACGGGGATTACCGATACCCAATTGGCTGTATTCAATCAGCTTACTTCGTTGCGGTATTTGAATATTATCGATACCAAGATATCCATTGGGGGTTTGCAAAAGTTGGATCAGTTAAAGCAGCTTAGGCAGTTGTATTTGTATCATACAATGGTTTTGCAGAGCGATGTGCCCAAGATTAGGCAGTATTTTCCTGGTATTACTGCAGATATAGGGGATTATCGGGTTGAAACGTTGGTTACAGATACGCAGGTGTTGCGGGTAGGGGGATAGGGGGATTTCTACCTCAAACAATCCTTAAAATCAAATTCCAAAACGTTTGATAAAATGTCGTTATAATAATATTCTAATGTACCGTCATGTTGCCTAAAGATTTTATACGCATCAAAAGATTGGTAATCAATTACAAACGCCTCTTGTATTGAAGGGATGTGTTTTATGGCGTCTGTAACTTTGGCAATATCTTTCTTAAAACCTCTTTTCTTTGTAACCTCAATTATTATAACAGGTTTGTTCCAAGTGCTACCACTTTCCTTTATCACTAAATCAGGAATGATTATCTTATCCATGATGGTTGGATTTTTAACTACCATTTCAGGAGCTACATAATATTGGTATTCTAGATCCAATTCAACTAGGTGAGTTCTGGTGTGAAAGAGAAGATTGGAGATGATGACTTGATGTAAGGGTTCATTTAGGCCTGAAATAGCGTTCATAATTTTTGAGGTGATTGCATGTACAACTTTACGAATAAAACTATAATTAATTATATTCTATTGCTTATTTATTTTATAACTCAAACTATTCATTATGTGTATGGGTTAAAATCTATTTTTTAAAATATTAAACAAAATATTTTATACGTATCTTTATTTAATTAAATACACGTATCATGATAACTAAGCTAACGCTTTCTATTGACGATGCAGTCATTGCTAATGCTAAAAAATATGCAAAGGAAAAAGGAAAAAGTCTCTCTGGTTTAGTGGAAAACTACCTATTGTCTATATCTTCAAATGAAAATCTAGAGGAACATATTTCCCCAAGAATATTAAATCTCAAGGGTTGTATAAAATTGCCAGAAGATTTTGACTATAAAAAGAATTTAAGCGACGATTTATCAAAAAAATATAAGTTGTGAAACATATATTTCTTGACACAAACGTACTAATTGACTTTCTAGCAGACCGACAACCCTTCTCTTTAGAAGCTGCTAAACTTTTCAATTATTCATTTACTAATAAAGTTACTTTGTATGTTTCAGTGATTTCTTACAATAACATTTACTATATATTAAGAAGGTCTAGTTCTCATTTAGATTCAATTAAAATTTTATCCGAATTACAAGAATGGTCAGAAACTATTGCCGTAACAAAAGAAATAATTAAAAAATCATTAACATCAGATTTTAGAGATTTTGAAGACGCTATTCAATACAATTCTGCCAAATCATTAAGTAAAATAGATTGTATTGTTACAAGAGATACAAAAGATTACAAGACTAGTTCAATTTCAATATTCACTCCAAAAGAAGCATTAACTATAATTCAAAATATAAATTGGTAATAAAATCAGAATATGAAAACGAAAAATGAAAACTTAATGTCTCTTGAAGCATTCAAAGAAAAAAACTACGGCAAACGTGGACTAAAAGAGCGTGAAGAACTTGAAGCAGGTTATCAAAACTTCAAAATTGGTGCATTAATCCAATCTACACGAGTAGAATTGGGTATGACACAAGAAGATCTTGCTGCAAAAGCGGGAACTACTAAATCTTACATTTCTAAAATTGAGAACAACATAAAAGAAGCTCGAATTTCTACCATTCAAAAAATTGTTGAACTTGGTTTTGGCGAACATTTAGAATTGTCAATAAAATTTTAATTTAAATAATTTTATAATCTTATGGCAAAACAAATCTTCATCAATTTAGCAGTAAACGACCTCCAAAAATCAATGGACTTTTACGCTGCTTTAGGCTTTAAAAACAATCCGCAATTTTCAGACGATACAACAAAATGTATGGTTTGGTGTGAAAACATTTTTGTAATGATCATGACGCACGAAAAATTTACAACCTTTGCTACAAAACCCATTGCAGACACAAAACTAAATGTGGCAGCACTTTATTCGTTATCTGTTGAAAGCGTTGAAGAGGTAAATAGCATTTTGACCAATGGCATTAAAGCTGGTGGAACAGAAGTAAATGAGTTTAAAGATTATGGCTTTATGCAACAGCGAACCATTGAAGATTTTGATGGCCACACATGGGAAATTTTCTATTTAGACATGTCTAAATTCCCATCAGAACAACCCAATGGATAAATCGAAATTATTTTATAAGACAAAAGCAATATAAAAATGGCTCAAATTAATCCACATATTCTCTTTAAAGGAAATACAGAAGAAGCCTTTGGTTTTTATAAATCCGTTTTTGGTGGCGAATACTCAAGGCTCATGCGTGTAAAAGATTTACCACAAGATCCAAACCATCCAATTCCAGAAAACGAAACCAACAAAATTGTATTTGTAGCTTTACCCATTGGACAATCAAATTCGCTCATTGGAAGCGATGTGGCTGAACAATTTATGAACCAAGAATTGGTAACTGGCAATCGATATACCATTTCAATAAATGCAGCAACTAAAGAAGAAGCATTCAAACTATTTAATGGACTATCAGCAGGTGGAGAAATTGAAATGCCTATTGAAGAAAGTTTTGGAGGCAATTATTTTGGAATGTTTGCAGATAAGTATGGAATTCAATGGATGATAGAATTTAGTGGTTAGTATTTAGTGGTTAGATTTCAAGTTTTTCTATGAATTACACAGCTAAAGAAGAAGGACTAACTACTAACCACTACATTCTACATATTCCATCGTTTAAGTTTAGGTATTCCCATTGTCATTAAACCAGCAAGAAAACCTGGGAAACCCATTTCTTTTAATTTCCCTTTGGAAAATGTTTGCATCTCTTTGGCAGTGCAATTGGGTTGTTTGAATTTTCCATTTTCATAACAATAGGCACAATAAATAGTACTTATTGTTTTATCGGCATTTGTTCCTCCCCCGTTAGGTGATTTCTTTAAAGGCATGCCGCAACTCTGACAGTTTTTATAGGTTTGTTCCATAGTATCAAATTGAATTATTGATTTGATGCAAAAGATGTACCAGTTGGATTTTATTATTGTAGAATTTCAAGACAAGCAATATTGATATTGGATTCATCTGATAAAAAGCTGGAAATACTGTTATAATGTGTAGAAATAATATTTGCCAAGTTATATGAATGAGTATTTCCTGTTCTGAGCCAATTAATCTTAGGAGGATGACCAATTAAAGTTACTAAATCATAGAAATAAATATCGAAAGTATCAATATGATAAAAGTTTTCTTTTGCAAAATTCCATATTTGTTTATCGGAAGCAAATTGAAGATTAAAATCCTTAACATGTTTAGCTTCGGGAAATAACTTAAGTAAAATGTTAACTACCCTAAATGAAATGTTTTGGTCAAATAATAATCTCACGAAGCAACGCTGATTTTATGTTTTCTATCTGCGGCATAGGCTAAAGCAGCTGTAATATCTTCTTTTGTTAATTCTGGAAAATCTTCAATGATTTCACTTGAGGTCATTCCAGAAGCTAACCATCCTAGTATATCATATACAGAAATTCTCATTCCTAGTATACAAGGTTTACCAAAGCGAATAAGCGGGTCAATGGTAATTACTTCAGAATAATGTCTCACACTATTAATATAAAAATTAAATTTATTTATGTAATTCTAGAAAATGGATTGACCTAGTTTATAAATTGATAAAAATAATTTAATTATCAATCAAATTGAAATGTTACAATTTTTTGAGCATTCAAAACATAAAAAAGGGAAGCCACAAAAAATTTTAATCATTGTCTAGCAAATAAATATTCATAGTTTATTCTGTCTCATAAAGTATTTTCAAATCCATCCCAACACTGCTTTAACTATATTTTAAATTACCTCAATTCCTCATTCTTAATTAATAATTGATTGATATAGTACTTCAATGGTATGCAACGCCTTGGTTCCTGTGCCGTCTTTGATTTGATGCCTGCAACTGGTGCCGGGAGCCGCAATGATTACATCTGCAGATTGTGCCCGCACTTTGGGAAACAATACCAACTCCCCAATTTTCATCGAAAGCTCGTAATGCTCCTTCTCGTATCCAAACGAACCCGCCATACCACAACAGCCCGAAGGAATGGTTTCAACAGTATAATTAATAGGAAACGACATCATTTGCACAGACGGCGCAACAGAGGATAACGCTTTCTGCTGACAATGCCCATGCAATTGAATCAACTTTTTTTCTGTAGTAAATAACGATTGGTCAATATTACCTTTCGACATCTCTGACGCAATAAATTCATCAATCAGAAAAACATGCTTCGCCAATTGCTTCGCAGATGCCAATTGATTATCATCTGCCAAATCAATATATTCATCCCTGAAAGTCAATATAGCAGAGGGTTCTATGCCTACCAATGGTGTTTGCTCAGAGATAATCGGACTTAATAATGCAATATTTTTATTTGCAATCTTTTTGGCTTCCCTAATAAATCCTTTGGACAACCAAGCTCTTCCACTTTCTTCATGCTTGGGGATGATAACCTCATAGCCCAATTTCTCTAACAACAATACCGCCGTCATTCCAATGCCGGTATCGTTAAAATTGGTAAACTCATCGCAAAACAAATACACTGTACGCTTACTAGATACGGATGGATTGGATTTTCGCTTGGCATACCATTTCTTTAAAGTGGTATGGTGCAAGGTTGGCATCGATCTTTCTACACCAAATCCTACAGCCCTTTTGATGAGGTTGCTGATGGTTTTGTTGGTCATTACAAAATTGTAAATGCCAGGAACCAACGCTCCTAATGTTGCCGATGCCGTAAAATTGGCGATGAGTTTTGAACGAAACGGTGCCCCATTGGCATCATAATATTGTTGTAGAAACTCCGCTTTCAATTTGGATACATCAACATTAGAAGGACATTCCGATTTACAAGCTTTACAACTTAAACAGAGATCCATCACTTCATAAATTTCTTTATGGTCGAAGCGATTGATTTTATCGGAGTTGGTGAGAAATTCGCGCAAGATATTTGCCCTCGCCCTGGTGGTATCTTTCTCGTTTTTTGTGGCCATATAAGACGGGCACATGGTGCCGCCAGATAGATGCGTTTTGCGACAATCGCCGGAGCCATTGCATTGTTCGGCGTGCTGCAACACATCTTGGTTGTGGTAGCGGAAAACTGTTGGAAATGCCGGCGTTTGTTGTCCGGGAGTATACCGCAACTGGGTATCCATTGGGGGCGTATCTACAATTTTATGTGGATTGAAAATATTTTCAGGATCCCAGGTTTTCTTGATGTTTTGAATGAGTAAATAGTTTTTAGGACCAATCATTTGTTTGATGAATTCACCCCGTAATCTGCCGTCGCCATGTTCACCACTTAGGGAGCCGTTGAATTTTTTTACCAAGGTGGCAATTTCCTCGGCGATGCTTCTAAATAATGCATTCCCTTCCTTTGTTTTGAGGTTGATGATGGGGCGTAGATGGATTTCTCCCGAACCGGCATGGGCATAATGTACTGCGTGTAAGTTGTATTTTTTCAGGATTTTGTTAAATTCGGCAATATAGGCAGGAAGATCGTTTACATCCACTGCGGTATCTTCAATTACGGGAACCGCTTTTTCATCGCCGGGGAGGTTGCTTAATAAGCCCAATCCCGCCTTGCGGAGCGTCCATATTTTTTTGGAATCATCACCAAACAATAAAGGAAAATGGTAGCCCAAACCTTCGGCACGCATGGCGGTTTCTACTTCGGCGGCGATGGTTTCAATTTCTTGACGACTTTCGCGTACAAATTCAACTACTAATATCGCACCCGGATCGCCCTGAACAAAGAACCTATTTTTCATTTGTTCTTTGTTTTCTTTGGTACATTCCAAGATGTAGTGGTCAATCAATTCACTGGCACTGGGTTTGAATTTAAGCGCAATCAAATTAGCCAATAATGATTCGTTGATGCTGTTGAAATGGATACAAAGCAAACCCGTTTCCTTGGGCGGCAATGGGTTTACATGCAATTTGATTTCCGTAATAAAAGCCAATGTACCTTCAGAACCTGCTATTAACTTACAGAAATTGAAATCTTCCTCACCGAGGGTAAAGGGTGCAGAATCCAGCAATACATCAATGGCATAGCCCGTATTTCTTCTTTCTATTGATTTCTTTGGAAACTCTTTTCTTATTTCAAGTTGGTTGTTGTAGTTGCTTAATTGAGATCTAATGGAAGCGTAGATGCGTGCTTCTAGGGTGTTGCCTTCACATTTTTGATGAAATTCATCAATATTTAAAGAGCGGAAAGTAGTTTCAGAGCCATCGCTTAACAATGCTTTTACTTCGATAAGATGCTCCCGAACGCTACCATAAACCACTGAATTCGATCCACAAGAGTTGTTGCCCACCATCCCGCCAATCATCGCCCTATTGGCGGTAGATGTTTCCGGACCAAAAAATAATCCATGTTTCTTGAGGAATATATTCAATTCATCTCTGATAACACCTGGCTGTACACGAACCCAATGTTCTGCTGCATTTAATTCAATAATCGAGGTAAAATATTTTGATACATCTACCACAATGCCGTTGCCCACCACTTGTCCGGCCAATGAAGTGCCGGCGGTGCGGGGAATTAGGGATGTTTTATGGGTACGTGCAAATTGAATCAACGTTTTTAAATCTGCCAATGAGGTTGGAATGGCAACAGCCAGTGGCATTTCGCGGTAGCTTGAAGCATCTGTGGCATACAAGATGCGCATGGTTGTATCGAAATAAAACTCACCCTCTAATTGTTTGGAAAGTTGCTGCAGTTGTTGGTTCATGGATGCTAAGTAAATAATTCAAGAAGCTTTTGATTAATCGAGAAAAAGTAGACAGAAAGGATATCAACAAATTAAAGCAACCGATGGTTCGCTTTTAAATTATGCATCACCGGTATGCTGGGCAGCTGATTTCCACTATCTTTTGCAAATATAAAACATCGTGTATGGAAATGCCCTTGAATTTCAGGGGTGAAATATATTAATAATTTTATGTATTGAATTAGATGTTTTTCTAGTGGTGTTGGATGGGTACTTTGATGGAATATAATGGAGAAAAATAGCAATTTTTGGTCTATCAACGCGGCAATTAATCTATTTTATCAGCATTAAATTATAGTATATTTGAGCGGATAAATACAAGCAATTGGCTCATGATGAAATACAATTGGCAGCAAAAGGCATGTCTTCGTTTCAAATATAAGATTGTAGTAATGCATACATCCTGCCATATTAAACATAGTAAAGACAGTTTTGCCATTACGCGCATCCTATCTATTTTGTTTTTTCTGCTGCTGGTAAACCTATTGCCATGCGCAGTTGGGGCACAAGATAATTCGGCACCCACTCGATTGTTATTTTTGGGAAACAGTTTTACCTATCGCAATGGTGGGTTGGAAATGCATATCAAAAAGCTGGATTCCTCTACGCA
>Ga0164294_10001847_pt1 | contig 19334 bp, 8 predicted proteins | sample GEODES005metaG_FD_111479 | JGI IMG/M metagenome (GOLD analysis project Ga0164294, IMG submission 111479) | Oligotrophic lake water microbial communities from Sparkling Lake, Wisconsin, USA - GEODES005 metaG | ecosystem: Environmental > Aquatic > Freshwater > Lake | place: USA: Sparkling Lake...
AAACCATCTACCAATATTTTAAAGATAAAGATGAATTGGTGAAGGCAATTGTTGAACAAGATATTAGTGAAACTGAATCTGAATGTACCAATTGCCTAGCTATTGCAGCTAATGCAATTGATGAAATTTTCATCACTATGGACAATATCATTAAGCACATCAAAAACATGAACCCCACCATCTTGTTTGATTTGCAAAAATTTCATTTTGATTCTTTTACAAAAATAGTTGAACATAAAAATTCTTTTCTACTCAGCTTCATCAAAAAGAACCTCAAAAGAGGCATGGAAGAAAATTTGTATAGGAATGATTTAAATGTGGAAGTTTTATCGCGTTTTAGGTTGGAAATGCTTTTTTTATCTTTCAACTTGGATGTTTTTCCGCCCAACGAATTTACACTTACTGATGTTACACAAATTATTATGGAAAATTTCATTTTCGGACTGGTAACCGAGAAAGGTTACCAACTCGCTATTCATTATAAAACAGAAAGAAATAAATAAAATGACAATGATTAAAGGCAGATTATGGAGCCAGTTGTATTTGTTGCTTTGGTTGATGTTACCCGCAACATCGCTTTTGGCACAAAAAAAATACACTTTATCGGCAGTACAGGCGGTTGATTACGCCCTAAAGAATGTTACGGAACTGCGCAATTTGGAACTGGATAAAAAAATCCAACTCGCTAGAAACAATGAAATTCAAGGTCAAGCGATGCCTCAAGTAAGTGGTAATGTTGGATTCCAACACTTTTTTACCATTCCCACTACTTTACTTCCTGATTTTATTTCTCCGTCCGTGTACAACGTGTTAGAAAAAGAAGGCGTAAAAAATGGCAGTGGAACTATTGTAACCCAACCTACTGCTGCTCCGCAATTCTTCCCAGCACAATTTGGCGTTCCTTGGCAAGCTTCCGCTGGTTTCGCATTTCAACAATTGCTTTTTCAATCTGATGTTTTTGTTGGTTTACAAGCCCGAAGCACCGCTATTAAATACGCCGACCTCAACATCAAAGCAATGGAAGACAGTGTTAGATCTAACGTGCTTAGGTCTTATTATGCCGTATTAATAGCTGAAAAAAGAAGCCGCTTCCTTGATGAAGGCGTAACCAGACTGAATAAGTTATCTTACGACCAACAACAACTCTACAAAAATGGTTTTGCGGAACACCTTGATATTGATAGAACCCAAGTGACTTTGAACAATTTAAAATCAACGCAAATCCAAGTGCGTAATTTTATCCAATTGGGATATGCGTCTTTGAAATTTGCCATCGGTATAAATCAAATTGATTCATTAAGTTTAACTGATAGCCTTTCTGTTGACATCATCAAACAAAATATTCTTGATACCACAGGCTTTCATTACACAGACCGCAATGAAATCAAAATCCTAAATACCGTGGTTGAATTGCAACAATTGGATTTAAAGCGATATAAACTCGCGTACATTCCAACCGTTGCTGCTTTTTGGAATTACAGTAAATCTGCGCAACGCAATTCATTCGACTTTTTAGATTTCTCTAAAACATGGTTTAGCAGCAATGTTGCTGGCGTTTCCGTTTCTGTGCCATTATTTGATGGTTTCCAAAAAGCACGTAAAATTGAACAATCTACTTTGTCTTTGCAAAAAGTACAAAATACCTTAAAAAATGTAGAGCGTGTTATTGATTTGCAAAGAGAAATCGCTTACAGTTTGTTCCGAAATAGCATTTCTACCCTTGACATCCAAGAGCGTAACCTTGAATTAGCTGCAAAAGTATACGCTACCACCAAGAAAAAATACGAACAAGGTTTAGGTTCTAGTTTTGAAGTGTTACAAACCGAACAAAGTTATGAAGATGCTCAATCTAATTATTTCCAATCACTTTATGATGCCGTAATTGCTAAAATAAGTTACCAACGTGCCATCGGAAAATTGTAACCTACATAAAACCCAAAACATTTAATCAATTATATACTTACTTAAATATACAACAATGAAAAGAATCATCTTATTGTCAACTTTATTCTTCCTTGCCGCTTGTGGTTCAGGAAAAAAAGACACCAACGCAAAGTTGACGGATATGAAAGTTGAACTGGAAGCCCTCCGCAAACAACGCGACGGTTTGTCTGATAAAATACTCCAACTCGAAAAATCTGTAGCATCGCTTGATACAGCCGCTGCTGCTGAAGCACAAACTAAATTGGTGCAAACCAGCAACCTCGTTCCGCAAAGTTTTTCTCATTACATCGAATTGCAAGGTAAAATTGTAACAGAAAACATGTATTATGTTTCCCCTCGTGGAATGGGCGGACAAGTTAAAGCAATCTATGTTAAACAAGGTGATGTAATAAAAAAAGGCCAATTATTGATGAAACTCGATGATGCTATCGTAAACCAACAAATTGCTTCTTTGAAAACCCAATTGAACTTTGTAAAAGACATTTACAATAGACAAAAAAACCTTTGGGCTGAGGGCATTGGTACTGAAGTGCAATTGTTAACCTCAAAAAATAACGTAGAATCTTTAGAAAAACAAATCAGCATCGTTTCCGAGCAATTGGCAATGGCCAATGTTTATTCCGAAGTTTCTGGTGTTATTGAAACCCTGAGCATCCGCGTTGGTGAAACTTTTATGGGTGGACCAATGGCGGGAATCACTATTGTAGATCCTTCTAACCTAAAAGCTGTGGTGGAAATTCCTGAAAACTACATGAGCAAAGTGAAAAAAGGATTGCCTGTAATTATTGAATTGCCCGATTTAAACAAGCAAATAAAGTCTGTAGTTTCATTAGTTAGTCAAGTGATTGGTGTAAACAACAGAAGTTTCAATGCAGAAGCGAGAATTGGTGCTGATCCTAGTTTAAAGCCTAACCAAGGTGCTATTATCAAAATTTTAGATCACGAATCTTCAAATGCAATTGTGGTGCCTGTTGCTACAGTACAAACAGACGAAAACGGTAAATATGTGTACCTTATGGTTACTGAAAACGGCAAGTTTGTTGCAAGAAAAAAACAAATCATTATTGGCGAGTTGTATAATGATTTAATTGAAGTAAAATCAGGATTAACCACTACCGACAAATTGGTTACGCAAGGGTACCAAGGTTTGTATGATGGTCAATTGTTATCAATTAATTAATTCAATAAAATAAATTAGCATTAAACCCGATGATACAATTCGTTTTAATTTAATGCTACACTCAAATAAAAAAAGTATTTCATGGCGAACAACATACAAAAAGGATTGCACAGCTTAATGAGCACGGGCAAAACCTTTTTCGCAACCAATTGGGCCATCAAAAGCAGAACAGCGGTGTATCTTCTTACCCTTTTTATCACCGTTTGGGGTTTATCGCTTTTTGTTTCCTTCCCAAAAGAACAGTTTCCAGATATTGTAATTCCAACTATCTACGTACAAACCGTTTATGTAGGTAATTCTCCTAAAGACATTGAAAACCTGGTAACCCGCCCCATTGAAAAAGAACTCAAAGGCATTACTGGAGTTAAAATCAATAAACTAACCAGTACTTCTTTGCAAGATTTCTCTGCCATTGTGGTTGAATTCAACACCAGTGTAAAAACCGATATTGCTTTACAAAAAGTAAAAGATGCGGTGGATAAAGCCAAAGGAGATTTACCCAATGATCTTACCCAACAACCTAGCGTTCAGGAAATCAGTTTCAGTGATTTTCCTATCATGAGCGTTAACGTAAGTGGCGATTATGATGGAGCGAAATTGGCTGAATATGCTAACACCATTAAAGATAGAATTGAAGAACTATCGCAGATTTCTCGCGTAGATATTGTTGGCGCTCCGGAGCGGGAGATTCAAGTGAATATCGACAACTTTAAAATGCAATCTGCAAAAGTTTCTTTCTCAGATATTGAACAAGCCGTTGCTCGGGAAAACGCCGATATTTCAGCAGGCTTATTAGACATTGGGAACCAACGCCGAACGATTCGTTTGAAAGGACAATTTACTAGTGCGTTGGATCTTACCAATGTAATTATTAAAAACTCTAGTGGTGCTCCCATTTATTTGAAAGATATCGCCACCATTAGCGATACCATCAAAGAGCGTGAAAGTTATGCGCGTATGAACGGCAAAAACGTGGTGAGTTTGAGCATCATTAAACGTTCTGGTGAAAACTTGATCGCAGCCTCCGAAAAAATCCAAGAAGCCGTTGCCGAATTGAAAAAAAGCCAATTGCCTCCAAACCTTAAAGTTGTTATTTCAGGCGATTTAAGTATCAAAGCCGATACTTCTTTTACTGAATTGGTAAATTCTATCGTCATAGGATTTATACTGGTCATGTTGGTGTTGATGTTTTTCATGGGTGTAACCAATGCCTTTTTTGTGGCATTATCTGTGCCTTTGAGTATGTTCCTAGCCTTCATCTTTTTGCCTGGAGCTGAATTTATTATCGGCGGAAACATCTCATTAAACTTTATTGCTTTATTTGCTTTGCTGTTTGGACTGGGAATTGTGGTAGACGATGCCATTGTGGTGATAGAAAACACCCACCGTATTTTCTCCCAAGGTAAAGGAATGATTAGTGCAGAAGATGCAGCAAAATATGCCGCTGGTGAAGTGTTTGTACCCGTACTAGCAGGAACATTAACCACCCTCGCTCCGTTTATTCCATTATTGTTTTGGCCGGGCATCATTGGTAAATTCATGATTTACCTCCCTACAATGCTGATTTTCACCCTTACTGCATCGCTTATCGTAGCGTATATCATCAACCCCGTTTTTGCGGTAGATTTTATGAGCCACGATGAACATTCTAAAGAACCTAAATCTGCTATCTTCAAAAAACCTGCTTTTTGGGTAACCATAAGCTTAGCAATTTTGGCAGATTTGATGGGATATACCACTGACAATGCTGCCTATCGTTTCCTTGGAAACTTATTGTTCGTATTTGCAGGATTGGCTATTCTGAATAAATATGTTTTAACAGGTATCATCAATACCTTCCAACATAAATTGTTGCCAGCTATGATGACGCAGTACGAGAAGTTGTTGCGTTGGGTATTAAAAGGATGGAGACCAGCTAAAATGTTGGTAGCCACATTTATATTATTGATCTTTTCATTTTGGTTCTTTGGATTTAGACAAGTGCCGGTATTGTTTTTCCCGCAAGGAGATCCCAATACGGTGTATGTATACATGAAACTTCCTACAGGAACCAATGTAAAAACGACTGATTCTATTGTACAGATGCTTGAAAACCGAGTGTACAAAGTATTAGGTCAAGATAACGGAAAAACCAACCCGGTTGTAGAAAGTGTGATTGCCAATGTGGCTGTTGGTGCGTCAGATCCCAATAGTGGCGATAGAAGTACACGTGCCGAATTGGGAAGAATTCAAATCAACTTTGTACCTTTTGAAAAACGCAAAGGCGTTGCTACTTTACCTTATCTAGATCAGATTAGAGAAACCGTAAAAGGTATTGCCGGCGCAGAAATCGCCGTTACACAAGAAGCTTCCGGACCACCTACACAACCGCCAGTGAATATTGAAATCACCGGCGAAAATTTTGAATCGCTTACTTCAACTGCTGTTAATCTGAAAAACTATCTCTATGCCAAAAATATTCCCGGTGTAGAAGAGCTTAAATTGGATGTTGACCTTACCAATCCAGAAATTACGCTTACAGTGGATAGAGAAAGAGCCATGTTAAACGGCATTTCTACAGCACAAGTTGGTTTAGAAATTCGTACCGCATTGTTTGGTAAAGACATTTCTAAGCTGAAGCAAGATGAAGAAGAGTTCAATATCAAACTCAGAAACAATTCATTACAACGCAAAAGTTTGAGTGATTTATTGAATATGCGCATTGCTTTCCGCGATTTCACAACCGGACAAGTGAAGCAGGTTCCTATCAGTTCTGTAGTAAAATATGAACTCACCAGCAGTTATGGAAGTATCAAAAGGAAAAATTTAAAGCGCGTAATAACCTTATTCAGCAACGTATTGGTGTCAAAAGGCTATACTCCCATTGCGGTAAATGCCGAAATATTGACTGCAATACAAGCATTTAAAGCAAAGCCAGATGATGTTACCATTACGCAAACTGGTGAAGGGGAGCAAATCGCAGAAACATCTAAATTCTTGCAAGGAGCATTAATAACTGCCATTGGTTTGATTTTATTGATATTGGTATTACAGTTTAATTCATTAAGCAAAACGGTAATCATTTTATCAGAGATTGTTTTCAGTTTGATAGGTGTATTGTTGGGTTATGCCATTACAAGAAGTACCGCTTCAGTTGTTATGACAGGAATTGGCGTAATTGGATTAGCGGGAATTGTGGTGAAAAACGGAATATTAGTAATAGAATTTGCAGACGAACTACGTTCGCGCGGAATGAAAACACGTGAGGCAGTAATTGAAGCCGGTAAAACAAGAATTGTACCGGTATTGTTAACCGCGTTGGCAGCAATATTGGCCTTGATACCGCTTGCCGTAGGTTTGAACATCAATTTCGTAACCTTATTAACCGATTGGAACCCCAAAATATTCTTTGGTGGCGACAATAATGTGTTCTGGAAACCACTGTCTTGGACCATCATTTGGGGATTAATTTTTGCGTTTTTTATGACGTTGATTATGGTACCAGGATTATACATTTTGGCTGAAAGATTACGCCGTCCGATGGCTAAATTCTACAACGGAAGATGGATTGCGATATTCGGTTTCTTTGGACCATTATTTTTCATCCTCACCGGGTTGATGTATTTGGTACGTAAGATACAAGGAAAGCCCATTTGGAATGGGACACAGAAATAAAAGAATTTAATTCAAAAAACATTATTAGCAAAATTGAAAAAGATTTCTTTCAATAGCCCCCAGCTTTAGCTGGGGGTTTATGAATATTACAGATTGGCTTTAGCCAAAAATTTACTTTTTTACTTTTAATATTTAAACTGGTTCTAAAAAAAATTTAAATTAAAGCCCACATTGATGTTAAAACTATGGTGGGCTTTATTAATTTTACAAATAAATAGAAACAAATGCGTAGCAATCACGAAATAGATTTTAAGATATTTGGAGAAGAGATGCAGTATGTGGAAATCGAGTTAGATCCACAAGAAACAGCAGTTGCTGAATCGGGCAGTTTTATGTTTATGGATGATGGCATCCAGATGCAAACGATCTTTGGTGATGGATCACAGCAGCAATCGGGTGGAATATTTGGTAAATTATTGAATGCAGGGAAGCGAATTTTAACCGGTGAGAGTTTATTTATGACAGCCTTTACCAATATTGGTTACGGCAAGAAGAAAGTATCCTTTGCATCACCTTATCCTGGAAAAATTATTGCATTAGATTTAATGCAAATGGATGGCAAGATTATTTGTCAGAAAGATTCTTTTTTATGTGCTGCCAAGGGGGTAAGTGTGGGTATAAACTTTCAGCGGAAGTTGGGCACTGGTTTATTTGGAGGAGAAGGTTTCATCATGCAAAAGTTAGAAGGAGATGGAATGGCGTTTATGCACGCCGGCGGTCATGTATTTGAGCGCACCTTAGCCCCTGGGGAATTGTTAAAAGTAGATACAGGATGTATCGTAGCCTATACCCAACAGATAGAGTTTGATATTCAGTTTGTGGGTGGTATCAAAAATACCATATTTGGCGGTGAAGGTTTATTTTTTGCCACCTTACGCGGTCCGGGAAAGGTGTGGTTACAAACATTACCCATCAGCAGGTTGGCTTCAAGGATAATGGCTTATGGCAGTTACAATCGTAAAGAAGAAGGCAGTATTTTAGGTGGGTTTGGGAATTTATTGGATGGAGACGGCATTTAATTAATTAGGAATTAAGAATTAGTGGTTAATGGATAGTGGTTAATGGTTAGTGGTTAATGGTTAATGGTTAGTGGTTAGTGGTTAGTGGTTAATGGTTAATGGTTAGTGGTTAATGGTTAGTGGTTAGTTGTTAGTGGTTAGTGGTTAATGGTTAGTGGTTAATGGTTAATGGTTAGTGGTTAATGGTTAGTGGTTAGTTGTTAGTGGTTAGTGGTTAATGGTTAGTGGTTAATGGTTAGTGGTTAATGGTTAGTGGTTAATGGTTAGTGGTTAATGGTTAGTGGTTAGTGGTTAATGATTAGTGGTTTGTATGATTGTGTTTTCGGGGGAAATATATTAAAACCTTTTTAGATTTAGGGGGGAAACGATTTTGTTCAATATATAGCTTATATATAGCTCCTAGCTTTAGCTAGGGGTTAAATGAAATTATCCCAAATTACGCATTAGGAAAATAGAAAGGCTTTCTTTCAATAGCCCCTAGCTTTAGCTAGGGGTTATTGAGTGTTTTGAAATGGCTTTAGCCACAAATTTTACTTTTTAATTCTAATGCGTCATTTGAAATTATTGAATTGGCTTTAGCCAAAAAGCTGATGTAATAGAGAATAGGGTATAATTGTTAGAAGTATATGATTAGGCCCCATATGAAATGGGAAAAGCAGTCTCTCGACTGCATTTCCACATCCAATAACCATCCGTGAACAATATGTTTAATAAACTATGTATAATTTTTATTAACAACTAACAATTATCAATTATCAACTAACAATTAGATTTCGTTTCTTTCTTCTACAAATCTAATAAAGTAATCCTCGGTGTGCAAACCAGTAGTCGAATGTAAACTGCCGTTTATCGAATAGGAATAGTAAATGGATGATCAAGCATAGAAATTTGTAAGGAAACACGTTTCAGAAGAGATGTTTCGTTAAGGTTTCGTAAATAAACAGTACAACATTAGGTTATTTTCATATTGGGAAATGCTTTTTAGAATGTAGGGGCAGAAAATATTCTGCCCCTACACCCAAACCTATAACATACATCATTATTAAAAACCAAATCCACTCCTGATATTCTTGAACTTTGAACTTAAAACATTGAACATTGTTATATTTGCATTATGGTTCGTAAAGATGAGTTACTTAATGATGTAGTTATCAAGTTTGCCGGTGATAGTGGCGATGGAATGCAATTAACAGGAAGCCAATTTACCAATAATACCGCCTTAATGGGAATGGATTTAGCTACATTCCCAGATTTTCCAGCTGAAATTAGGGCCCCACAAGGTACTATTCCTGGGGTTAGTGGTTTCCAATTGCGCTTTTCTTCATCACCTGTGTTCACTCCTGGCGATGCTTGTGATGTATTGGTGGCAATGAACGCCGCAGCATTAAAAAGCAACCTTAAAATGATTAAAAAAGGAGGCCGGATTATCGTAAATACCGATGGATTTGATAGTAAAAACCTCCGCCTTGCCAATTACCCTGAAGGAATTAACCCATTGGAAGATAATTCCTTGGATGGCTTTGAAGTGATCAAAATGGATGTTACCAAAATGACACGCGAAGCACTAAAGGATTTCACACTTGGTACAAAAGAAAAAGATCGCGCTAAAAACATGTTTGTACTTGGGTATTTGTATTTCATGTATAACCGAGACATGGATAATACGATTTCCTTCTTGAAAGATAAATTTGGGAAGAAAGACGATATCCTTAACAGCAATATCAAAGCCTTACAAGCAGGCTATAATTTTGGTGATACCGTTGAAGCGCTTACACCAAGATTCACAATGGCAAAAGCCACGATGCAACCCGGCACCTATCGCTCTATCATGGGAAACCAGGCATTAAGCTATGGCTTAATTGCCGCATCCCAACAATCGGGAATCCCTATTTTCTTAGGTTCATATCCAATCACTCCGGCATCTGATATCCTCCACGAACTGAGTAAACATAAAAGCTTTGGCGTACGTACATTCCAAGCCGAAGATGAAATCGCCGCCATCACCGCCGCAATTGGTGCTAGTTATGGCGGTTCATTAGCCGTCACAACTACTTCCGGCCCAGGCTTGGCGCTTAAAGCCGAAGCCATGGGCCTCGCCGTAATGATGGAAATTCCTTTGTTAATTATTGATGTACAACGGGGTGGACCATCTACCGGATTGCCTACAAAAACCGAACAAAGTGATCTACTTCAAGCTTATTATGGCAGAAACGGCGAATGCCCAATGCCCGTTATTTCTGCACGTACTCCTAGTGATTGCTTTGATGCCGTGTTTCAAGCCGCTCGCATCTCATTACAACACATGACGCCTGTCATTTTCTTAAGTGATGGCTATATCGCTAATGGTGCAGAACCTTGGCGTTTCCCACAAACCGCTGATCTCCCTGAAATAAAAGTTCAATTTAAAACTGCTCTTGCAGAAGGAGAAGAAAAATACTTGCCTTACTTGCGGGATGAAAAACTAGTAAGACCTTGGGCTTTGCCCGGTACTCCCGGCTTAGAACACCGTATCGGTGGATTGGAAAAACAAGATATTACCGGAAACGTAAGCTATGATCCTGAAAACCACCAACATATGGTGCTTGTTCGTGAAGCTAAGGTGGAAAAGATTGCTGATTACATTCCTGAACAAGAAATCGATAACGGTCCAGAATCTGGTGATTTATTGGTTATAGGTTGGGGTAGTACCTACGGAACCATCAAAAGCGCAGTGGTAGATCTATTGCATGAAGGATGCTCCGTTTCACACGCACATATTCGCTATATCCGCCCCTTCCCTAAAAATTTGGGCGATATGATTAAACGTTTTAAAAAGGTATTGGTGCCAGAAATCAACAACGGTCAACTAGTGAAAATTCTTCGCGATAAATACCTTGTAGATGCTATACCCTATAATAAAATCATGGGTATCCCCATCACAAAAGCTGAATTGGTAGACAAAATGCGGGAAATGCTGTAAATAAATACCTTATTAACATTCCTACACTGCGATTACAATCTATCTCTACACGATAAATCAACAATAAAAAGAGACAAGTTCAACACTTATAAAAAGTTGTACACTTGTCTCTTTTTGTTGTAACCAGAATTAAACGAAAATGTCATACAGACGATAGGTAAAATAGAAACTAAAGGAAAGTAGAATCATAAAGGAAAATAGGTACTAAGAGGAAATAGGCTATAAAGGCAATCAACTCAGCTTCAAAATTTTTTCTATTTATCCTTTATAAACACCAAAATCTACACCTTAACTGCCAAAAAAACCATAACTCATAACTCCTAATTCCTAATTCTTAATTCTTAATTCTTAATTCCTAATTCTTAATTAATATCCCTGCCACCACATTCACTGGCTTGGTGGTAAAACCACTTAAATCAATGTATTTGGTATTGAATACATTTTTAATGTCCGCAAACAACTGCATTTTTTTACCCACTTGATACGAGCCATACACATTGATCACTTGATACCCTTTTAAGGTTATCGGGTCGCCACCATACTGCGGCTCTAATCGCTTGCCTACAACCCTACCTTGCACACTTACATAACATTTCGTGGTGGCTTGATATCCCACTGAAATATTCATACTATTCTTTGGCCTTCGAAATTGATAATTATAGGTAGTATCACCATTTGGGGTATATGGATTCATCCAATTTGACCAATCTACTTTATATTTCACGGTATTAACCATACCAATGTTATATGTGTAATTGCCATTGATAGTCCATTTTCCTTTTTTAAAACTGGATTCAAATTCTATACCCTTGTCTGTTGCCCTGTTATTATTGAAATATTGATAACTGATATAACTGTAATCGATACCATCTTGTAGCTTTCTGCCAAATACAACCAACCTGTTTTGCCAGCTGTTTTCCAAAGCCGATAATTGTAATCCTGCTTCATAGGTTAATGAACGCTCTGGCTTTAATCCTGCAAAACCACTAACCGGATCAAACAATTGGTACAATGTTGGTGCTTTGAATGCCGTTGAAATATTTGCAAAGTATTTCCAATTGTGCACTTTATAGGAAGGATTGAATGTATAAGTTACATTCCGTCCATAGCGTGAATGTTGATTTACTCTTACTCCTCCTTCTAGAAAAAACTTTTCATTCAGAGTGTAATAACCAGAAGCATATACACTGTACAAATTGGTTTTTCCCGAATCTTTTGATAAACTTGTTTCATACGGACCATAGCTGCTTATGGAAAGATAATGTTGATCGGTAAATTGAAATCTGGCATCAGCACCGGCAATGATCTTGAAATGCTTTCCTGCATCAATATTGGCGTATACCTCTCCAAAATTGCTTATCCCCTTAAATTTAGAATCACTGAATTGCGAAAATCCACCAACAGAAATAGAATCATCGAGATAATGACGATTGTTGCTATTGCTATTGAAGTTACCATGAAACACCAACTTAGATAGTTGATACCTTAAATTAATCCCCGACAAAATGGTCTGGCTACTGACCCGATGGTCTTTATCATCAGTAAACCCATTGGCATCTAAATCTGCAGTATAACTACTCATTTGATTGTACGCTCGATAACTGAGTGATGATGTAATTTTGCCAGAAACATTGAGGTTGAGGTTATTTTGATTATAACCATCTTTATCAAAATCACCTTTTGATGTTGAATCTAAGGCTGACGACAATCCTTTTGATGTAAGATGCTGCAGTTGCAAACTAATCTGCGTACTGTGCACTGTAGTGGTAATGCCTGTTTGAATTTTTTTAGTTCCAAAGGAACCCATTCCTAGCATTCCATTGACTTTTAATTTTGATGTGGCGCTTTTTGTAGAAATGAAATTAATCACCCCAGCCACTGCATCGGAACCGTAAATGGTAGATTGTCCACCTTTTACAATTTCAATCCGTTCCAACATTTCAGGTATAATTTGATTGATGTCGAATGCAGATGAAATGGAAGCAACATCATATACAGGGACCCCATCTATAAGGATTAGGGTATTGCCCAATCCGGTGCCGCGCATATACACATCTAGATTAGTGCCCAGTGTATTGTTGGCGCCATTGATGCTTAAGCCGGCATATTGATTAAGGATTTCGCCAATATTCTTCCCCCTGGCTTTGTCTAAATCTGCCCTGGTGATTACCGTCATCACCTTGCCGGTTTGTGATTGCTTTTGCTCAAAACGATTGGCGGTTACTACAACTTCCTGTAGCATTGCATTAGAACTGTCTGTCTGCGAATGAGATGTTATTGCCCAAGAAAGGGTCAATACAAATAAGAAAAATAATTTCATAAAAAAATAAAAATGCGGACTGGGAATGTCAGAGAAGGAATAAACCAATGCCCTATCCGGCCGGAATAGAGAAAACGATCAAACCCCTCTAGCTTTTCACCCGAAAGCCCAGGTTTATACAATTGCCTACGGCAGGTCTTCTGGCTCGTTTATTCGCGACCTTCCCGGGTTTGTGTTGATTACCCAGTGGCTTTTTTCGCTAGAGGAGTTGCAAGGTTATTCAACTGCAATCTTCCTTCCTAAACTTACAGCTACGGGGATAGCGTCGGAATTACACCGACTTCCCTTTTAATTTATATCAGTTAGATATAAAACCGTTTGCATTGCAAAAATGATCTTTTCAGTGCAGATGGACAAATCTTATTAGAGGTATGTTTGTAAAAATTTCCATAAACCCTTAGCTAAAGCTAGGGGCTATTAAAAAAGCCTTTCTATTTTCCAGAGCGTAATTTGAGTTTAATTATCAAATACCAAATTAATTCCTACAAAGAAAAATTGCAATTATTACTTAAATTTTATTAATATTAAATAATGGAAAATAAAAATAATTCAAGAAGATCTTTTTTAAGATCGGCCGCTAAAGGAGCCGTTGTAGCTGCTGTTACGCCTACCGCTTTTGCCATGGGTGAGCCTGCTAATACTATTCAATCAAATATAGTTGGTGCTAACGACCGAATTCGCGTAGCGGTGTTAGGCCTTAATGGAAGGGGCAAAACGCATGTAGAAGAAATCATGAATTTATCCGCAAAATCAAATGTTGAAGTAGTAGCACTCTGCGATCCAGACATGGTTGTGCTAAATGAAGCTGCTGCCTCTTTTCTAAAAAATTATGGCAAAAAAGTGGCCATTGAACAAGACTACAGAAAGATTTTCGACAATAAAAACATAGATGCTATTACACTTGCCACACCTAATCATTGGCATGCACTTTTAACTATTTATGCATGTCAGGCTGGCAAGGATGTGTATGTTGAAAAGCCTGCTACACATAATATTCATGAGGGTAAGAAAATGATTGAAGCTGCTTATAAATATAATCGTATTGTGCAACATGGCGTTCAACTACGTAGTTCTGTTGCTATTCGCGAAGCAGTAAAACATTTAGAAGAAGGTTTGATAGGACGTGTTTATATGTCTCGCGGACTAGTATATCGTAGACGTCCGGATATTGGCAACAAAGGCATTTCAGCAATACCTGCAGGATTAAATTACGACCTTTGGTGTGGACCTGCTCCTATGCGTCCGTTCTCAAAAAACTTAGTACATTATAATTGGCATTGGCATTGGAATTATGGCAATGGCGATGTTGGTAACCAAGGTATTCATGAAACAGATTTGTGTATGTGGGGTTTAGGTGTAGACCAATTGCCTGAAAAAATCACTTCTATGGGTGGTAAATTTTTATGGGATGATTGCAAAGAAGTTCCTGAAATACAAACCTCTATTTACCATTATCCCAAACAAAAAAAGATCATTCAGTTTGAAGTTAGAAACTGGAATACTAATTCAGAAGATGGCGCAAGTGTGGGCAATATTTTTTATGGAGAAAAAGGCTACATGGTGGTAAAAGGATATGGCACTTACGAAACTTTTTTGGGTGATAAAAAAGAGAAAGGCCCTAGCCGAAGCGAATCTGGCGAATTAGGATTACATTTTCAAAACTGGTTTGACGCGGTTAGAGCGAGAGATATGAGTATTCAAAACGGACCTGTTCAAACAGGCCATTTGTCTTCATCATTAGCTCACTTAGGAAATATTGCCTACCGTTTAGAGCGCCAATTACAATTCGATCCAGTGGCAGAAAGGTTTATAGGTGAAGGCGAAAACGAAGCGAATGCTATGCTAAGTAGGGATTATCGTGCGCCTTATTTATTACCGGACGTGATTTAGTTTTTTGCTAATTAATATACAAAATGCATTGTTTTACAGCACTTAAAAGCTTGTAATTCAATGCATTTTGATTTCTACAAATTCATTAGACAGAACCATAAACCCAAATTATGCTCTGGAAAATTGAAAGGCGTTTTTAATAGCCCCTAGCTTTAGCTAGGGGTTTTATGGGTATTTTGAAATGGCTTTAGCCACAAAAATTTGCTTTTTACTTCTAATGCGTAATCAGGGATAAATTGTAATCTGGCTTGAATGGTTTTATCATACGCTCAAATAAAAAAGAGGCTGTCTCAAATTCCTGAGACAGCCTCTTTTTCAATAAATTCCATTAAAATATCCTCAACAATCTTTCAAAAAGATTAAAAATCTAAACCTAAAGCAAAGTACCAATAAGGTTTTCCTTGGAATAATCCCTTCATTTCCCAACTGGCATCAACCCTTAAGAAATATCCCAATACTGTACTTCTGGCACCAAATCCATAACCTCCCACAAACGGACCAATACCGCCTGTTTTAATATTTACTTGAACCGGTGTGTTTCCGTATACAGAATAGGGTCTTCTTATGCCATTGAACTTGCCATTCCAAGCGGTTCCTAAATCAGTAAATTGAATCAATTGAAAATTACGCAAAAGGGCATTATTGATGGGTCGATTTAAAAAAGTAGTTAACACAGGCAATCTGAATTCACTATTCATCACTACAGCATTGTTTCCATTCGCCACATTTTGAGGGAAACCTCGCATATTGAGTGCCAAAGATTGAAAGGTATATTCATTATCAAGTGCCGGACGATTCCCGTTATTGAATTTAGGAGAAATCCAACCATCAACACCACCGAGGTAATAAATGATTTTTTGATTGCCCCAACTCATATCAAACGCAGCTCTTCCTGCCCAAATAAAATTGCGATAAATCGGATAATAATACCTTAAATCGCCTCCTAAATTGAGCGTATACCTTCCGGTAGTATTTTTGTTATTCATCTTGGAGTTTAGATCAAACCACAATTTATACCGTAAGCCATTCCAAATATTGAGCGCCGGATTCAACACATCATCATGCACCCACTCTATTCGGGCAAGGGCATAATTCATCACGGTATCAGTCATTTTCAATGCCGTTGGATAATTGGCGTCGGTTTTTATCGTAACCCGATCATTCCTAAATCCAAGAATAGCCCTTAAACTCCTCACCTCATCAAGAGGGTAAGAAAAATTAACTTGGTATAGATTTGAAAACAACTTGTTGGTTAAATAAGCCTTTTGGGGATCAATATTAGGATTGTAAATAGGGAAATTATCTTCTATTGACCGATAATACGTTAAACCCCAATCCAAACGCTTGCGGAGATTATTGAACTTGACGAGGTAATCAAGATCTTTTAAATTGGGTGCCACCCTAAATCCACCTGTAAACTTAAGATCTTCCATCAACTCTGATGTACCCAACCTAAAAATGCCATTTAAATTACTGGCATTGGATAAATTGATAGGTCCTGAACCGCCAGTATATGGTTGATAACGATTGACCAAAACCTGGTTATTAAAGCCAGATACAATATAATCAGATGAAAACTTATTGTGATATGCAAACAATTTTGCTGTAGATAAAGTGGATTTCTTCAACATCGCTTCATTTCTGGCTTCTATTTCTGCTTGTAAACTATCAGCCGCATCTGCCTGAAATTCTGTTTGGAAAAGATTCTTTGGAAGTATCGTATCCTTTGGAACAACTGCTACAGCCTTTCCTTTTTTATCGTATCCAACAGCTTCACCTTTGGCAGCCTTATTTTGTCCAAATACTTTTTTAACATATTCTGTAGGCCTTGCCGTAACATTTCTTCTATATAAAGCGGTTTCGTTTACTTTGAGTTTGTACAAAAACTTCATATCACCCTCTTGACGCACCTCACTTACAAGGTTGTTATCGCCGGCACCACGCGTTTCTTGTAATCCACTTTGGTAGTTGGTGAGCGGAAATACATACGCACTATCATCAGTGATCGAAACAAATCCCACAGAATCTGGCTCGCTTTTGTTCCAAACTTTTAGGGTAGAATCCAGCTCGTTTCTTGGCGGATTTCTCAGCAATTCATCTCCGATCAAAATCAGGGTATCCAAACCGGCACGCTGGGTAGTAAAAAATCCTGCATAGCGGTTACCGATTCCGTTTTCTTCACTTACAAACGTAAAGTGGTTTACATTGTATTGCAGCGGGAAACGTGCATCACTGAACTTCATATCAGTCAACTTCGTCACCTGACGATATTCCGTTTTGGCAGTATTGTCTACCAAACAAATATTATAACGATAACGAGAAGGGATAATGGTATCCGATTTATTGGTGCCTCCATTAGGCCGGTTGGAGGAAAACAAAATACCCGATTTATTAGGGAAAGCTACAAACGAAGGATCTAAATCACTGTAAATATCGTTGGTCAATTGCTCAACGGTTTGTTCTTTAATTTTATAGATGAAGATATCCGATTGGCCATTTTTTACGGCACTTAACACCAACGTATTGTTGTTTAATACAAATTTGGCATCTTGAATAAGCTGAAAATCTGGTATCTCCTGTTTAAATAATTTGATTCTTTTCACTACATCATAAAGGAACATTTTGGTTTTGCCTTCTTCGTTATACATCACCAACAATACTGAACCCTTAGGATCCCAAGCTAGAATAGGGAAGTTGGGATTGATCTCAGACATATTGTTTCTTATTCCCGATTTTAACAATATCCTGCGTTTTTCTTGCAATTCTTCTAACAACACTTCATAGATGCCTTTTTTATAATGCACCATGGCATAAGTGTTGTTTCTATTGATTGGATTGGCTTGAAAGCGATAAAAATCTTCATTGGTTGTAACATCTTCAATGGCTACCACATTACCTTTCAATTGGTTTCTGCGCCCTTTGAGGTCTAGAAGATATTTTTCCTCTTCTTTTTCCATAAATTCTTTCAGTAACGCATTGAATTTTTTCTTGGTAATGCGCAGCGATGCCGAATTCAGACTTTTATAGATGCGGGTGAGGTATAGGAAATAGGTAACATTGTCTTTACGATAATTATCGGCTATAAAACGCCAGAAAGCACGACCGGCAAGTTCTGGTTGTTTAAAGGCAAATTGATAGAAGTTTTTGTAATCGCCAGAAAGTATGGCAGATTTGAGTTGGTCGTCAAGTTTTGGGCTCCAATTTTCGCCGGCATAAGCGATATATCCTTCGGTAAGCCATTTGGGGATATCCAATAACGCCTGGTTTTGGGCAAATTCTCCAAGGTCGTCGCCAAACAAAAGATTTTCAACAAGTACAGTTGCGATGCCTTGTCTTACTTGAATTCTTAAGTTGTTTAAATCGCCGGTATGGTAAAGAACCACTTTGTTATTAACCAATTTGGTAACACCGCCTGTATTTTGCCATTCAATACCCAAACCAATATTAGATTGTTTAAGGTCGGAAAAACTATTGTAAATAATCAGATTTGCTCTTCTTTGAAGGCCATATTCAACAAAACTCTCCAATTGCGGAAGTTCTTCTTCTGCCACTTGGGCAACAATTTTACCCAATGGCATACCGCCTTCGCTGAAATAAGTATTGAAGTTTTTGGTTTGATAATAGTTCCAAGTAAACTTTTTGTATTGCACCCTATTTTTGCCAAATTCAACAGCATTAACTTGGGCGGTAACGTTACCAGCAAATAAAAATAGGATGGGGAGGAGTCTAAAAAATTTCTGCATAATTTGATTTTTCCTTAAATGGGTATAATTCATAAGAAAAGCACCTTAATTTTATTAAAATTAATCTTTTTAGCCTACAATTGCACGCTAATGTATAACGTTAACATTTTTCGTTTTAGTCCGATTGCTGAAAATACTTATGTTCTCTATAATAACAAAAAACAAGCCATCATTATTGATCCTGGTTGTTATGGGGATGCCGATGAAACAACGCTGAAATCGTTTATTGATTCCCGGGAATTGGAGCCGATGTTGTTGTTGAATACCCATTGTCACCTTGATCATGTTTTCGGAAATAAATTTGTTTTTGAAACTTGGGGGTTGATTCCGCATATTCACCGTTTGGAACAGCCCGTTTTGGATTATGCGTCTGTTGCCGGATTGATGTGGAACCTACCTTTTGATAATTACACGGATGAAATTATCTATTTGGAAGAGGGCGAAACAACCGGTTTGGTTGGCGACCCCCTAGAAGTATTATTCACGCCAGGTCATTCTCCTGGATCCATCAGCTTTTATTCTGCTGAAGGTGGCCTTGTAATTAGTGGGGATGTGCTTTTCAGATGGATTGTAGGCAGAACGGATTTGCCGGGCTGCAATAGCGATGATTTGATAAAAAGCATCA
>Ga0164294_10001850_pt1 | contig 19325 bp, 17 predicted proteins | sample GEODES005metaG_FD_111479 | JGI IMG/M metagenome (GOLD analysis project Ga0164294, IMG submission 111479) | Oligotrophic lake water microbial communities from Sparkling Lake, Wisconsin, USA - GEODES005 metaG | ecosystem: Environmental > Aquatic > Freshwater > Lake | place: USA: Sparkling Lake...
ATAATGCCTTGAAGTTGCAGGACGGCGACGTGTTGCGCGCGATTGGCGGACGGGCCCCGACTGATGAGCAGCATGCCATGCGCATTCTGGGCAGTTACGCGCCCGGCGAGACTGTGAAACTGGACGTACTGCGTGAGCGCAAACCCATGTTGCTCGAAGTGGCATTCCCGGCAAAGCAGGCAGGTCCTATGAAGCGCCGAGTCCGAGTGCAGGTGGGGCCGCCGCCGGCGCCATGACCGAGCTGCGTCGCGAGGCTTTCAGCTACCACCTGCCCGAAGAGCTTATTGCCCAGCGGCCGGCGGCCGAGCGCACCGGTAGCCGGCTGCTGCGCCTGGAAGGCGCCACCGGGCAGTGGGCAGACCTGCAGTTCACCGACGTTGAGCAGTTGCTACAGCCCGGCGATCTGCTGGTGTTGAACGACACCCGCGTCATTCCGGCTCGCTTGCACGGTCGCAAGAGCACTGGCGGGGCGGTAGAAGTGCTGGTGGAGCGACTGACCGCGCCTGACACCTTGCTGGCGCATGTGCGTTCCAGCAAAGGCACACGCCAAGGCATGCGTATCGAACTGCCCGGTGGCGCCATTGCCGAGGTGACCGGTCGTGAGGGAGACCTTACGGCTTTGTGGTTCGACCGACCCATCGCCGCGTACTTGGATGCGTACGGCGAAATGCCCTTGCCGCCTTACATCACCGATAGCGATGCTGCCGCTGACCGCGAGCGCTACCAAACCGTCTTCGCCCGCGAGGCAGGTGCCGTGGCGGCCCCGACCGCCGGGCTGCACTTCGACACGGCATTGCTCGCGCGACTGGCCGAGCGCGGTATTCGTCAGGCCCGTGTCACCCTGCATGTGGGTGCCGGTACCTTCCAGCCGGTTCGGGCTGATCGGCTCGCGGACCACGTGATGCATGCCGAATGGCTGCGCGTGCCGCCGGAGACCGTGGCTGCCGTTGCGGCGACGCATGCCGCCGGCGGCCGCGTGGTGGCCGTGGGTACCACCGCCGTGCGCAGCCTAGAGACCGCAGCGGCATACGGCGTTCTCGCGCCATTCGAAGGCGAGACACGCCTGTTCATTTATCCGGGTTATCGGTTTCGGGTGGTGGATGCGATGGTGACGAACTTCCATCTGTCCGAATCGACGCTGCTTATGCTGGTCAGCGCGTTCTGCGGCCGCGAGGCCGTACTGGCCACCTACGCCCACGCCGTGGCAGCGCGGTACCGTTTCTTCAGTTATGGTGACGCCATGTTCCTGACTCCAAGCCCGGCGGCAGCGCGCCAGCCATGAGCGACCCTACGGTCCGTTACGAGTTTATCGCCAGTGATGGCGCGGCCCGCCGCGGCCGCCTGCACTTTCTGCGGGGCACCGTGGAAACACCGGCCTTCATGCCCGTGGGTACCTACGGCACCGTGAAGACGATGACGCCCGAAGAACTGCGCAGCATTGGTGCGGAAATCGTTCTCGGCAACACCTTTCATCTCTGGCTGCGGCCCGGCACGGAAGTGGTGAAGGCGCACGGTGACCTGCACCGCTTCATGCACTGGGAAGGCCCTATCCTTACCGACTCCGGCGGTTTTCAGGTGTTCAGCCTCGCCAAGCTGCGCAAACTCACGGAGCAGGGCGTGAAGTTCCGCTCGCCCGTGGATGGCCGCGAGGTGTTCCTGGACCCGGAAACCTCCATGCAGGTCCAGCGGGACCTCGGCAGCGACATCGCCATGGTGTTCGACGAATGCACGCCTTACCCGGCAACGGAGGCAGAGGCGCGCAAGAGCATGGAACTGTCGCTGCGTTGGTCGGCACGCAGTCATGTGGCCTATTACCGCGAGCCGCCCCCGGGCAGCCTGTTCGGCATCGTGCAGGGGGGTATGTACGAGCCCCTGCGCACCGCTTCGGTGGAGGGGCTGCTGAATATCGGGTTTCCCGGTTATGCCGTCGGTGGGCTCGCCGTGGGCGAACCCATCGAAGACCGCGAACGGGTATTGGCCCACACCCTGCCGTTGCTGCCGCAGGACCAGCCCCGCTACCTCATGGGCGTGGGCTTCCCGGACGACATCGTCGGCGCTGTGGCGCAGGGTATCGACATGTTCGACTGCGTCATTCCCACCCGGCATGCCCGCAACGGCCACCTGTTTACCGCGCAAGGGGTGGTGAATATCCGCAACGCCCGGCACGAAAAGGACCCCAACCCGGTGGAGGAGGGGTGCGATTGCTATACCTGCCGGCACTATTCCCGGGCCTACCTGCGGCACTTGGACAAGTGTGGGGAGATTCTGGGCAGCCGCCTCAACACCCTGCACAACCTTGCCTACTACCAGCGCCTGATGCGGGGTATCCGGGCGGCCATTGAGGCCGGTACGCTAAATGAATTCGCTCGTGGCCTGCCGCCACGGGGCGCTATGGCATAATTGCCGCCTCTTGATACCCACACTTCCCGGGAAAACCATGGACTTCTTCATTTCGACTGCCCACGCTCAGGCTGCCGGTGCTGCCGGCCAAACTTCGGCCCTCATGTCTTTCGCGCCGCTGGTCCTCATCTTTGTGGTCTTCTATTTCCTGCTCATCCGCCCGCAGGCGAAGAAGGCCAAGGAACACCGCGAGATGGTCGCCAAGCTGCAGGGTGGCGACGAGGTCATCACTGCTGGCGGTCTGGCCGGCAAGGTCACCGAGGCTGGCGAAACCTTCATTACGCTCGAAATCGCCAAGGATGTGCATGTGAAGGTGCAGCGCTTCCAGGTCACTCAGGTGCTGCCGAAGGGCAGCCTGAAGGGCTGAACGAATGAGTGTGTTCCCGCGCTGGAAGACCATCCTCGTGGTGGTGGTGTTGTTGCTGGGCACGTTACTTGCCCTGCCCAACGTCTATGGTGAGGCTCCGGCCCTGCAGTTGTCCCGCAAGGACCGTGCCGCCTTCACCGAAGCCAGCGTCGCGGAATACACCGCCCTGCTTGCCCAAACTGGGGTAACCCCCGAAGCGGGCTATGTGGAAAGCGGGCGCCTGCTGATCCGGCTGAAAGATGTGCCGTCGCAGCTGCGTGCCAAGGCGGCCGTGGAAGCTGCGCACCCTAACCAGTTCGCTATTGCCACCACGGTGGCCTCGCGCATGCCGGCGTGGCTGCGCGGACTGGGCCTTAGGGCTATGCCGCTCGGTCTAGACCTGCGGGGCGGTATCTACCTCGTCTACGAGGTGGACGTGGACGGTGCGGTTACGCAGGTGCTGGCGCGCTACGAGCGCGATGCGCGCACTGCGTTGCGCGAGAAGGAACTCCCCTACCTGTCGGTAGAGGCCATCAATGAAGGGTCCGGTGATTCCGCACGTCGTGGGTTGACGGTGGTCCTGCGTGACGCGGGTAGTCTGCCGGCGGGTCTCAAGGCCGTGCAGACCATGGACCCGGACCTCGTATGGGTGGATGCCATGGTGACGCCGGCTGCGGGCGGTACTCCCGAGGCAACCCTGACGGCGTTGCTCACGCCGGCCCAAATCAAGGCCCGCCAAGACTTCGCCATTCAGCAGAACATCACCTCCCTGAACAACCGCGTGAACAGCCTCGGCGTCTCCGAGGCCGTGGTACAGCGGCAGGGTCAGAGCCGCATTGCGGTGCAGTTGCCTGGTGTGCAGGACGCCTCCGAGGTCATTCGTATTCTCGGCAAGGTGGCTACCCTCGAATTCCGCCTCGGTGACACGATCAACAGCCCCATCGAGGCGAAGCGTTCGGGTCGTGCGCCTATCGGCACCAAGCTCTACAACGACCGTAGCGGCCAGCCCGTGTTGCTCAAGCGTGAACTCATCCTGACGGGCGACCAGTTGGCCGACGCCAGTTCGTCCATGCAGAATGGCGAGCCTGCCGTTTCCGTGAAGCTCGACAGCCGCGGTGGTGAGGAAATGCTCCGCACCACTCGTGAAAACCTTGGCAAGCCCATGGCCGTGGTGTTCATCGAGCGCGAACGCGTGTTGGAGGACCAGGGCGGCCAGAAGGTCGCAGTCGACCGCGTCAAGGAAGAGGTCATTTCCCTGGCCACCATCCGCGGTGTGTTCTCCAACCAGTTTGAGATCACGGGCATCAGCCTGCAGGAAGGCCAAGAGTTGGCCAAGTTGCTGCGCGCTGGTGCTTTGGCGGCCCCTATCTTCATCGTCGAGCAGAAGCTGGTCGGCCCGAGCCTTGGCCAGGACAATATCGACCGCGGCGTTCGCGCTTTGCTCATTGGCCTTGGTGTCGTGTTTGTCTTCATGGCCGTTTACTACCGCGGCTTCGGTCTCGTGGGTTGCGCTGTGCTGTTGGCGAACGTGGTGCTGTTGGCGGCGCTCCTCACGCTGACGCGTGCGGCGCTGTCGCTGCCAGGTATTGCTGGCATGGTGCTTACGGTAGGTATGGCGGTGGACGCCAACATCCTCATCTACGAGCGCATCCGCGAGGAACTGCGCCTTGGTATGTCCCCGCGGGCGGCCATCAATGCGGGCTTCGATGGCGCTTTCAGTTCCATCTTCGACGGCAACATCACCACGCTGATCGCGGGTGTGGTGTTGTTCGTGTTCGGTTCGGGACCCGTCAAGGGCTTTGCGGTGGTGCTGTGCCTCGGCATCGTCACTTCGATGTTCACGGCGCTTACGGGCAGCCGAGCACTCATCGAGGCGGTGTGGGGTCGGCGTAAGCATCTCACCCGCCTGTCGATCTGAGCCGGGAGCAAGACAATGGAATTTTTTAAGAAAGTCACGCAGTTCCCGTTTATGAGGCAGCGCAAGGTCTGGTACGGCCTTTCCTCGGTGCTCGTGGTGGGGTCGATTGTCCTCACTTTGATGAACGGCCTGAACCTCGGTATCGACTTCACCGGTGGCGTGGTCGTGGAGTACAACTACTCTCGTTCGGCCGACTTGGAAGCAACGCGGCAGTCGCTGCATCGCGCCGGCTTTCCGGAGGTAGCCGTGCAGAGCTTCGGCACGGACCGCGACGTGTTGGTGCGCTTGCCACCGGTTCCGGAAGGCCAGAAAGCGCAAGACGTCACTGACCGTGTCACGGCTGCCGTCAAGGCCGTGGACGGCGGTGCGCAACTGCGCCGCAATGAAGTGGTCGGGGCGCAGGTCGGTGAGGAACTCGTGAGCAAGGGTCTGCAGGCGCTGGCCCTTACGCTCCTACTCATCATGCTCTACGTTTGGATGCGCTTCGAATGGAAGTTTGGTGTGGGCGCCGTGCTGGCAGCCCTGCACGACCCCATCGTAGTGCTTGGCTTGTTTGCGGCTACCGGAATGACGTTCGATCTTTCCGTGCTGGCCGCTATCCTCGCTGTCATTGGTTATTCGCTCAACGACACGGTGGTGGTCTTTGACCGCGTGCGTGAGCGCTTCCTGTCTATGCGCAAGTCCACACCGCAGGAGATTATGGACGTGGCTATTAACGAGACCCTGTCGCGTACGGTTATTACCTCAGGCACGACGCTACTCACTGTCATCGCACTGTTCGTGCTGGGCGGCGAGACGCTCCGCGGATTTTCGGCGGCGCTTATCATCGGCATTTTGGTGGGCACTTATTCGTCCATCTTCGTGGCTGCCGGTGTCTCTTTGGACCTTGGTCTTACCCAAGAAGACCTCCTGCCTTCTGAGAAGAAGCAGGCGATTGACGACCTACCCTGAACGCCATGGAACTTCTCTCTGACCCACAAGCCTGGTTGAGTTTCTTCACGCTGGCCGTGCTCGAAATCGTCCTTGGCATCGACAACATCATCTTCCTGTCCATTCTGGTGGCGAAGTTACCACCGGAACAGCAGCACCGCGCCCGTATCCTGGGTTTGGGGCTGGCGATGGTCACGCGTATCGGTTTGCTGTTCAGCATTACCTGGCTCATGTCGCTGACGGCGAATATCTTTACTCTGCCGGCACAGTTGTCCGGGCAGGGTATTTCCGGGCGGGATCTCATCCTCGCCGGCGGCGGTTTGTTCTTGCTGGTGAAGAGCATTATGGAGATTGACGCGAGCCTCGAAGGGCCCGAGCAAGGCCCTTCCTCGATTCGTGCTGCCGGCGCCATTTTTTGGGTGGTCATTCAGATCGCCATCGTCGACATCGTGTTCTCCCTAGATTCCGTGTTTACGGCAGTCGGTTTGGCGAAACACTTGCCGGTCATGGTCGCTGCTATCGTGGTGGCCGTCCTTGTCATGATGTTCATGGCACGTCCCATTAGCGATTTCATCGACCGCCATCCCACCGTGAAGATTCTGGCGCTCGCCTTCCTTATCCTCGTGGGTATCGCACTCATCGCAGAAGGCTTCGAGGTACACCTGCCGAAGGGTTACCTGTACTTCGCCATGGCCTTCTCTTTTGTGGTCGAGATGATCAATATCCGGATGCGCGCCAGGTCCTCGCGCCCGGTAGATCTGCACGGCCCGGAGATGCCAAAGGAAGGGTGATAAGACGCTTCGTCGTCCCGTCACCCTGCCGCCTGCATGAAAGAGTTCCTCGTCCTCGCGTTGCTGCTGGTCATTAATGCCTTCTTCGCTCTGTCGGAGTTGGCCTTGGTGTCCGCCAAGCGTTCGCGTCTGGAAGCCATGGCGAAGCGTGGCAATTTGCGGGCGCGCGTGGCCATCAGTTTGCAGCAGGACACCACTCTGTTGCTGTCGGCCTGCCAAGCAGGCATCACGCTCACCGCCATCTTGACGGGCCTTTACTCGGGCGCAGCCTTCGCCGATGACCTGGCTGTCTACCTCGCCAAGACACCCTCGCTTGCGCCCTATGCCGAGCAATTGGCCGCCGGCCTCGTGGTCCTGCCGGTGTCCTACTTGTCGCTCGTGCTGGGCGAATTGGTGCCGAAGCGAATTGCGCTGTCCAATGCCGAGCGCCTTGCCATCCTGACGGCGCCGTTCATGGCCGGTTTCGCCAGGATGGCCGCCCCGTTGGTGTGGCTGCTCCGCAGGAGTACGGATCTGGTGGTGCGTATTCTCCCGGGGAACGCGGCGCCGAACGATTCCGTCACCGACGACGAACTGCGGGCTTTGTTGGCCGAGGGCGCGCGTCAGGGCGTGTTCCATGCGGCCGAACAACGCCTAGTGGAAGGTGTCTTGGCCGTAGCAGACTCCAGCGTCGAATCCATCATGGTGCCGCGGCCAGATGTCATCTGGCTCGACTTGGACGAGCCCATCGAGAAGCTCTGGCAGGAAGCGCGGGCCAGCGGCCATGCCCGTTTTCTAGTCGCACGGGGTTCCCTCGATGAGCCGGTGGGCGTCATCACACTGGCCGATCTCGGTGAGGCAGCGCGCCGCGGCGGCGTGGACGAGAGCAAGGATATCGCCCAGCCCCTGATGGTGCCCGAGACTGTCTCGGTGCTACGCCTGCTGGATGCTTTTCAACGCGCGCCGGTACACCTCGCCGTAGTCACCGACGAATACGGCGATGTCCGCGGTATCGTGACGCCTGTCGATATCCTGCGCGCTATCGCAGGTGGTATGCCCGATATCGGCAGCCGGGAGCGGGCGGAGATGGTGGCGCGTGACGATGGCAGTTGGTTGGTAGATGGCCATCTGCCGGCACGTGAACTTGCCGCCGCACTCGATATGCCGGAACTCGCCGGCGACGACTACCACACCACGGCCGGCTTCGTGCTGCACCGTTTGGGACGTATTCCTCGCGCCGGCGACAGGCTCACCTGGCGCAACATTGAGGTGGAGGTCGTCGACATGGACGGCCCACGGATTGACAAACTAATCATCAAGCGGCGCCTCTGAAGCGCGCAATCCTTCGCCGCTAGCGCTTTTTTGCTGGCGGCTTTGGCCGCGGAGATCACCATGGACTCGCAACAATCCCGTGAACCTATGCCCAAACTGGCGCTTGCCGCGCTCGGGGTGGTATTCGGTGATATCGGTACCAGTCCGCTGTATGCACTGCGCGCTTGCCTGATGGCCGGTGGCGAAACCCTCCCTGGGCCGGAAGCGATTCTCGGCGTGTTGTCGCTCATTTTCTGGACCATCGCCCTGACGGTGTCGTTGAAGTACGTGCTCATCGTGATGCGCAACGACAACAAGGGGGAGGGTGGCGTGCTGGCCCTCATGGCGCTGCTTACCCAGCACCGTTCTGAGATTCCCATGAAGCTCATCATCGTGATGGGGGTGGCTGGAACGGCGCTGTTTTTCGGTGATGGTGCGCTTACGCCTGCCGTTACCGTACTTTCGGCGGTGGAGGGTCTCAAACTTGCCTCCCCGGCTTTCAGCGAATGGGTGGTGCCCATCACTGTCCTCATCCTGCTTGTGCTGTTTGCCGTGCAAAAAAAGGGCACCGGAGAAATCGGCGTCTGGTTCGGTCCTGTCATGTTGTTGTGGTTTGTCACCCTGGGGGTGATGGGGCTGTGGAACATCGGTGCGAACACCTCCGTGTTGCAGGCCGTCAACCCGATGTACGCCGTTTCTTTCTTGCTTGGTCATGGCGCTGTGTCGTTGGCGGTCATCGCTGGTGCTTTTCTTGCCGTGACCGGTGGCGAGGCGCTTTACGCAGACCTCGGGCATTTTGGCCGTCGGCCCATCCAACTCGCCTGGGTGTCGGTGGTTTGGCCGGGGCTGCTGCTGTGCTATTTCGGACAGGGCGCCCTGCTGCTGGAAAACCCTGAGGTACTGCGCAATCCGTTTTATCTCATGGTGCCGCAGAACGCGCTGGTGCCATTGGTCATACTCGCCTCCGCGGCCTCCGTCATCGCCTCGCAGTCGATCATCTCCGGGGTGTTTTCCATTGCGCAGCAGGCCCAGCAACTGGGCTTCTTGCCGCGCATGAAAACGCAACAGACCTCTGAGAGCGCCATTGGCCAGGTATACCTGCCGGTGGTAAATGGAGTGCTTTGCGCGGCCGCCATCGGCATTGTCTTGGTTTTTCGTTCTTCCGAGGCCTTGGCCAATGCGTACGGCATAGCCGTCTCCAGCACTATGGTCATCGAAACATTGCTGTTGGTGGTGTTGCTGCGGGCGCGTCAGGCCGAGGCATCAGCACGGCCAGAAGGTGCCCCTGGGGCGCCAGCTCCTGCGGGCTGGATGTTGCCCCTGCTGGTGCCACTGGCGCTCATCGATGTGTTGTTCTTCGTGGCGAATGCCGAAAAGATTCCGGCAGGTGGCTGGTTCCCGTTGGCGTTCGGTGGACTGGTGATGATGGTGATGTTCACTTGGCAGAACGGGCGCGCTGCCGTCACCCAGCAATTGCATCGTCAGGAGAGTCCGGTGTCGTCGTTCTTGGCGGATTTGGAGCGTAATCCGCCGTTACGGGTGCCGGGTACGGCGGTGTTCCTCACCAGTCAGCGGGAGGGAATCCCGCGCACTTTGCTGCGTAACCTGCGGTTCAACGGTGTACTGCACCAGACCACCATCATTGTTTCGGTCACTACGGCGCGCGTGCCGAAGGTATCGCAGGGCAAGAGAATCGCGGTCATCCCGGTTATGCCCGGTCTCTGGCGTGTGAATGCCAATATTGGTTTCAAAGAAGATATTTCCATTCCGAATTTGCTGCGGGATGCCGAGCGGCTCGGCCTTTCCGTCGAGACTGACCGCGCCACGTATTACCTAGGCCGTGAGCAGATTCGGGCGGTAGAGCCGCGGGGTATGGCGATGTGGCGCAAGCGTCTGTTCTTGGTCATGGCCCGTAACGCGGAATTCGCCGGCGCTTCTTTTCAGTTGCCTCCAAACCGCATTGTTGAGATGAGCGGCTACATCAGTATCTGATGGCAGTATCTGATGGCAGCATCTGACGGTCGCCCACAGGCGCCGGTTGGCAGCCGGGGCTTGCGCGGCGCATTATCGGGCTCCCCCCGCTACTTGGGAGTCCACCTGTGTCGGAAGCACTTGCGCGTCGGGTCCAGCGTCTCGAGGACCTCGAAGCCATACGCGCGCTGAAGGCGCGCTATCTCAACGCCTGTGATCAGCAGGACCCCGAACGTGCAGCGAGTTGTTTCGCGTCTGGGGAAATCGTCATCGATATGGGGCATCTAGGGCGCCTGACGACACGCGAACAGTTCGCGACCGTATTCAGCCAACTCGGTTGCCAGCCGTTTGTGCTCGATCTGCATCATGGGGGCAATCCGGAACTCGCCTTCATCGATGACGACCATGCCACGGGCGTCTGGGCGCTCGACTACCGCAATCTCAATACGCAGGCGAAGACAGTCACGTTTCTGGCAGTCACTTACCACGACGAGTACCGCCGGCTGGAAGGGGAATGGCGAATCACCGGTAGCCGCTCCCAGTTCCGCACGGCGCTGCATTGCAGCTATGCCAATGGAACGCTCGAGGCCTTGCTGGTGGACCGTTCCGTCGCCGCCCTGTTCAGCGCTGCATCCCCTGCCAACCCCGAGCCCGAAACTCATTCAGGAGCCCAACCATGAGTCCTACGACGAGTTTGGCCATGAGCTTGGCCCCTGGCGATACTCTTTTTCCGCAAGGCGCTGTGCTGGTGATTGGCGGCAGTGGCGGGGTGGGCAGCGCCGTGGCGCTGGAGTTTGCACGGGCGGGCTGCGATGTGGCGCTCACTTATCTGCGTCGTGAGGGGCGCGCCCAGGAGGTTGCCGCCGCAGTTCGTGCGCTAGGGCGCCGGGCCAGCGTCCATCGGTTGTCGATTGGCGATGCTGCTGCCGTAGAGTCAGCAGTCGCTGCGGCTGCTGCGGAACATGGCCGGCTGCACACGGTCGTGGTAGGGGCGGGCACCTTGGCCACGCAAGTGCTACTGGCCGAGATGACGCGCGAGCAATGGCATGCCATCACCCGTGAGGACCTCGACGGCTTCTTCAATGTGATGCAGTCCACCTTGTACCGCTTTCGCGCCTGGGGTGGAGGTTCCTACGTGCACCTAGGTTCTGCCGGACACTTGGCCTGGCCCGAACGCGATGGCATGTCGGTAGCGCCGAAAGCTGCCATCGAAGCGCTCATCACCGGCATTGCCCGCGAAGAGGGGCGGCATGGAATCCGGGCGAACTCCGTTTTGCTTGGTGTCATCGAGGCCGGTATGTTTCTCGAACTCAGCCGGCAAGGCGTCTTCGGGGAAGAGTGGGTACGGGAAGTGCGCAAGGGCCTAGCCCTGAAGCGCTGGGGACAGCCGGAGGAGGTTGGCCATGCGGCCGTGTTCTTGGCTTCCAACCGCGCTGCCTATGTGACCGGGCAGCGGCTGGCGGTAGCTGGCGGCTACGGACTGTAGCCGCCAGCTTCGCCACGCAATCCTAGCGCGCGGCTTGCCGCACCTTGCTGTTGCGGTAGCCATAGCTAAAGTAGATGACCATGCCGATGGCAGTCCAACCGGTCATTAGGTGCCAGTGTTCCGTGAACGGCTTCCAGAACAGGTAGAGGCAGGAGGCAGCACCAAGCGTGCATACCAGCGGAGCCGCGGCCACGCGGAATGGCCGCTTGAGATCGGGACGGGTGCGGCGCAGCACCAGCACGCCAATACTCACCGTGGCAAACGCCAGCAGCGTGCCCATGCTTACCAGTTCACCCAGCAGCCCGATGGGCAAGAAGCCAGCCAGCAGCGCGGCGAAAACACCGACGATGGTGGTACCCAAGTAGGGCGTCTGAAACTTCGGATGCACCTTGGCGAAGAGCTTCGGCAGCAGGCCGTCGTTCGACATCGAGAGGAAAATGCGCGGCTGGCCCATGAGCATGACCAGGATGACCGAACTGAGGCCGGCGATGGCGCCGACTTCCACCAGCAGCTTCAGCCAACCCAGCGCAGGGTAGTGTTCCAGCGCGGTAGCCACCGGCTGCGGCGTAGCCAGTTCCGGATAGGGCAGCAGGCCCGTCAGTACTAGCGCGACGATGATGTAGATGACGGTGCAGAAGGCCAGCGAGCCGAGAATGCCAATCGGCATATCGCGCTGCGGGTTCTTCGCTTCACCCGCGGCAGTGGAGACCGCATCGAAGCCGATGTAGGCGAAGAACACCACGGAGGCGCCACGGATGACGCCGTCCATGCCGAACTTGCCGGGGCCCTGGTTTTCCGGGATGAACGGGTGCCAGTTGTCGGGGTTCACGTAGCTGGCGGCGAAGGCCACGAACAACACGATGACCGTTACCTTGATGGCGACGATGATGCTGTTTACGAACGCCGACTGCGTGATGCCGACGTAGCACAGGCCGCTGACCGCGGCGATGATGGCCACAGCGGGCAGGTTGACAAAGCCGCCGGTGTACACGAGGGCGCCATCCACTACATTGAGCGGAGCAGCGGCCAGACTTTGCGGCAGGGCAGCGCCGAAGTGTCCGAGGAAACTATTCAAGTAGCCGGACCAGCCCACGGCGACCGTGGAGGCAGCGAACATGTATTCCAGCACCAGGTTCCAGCCAATGAACCAGGCGACGAATTCACCCAGCGTGGCGTAGGAGTAGGAGTAGGCGCTACCGGAGACCGGCAACATGGCCGCAAACTCTGCGTAGCACAGGCCCGCGAAGGCACAGGCGATGCCCGCGATGATGAAGCTGAGCACAATGGCTGGGCCCGCATGTTCTGCGGCGGCATGGCCGGAAAGCACGAAGATGCCCGCGCCAATGACAGCGCCGATACCGAGCATGGTGAGCTGGGTGGCAGTAAGCGAGCGCTTGAGGCCCGAATCCGCCGCGGCAGCATCCTGCACTGGTTTGGTAATGAATAGATTCATTCTTGGGTCTCCCCCCGGTTCCGGACGTGGCCCAAGCAAGCGGCCACAGGTAGTTGCGCGTCCCTCACGCGCGGTGTCTGACTGTAGCAGGGACTGCGCGCGAGTAGCAGGGGGGCAGAGGGTTTCCCAGTTAGTCGATGAGGTCTTCCGGCAGGTGGGGGCGGAGCAGTTCCAGTAGCGCCGTGTAGACGCGCGGCGAACCGGCTACGAGGTGGCCCCCGTCTTCATAGGTCTTGCCGGTGAAGGTACCGACACTGCCGCCCGCTTCCTGGATGAGGAGAATGCCGGCCGTCGTGTCCCAAGGCGACAGACCCAGTTCGAAGAAGCAATCGAAGCGGCCGGCCGCCACATAGGCGAGGTCCAGCGCGGCGGAACCGGGACGGCGCACGCCGGCGGTGTGCTCCATGACGCTACCCAGCATCTTTAGGTAGGCGTCTTTCCACTGCAAATTCGCGCGGTAGGGAATGCCCGTGCCCACTAGTGCGGTGTCGAGTGTCTTCTGCTGACTAACGCGCAACCGACGGTCCTCGAGCATGGCGCCGCCGCCGCGGGTGGCGGTAAAGAGTTCTTGGCGGTTGGGGTCGTAGATGACCGCATGCTCGACTCGTCCACGCACCTTCACGGCGATGGAGACACAGAACTGCGGGAAGCCGTGCAGGAAATTGGTGGTGCCATCGAGCGGATCGATGATCCACTCCACCTCGTCTTCCGCCTCGTAACGGTTGCGCGGCGCGATACCGGCCGAAGCACCGCCTTCCTCGCCGAAGACGGCGTGGTGCGGGTAGGCCTTGCGGATGGTTTCGATGATGTCGCGTTCGGCTGCGCGGTCGATGTCGGTGACGAAGTCATTGCGGCCCTTGGCCACCACTGCCACCTTGTCGAGCCGGCCCATGTTGCGGGCGGCGAAGTCTCCGGCACGGCGCGCGGCGCGCACGGCGATATTGAGCAGGGCATGCATGGGCAAGTCCTCGAGGTGGCAAGGCAGGGCGGTGAAAGAGCGCGCGCGGTACGGTAGACCGGCGGGCGCAGTTTAGCAGACTACAATGCGCGTCATGTCCCACCCGGTCCGTATCGTCTTGGTTGAAGCCAGCCACCCCGGCAACCTCGGGGCGGTGGCGCGCGCCATGAAAAACATGGGCTTGCTCGACCTGTGGCTGGTAGCACCGCGGCAGTTTCCTCACCCCGAGGCTACTGCACTGGCTTCCAGCGCTGCGGATCTGCTGGACACAGCGCACGTCGTCGACAGCGTCCCGGAAGCACTTGCGGGTTGCGGGTATGTGTTGGGTACCACGGCGCGTGTGCGCACCCAATACCCTTGGCCCATCCTCGCGGCACGCGAAGCTGCCGTGCGAGCGGTGGGCGAGGCCCAGCAGGCACCGGTGGCCTTGTTGTTCGGCCCCGAGCGTACTGGGCTGACCAATGAGCATCTCGCCCTGTGCCATGCGCTGGTGCAAATTCCTACCAACCCCAACTACAGCTCGCTGAATTTGGCACAAGCGGTGTTGCTGCTCGCTTACGAACTGCGGATGGCTACCGGCGCCCAGCCGGTGCTGCCGGAGCGGGAAGCGCCACTGCCGGCGGCCGAGACAGTGGAGCATCTTTACGACCACTTCGACCGTGTGATGCAGCGTGCGGGCTTCGAGATGCACGGCAAGCCGGAACACATTTCGCGCCGCGTGCGGCGGCTCTTGCATCGGGCTGTGCCCGACCAGCAGGAGGTGAACCTGCTGCGCGGCTTTCTGACGACCGTTGAGGCAGCCATCGGGACCACTGCAGTTCCTAGCGGCCTGCCGTACTTCGACCACGCCGCCACCAGCCCCTTGCGCCCAGAGGCGCGGGCCGCGCTACTCGAGCAACTGGATGGCACTGCCACGCTGGCGGGTACGGTGGTGGCCGGCAACCCCACGGCGCGGGCGCATGTGCCGGGGCGTCTCGCGGCGGATGCACTGGCAGTGGCGCGTGCCGCGCTGGCGGGTTGTATCGGTGCAGTGCCCGAAGCACTGGTATTCACTGCTGGCGCCACCGAAGCGGACAACCTCGCGGTGCTCGGCGCGGTACGGGCCGCTGCCGGCGTTGCGAGCAAGCTCGCTCCTGCAGCGCCGACCAAGGGCCGTGTGCTCACGGCCAAGACGGAACACCGCGCTGTGCTCGATGCCTGTGCGCAACTGCAGCGTGAAGGCTTTGGTGCAGACGTACTGCTCCCCGGACCGGATGGCCGAGTGACCCCGGAGATGGTCGCTGCGGCCTTGCGGGACGACACGGTGCTGGTGTCGCTCATGTTGGTGAACAATGAAACCGGTGTGGTGCAGGACATTGCCGGTATCGCTAACGTCTGTCATGCCCGCGGCGTTTTGTTGCATACAGATGCGGCACAAGCGCTGGGCAAAGTGCCGCTGGACGTGACCGCTTTGCATGTGGACCTGCTCAGCCTGTCCGCCCACAAATGCGGTGGCCCACTCGGAGTCGGGGCGTTGTATGTGCGTCGCTCACCGCGGCCTGTGCTGCAACCGCTCACTTTCGGTGGTGGGCAGGAAGCGGGGCTGCGTCCCGGTACGCCATCTGCGGCACTGGCCGCGGCGTTTGCCGCTGCCGCTGTCGCTGCCACTACCGACCTGCCAGCCGCCAACGCGCGCTACGCCGCCCGAGAACAGCAGTTGCTGGTGGGTCTGGCCGGCCTGCCCGGCTGGCAGCAAAACGCGCCGCATGGCGTGCGCACGGCTGCCATTGTCAGCCTTACCTTCGACGGCGTGGATGGGGAGAGCCTGCTGCTGGCGATGGAGCCTTTTGCCGTAGCCAGTGGTGCGGCCTGCAGCAGCGTTGGCCGCGAGCCCTCGGCGGTATTGCGCGCGCTCGGGCATGACGATGCGCGGGCCGAGGCCACGCTGCGCGTGAGTTTCGGCTGGAACACCCGTGAGGCAGAGGTGGAGGAGTTGGCGCGGCATCTGGCCCGCGTGGTTACCCGATTGCGCGCGCTGGCGGCTGGCACGGCACTGGCCCCGGGTACGCGCGTGTCGCTGGCCGATGGTCTGCCGCGTTCGCAGGACCCGGCGGGCCAGCATTCGCGGCGTCTGCGTGGCTGGCTGGCCGCGCCCCTGCGCGCTTGGGCCGATTCGCCGCTGGAAGGCGGCCCGGCGGCTTGGGCTGAGGGCACTGCCGCGGACGCCGCCTCCCGCACTGCCGTGACCTTCCGGGCGGGTAGCGACGGCCATGGCGGTATGCGGGTGCGCTGGGTGGCGCAAGGCTGCCCACACGTGTTGGGTGCCTGCGAGGTGATGGCTGAAACGCTCGAACGGGAACTTGTCTCCCGGCAACGCGGTCCCCTTGGAGGAGAGGCAGCAGAAGGGACGGCACCTACCGCCTATCCGGCTACCGCGCTGCGTTCTTTCGCGGCGGCGGTGGATGCCCCTGCCGAGAAATTGACGCGCCTGCTGGCGGTGCTGGAAGCCGCTACGGCCCTCAGGAACCGCTACACTGCGGGTTGAGCGAGGCCTGTGCGCCGTGCCCACACGCTGCCCGGGCCCCTCGCAAGGAGTTTTTAGACTATGGCCATCCATCTCACCCCTGCCGCTGCCGATCGGGTCCGGTCCTTTCTGACCACGCGTGGCCATGGCGAGGGTTTGCGCCTCGGCGTCAAAAAGACGGGTTGCTCCGGTTGGGCCTGGGTGGTCGACTACGCCGATGCCGTGAACCCCGAAGACGCGGTGTTCGAGGCGGAGGGCGTTAAGGTGTTCGTGGACCCCACGAGCCTCGCCCTCATTGATGGCACTACCGTCGACTTCCGCAAACAGGGGCTGAATGAGTCGTTTGCCTTTCTTAATCCCCAAGCGAAAGGGGAGTGTGGGTGCGGCGAGAGTTTCAACGTCTAGCCGCCCGGCCAGCTGGCCGTCAGGGCGTCGCGATGGCCCCGCCGGGGCGCGCCGCAGGCCTTTTGTTTCCTTTTCATTTCAATCACTTGTTTGGTGTTTTGGGGCTTGGCAGCTACACTAGCGGGCTAGGTTTTTCATTCCCAACCCCGCTTCACTTTCGTTGAGGTTTGCATGGCTATCGAACGCACCATTTCCATCATCAAGCCAGACGGCGTCCAGAAGAACGTCATCGGCGATGTCTACAACCGCTTCGAGAAGGGCGGCCTGAAGATTGTCGCGGCGCGCATGGCCCACCTCACGCCCGCTCAGGCTGGTGCCTTCTACGCCGTGCACGCAGCCCGTCCGTTCTACCAGGACCTCTGCGCCTACATGACCTCGGGCCCCGTCATGATCACCGTGCTCGAGGGCGAAAACGCTGTGGCGGTCCACCGTGACCTCATGGGCGCTACGGACCCGAAGAAGGCCGCCCCGGGCACTATCCGTGCCGACCTCGCCGACAGCATCGAAGAAAACGTCTCGCACGGCTCCGACAGCCTCGAGAACGCTGCTCGCGAAATCTCGTTCTTCTTCAGCGAAACGGAGCTCTGCCCGCGCACGCGCTGAAGCGCGTCGCTGGCTTCACCATGGACGCGTCTGCCACCAAGGTGAACCTACTCGGGCTAACCCGCACCGAGTTGGACGCGTTCGTGGCCGGAATGGGCGAAAAGCCCTTCCGGGCGCGTCAGTTGATGAAATGGCTCTACAAGGCCGGTATCGCCGATTTCGAGGCGATGACGGACTTGGCCAAGGGCTTCCGCGCCAAGCTCGCGGAAGTCGCTGAAGTCCGTTTGCCGGAGGTGCTGCTCGAGCAAGCCTCTGCGGACGGCACCCGCAAGTGGGTCGTGCGCGCCGCCAGCAAAGATGCGCCTGCCCAAGCCGTGGAGATGGTGTTCATCCCTGAACCCGGTCGCGGCACGCTGTGCATCTCCTCGCAAGTGGGTTGTGCGCTGGATTGCCAGTTCTGCAGTACCGGGCAGCAAGGCTTCAACCGTAACCTCGAGGCCGGCGAAATCGTCGGCCAGGTGTTTCTCGCGAACCAATTACTTGGTCGCGGGCCGAATGGCGAACGCGCTGTCACCAACGTCGTGTTCATGGGCATGGGCGAACCACTGGCCAACTACAAGGCGGTGGTGCCAGCCATGCAAATCCTGTTGGACGACCTCGGCTACGACATCTCACGCCGTCGCGTCACCTTGTCCACTTCGGGCTTGGTGCCACAGCTGCTGCGTCTAGCCGAAGACTGCAACGTCGCACTAGCCGTTTCGCTGCACGCACCCAATGACGCACTACGCGACCAAATCGTCCCCATCAATCGCAAGCACAAAATTGCCGACTTGCTGGCCGCCTGCTGGCACTATCTGGAAAAGCAGAACGGTCGCAACATCACCTTCGAATACGTCATGCTCGATGGCGTGAATGACCACCCTGAACATGCACGCGAACTCGTCGCGTTGCTGCGGGGTCGCGAAGCGAAGGTGAATCTCATCCCTTTCAATCCATTCCCGGGCACGAAATATCGTCGCTCACCTGCGCCGGTCATCAGTGCCTTCCGCGAATACCTGAACACGCATGGCGTCACCTGCACCACCCGCCGTACACGCGGTGATGATATCGACGCTGCTTGTGGCCAATTGGTGGGTCGCGTGGCAGACCGCACCACGGTGCGGCTCGGGACCAAGACCTTCCAAGTGGCAGTGGAGGCCGGCACGGCATGAACCCGTTCCTGTCCCGTCTCCGGCTTGTCTTGCTAGCGTTGCCTGTCGTGTTGGGCCTCTCGCTCCTGCCGGCTGCTGCCGCACAGTCTGCGTCGCAGACGGCGCTTACGGCTGCCGCGGCGAATGTCCAGCTTGGCGTGGGGTACTTGCGGCGGGGCAATCTTGCGGTCGCGCAGCAAGTGCTGGAGCGCTCCTTCGCACAGAACCCGAAAGACCCGAACGTACATACCGCGCTCGGTTTGCTCTACGAACGCCTTGCTCAGCCCGAGCGTGCCGACGATCACTACGGGCGTGCCGTAAAGCTCGCCCCGCAGGATCCGGAAATCTTGAATAACTACGCTGTGTTTCTGTGCCGTCGCGGCCAGGCGCCGCGTGGCGAGAAGATGTTCCTGCAGGCCGCTGCCAACCCGCTTTATCGCACCCCGGAAGTGGCGCTCACCAACGCTGGGGTTTGCGCCCGAGGCGCAGGGCGCACTGTGGAAGCCGAACAATATCTGCGCCGCGCGCTAGCTTTGCAGCCCGCCTTCACTGATGCCTTGTTGCCGTTGGCAGAAATCTCCTTGGCCAAGGGAAACGCGTTCAGCGCCCGTGCTTTCCTGGAGCGCTTGCTTGCAGCTGCGCCCGCTACTGCGGAAGGTTTGGCCTTGGGTATCGGTATCGAGACCGCGGCTGGTGATGCCGTGGCAGTAGCTACTTATCGGGAGCGTCTTGCGCGCGAATTTCCGCAATCTGCTGCCGCCCGTGAGGCGCGTGAGCCGGTAGCGGTCACCCAGCCGCAGGCACCGGAGAAGGGATGAACTCCATGGAACCACAGACTCAGCATTCCCTTGAGGGAACCCTCCACGGGCCTACGCAGGGCGATACGCCCGGCAAACTCCTGAAGGCTGCCCGCGAGGCGCGTGGGTTGTCGGCTCAGCAGTTGTGCGAGGCCATTCAACTGGAGCCGCGTCTGCTCGCGGCGCTCGAGGACGACCAATTCGCGGCGTTCCATGCCCCAGTGTTCGCCCGCGGTTTCTTGCGCAAGTCGGCCACCTATTTGGGTCTCGATCCCATTACGGTGCTTGAAGCCTACGACGGTCTGCAGCGTGGCCCTACGGCGCCCACGCATCTTCCGCCCACC
>Ga0164294_10001851_pt1 | contig 19325 bp, 18 predicted proteins | sample GEODES005metaG_FD_111479 | JGI IMG/M metagenome (GOLD analysis project Ga0164294, IMG submission 111479) | Oligotrophic lake water microbial communities from Sparkling Lake, Wisconsin, USA - GEODES005 metaG | ecosystem: Environmental > Aquatic > Freshwater > Lake | place: USA: Sparkling Lake...
AGCGCCTTGAATAATTTGCTTAATTACCTCTCGGTTTAAAGGTGGTTTTTCCGCTTGTGTAGGACAAAAGTTTTGAGGAACAGGGTAGTAAATGTCCTCTAGATTTTTCTTTTTAGCCATGAATGAGCTCCTCTTAGTGGATATGTAACAGTATTTTTCCGTATTGTATTAAATGATTCTTATATAGCAAATCCCATAAATACAGCAAATATATGTTATAGCAGGAATGCTCCCGTTTAAGATGTTGTTGTTGTTGTTGATTTGTATTGCTTTTTCACCATTAGGTGAGTACATTTCAAATAAAATGTGTATGTGTGCTTGACGGTTTGAAACCCTAATCTTATAAAAATATCATGAAATCTTTTGGAGTTAGTCGTGCCGATAAGGAGAAGATATAGTCTGAGTGTCCTTTTTTTTTCAGCATTTATGGGGCTTTTACAAGCTCATGAGACACCAACTCCTTTTTGTGATTCAGAAATAAAAAATAGCCCCTTATTAGAGCTTGATTTAGATACAGCTGTTTATAGAGCGCTTACTCAGTCTCTTACACTTAACGTGGCTCATCACCAATCACAATCTAGTCGTTATCAAGTCAAACAAGCAAGACTCCCTCCAAATCCCGCTTTTAGTTATGAGGTAGAAAATTTTGCTGGAAACAATAATTGGAAAGGTTGGAATAATCGAGAAGAGCGGTATTTTTATTCTCAGCTTTTCGAAACAGCAGGTAAAAGACATTTACGTACACAGGCTGCTTCATATCAATACTATGCGAATTTGGTTGGGTATGATGTCTCTAAGCTAATTGTGCTTAATCGTTTAAGCCGATCTTTTATTGCCGTTGTAGCTGCTCAAGAGTTATTAAAAGTCTCTCAAGATCAAACAGAAATTGCAAAAGAAGTTTTACGTATTGCAACCAAAAAGGTAGAGGCGGGCAAAGTTTCTTTGATCCAGCAAAATAAAGCCGAGGTGGCCTACTCTACTTCTATTATTGCAATTGAAAGGGCTAGAGTAGAATTAATCAATGCTAAGAAGCGACTTTCACTTATTTGGGCACAAGCTTGCCCTGACTTTGAAAAGGCTGTTTTTCCGTTCTATACGATTTCTAATCCTGTTTCATTTGAGCAATGTCTAGCTGATCTTTGCGATCAACCGGAAATTGTCCAATCTCTCTATACGCAATTGAACGCTAAGAAAAATTGGCATTTAGAGAAAGCTAAAAGCATTCCTGATGTGACTCTTCAAGTTGGATATAAAGCTAATTATGAAGAAAAGAACCAAGGGATGATTGCTGGGATTTCTATTCCAATTCCTCTTTTTGATCGTAACCAGGGCAATATTGGGCGTGCCTATTACGATATGCTGAAAACTGGTGATCAAGGGAGACAACTATGGCTGGTTTTAGAGTCCAGGCTTGCAATTTTACATGAAGAACTTGTTCGTGCTTATGAAGAAGCTAATAGAATAAAAAATATTTCATTGCCATCCGCTACACAGGCTTTTGAGCTCGCACAAAAAGGATATCGTGAGGGTAAATTTGAATATTTAGAGGTGCTCGATGCTCAGCGCACTTTATTTGAAATAAGAGAAAGATATATTCAATCTTTAGTTAATTATCATACAAGAAGTGCAGATATTGATTATTTAAATAGCCAAATGGAATAAAAACTATGTTTTATAAAAAAATTATTTCTTATGGATTGGCACTTATAATTGGAGCCGCAGTGGCTTTTACTTTGAGCCTCTACTGGGAGGATATTCAAAGTCAAATTAGCACTTTAAGCGTATCTCCTTCCACTGAAATACCAAATGACATTGCTGCTGCGGAACAAGAAAAGAAACATGAGCATAGCGAAGAAGAGCATCATGGGGAGAATCTTGTTAAATTAACTGAAGAGCAAATCCAGCAAATGGGATTAAAATTTCGAACAGCAGGTCCAGGAAATCTTCTTCTAACACTATCTACTCGTGGAAAAATTATTCTTCATCCTGATCACTTAGCTCATATTATTCCTAAAGTTTCAGGTGTTGCCCGTGAGGTTAATAAAAATATTGGTGATTTTGTAAAAGTTAATGACGTCATGGCCGTTTTAGAAAGCCGAGATATGGCCGATATTAAAGCGTCTTATTTAGCAGCTTTAAGCAAAAAAAGATTAGCTGCCTCTTCTTTGGAAAGAGAAGAAAGACTTTATAAAGAGAAAGTTTCAGCTGGTCAAGATTATCTCAATGCTAAAAATATCTACGAAGAATCAATGATTGGCGTCCAATTGGCTAGGCAAAAGCTGCGTGCATTCGGTTTAGATAATGAAGAGATAGATATTTTAGCCACTCAAAATGATCCTGACCTTCGTCTTTACCAAATTCGCTCCCCCATTGATGGAACTGTCCTCATGCGTCACATCACAAAAGGGGAATTTATAGAAAATACAACGACTATTTTTCAAGTTGCAGATTTAAGGAGGGTGTGGGTTGAAATTGGAATTTACCCCAAGGATCTCTATAAAGTCAAAGAAGGTCAAATGGTAGAAGTTGTTGTTCCCGTTGAAAATAAGGGCTCTCAAGCAAAGCTGATTTACGTCAGTCCAGTTGTGGCTGATGAAACGATAACTGCAAAAGCCGTAGCTGAGCTAGATAATCCTCAGGGCGTCTGGCGACCTGGTGTATTTGTCAAAGTCAATATTGCCACAGAAAAGATTTCTCTTCCTTTAGTCATTCCTAAAGAAGCCATTCAAAATAGTGATGGAAGAGATTTTGTTTTTGTTGTCACACCAGAAGGATTCGAAAGAAGATTTATTAAACTGGGACAAACTGATAATGAAAATAACGAGGTGATATCAGGTTTAAATCCTGGGGACCAATATGTGGCTAATAAAACCTTTTTACTTAAAGCAGAACTTGGCAAAAGCAGTGCCGAACACGAGCATTAAACTATGATTGAAAGAATTTTACGTTTTTCCTTGCATTATCCTTTTGGGATTTTGATTGTCACTCTCATCATTGCGGCTTATGGCGTTTTTTCGTTCACGCGCCTACCAATTGATGCAGTACCTGACATTACCAATAACCAAGTGCAAATTAATACAGTTTTAGCAGGTCTTTCTCCTTTGCAAGTTGAAAAACAAGTCACTTATGTTATCGAAACAGCATTAGCTGGCATCCCAGGGCTACAGATGACTCGCTCGCTTTCAAGAAATGGTTTTTCACAAGTCACTGCTATTTTTGATGATGACGTCAATATTTACTTTGCTCGCCAACAAATCAATGAACGTTTAAGTGAAGTTAAAGAGAATCTGCCAGAGGGTTCAGAACCTCGCATGGGTCCTATTTCCACAGGACTTGGTGAAATCTACATGTGGACCGTTGATTTCAAACATCCAGGCGGCAAAGGGGCAAAAATTGAAGAGGGGTTGCCTGGCTGGCAATCAGATGGCTCTTACCTAACACCTGAAGGTCACTCTCTTAAAACTGATGTAGAAAAAGCCTCTTATCTTCGTACAGTACAAGATTGGATTGTAAGACCACAACTCAAAGGAGTTCAAGGACTTGCAGGAGTAGATTCCATTGGTGGTTATGTGCGCCAATATCATATTGAACCAAATATCGAGCGTATGATTGCTCTGGGGCTTAGTTTTGATGAAATCATTCAAGCTGTGCGCAAGAATAATATTAGTATCGGACCTGGTTACATTGAAAAACGAGGCGAGGCTTTACTTGTCAAATCTGATGAAAGATTAGATACTCCTCGCCAAATTGAAACAATTGTCGTGGCTACTCGAGAAGGCATTCCCATTCGCGTTCGAGATATTGCAGATGTCGGCATTGGTAAGGAAATGCGTACAGGAAGCGCCTCTCGTAATGGTCATGAAGCTGTGGTTGGAACTGCTTTGATGCTTATTGGGGCTAATAGCCGGACGGTCGCTCAAGCTGTCGATAAAAAACTTCAAGAAATTAATAAGACCTTGCCTGCAGATATTGAAGCAAAACCCGTGATTAACCGCACTAAACTGGTTAATGCAACCATTCAGACTGTGGCTAAAAATTTAGGAGAAGGAGCAATTCTCGTTATTGCCATCCTTTTTGCTTTTTTAGGATATTTTAGAGCTGCTTTAATCACAGCTCTTGTGATTCCACTATCAATGCTTATGACTGCTATTGGTATGGTTCATTCAAAAATCAGTGGAAATTTGATGAGCCTAGGAGCAATTGACTTTGGATTAATTGTTGATGGAGCCGTTATTATTACAGAAAATTGCTTAAGACGTTTGGCTCAAAAGCAACATGAAATGAGTCGGGATCTGGACTTTCAAGAGCGCATGCAAGAAGTCATGATAGCGAGTAAAGAAATGATTCAACCCACTGTCTTTGGACAGGCTATCATCATTACCGTTTATTTCCCTATCCTTGCCTTATCAGGTGTTGAAGGCAAAATGTTTCATCCTATGGCCATGACTGTCATTTTTGCTCTGATATCAGCTTTTATTTTATCTCTGACTTTCGTCCCTGCTATGATAGCTGTTTTCGTTAAAGGCCATTTGAAAGAAAAAGAAAATATTTTAGTTCGTGGTGCTAAGCGTATCTATGAACCTTTAATTAGAAGTACACTTAAATTCCCTTGGTTAGCAATTGGAGCTTCAACACTTGCTGTTATTGCTTCCCTTCTATTGTTTTCTAGACTTGGGGAGGAATTTATTCCCACTTTAGACGAAAAAGATATTGCCATGCACGCAATGCGCATACCAAGCACTTCTTTAACACAATCAACAGAAATGCAACTTGAAATTGAAAATACTCTGATTAAATTACCAGAAGTAGCCTTTGTGTATTCCAAAACAGGTACAGCGGAAATGGCATCTGATCCCATGCCGCCTAATGTTTCCGATACATTTATTATTTTAAACCCTCGAGAAAAGTGGCCAAATCAAGACCTTTCTAAAGAAGAACTCATTAAAAAAGTAGAAGAGGCTGTGACTAAACTTACAGGTAATAATTATGAGTTTACTCAGCCCATCGAAATGCGTTTCAATGAACTTATTTCAGGGGTCAGAAGTGACTTAGCAGTGAAAATTTATGGAGATGATTTTAATCTGATGCAGCGTTCTGCTAATGAGATTGCAAGCATATTAAAAAGTATTCCAGGTGCAGCTGATGTGAAAATTGCCCAAACAAGCGGTCTTCCTGTCTTAGATGTCAAAATTGATCGCGAAGCGGCTAGTCGTTTAGGTCTGAATGTATCAGATGCACTAGAAGTGGTCGCTATTGCAATGGGGGGAGGAAAAGCGGGCCAACTTTTTGAAGGCGATCGCCGATTTGATTTGATTGTCAAATTACCAGATAGTTTAAGAGAAGACTCCGTTACTCTTAGCAACTTGCCTATTCCTTTACCAGCTGGTGAAGGAGATAAGAAGGCTCATTTCCCCTATGTGCCACTTAGTGAAATTGCAACACTAGTGGTTTCGGAGGGATTAAATGAAATTAGACGAGAAAATGGCAAACGATTTATTTCCGTACAGGCAAATATTCGGGGAACCGATTTGGGATCTTTTGTTGAGCAAGCTAAAGCACAAATTGAGAAAAAAGTGAAAATCCCAGACGGTTATTGGCTTGATTGGGGCGGACAATTTGAAAATCTTATTTCAGCACGTAATCGCTTAATGATTGTTGTCCCCATTTGTTTTGGCCTTATCTTTCTTCTTCTCTATTCAGCTTTTAACTCTGTTCGCTATGCACTGCTTGTGTTTACAGGCGTTCCGCTTGCTCTTACAGGAGGAATTCTTGCTCTTTGGTTGCGTAGTTTACCTTTTTCTATTTCAGCAGCAGTTGGATTTATTGCCCTTTCTGGTATCGCTGTTCTTAATGGACTAGTTTTAATTACTTATATCAATCAGCTACGTAAAGAAGGCATGGAAACAGAGGAAGCCATTACAACGGGAGCCTTAACTCGTCTTCGCCCTGTATTGATGACAGCACTTGTAGCTGCACTTGGCTTTGTTCCCATGGCTTTAGCGACAGGAACTGGAGCTGAAGTGCAAAAGCCTTTAGCAACCGTTGTCATTGGTGGATTGATTAGTGCGACTTTATTAACCTTACTTGTCTTACCTTCTTTATATAAAACGTTTGCATCCAGATTTAAAGAGTCGGATTATTCGAGTTTTAACGGTAATGGGCAAAAAGGTAAATGAACTTAGCAATTCTTGAATACTCACTTTTAGCCGCAGCTGTCCTGCTGCTTTGCGCTGGCATTGGATCATTTCTCAAAATGAGTTCTCAGGCTATTAGTCTGACGCAACATTTTACTGCAGGAATTGTCTTTGCGGCAGTCGCAACAGAGATTTTCCCCAAAATATTAGAAGTGCATTCCCCCATTCATATTGCGATAGGATTTAGCTTGGGCGTGGCATTAATGGTTATGATTAAAACTATCACTGGACGAATAGAAACATCCGATCAATTTTCTTGGGGATTACTCGTTGGTATCGGAATCGATCTATTCATTGATGGGCTATTAATAGCTATTGCCTTTCTTTCTGGAGAAAAAACAGGACAGTTAATGACTTTGGCTCTTATTTTAGAGGTGGCTTTCCTAGCTCTTTCTTTATCAACCGATCTTAAACAGAAGAAATCAACTTTACTTTTTAGAATAATGGTCTTCGGCGCATTTAGTTTATTGATTCCTCTCGGAACAGGAAGTGGAATTTTGATTTTAAATCTTTTGCCTCCGGCTTTTTTTGTAGAAGCTCTTTCATTTGGAGCAGCAGCTCTCTTGTATCTTGTGACAGAAGAACTTTTAGTAGAAGCTCATGAGACCAAAGATACTCCTCTCATTACCCCATCATTTTTTCTTGGTTTTTTGATCATTTTTCTTTTTAAAGATTAAAGCTATGAGTAAAGACAAATCAACATCCAATAACCGAGCCATACCTTTTAAAGAGACTAGAAAAAGACGTCATTTTGTGCTAATAGAAACTTATACAATGTTGATCGCTAATCTAGAAAAAATGCATGGCAAAGCTCGTATATGTGATATTGCAAGAACAATGAAAGTATCTCATGTAAGTGTTATTAAAAATATTAAAAGGTTGATTCACGAGGGTTATGTAACACAAGATTCTGCTTTAATCCTCTTAACTCCCAGAGGAAGAGAAATGGCCATATTTTCAAATGAAAAACATTTTATACTTTCAAAATTTTTATTGAGTTTAGGCGTACCTGAAAATATTGTAAGAATTGATGTAACAGGAATGCAACCATATGTTAGTACAGTTACGATTGAAAAAATTGTTACTCATATCTCTGGTGAAAACCTTTCCTTTTGTTCTCCTTATGAACCTATGGAAAAAAACAAAAACTTACACCTCTTACAGGAGAGATAGAGAACATGTGGAAAGAATCAAAACTTATTTGGTTGGGTATTGGAGCTGCATTTATTGCAGTATTTGAATTCTTATCTTTAGCTGGCATTCGCTTACCCGATCATATAGCTTTACCTTTCTTCTTAATTTTTACTCTACTTTTTGGCTATCAAACACTTTGGCATGGACTACAAGCATTGATTTCTCTTAACTTTAGGAGTATTAATGCTCTTATGCTTATAGCCGTAGCTGGCGCTTTTTATCTTAAAGAGTATCCTGAAGGAGCTATCGTTATCATTCTCTTTACATTAGCCGAAAGATTAGAAGATATTGGCATAGAGAAAAGTCAATCAGCTATAGATATGTTGATTAATAAGATGCCCAAAATGGCTAAAGTTAAAGGAAAAGACCAAGAAATCCCAATTGAACAGATAAAAGTTGGTGAAATTATTCTGGTTAAACCTTTTGAAATGATTCCTCTAGATGGAACAGTAAAGTCTGGTGTTTCCTTTGTAGATGAAGCGGCCATTACGGGAGAACCTATTGCTAAAGACAAACGCGATGGAGATCTTGTATTTGCAGGAACTTTGAACAAAAATGGCTTTCTAGAGGTTCAAGTAATAAAAATTTCTTTAGACTCTACTCTTTCTAAGATTAAAGAACTCACTTTTAGCGCATTCAAAAACAAATCAGAAACGCAAAAATTTATTGAAAAATTCTCTCAATACTACACGCCTACAATCATCATTTTAGCTTTGTTTTGGGCTTTATTTCCTTGGATATTTTTGCAAAAACCCTTTGATGAAGGATTTTCTCAAGCAATTATATTACTTGTAATCGCCTGTCCTTGTGCTTTGGTTATTTCAACTCCTATTTCAATCTTTTCAGCTATCGGTAATGCTTCTTCATCAGGAGCCCTCATTAAAGGTGGTAAATATTTAGAGATTATTGGACAAATCAAGGCCATTGCTTTGGATAAAACTCGCACCTTAACGCATGGAGAACCTGTCGTCACAGACATCATCCCTTTTGGAAATACGAAAAAAGAACATTTACTTAGTTGCGCTGCGGGTATTGAAGCTTTTTCAGAACATCCTTTAGCCAAAAGTATTACAGATGCGGCCAAGGAGCAACAATTTAATCCTCACAAAGTAGAAAACTTTGAGAGTGTAGTAGGAAAAGGAGCTAAGGCAGATTGTTTAGTATGTGACGAAAAACACCATTGTATTGGAAAACTAGCATTTATTTTAGAAGAACATAAAGTTCCTCAAGAAGTGATACAAAAAATTGAAGATCTACAAAAACAAGGGAAAACAGTCATTGTTGTAAGTACTCATAAAGAAGTAGAAGGAATTATTGGTTTAGAGGATAAGGTACGATCAGATAGCAAAGAATTAGTTTCTAAGCTTCGTTCGATGGGCATCACTTCTATTATGCTAACAGGTGATCATGCTAATGCTGCTGAAGCTGTAGCAAAAAGCATTGGAATCGATCAAGTTAAGGCCGATCTTCTTCCAGAAGATAAATCTAAAGCTATTTCTGAGTTAGTTAAACAATATGGAATTGTTGCTATGTTTGGAGATGGCATTAATGATGCTCCAGCCTTAGCTTTATCAAATGTTGGCATTTCTATGAGTTCACTTGGAAGTGATACGGCTTTAGAGGCCGCCTCTATTATTCTTCTTAATGATCGTCTAAGCCTCATTCCTTTTTTGATTCAATTAGGGCAGAAAACATTAAAAACGATTAAAATAAACACTATATTCGCAATATCCATCAAATTTTTAATCGTAGGGCTTGCTTTATTTGGCCTGACAAACTTAGCTTTAGCTATATTTGCAGATGTTGGAGTGACAATTCTTGTTATTTTACATAGCTTAAGAATTATGAAATGGAGAAGTGAGAGTAAAAGTGGATAACGTATTTATACCTAAAATACAGTAAACGCTGAAAACACATGTAAAAGTAACATTAATTTTACGATAAGCTTTCCAGCTTAATTCTGATATTATCTCTTTTACCAAACACTCTGAAGCACTCGCCAAAGTATAGAGATGTTTTCGAGTAAAATGTTTTGCTTTCTCCTCGCTCAAAAAATCCCACATAGTTCGTGTGAAAATTTGCCTTCGGTAACTTTAATTTAGAAAGAACGCTAAAATGAAGCCAATACGGCATTTTTCTGGATGGAGCAATGATTTGTGATTTGCGTCACTTCTTCTGAACTTGCAACTCTCATCAATGCAACGAAGATAGCACACCCCACTACTCTTAACAAATTGGGGTTTATATGATATATAAAGTGTTTGTAGCGTTTTTACCCTTATAAAAAAATACTCCCGATTAATAAAATTAATGTGTTTATGAAAATGGAAGTGTTTTCGTTATTTCGAGCTTGATGTCTTTTTTATAAGACTTTGATGTTATTCAAGACACAGAAGAGTGTTTGAAATGGCTGATACTTGCTGCATTTATTTGCAATCAAGCTCAAAAATAAGTAGAGACTTTAGAGTTCCTAATAGCTTCTAAGCTTCTTTTGAAAACAAAATTCACTCATTTGTAAAAAGATATAAGGATCTATGGAATTAAGCTAAAAGAGCAAAGGCTAATGCCCACTAAATCTTATTTTTATCCAACCTTAAAATCTCATTCATTACTTAATTGGCCTTCCAGTCTTAAGCTCTTCTTTCCTTTTAGGAAATGGAGCTTCTCTATCGCTTTCTAACCTGTCTACAATTTTAGAGAAGGCTTCTTCTGCTAATGAAGCCAAGGTAAGACCTGGAGTCCAATACACAGCGTTTTTGATGCGTTCAATGACACATTCAGAGATTTGGACTGTGATACGTTGTTTTTGTGAAGATTTCTGTCCTATTTGAGGAAGTTGCTGCTGCTCTTCTTCAACAGCTATGGAAGCTTCATTGTTTTCTGTTACTACTTGGAATAGACCATCTAATGGGTTCTCTCCAATCGTTTGTCTTTTTGCCATATTTACTTCCCTTTTCTACGTTTAATAATTTCGGTGGCTAAACTACGATAATCTTCAGCACCCGAACTTTTTGAGTCATAAACCGTAATTGGCTTCCCAAAAGAAGGAGCCTCAGCTAGCTTTATGCTTTCTCTTATCGTCGTTTCGTATATTTGTCCGTTAAATCGCTTTCGCAAGTCAGCAATAATATCCTGTGAAAGTCTTGTTCGCCTATTCACTCTACAAGGAAGGATGCCATCAATTTCTAGAGTTGGGTTCAGCCTATCTTTTACAGTGTTAATAGTATGAAGCAATTGAGCCAATCCTTGTACAGCCATAATATGAGTCTCTAAAGGAACAAGAACCTTATGCGCAGCCGTCAATGCGTTTAAGGACATAATCCCAAGAGTAGGCGGACAATCTATAAGCACATAATCCCAAGGTTTTTCTTTAAGACCATTCAGGTTTCTCTTTAGAATTGTCTCTGCTCCCACTTCTCCAGCAAGAGCCTTATCAGCACTAACCAACCAGGGAGATGAGACTATAATGTCTAACCCTTCAACCCCTGTTTTACATACAATATCTAAAATACTCCCATTTTCTGTAAATAAGGTAAATAGTCCCTTTGATGGATTTCTGAATCCAAGCCAACTAGATGCCGAACCTTGAGGGTCTACATCTATAAGAAGTACCCTTTGCTTTTTTTCAGCAAGAGCACTTCCAAGATTTACGGCTGTTGTCGTTTTAGCCGACCCACCCTTTTGATTCAAAATAGCCAGAATTTCCATAAATCTTATCCTTTACCTAAAATACTTGCATTTTCAGTGTTTACAGCAATTTTCTCTCAAATCTAAAGAAAAGTGATGGCCAATAATTTTCATTTTATGCTTCATGTATAATCTGTGAGCATCGTGACGTTGTGGCCCACTATCTAAATGCAACTGGTCACAATCTTTTTCTATCGCAAGCTGAGTCAACCATTTGATAATTGTACCACCATGCCCTAAACCTCTAGCTCCAGAACACGTAACCAAGTCATCAATGTAAAGAACCTTTCCCCAAGCTAAAAACTCTAAGAACCTAAAACCAGCTAAAGCTTTTATTTCTTCATTTTCTTCCACGTATACAAGATTGTAGCCATCGCTGATTTGACGCTGAACTTGTTTTATAAATGCTATCTCATTTAACAGATGTGGCCTGAGTTGGTGCATTACCTTGTAGCATCGTTTAATATCTTCATCAGTCTTAGCAGTGCAAACATCTGATTTAATTTTCATGGTTGTCTCTAACATCAATAAATACTTCCCTTTTCAGGCTTTTCATTGTTTTGTGTGTTTTTGCCCTTTTCTCACTTCCGCTATTTTCTATTGCCGTAATTCCACCTTTACAGCAATCGAGATATTACTTGTCACCTTGAGTCACCATTGTGACTTTCTTCATCAAAATGAGATTTAATGGCTGCACCAGTGGCATACCATTTCCTTCCCAACTTCTTTCCTTTGAGTTCTCCCTCGGAAAGCATCTTTCTCACTGTTTTTTCTGTCACACCCAGTATTTTAGCTAATCCAGCAACGTCATAAAGGGTGTCGTCGTCTATCTTCGTACTCATGGGTTATATCCTTCTCTTCCTTTAAATAATTACGTAACGTTCAGCACCTGACTTGATGCGTTCATGGTTGTGAAAATAAATCATAGTAGTCTTCGGGTCAGAATGTCTTGCCATTGCCTGAGCTTGAATTAACGAAGCTCCATTTTTAATGCTTAGGCTAACAGCGGTATGTCTTAATGAGTGAGCAGTTAACCTAGAATCATCAATGTCAATTCTTCGTAGAGTCTCTTTGATAATCCAGCTAATAGTTCTTTCTTTCAGTGGCTCACCATTCGTTCTATTAGATGTACTAGAAAATAGAGGGTCTTTCTCTGATAAAGCTCCACGACTAGAAAGATACTTACGCAAAGGTCGTAAAGTCTCATCCACAAGCAAAACAAAATCATCTTTGGAATCTCTTCCTTTTCCTTGAATTTGTAAAATAGCTTCGCCACTTTCTTGACGAAGATCGCCCACAGTTGCTCTAGAAATCTCAACTGTTCTTAAGCCTGTTCGCACAAGCAGGTTGAAAAGAGCATAATCACGTAGGCCGTCTGGTGTATCAATATCGAAAGAAGCTAAAGCGGTTCTTATCTGCTCTACAGTAAGACAATCCTTTCTAAAACCCTTTGGCTTCTTTAATCCTTTCACGCTCTTAGCTATGTTTGGGAATATTTTATTAGATTCTAGCCATTCAAAAAACTTTCTTACTACTGTGAGGTAACCACTAATTGTGTAAGCACTTTTTCCGTCTCTTAGTAAGAACTCTTTATAAGCAAAAATATCCTGTTGAGTCATCTGGTGTAGCTTATCAAAAGAATATCTTTTAGAAACCCACTCAAAGAAAGGCTTTATCTGCCTTTTATAGGTGCCCTTGGAGTTGGCTTTAGCATCAATGCTGGCAATAAATTTCTCTATCAAATCCTCAGAATCAAATAGGCTCTCTTGGACGACATTTTCATACTCTAGCAAAGCTAGGCTCATATAAATCCCATAATCTCATAAGGTTGTTAATTGGTCATAAGTTAACAGATGAATACACAGAAAGCAACGAAAAAGGCATAGTTGGTGTTAAATTACTTGACTATGGGGTGGGTAACCGTTAAGATAAGCGACTTAAAGCACTGATATATTGAGGATGAAATGTCAAAGGAAAAGAAGACTAAAAACATACCCGCTGTCACAAAAAAGAGCCTGACAGATTCAAAAAGTTATTCTCAAGTTTTTGATCTTCTTAAATCTGATATAAGACAAGCGCAGCTTAAAGCTGCACTCTCTGTAACAAGAGAGTTGACGATGCTCTACTGGCGTACGGGAAAAGTGATTTCCGAAAAGGTCATCCAAGAAGGCTGGGGAGCAAAAACGCTTGAACGGCTTGCTAGAGACATAAAAGAAGAATTTCCAGACTTGTCAGGATTTTCTATGAGAAACCTCAAATACATGCGGCAATTTGCTGAAAGCTTCCCCGAAGACAATTGGGCAGCAGCTGCTGCCCAAATTCCATGGGGGCATAGCATGGTTATTCTAGACAAGATAGAGAAACAAGATCAGCGACTGTGGTACATACAGCAGACTATTGAAAACGGTTGGAGCCGTAGCATGCTTGAGATGTGGATTGAATCAGACCTCTATAAACGTCAGGGAAAGGCAATAACCAACTTTAAGAACACCCTTCCATCCACTCAATCAGATTTGGCAGAGCAAACCATAAAAGACCCATACAATTTTTCCTTTTTGGCTTTGGATAAAAAATATAGAGAACGGGAACTTGAACAGGGGCTTATGGATCACCTCCAAAAATTCCTGATAGAACTAGGAGATGGATTTGCATTTGTAGGCAGACAATTTTGTATAGAAATAGAAGGGGAAGATCACAAAATTGACCTATTGTTTTATCACCTTAAGCTTAGATGTTATTTTGTAATTGAGCTAAAAGCAACAGCGTTTGACCCTAGAGACACTGGACAAATGAATTTCTATCTATCGGCCGTTGATGATCTTTTAAGGCATCCAGACGACAACCCATCCATAGGCATTCTCCTTTGTAAAAAGAAAAACAAAGTTAAAGCAGAATATGCCTTACGCAGATGTTCAAGCCCTATCAGCGTGACAAGTTATGAAACACAGATCGTAAAGAGCCTTCCAAAAGAACTGAAAGCGAGCTTACCAAGTATAGAAGAAATTGAAGAAGAATTAGAAAAGGACATGAAACATGACAACAGCAACTAAAGTAAGAGTAGCCCCACACTCAAAAGAGTCAGAGATGATGGTTTTAGGATGCATGCTTACCAGTTTTAATGGCCTTCAAGAAGCTGCAGAGACGTTAGATGACGCTGACTTCTATTTCACAGAGCATAAAATTATATTCCAAGCTCTAAAAAAATCTCATAAAAACGGAAAAGCAGCTGATGTCCACCTAATATGTGAGGACTTAAAGGCTCAGGATAAATTAAAAGCTGTCGGCGGAGTGTCTTATATCGTAACTCTTGCTCAATATGCTGGAACGTCTGCTTATATTGAAGAGTATGTTGATCTAGTTAGGAATAAGGCTATTTTGCGTGATGTATTATATGTCAGCCAAGAAGCTGAAAAAGCCGCTCTAGAAGACCCTGAAAATGCCAATCACATAATAGAAGAACTCAGTGTAAAAGTTAAGTCATTAGAAGGCCGCCAAGGTAAAAAAATCCCTATAATTGATACATCAGAACGGTTGAAGAGGGAAGATGAATTCCTTGAAAGATATAGGGGCCAGAAATACCTAGGCTTACGGGTTAAAACAATAGAAGAGTTCAATGAAAATTTCCTTGGACTTCGTGGTTTAATGCTGCTGGCTGCGGCTCCAAACGTTGGGAAAACAGCATTGACCGTTCAAACCGCAATAGAAGTTTTAACCACGGAAAAAGATGCATGTTTGGCTTATATCTCTTTAGAGATGTCAGAGGAACAGATTTTTAGACGAATGTTGCTTAACTTGTCTGGTTTAAACTTTCGGACTTTTGTTTTTGGAAGCCAATCGCAACAAATTATAGATAATGACGGGCGTCAGGCATTTTTTGAAATAGAAGAGGTTAAAAAGATAAAGGAAGCCGAAAACATCCTAAAAGGATTTGGAAGCCGATTACAAATTATAGATCAATCCACATGCCCTTATATAGATGCTAGAACTGTCGTAAACTATGTAGATGCCATAAAGCAGAGATCAAAATGTTCACGAGCTATCGTCATAATTGACTATCTACAAGTGTGGCCAGTTAACCCAAATGCCCGCCTACTTGAGAATGAGGCAGATAAATGGCGAATCGGAGAGATGAAAAAGATTAGAGACGCATTAAATGACGACCCTGTGATCGTTATCTCAGAAGCCAGAAAACCATCAGGGAAAGACGATTTGTGGGGAGGAGACTTATCCGACGTTATGGGAGCCGCCAGAGGAACTTATACCCCAGATGTAGTAATGCTTTTATCTCAGCTCAAACCTAAATCTTTAAGTGAGATTTGGACAAAAAATGATCTACCGAAAGTCAAAATTGAAGAAGATGTAGAGAGCGCTGAATCCGATAAATCTGATAAAGAAGGACTTTCCATTAAAAATCTTTTAGCAAAACATGGCATCGCCATTTGTAAAATTGATGTGCCAAAAGCACGAGATGGGATGCAAAAATTCTCCACTCTTCTCGAATTTCACTTTCACAAAAACATTTTTAAAAAGGTCAATTGGGAAGCAATTAAGAATATTATAAAAAGCACATCAAATAACAACTCAAAAACAAAAAATGTTTTTGGTAGTTAGTAGGTTAGACCATGGATATTGAAAAACAGATTAAATCAACTGATGATATGTCTTGGACAAATCAGGAACTTGAGATATGGGTTAAAGCTGGGCTTGTACCAATACACCTTTTAGATCCTACAAACCATATAGATCTAATCAACTTTTTGAGAATCAATAAAGAAAAACTTCACGCCTGTTATCAAAGAAATCCAGATGAAAATTATTGCCAACTGCAAATACCGCCACCCAATGAATGGCACAACGCCCCAGATATTCCAGTTATTGATACACGAACGGGGAAAGTTCTATATTCATTAGAAATGGCAGGAGAGTTTGAGCTATGTGAAGGAGTTTGCCTACGAATCAAAGCAAAAGAATTAGAAGATTGGAAAAAAGAAACAGCTGAAGCAAAACAACTCACTGACGAGCAGAATAAAGAGCTAAAGGCATTTTTATCAAAGTATGGGACAGAACGCCCTTTAAGCAGAAAAGAAATAGTCACATTTTTAGAAGAAGTTAGAAAACCAAGAAAAGTTCAAAAATATAGACAATCAGGTCACTTAGTGGATGAAAAACTTAAGTACTCTAAACCGAACCAAGCCGTTACCCTTTTTGACTTGATATCACCCGACACAAAACAGAAAATTGAAGAATCTAAAATAGAAGTTAAAGCCGAAGGAATAAAACTAACTCCACCAGAAAATAAAATCGTTCATGCACTCAACAGAATATTACACGAGAATAGTCAACCAAGGAACTCCAAGGCGGAAGATTTTTATAGTGGGAATGCGCCCTCACTGCTTGTTCCTTACGGACAAAATCAAGAACAAAAAGCGGCTGTTTTGAAATTTAAGCCATCCGAGCTTTACAAAGCCTATATGGGTAAGGATGATTATTCTGGAGCAGATATTACATTTATTAATAATACATTACATCAGCTTGAAGCAAAAAAAGTATTAATAAAATACGACAGAATAAAAAAAACAAAAAACGGTAAAAAAGAGGAAACGCTTACAGACAGGATAGAAGATTTCCAATCTCTTATAAAGATAATTTTGTTTATGCCTGACTTAACTGCGGAAGAAAAAGAACGATTAGACAGTGGTGATAATTCTGTTCGAAACGCTAAGGGTGAAATAGTTATCGCACTAAACCCAATTTTTACAGATCAAATAGACACAAAATTTATTGAGTTCCCTATAGACACAAACCGCAGGCTTGTAATTGCAGCTGGCGGCCATAATAAAGTTACATCCAGCATGCAAACATTAATGGAATGGATGCTTAGGGATTTAAGCGCAAAGCGACACAAGACAGAAATAAATGAAGAAAACCTACCTTATATGCTTGGTCTTGAAAAATATGTGAAGCAAAAACGGAAAAAACTTTTACAAGAACGTATAGAGAAAGATGTACGTGCGATGATAAACATGGGTATTGTCTTAGAGGTAGAAAAAAAACCAAACTCTACTGGGGGGATCAAATGGATATTCCACCTAAATAAAGAGTATGAATAAGCCTATTTTTCAATGAATTGTTTACCGTTATACTTTGCAGGATTTACCGTTATACGTTGCAGCGATCCTTGAATTTTACCGTTATACTTTGCAGAGATTACCGTTATACTTTGCAGAGATTACCGTTATACTTTGCAGGATTCCTCTGGGAAAAACCATGAGGGAGATCTTATGAGACTCTTTTGAGAGTCTATGAGAGTCTCATGAGATATTCGGCTTCGCCGCCCCCGCTTTGGGGCGGGGCGGCTAGCCTCCAAACAACAAATCATCCAAAGAAACTATAACCATTTCCAAAGAAAAATTGCCATGTTAATCAGCACTTAACACGGAATGACATAAAGAATAACGCATATAACAAGCCATGACGGCATTGTTTTGTGGTAGATGTGGATTTTGGTCACAAAAATAATATTTTTGATTGTAGGGCAAATTAGATGCCTTCCTGACGATTCTGCAAAATTGTAGCTAAGTCAGCTTCACTCATTTCATATCCACGGCCTGACTTCGCCAAAAGAGTTATTATAGCTTCCGTATCCCCGTTAGACGCTTTGTCAAAAAGACTATCAAATTTTTTTTCTTTATCGGCTTCTTCGGCTTCATCTTGCAAATTTTTTGGCGAAATTTTTTTCTGAATCCCCATCTGTCTTTCTCCTTGATGATATTCATTTTTGAACACAGGTACCGCTTCTATTAAGGGTGTGTACCCCCCTGATTTTCCATGGTGTTGGTTCCATCCAGGCATAAGGTTCTTTTATTTTATAGGGAGGGGTTCGTGCGTGCGCATGAGAAAGGTAGATAATCATGCTGAGTTCTTTTCAATTTCCCTGCTAACAGCCTTCATTTCTCTAAGAAAAGCTCTCTCTTGTTTTCGTTGTTTAATGGCTCGTAATGTCGTTCCACCATGCGTTTCTCTCTTATAAAATACACCGCCATGCATCCTACATCTACCGTTTTTCATGCCTGGCTGACCGCATGGCTCCCCTCCTTTAGTTCGGCACTTTGCTCCACAAGGCTTAACTCCCTGAATCGGCATGATCAACCTCTTTGATAGGGATAACTGTTTGTGCGAGATGATTTCCCTGTCCATGATAGTTGTAGTTAACAGTAATATTCTGAGTTCCTCCACTACGCTTTTTCTCTAGCTGTTGCATAGCTTCATTACTAAAGCGCAGTAACTTTAGTCCAAGCTTTTGGTCATCTGTATAGCTAGCCGATAGCTTACGCATCCCAAGCATGTGACTTGCGACGATTTGGGCGGCGTAGAGAGTTTCTAAGGCGTCACAAGGATTAATCCCTTTCATTAAGGATATTATTCCTTCTAACTCTTCCCTTGAAATATCTTTTCTTGAGAAGGGGTCAAAACTACATTCATCATGTCCAAAGATTGCTTTTGCTGCTTCCATTATAAGAGCATCCGCCGCTTCTTGGGTATCTACATGAAAAGCTTGCATAAGAGGAGATAAAGCTTTCGGTGCTGTTATTTCGTATGATTCGTTAGGGGGTATGTGTTTTTTTTGATTTCTAGCCATGCCTTTACCAATAATAACATGATTGCTTTGCTTTTTCCTTGTAGACTTCATCTTGCTTTCTATGTTTGACGATATCTTCATACGCTTTCTTCAAAGCGATCTCATCGCCACTCTCTCTAGCTTTAACCATTCTTCCTGCTATCTCTTTCCCTTTTCCTGCACGACTCTTATGAAGCATTTCTACTGACTTGTACTCATACCAATTTACGTGATCGCTCATACGATGGCTCCCTCTAGTGTAATCGGTTGATTTTCTTTCCTAACGTTCTTTATATTCACTACCTGCCCTTGGTTAACGTTGTATTGAACACTAATTTGCTGTGCACCCTTGTTTCGATATTTTTGGTATGCTTCTAAGACTTGGTGACCGAACTCAAAGAATCCAATCATTGTTGAACCATTTGAGTAGTCTTTTGATGATTCTTCTAAACCTCTGATATAGGTAATGGCAAACTGGCTGGCTAAGGCTGCTTCAATCGCGTCGGATGGTTGTAAGGCTTCGATAAGATGAACAACCATATTTATTTGTTCCTGCGTGGCTACAGCTTTTGCTCTTATTGGGTTTCCATGATAGTCATATGGAGATGGGTTCTTTAAACGGTAAGCTCCCT
>Ga0164294_10001852_pt1 | contig 19320 bp, 17 predicted proteins | sample GEODES005metaG_FD_111479 | JGI IMG/M metagenome (GOLD analysis project Ga0164294, IMG submission 111479) | Oligotrophic lake water microbial communities from Sparkling Lake, Wisconsin, USA - GEODES005 metaG | ecosystem: Environmental > Aquatic > Freshwater > Lake | place: USA: Sparkling Lake...
TAAGCAAGACAAGCGTTATTGGGTTCTTGCTGCTAGTGCTTCAGCAATTCAACTTCTTGCCCATATTCTTTTCAACGGAAGTGGGTCTTTAGTAAATCGTGGGTTAGATGGACACGTAACGGCATACGTCAGACAAGCAACGAATGATGGTTCAGAAGTGTTATGGATATTCCCGTTTGCGATGGCGCTCGGATGGGTGCTACCGATTTATATGGTTTTTAAAGGTTACAAAAGAAAATCAAATAAAACTGATCAGCAAGTTGTTACGGGACTGAACAATGATGGATGATGCTAGTCGTCTGATGGAAATCCATAACTGATTCTCTCAAGTGCTTCACTCATGACATCTAAGGTTGTGCCACCGCTGTACAGTCCGTATGTAATTCGTGGTTTTTCATGACCGACAATATCAGCGGTAACATTCTCTCCAACGCCTTTATTCTCTAGCATCGTCACAAGTGTTTTACGGATTGAGTGAAAGACATGATGTTTCCCAAAACCCTCGTTTTTTTTCAGTCGACCAAATCGTTTGCCGACTGCATTTGAACGATCTTTGTACTTATTTTCTGAAAGACCTGAAATCAAATAACCATCTACTGATTCAGCAACTAAGCGTTCAACAACAGATTGAATATCTGAATGAATGGGTATTAGTCGTTTGCCTGCTTCTGTTTTTGAGTCGGAGATTTTGATGCTGTACTTCTTTAGATCTACGTCTTTACATTGAAGTGAACAGATTTCTTCAATTCGTGCGCCTGTATGAGCGCCGATCAAAATCAGATTTGATAATTGAGTATCGTCTTTCATGAGGGCACATCCATAAAGGTAAACGACATCTTGTGGGTCTAATGGTTGCCATGGTGCTGACTTGAATTTTGCTCTTGAGTTTGGTTTGTTGCTGATTCTAAAATCTTCTGGAACGATAAAAGGATTAGGTAAATCATCAGGTACTTCTTTGATCTTCTTGAGATAACTATAAAAGTTACGGCATGAACCAACAATTCGTTTGATTGAAGATGCCGATAATTGATGGTGTGTTCCAAGTGCTGTTAGAAATGTCTCAATATTCTTATGTGTCAGTAGATTAGCGGTAGGGAAGGGTTGGTAAAATAACTCAACGTCACTTTGCATTTGATGGATTGTTTTTTCTTTGAGTCCTTTTGCAGTCTCGTTCTTTAACCACTCAGGTTCAATATTTTTCAAATACCGTTGTTTGCCTGATGCTAGAGATTTGAAAATATCTGCTGGTCGCTCGCCTTGCTCACGGCGGATTCGAATCTCTTCCTCTTCCATAATTTCTTTGACAAGCAAGGGATTGTCATTGGAAAGTTGCTCTTCATACAGTTTGATTGCTGAGTTGATGTCAGCATTGGCAGAGTTTGCTTGGATGATCGATCGTGCTTTTTCGATCTGACGTTTCCAATTGATCACCCAAACAGCAGCAATTGCCTCTGCTTGCTTTAGATTGTCTGTTTCTGTGCTCTTGTAGAACTTTGCTTTTTTGATGACATGACGGACATCTTTCGGCACATATAAAACGGCAAAATACGTTCTATATCGGAGTTCAACGTGAGAGGGTTTGAAGGGTCTCTTTGCCATATTCAGTTTGAATCCGATGTAAGGATTGTAACTATGCGATTTTCTTCACCACATGTTTTCAACACATGTGCGTAAATATACGCTATAATTTACGAGTGAAAAAGCACTTTTTGTGTTTTGACGAAGAGTCCCCCTCTCTCCGCCAAATAAAAAAATGCTTCGCAGATTTTGCGGGGCATTTTTCATTGTGAGCAAAAACATGGGAAGATTAGGCTTTTAAGGAGCTTTCATGACTATGTCCATGTACCAGGCCAGCGTGCCGCGTATCGTCAATATGCTGATCAATTTGGATCACCTGTTAGACAAAGCGCAGTCCCATATCGATACTAAAAAGCTGAGCGAAGCCGCATTGACTCAGTTTCGCCTTTATCCCGATATGTTTCCATTGATACGTCAGGTGCAGATCGCTTGTGATACGGCCAAAGCCGTTGTAGCGAGATTGGCGGGTGTCGACATTCCTGCGTATGAAGATTCTGAGGTGAGCATCGCCGATTTGAAACAGCGTATTGCTAAGACCATCGCTTTCATTCAGGGTTTTAGCGCTACCCAAATAGACGGCACGGAAGATAAAGATATTGTCACCAAACGCGGTGATACCGAAACGCATTACAAGGGTATGCAATTTTTGTTAAACCACGCTATGCCGAATGTGTATTTCCATGTAACGACGGTGTACGCCATCCTGCGTCACAACGGTGTGGAAATTGGTAAGCGTGACTATTTGGGTAAGGTTTAACCTAGAAACAAAATCGTTGCTTCATACTCATAATTAACTGCTTAGCTTATGCGCGCTATCAACCACTTTATTAATCGCTTTCATTGGTTTCCATTGCTGATGATTTTTTCATTGCCGCTGGCTGCGTCGCACGCTAAGGCAGAGGCGTATCTCGAGATTGTGGAGTTTGGCAAGTCAGGCGGGAAAAAAACAATTCCACTCACAACGGATGAGCCGAAATTATTCAATATAGAGATGTTTACCAGTTGGTCGCATTGCGAGGTGGCAGCGATTAAGAGTGCTTCTTCAAAACCGCAAAGTGCTTGGTTACGTTGCTGGAGTACTGAGGAATCTCAGGTAGCGATGACGTGTCAGGGCAATGATAGACAAACTATCATCCTTGGTCATGATGATAAGGCGGCAAAACGAGGCTCAATAAGTCTCGTTTGTAGCAACTAGATTTTGGTTAGTCGCTTGATTAGCGACTGACCAATAATCAGTAAATGAATCAATTCGTTTGCCTTGCTGCTGCTTTGTCGCTGGGATCTTTGATTGAATTCATTTGGAAATCCCGCCGATATTCACTCGGTGGTACCCAGCCGTGTTTTCTCCAGACGTGTTGGACATCGGTGCCGCGTATCCAGTGGTGGGGGTTGTTTATTTCAGGGCTGATGTCGTAGTGATTATCTAAGTCATAACGCATGATGAGGCTCCCTAGTCAGGTTTATGTACTGTACAAATATACAGTAAATTTTACTCGATGGGGAGTGTCAACGATAAAGATCGATTGAAATGATGGTCAGGGAGATGCTTATTTTTTTACGTATTTTATGGCAAGCCGGCGCAGCTGTACGACGCGGGGCCAAGCAAATCAAGCGCTTAGCTTGGGTCAATTAATCGAAAATATCTGGTTTTTATTTAATCAATGATTGCTTAGTTATTAACTTTACATTCGAAGAGTATCAATCTGTTTGCTCTCAATGTGGCGTCCGGTTTACATTCCTCATCAAATTCCTGAAAGCCGAATGTGAAACTTGCCTTGTTAGCTGATGTGCATGCCAATCTTCCCGCGCTAGATGCGTGTCTAGAGCATGCACGCGAGCAGGGTGCAGATCGGTTTGCGATATTGGGTGATTTAGTCGGCTATGGGCCGCATCCGGCAGAAGTCGTTGAGCGTTGTCGCTGGCTGCAGCAAGAGGGTGCATTGATTGTTCGTGGTAATCATGATGTTTTGCCCGAGCTCGATGTCGCGCCTGATGCCGGATGGTTTGAATTAGCAGCTGCGTGGACGCGTGAGCAACTCACAGAAAGTCAGCGCGACTGGCTGCAGCAACTACCCTTGACACTGTTGTTTGATAAAGTATTTTTGGTACACGCGACTGCCGATGCGCCAGAACGTTGGCAATATGTATTGGAGGAGCGTACCGCTAACCGAAGCATGCAAGCTGTGGCCCGCCATACCGAAGTTCGTTATGTGTTGGGTGGGCATGTGCATGAGCAGTCTTTGTATTATCGAATTACAGATCGCGAAATGGCACGGGTGCCGATTAAGGCTAATGTCGCTATTCATGCAAGGTCACAGCGTTACTGGCTAGCGACTGTTGGATCAGCGGGTCAGCCACGCGATGGTGATACTCGTGCCAATTATGCTATGTTGGATCTGGATGAAGAAAGACTCACGTTTCATCGTGTCGTCTATGATCATTCAGCAGTAGCGGAGTATAGTCGTGCAGCGGGTTTGCCAGAAAAATTGGCTATACGTTTAGAAACAGGCCTTTGAGTTTAAGAGAATTAGAAACTCAATTTTTTTATTGGCTTGTGTAAGTGCTAGTTGAATTTTTCACTGGCGCTATAAATTCAACTGTCACAATTTTCTGATCGATTGCATTGAAGGTGAGTTCACCTTGATGGGCATGCGCAATTTCTCTGCAGAGACTTAGCCCAAGTCCAGTGCCGTCTACCTTGCGGTTATGAGCACTATCTCCACGCGAAAATCGATCAAATACCTTGCTTACAAACTCTTCACTAATGCTATCAGTAGGGTTAGATAGTCTGATGTAAAGTTTATTCTCATCAGTCCATGCAGTGATATCAATCCAGCCTTCGGGGACGTTATATTTCACTGCATTGGTAAATAGATTATTCATTAATTGCTGGAAAAGCGCTCGATCAGTTTCAAACATGAGTTTCTTCTGAATTTTTCCACGAGTGATTATTGGAGGATCAAGTAAGCTCATATCTTCAACTAATTCATCAAGCACGTCACTCACATTAATGAATTTAAAATGTAGCTTTAGCTGTCCACCATCGGCCTGAGCCAAAAGTAATAATTTTTGAGTGATGGACGAAAGCCGATCAATTTCATCCGAAATCATGCGCAGCTGTATCTGAATTTTTGAGCCTGGCTCGCTTTCATCGATGGCTCTTTCGACGTAACCTTGCATGATGGTGAGTGGTGTACGTAGTTCATGAGCTGCGTCGCTTGAAAATCGTGATGCTTGAAGAAAGCCTCGTTCTAGGCGTGCCAGCATATTGTTAAAAACATCGATAAATTCTCGAAATTCATTATCTTCGCCCTTATGCGGTACTCGGGTGGTGAGATCGCGGGTATCTACCGCACGTAATGAACCTTGTATTCGTTTAATCGGAGCTAGCGTTTTTCTTGTGACAAAAAACGCTGCCAAGATAGACATCGCTAATGAAAAAGGAAAAATCTGTTTAATTGTTCGGATGCGAACTTCTAGAAAGTCTTCCATGTGCCGACTTGTGGCTTGGGTGTTCACCAGAGCGACAATGATTTTATTCGGTGTTATAAGCTTAGTCGCATTCCACTCCATATTTTCGAATGTAATTTTTGCGCGTTCTACTTGAGGCGCATCGTCATCGGGTTCGGATATCACTACTTTGGTATCTTGGAATTTTTCAGAAAATGGTAAATCAGAGAAGGAATAATGTTTATTAGCTTCTGGTGTGGCGGTGAATACGCGTACTTCATTGGGGCGAGCGATGTTTATAGCGTCTAATAATTCTTCTTTGAGTTCATCGGCCGTTTTTTCTGATAGTGGTTCTTTCTCCCAGCGCAAATTGATATTTATTTGACGTTCTATAAAAACTTTGCGCATCTGGCCACCACCGATACGTCCTATCAGCAATTGATTAAGTATGAACATCGCCAGTGTTGTTGCGATGAACAGAAAAAAAACCTTAGCATAGAAGGATTTTGATAGACCGAACATAGGGAAAGCAGTAATTGGTTAGGTAATGCCGTGATAAAAATTTATGCCTTACGAAAGCGGTAGCCTATGCCGCGAATAGACTCAATAGGAAAATTCTTTGGGTCGCCTTTACGGGGGTGTATGAGTTTTTTTCTGATTCGCTGTATACACACATCAACGACATTGGTTTTGGGATCAAAGTCCAAGCCCCACACATGCTTGAGTATCTGATTTCGAGAAAAAATATGATCAGGGCTTCTGATTAAATATTCAATCAAGGTAAATTCACGCTGGCTTAGTGTTGCCTGATGGTCCGACCATGTGGCTTCGCGGGAGATGCGATTTAGTTGCAATCCATTTTCTTCAATCAGTGAAGCTGTTAGTCCAGCTTGCCGGTTGATGAGTATTTTTATGCGAGCGACGAGTTCTTCGATGAAAAAAGGTTTGGGTAAGTAATCGTCCGCTCCTGCGTCAAATCCTTGCAGCCTATCCTGCAGATCAGTTTTTGCTGTCAATAAAATGATGGGTGTAGCAAGACCAGTAGCGCGCAAATGTTTAAGCACGCTAATACCGTCTAAGTTAGGTAGCATCACATCCAGCACGATCGCATCGAAGGGTGTCGATAAAGCGTGTTGTAAACCAGCGCTACCGTCAGCCAAATGTTCGGCTTGCATCCCGGCAGAGCTTAGGCCAGTGAGCACGAAGTCGGCGATTTTGGCTTCATCTTCGATTAATAATATGTTCATGGATTTGGACAATCTATGCGTTACGTAAATCAGGTATGTCTGCACTTCAACGCGCAGAGCTAACCAAACTAATTTAGCAAATTCATTGAATGTGGAATGCTTCTATCAAGATGTTTAGCGATACTAACTGATCGCTTTGCGTAATCGGCGCAATCAAGGCCGGAATTCGTCACGCGTATGAGCGGATCGGTTTGGAAGGAGGGACGTTGCGTAGATTGTTATTTATTTATTCAGTGACACGTGCCTTTTTGCTAGCAGCGCGGTTGACCAAACGAACACCTGCGCCGTAGTTTTCATTCATAAAAATAAACAATTCTTCCAGTAGCTGAAGATCGGCGGTGAATATTTTCCCTGCGGGTGTTGGTCGGCTTTTCACCATGTCGGTGCCCATCATGTAATCGATATGTATCCACACACTGGAAGGGTTTAATCCAGTGATTTCAGCGAGTTCGGTCTGAGACAGGCCTTCGTTGCCGGCGGCAATAAGGGAGCCAATAATCCTTAATCGCTCCTCAAAACTGAGAGCGCCAAGCAGGCGTGCAAGTTGTCTGTTTTCCATACTTAGCCTCGTCGAATGAATGTAAATTCATGCCGTGAGGCTAACCATGCAAGTTTCAAGTCTTTAATTCAACTGTAAAAGGTTCGCATTACGTATTTGTAATTACGTGTTGCAAAATATGGCGGGAATTAGAGGTGTTTAGTTTTCAAACTACTATTTCTTGAATCGTCGATCTAATTTTTTTCGCGATTAGCTCAAGCCTGCCAAACACCATAGCCCGCTTCTCTTAAGCGTATGGCCAAATCAACCTCCATGTACTTAGCATCTTCATAAGGCATCGGGTTATGGGATTCGTATAATTCCGGCAATAACCAGAGTCCGAATTTATTCACAAACTTATTAGCCTGAATGCCTGCTTTATGGCGATCGAACCGAGTGTCTGGGTCCAGCCCCGTCATGCCGACATAAACGCAGGGCTTGCCGAAACGATAATCGGGATTGGCTTTCTTGAACTTTGGCTCGTACAGCACGTCTTTGGATAACTCGACCACATAGATGTGATGATTGTTTGCGATCTTCATGTTGGCATGATCGGTCAGACCGACATTTTTGTTAAGTGCCCGAATGGCAGAGTGCCACAAGCTTCATAGGCGATAAAAAGCATATTGACACAGTCTGTCGCAAGGTTGAACATCCAGTTTCACGATGAAAAGCAGCCTATTCAAGGAATTTATTTAGGCTTTTAATTGCATAAATTCCAGATTCAAGAGGATTTTGATGTCCGACACTGTCACCACCGATGCCATCGACGAGATTTTGACTCGAATGGCCAAGACTGAGGGAGCGCTGCTTCCTATTTTGCATGCGATTCAAGCGGTTGAGGGTTATGTGCCTGCAGAGGTTGTCCCTCGTATCGCAGACGCGCTGAACGTCTCGCGTGCTGAAGTGCATGGTGTCATTAGTTATTACCATCACTTCCGCCAGAAACCGGCCGGTAAAGTCGTTGTGCAAATTTGTCGAGCCGAAGCGTGTCAGGCCGTCGGTGGGTATGCATTCGCTCAGGAGGCAGTAAAAGCACTCGGCTGCGATTTCCATGAAACGACCAAAGACGGTGCTGTAACCCTAGAGCCTGTGTATTGCTTGGGTCACTGCGCGTGCGGCCCTTCCGCCATGATTAATGACGATGTACATGCTCGCATGACGATTGAGCGTTTAAAGACATTGGTTGAGCGAGCAAGGAGTCAAGCATGAGCGTGAAAATTTTTGTGCCGCGTGATTCGACCGCGATAGCACTAGGCGCCAACGACGTAGCAAATGCAATCACGTCACAAGCCAAAGCTAAGGGCGAAGAAATTAGTTTGGTTCGTAACGGTTCGCGTGGCATGTTTTGGTTAGAGCCACTCGTTGAAGTTGAAATTAATGGCGAGCGTCATGCCTATGGCCCGGTCACTGAAGAGGATGTGAAATCCTTGTTTGATTCGAATTTCACTCAAGGCGGCAAGCATGCACTGTCATTAGGTAAAACTGAACAGATTCCATTTTTAAAAAATCAGGAACGTTTAACCTTCGCACGCATCGGCATTACCGACCCTGTGTCGATAGATGATTATGTCGCGCATGAAGGTTATGTCGGCTTGAAGAATGCCTTAGGCTTGACCCAAGAACAAATCGTGCAACAAGTCACCGATTCGGGTTTGCGCGGACGCGGCGGTGCTGCTTTCCCAACGGGTATCAAATGGAACACGGTACGTGCGACAACCGGTTCGCAAAAGTACATCGTATGTAATGCCGATGAAGGTGATTCGGGTACGTTCTCAGATCGTATGGTTATGGAAGATGATCCCTTCATGCTGATCGAAGGTATGACGATCGCGGGTCTTGCTGTCGGTGCGACTAAGGGTTACATCTATGTTCGTTCCGAGTACCCGCATGCGATTGATGTATTAAATGAAGCGATTGTCATCGCCGAGAACAATAACTATTTAGGTGAAAATGTTTTGGGCTCAGGCCATGCGTTTCATCTTGAAGTGCGCGTCGGTGCAGGCTCGTATGTCTGCGGTGAAGAAACGGCACTACTAGAAAGTTTAGAAGGTCGTCGCGGTATCGTGCGTGCAAAACCACCTCTGCCAGCCATCTCTGGTTTGTTCGGCAAACCAACGGTCATTAACAACGTCATATCACTTGCCTCAGTGCCGATTATTTTTGCGCGCGGTGCTGCGTTTTATCGCGACTACGGCATGGGCCGCTCACGCGGCACGTTGCCGATACAACTCGCGGGCAATATCAAACAAGGTGGTTTAGTTGAGAAAGCCTTCGGTGTCAGCTTGCGTGAGATGTTGTACGACTTTGGTGGTGGTACACGTTCGGGTCGTGAAATACGTGCCGTTCAAGTCGGTGGCCCATTAGGTGCTTATCTGCCCCAGTCACAATTTGATACGCCTCTTGATTACGAAGCATTTCTAGCGCTAGGTGGCACCTTGGGTCATGGCGGTATCGTGGTGTTTGACGACACGGTCGATATGCTTAAGCAAGCTCGTTATGCAATGGAATTTTGCGCCGTTGAGTCATGCGGTAAATGCACGCCGTGCCGAATCGGCTCTACGCGTGGTGTCGAGGCGCTCGATAAAGTGATAGCCGGCGAAGAACGTGAACAACAGATTCATCTAGTGCGTGATCTATGTGATGTGATGCTGAATGGCTCTTTGTGCGCGATGGGTGGTATGACACCTTTTCCCGTGCTCTCTGCCATGAATCATTTCCCTGAAGATTTCGGCATCGACAGTAAACAAGCAGGATCAAAGAATACAGCCAAGGAGGCAGCATGAATAAGCTTAACGATACCGATTACGGTACGCCGCAACGCGAATCAGCAACCAGCATTACGTTAGAGATTGATGGTGTCCGCATTACGGTACCCGCAGGTACCTCGGTGATGCGGGCCAGTACCGAAGCCGGAATCAACGTTCCAAAATTGTGTGCCACCGATTCGCTTGAGGCATTTGGTTCATGCCGCGTCTGCTTGGTTGAAATCGAAGGTCGTAAAGGTTATCCCGCATCGTGCACCACGCCGGTTGAAAATGGTATGAAGGTAAAGACGCAAACCCCTAAGCTCGCAGATATTCGTCGCGGCATGATGGAGTTGTATATCTCTGACCATCCGTTAGATTGCCTCACGTGCCCAACCAATGGTAATTGTGAACTGCAAGATGTGGCGGGCTTAGTTGGCTTGCGCGAAGTGCGTTACGGCTACCAAGGTAAAAATCATTTGGATTTGAAAAAAGATGAATCCAATCCTTACTTCACCTATGACGCGTCGAAATGTATCGTCTGTAATCGTTGTGTTCGTGCCTGCGAAGAAACGCAAGGTACGTTTGCGCTAACGATTGATGGTCGTGGTTTTGATTCGCGAGTGGCTGCTGGTCAGAACGATTCGTTTATGGAATCCGATTGCGTTTCGTGCGGCGCGTGTGTGCAGGCATGTCCAACGGCGACTCTGACTGAGAAGAGCGTCATCATGATGGGTCAGGCTGAGCACAGCAAAATCACTACCTGCGCTTATTGCGGTGTGGGTTGTGCCTTCAAAGCTGAAATGAAAGGCAATGAAGTCGTACGCATGGTGCCTTGGAAAGATGGTCAAGCGAATCACGGCCATTCCTGCGTTAAGGGTCGATTTGCATGGGGTTATGCGACGCATAAAGATCGCATGCTCAAACCCATGATTCGTAAAAAAATTACTGACCCGTGGCAAGAAGTGTCGTGGGAAGAAGCGATTGGGTATGCAGCGAGTGAATTCCGCCGCATTCAAGATAAGCATGGACGTGACTCCATCGGTGGTATCACTTCGTCACGCTGCACCAATGAAGAAGTTTATTTAGTTCAAAAGTTGGTTCGTGCAGCCTTTGGTAATAACAATGTAGATACCTGCGCACGTGTTTGCCATTCGCCTACTGGTTATGGTTTGAAGCAGACCTTAGGTGAATCAGCGGGAACGCAGACCTTTGATTCGGTCATGCATGCCGACGTTATCATGGTCATTGGTGCTAATCCTGCAGTGGCGCACCCCGTGTTTGCATCGCAAATGAAACGTCGCTTGCGTCAAGGCGCTAAATTGATCGTAGTTGATCCACGCACCACTGAAATGGTGAAGTCACCTCACGTTCAAGCGGACTATCATTTAAAGCTTAAGCCAGGTACCAACGTAGCGATCATTTCAGCACTGGCCCATGTGGTGGTGACTGAGGGCTTGTGTAGCGAAGCCTATATCGCTGAGCGTTGCGATGCGCAGTCGTTCAAGGATTGGAAAGAATTTGTTTCGCGTCCTGAAAATTCGCCTGAGGCTTTAGCTGAAGTAACTGGTGTGCCTGCTGAAACAGTTCGTAGTGCGGCTCGCTTGTACGCTAACGGCGGTAATGCAGCGATCTATTATGGTTTGGGTGTTACCGAGCATGCGCAAGGCTCCACCATGGTGATGGGTATTGCTAACCTCGCTATGGCAACAGGTAACGTCGGGCGCGAAGGCGTGGGTGTAAATCCTTTACGTGGCCAGAACAATGTGCAAGGTTCGTGCGATATGGGTTCGTTCCCGCATGAGTTGCCAGGTTATCGTCATATCTCTGACAGCATCGCGCGTGCTGAATTCGAAGCGCGTTGGGGTGTAACTCTAAATCCAGAACCTGGTTTGCGTATTCCGAATATGTTTGATGCGGCACTCGATGGCAGCTTCATGGGCTTGTATTGCCAGGGTGAAGATATTGTTCAATCGGATCCGAATACTCAGCATGTCGCCTCCGCATTGTCGGCGATGGAATGCATCGTCGTTCAGGATTTGTTTTTGAATGAAACTGCAAAATACGCCCATGTATTTTTACCGGGTTCATCGTTCTTGGAAAAAGATGGCACGTTTACCAATGCTGAGCGACGCATTTCGCGTGTCAGCAAAGTCATGCCAGCTAAAGCGGGTTATTCGGATTGGGAAGTTACGCAGTTGCTAGCTAATGCTTTAGGTTATGCGATGAAATATTCACATCCTTCTGAAATCATGGATGAGATTGCATCGCTGACACCGACCTTCCACGGCGTGACATTCAAAAAGATTGAGCAACTGGGTAGTGTGCAGTGGCCGTGTAATGACGCAGCTCCAGAAGGCACGCCTATCATGCACATCGATACGTTTGTGCGTGGTAAAGGTAAATTCTTTATTACCCAATACGTGCCAACAACGGAAAAAATTACGCGTAAATTCCCATTGATATTGACCACCGGTCGAATTCTGTCGCAATACAACGTCGGTGCTCAGACTCGTCGTACCGAGAACGTGCAATGGCATAGCGAAGATCGATTGGAGATTCATCCGCATGATGCCGAAGAGCGTGGTATTCAACAGGATGCTTGGGTAGGTATTGAATCGCGCTCAGGCCAGACGGTTTTGCGTGCAACGATTACTGAAAATGTTCAACCCGGGGTTGTGTATACAACGTTCCACTTCCCGGAATCAGGCGCGAATGTGATTACGACCGATAACTCGGACTGGGCAACCAACTGTCCTGAGTACAAAGTCACAGCCGTGCAAGTAATGCCTGTAACTCAGCATTCGGAATGGCAGCGCGACTATCAGGAATTTAATCGCCAGCAATTAGAGTTGGCGCATCTTGAGTCTGAGGCGGGTGGAGCGTAGACATCATAAAGTTCGTTAATCGTTTGTTTGTGAATTCATCGAGCTATGGCTGATCCTGCGTTAGCGCATGAACTCACGAACAGCGCCGAGTCGCTAAAGCAGGTATCGGTGTTGCGGGTTCGTGATGGCGAGCAAACAATCACAAACGATGTGATTGCCGTTGAAGTGCCGGTGGCGCTGGAATACAACGGTATTTCCCACGTTGTGATGTTGGCCTCACCGGCCGATTTGGAAAATTTTGCGCTGGGCTTTTCGCTTTCGGAAGGTATTATTCAGCAGGCTTCGGAGTTGTATACCTGCGAAGTTGAATCCACGGAAGCAGGTTGGTTAGTGCACGTAGAGATTGCCGCTGAGCGTTTCATGTTGTTGAAACAGCGGCGGCGAAATTTAGCAGGACGAACTGGCTGTGGTTTGTGTGGAACCGAATCACTTGAGCAAGTCACTCGCTGCACAACAGCAGTGTCGCATCGTCATCACTTTACTGAAGCGGCGATTGTGAATGGCATGCACGCCATGCAAAATTTACAGCCACTGCAAATGCAAAGTGGTGCGACCCATGCTGCTGCTTGGATGACAGCGCAGGGTCAGGTTACATTGGTGCGTGAAGATGTTGGACGCCATAATGCGCTCGATAAATTGATTGGTGTTATGGCAGAGCAGCAGCAGGATTTCTCTGAGGGTGTCTTGCTCATCACTAGCCGCGCTAGTTATGAAATGGTACAAAAGGCCGCCATCATGAATGTAGGTGTGATTGCGGCCATCTCAGCACCGACGAGTTTTGCGGTGGAATTGGCCGAACGAGCTGGAGTGACTCTGATAGGTTTTATGCGAGATCGCAGTTACGTGATCTATACGCATGCCGACCGAGTGCGAAGCGATTGAATTATAAAATCGAACTAGCAATGCGAACTAACAACGCGAACTAACAACGCGAACTAATAAAGCGAAAGCAAAAGGTGCGACTATGGACGTAAACAACCTGATCAGAATGGCGAATCAGATTGGTGAATTTTTCGAGAGCATGCCTGATCGCACTCAAGCGCTGGAAGATATCGCCTCGCATATCAAGCGCTTCTGGGAGCCACGTATGCGACGAGCAATTTTAGAAGGCCTCGACCAAAAAAATACAGAAGAGTTTAGTGACATCGTGCGTGAAGCGATCACTAGCCATCGACAATTATTAGCTTAATTTGCATTAAGCAGCGTTCAGCCTGTTCGAAGTCGACAAGGGCTTGAAGAAGGGACCATGAGTTAATAACGCTTCAGCTTCTGGTATCGGCAAGGGTGCTGCGATTAAGAAGCCCTGTATCTCATCACAACCCATCGCTTGCAGCGCGACTAGCTGCTCTTCCGTCTCTACTCCCTCGGCCACTACGGCCATACCCAAGGTTTTACCGATTTGTATCATGGCCTGACAAAGCGGTTCACTTTGATCTTGTGAAGAGAGTGCTTGAACGAACGATTTATCAATCTTCAATACATCGACGTTCAATTTTTGTAGATGGGACAACGAGGAATAACCGGTTCCAAAATCATCAATCATCAGTTTCAAGCCCATACCTTCCAGCATACGTAGTTCTTCTTGCGTCGTTTTGTTATCGCCGACCATGGACGATTCGGTCAATTCAATTGCTATCTGGGATGACGATATGCCATATCGTTGCATGCTGCGTGCTAGCGCTTTACGAAATCCACTACATCTTAATTGCTTGGCAGAGACATTGATAGAAATAGGCTGAATAGATCGTCCTTCAGTCACCCAACGGGCAATTAATTCGCAGGTGCTGTTAGCAACCCAGTTGCCGATGTCCATAATCAAATTGGTTTCTTCGGCTACGGGTATAAATCGGTCCGGTGAAATTAGCCCCATGACTGGATGCTGCCAGCGCAACAGAGCCTCGAAGCCGCATAGGTAGCCATTGAATGCATCAACGCGTGGCTGCAGATAGAACATAAGCTGATTATCAGGGACCGCTTGTTGTAATGCCGTTTCCAACGTGACGCGATCGCTTAATTGATCGTGCATGGCGCTGGTGTAGCGCGTGAAACGATCTTTACCGGCACGTTTCGCATCGTACATAGCAATGTCGGCGGCTTGTATGAGCGCTTCAGCGGTCGTCGCATCATCCGGGAAAATGGCACCACCAATAGAAGCGCGAGTACGCATGGTTGTCCACTCACTGCCTTGGCCGGCAGAGCGTAGGCTAGTCAACAGATGAGAAGCGATTTCTCCAACAACGTGAGTATCTTCTATGTGCAGCAGAAGAACCATAAATTCATCACCGCCGAGTCGGATCACGTGATCTTGTTTGCGTATGGATTCACGCAATGCTTTTGCTATGTCAATCAGGCACTGATCACCTTCTTGGTGCCCTAGTGTGTCATTAATATTTTTAAAATTATCGAGGTCAATAAACATCACTCCGAATTTTTGGTTCGATGAAGTAGCTTGTCGGATGATCTCAGGCAGTTGTTGATTCATCCAGTGGCGATTCGGCAGCTGAGTTAATGAGTCCGTCATCGCCAACGCTTGAAGTTGCTGCTCTTTTTCTTTGACTTTATGAATGTCGCGCAATGTGACAGCTAAACCCATGTCGGCACGCACCGCGCGGCAGTGATACCAGCGTTTTAGTTTGAGACTCTGACGGTACAATTCCACTTCAGTCTCTGCAAATCCATTCGCCATCGCACCGAGCAAAAACAAGCGAGTAAAGTCAAAATTAGCCTCATTCATTAGTTGGCTAATCGAAGCACCAACCAGATCCGAGCGCCTGACTCCTGATAACCGAATAGCCTGCCCATTGCAATCTTCGATTTTAAAATCAACTTGGCCAGCAGCTGGATTCAGAAATTGCGAAAGCATATATAGCTCTTCTTGTGCTCCATCCACCGCTAAGCGGAATGTGTTTTGTATACCTTCTGCGTAACTCTTTTCTTGATCACGTTTAATTTGAAACCAGATACCGATGATGCATGTGATGAGAATAAGTGCTGTGCCAGCTGCGAGTGTTAACTTGTATGCGCGCTCGGTTTCTTGGTAAGGCTGCATGATGTTGTCATGCGTGATGCTGACAAACGTGAGTAAGGGATAGTGATTCAAACTGACTGAGCTGAATACGCTAAGCTTATTGTTGACTAGCAGATTCGATTCAAGATCGTGACTGGTGCCAATATACAAAGGCTCAAGCTTTGGGGCCTCATGCGTTGAGCTAGCGACAGTCTGATAACTTAGCCATTCACCATTACCAAATTTCAGGCCTACGACATCATTCGGCCCGATTGAGCTGCCAGTAATAAAATTGGTCAGTTCGTCTTGCAGAAATGCAATCGAGATAACGCCGCCAAAACTACCATCCGTTTTATTTACTCGACGACTGAAACGGATAACAGTTTTACCGCGAAGTGCGCCAATGCCCATTGCGGGTTTTTGAACTTTTAGTTTGAGTGATTATGAATCGCGGTGCTCAGTAAAATAGGAAAACTGCGATACGTCGCTATTAAGCGCTGCCGGGGTGCGTGTACTGCGGATAATGCCCTTTTCATCCGCATACAGTGGATTCATCGGGCTTTCTTTAGGCAAGGTATTAAATAACTTTTGCAACGAGCTTGCTGGATTCGGTCCCGTAACTGTCGCAGACATAAAAGCCGAGAGTTGATCTACTTGTAGGAAAAGATAGTCAATTTGCTTTGCGTAATTGCTGGCAAGCGAGGTGGCTTCGACTTCGCCTTGTTTGATGAGCAGTTGGTGATCTCTATCAATCTCAGTAATGATCGTTAGCCACAAAAGCGACAAGGCGATTAGGCCGCCGACGGCCCATAATTGCAGGCTCGAATCCAAAAGCTTCCTAAGGGTGTTGCGGGCAAGTAGGTTCTTTTGCAATTCAGACTACGGCGCGTGCAAAAAGATGTTCAAACAAATTGAGAATTTTAACTAATATTTAATAAAGAGATATTTAAAATAACGATATAAAAATATAACTAATAAAATGGTCGATATAAAAATTGTATTTTTTTGTAGGCCTTGTTATTAAAATAGTGCGGCTGAAGATGGTTGTACACTGTTGCACTAAGCATAAACAGGTGATTGCAAGCGATGAGCTGCGACTGCATCGAAAGAATTTCAATTTAAATAATTAGGGAGCTGAACTTGTACAAACAAATTAAATTCATACTGAAGGGCCTGTCGTGTGTTGCCATGTTGGCAGCTACCCAGGGTGCCAATGCTCAGATTTCTAATGACACGATCAAAATTGGTTTCATTACTGACATGTCGGGTGTTTATGCTGACATTGATGGTCCAGCGGGCGCAGAAGCCATCAAGATGGCGATTGCTGAATTTGGCGGCATATTGAATGGTAAAAAAATTGAATTTATCTCGGCAGATCATCAAAACAAAGCCGATATCGCTGCGAGTAAAGCGCGCGAATGGTTTGATCAACAAGGTCTTGATATGTTGATCGGCGGTTCGAATTCAGCCACAGCGCTGGCGATGTCTAAAGTAGCTTTAGAAAAGAAAAAGCCATTCATCGCCATTGGTGCGGGCACCTCCCGACTAACGAATGAGGAATGCACTCCCTATACGATTCACTATGCTTACGATACGGTGTCTTTATCGCGCGGCACTAGTGGCGCACTGGTTAAACAAGGTGATAAGGATTGGTTCTTTTTGACGGCGGATTATGTCTTTGGTATTTCGCTCGAAAAGGATGCATCAGATGTGATTAAGGCGAGTGGCGGAAAAGTTTTGGGTGCAGTACGTCATCCCCTAGCAACCTCAGATTTTTCGTCTTTCCTATTGCAAGCGCAAGCATCGAAAGCGCAAGTTCTTGGACTCGCGAATGCAGGTGGCGATACAGTGAACTCTATCAAGGCAGCGAACGAGTTTGGTTTGACGAAAAAAATGAAAATGGCCGGCATGCTGGTTTTCGTTAGTGATATTCATTCCTTGGGACTGAACGTGACGCAGGGTATGTATCTGACCGATGGCTGGTACTGGGATCAAAACGACGAGACCCGTGCTTGGTCTAAGAAATACATGGCAAAAATTAAGAAAGCTCCATCCATGGTGCAGGCTGCAAATTATTCTGCAGCGACCTTTTATTTGAATGCGGTAAAAGCCATTGGTACGGATGATGGCGATAAGGTGATGGCAAAAATGAAGACCACGAAAGTGAATGACTTTTTTGCTAAAAATGGTGTGGTGCGTCCTGATGGTCGTATGGTGCACGACATGTTTTTGATGCAGGTAAAAACACCAGCCGAATCAAAAGGCGAGTGGGATTACTACAAGCAGGTACAAGTGATTCCTGGTGAGCAGGCGTTTCTAACTAAAGCTGAAACAAAGTGCGCGCTTTGGAAGTAAGCCTTACTAAATAAAAGAGCTAACAAAAGAGCTGAGCGGAACGATGTTCCCTCAGCTCTTTTTTATTGCGTAGAGATGGTGTAGTTGCTAAACGAACGTATCAAATCGCATGCATTAAATCGTCATTCCACCATCGACTGAGTAGAGATTTCCGGTACTGAAGGTGGAATCATCGGACGCTAAAAAAACGACGACAGGTGCAATTTCCTCTGCGGTAGCTAGTCGGCCCATCGGTTGGCGGGCGATGAATTGTTTACGTGCTTCCGTAGGATCGGCAAAGGCATTAATGCGATCTTGCAGCGACGGTGTATCCACGGTGCCTGGACAAACGGCATTGCAGCGTATCCCTTGCGTTACATAATCTGCAGCGACGGCTTTAGTTAGACCCACTACGGCAGCTTTAGTTGCGCCATACACAAACCGGTTGGGTAGGCCGCGAATACTCGATGCAATGCTGGCCATGTTGATGATGCTGCCTTTTTTCTTGGCGAGCATGCCGGGAAGAATCGCTTGAATCATCCAGAATTGCGAACGCACATTTAAATCAAAGGCTAAGTTCCAGTCGTCATCCGTCGCTTCCAGTACGGTGCCTGCATGAACGAAACCTGCGCAGTTGAACAAGACATCGATCGTAGGGATTTTTGCAGTCAGTGCTTTGATTGCTGCTTTATCCATGACATCCAATACATGAGTATGGATAGTGGCCTGACCCTTAAATCGCTCGAGTAATGTGGGATTGATATCGGTGGCCCAGACGGTGGCACCTTCAGCCACCATCGCCATCACGCTGGCGTATCCTATGCCTTGACCTGCGGCTGTCACTAGCGCAGTTTTTCCTTTGAGGCGCATTTATTTATCCGTGAAAATAAGGGGATCAAAAAACTCAGGCCCGGTAAACATCGAATGAATTTCCGGGCCTGAGTGTCGTGCTTTCAAATGCTCATTGAATTAGGTTTTGTTACCGCCTGAAGTGGCATTCAGCAAATAGTTTTGCATGCGTGACTCTGCAACGGAGTACCACTGATTTTGCTGAGCCTGGAATTTCTTATAGTGCTCGTAGATTTTTTTGAAATTCGCATTTTTTGTGGCTTCCGCATCCATAACTTCTTTGGCGGCTTTAAACGATGCATCCATCACACCCTGTGGGAAAGCGCGCAGTTTTACGCCGCGCTTTAACAAACGCGCGAGTGCTTGTGGATTATTCACGTCGTAAGTGGCTTGTACATGGACATGGGCTTCATAGGCTGCCGCTGTGACAGCCGCTTTATATTGTGCGGGCAGACTTTCCCACTGTTTGGTGCCCGTGATAACCGAAATATGGGAGCCCGTTTCCCACCAGCCTGGTGTGTAGTAGTAAGGCGCTACGCGATCAAAACCGAGTTTTTCATCGTCGTAGGGGCCAACGAATTCAGCGGCGTCAATCGTGCCTTTTTCTAATGCAGGATAAATATCGCCAGCGGCGATTTGTTGAGGAACGACGCCCAGTTTTTGCAGAATGCGACCTGCGAAA
>Ga0164294_10001853_pt1 | contig 19316 bp, 24 predicted proteins | sample GEODES005metaG_FD_111479 | JGI IMG/M metagenome (GOLD analysis project Ga0164294, IMG submission 111479) | Oligotrophic lake water microbial communities from Sparkling Lake, Wisconsin, USA - GEODES005 metaG | ecosystem: Environmental > Aquatic > Freshwater > Lake | place: USA: Sparkling Lake...
CATTACCATCGTCAAAGTCATATCTATAAAGACTATCATCTGGTGTAATTATACGATGATCATGAAAAAATGAATAGGCTGTTTGAAAATCTCTCATATTTTCCATTACAATTAAACCAATAGATACTGATTGCTTAGTAGTACATATATCTATAATATACTCTAATGTTTGTATAGTGTTTGCATCTTCACTCATTCCACCACGTCTTATTTTATTTTCAAGAAGATCAGATAAAAAATGATATGGATTGTCACCTCTACCATAAATTGCTGCAAATAATAATTGTGGAACAAGTGGTTCTAAATATCTATCTGAAGATGCTTGAAATATTCCTCTTTGCATTTCAAGTTCATGTAAAAATTCGTCTTTTGTACTTGTATTATAATCTTCAAATACTGATTCTGTTTCTGTAATAAAAACAAATTTTAATAATAATGAATTTATGTTCCTATTTGCATAATTACTTCTATTTATTACAAATGGATAATGACTATCATTTATTTTATTTAATGACATAATAATACCTCCTCCACCCCTTGTTACATGTGTAATCTTTTCATTTACTGGCGGACTTGTTAATATATGAATAATATCTCCATCTGTAATTTCTGTTCTGTCTTCTTTTAACATTTATATTATATATTATTATTCATTTTATGTTTTCTAAAAAGAAAATATAAAATAACGCTTCGTGCAGGACTCGAACCTACGATCTTTTTGTCACAGCTTTGTTCGTAAAAACAAAGTAACAGCAAAATGTTTGACCAACTAAACTAACGAAGCAAGGTGTAAGATTTCTCTTACTTGCACACAAAGGGATTCGAACCCTTGAGGCCGAAGCCACGCGGTCTTAAGTCGCGCTCCTTAACCAACTCGGACATATGTGCTTGGTGCTCCCACCCAGAATCGAACTGGGGTCTATAGCTCATAAGACTACAATTCTTACCACTAAACTATGGGAGCATTGAACTTTTCAGTTCATATACCTATAATACTTTCTTTTTAAATTAAATTAACAATTTGATTATTTTTATTATTTTTTATTATTACGACGTTTATTTGTTTTTCTTCTTTTTCCTGCACTGTATCTTAATGATAAAATTGATGTAGTATTTAATAAATTAAATAAATGACGATATGTTTCCTCAAAATATGAGCGCGATTGTCTATTCATTTTTTTAAAAGCATTTTTGAGTTGCTTAATATTTTTATTTTCATAGTAATCTCTTACTATAGCATTTACTTTTTTCTTATCAGGAAATTCAGTCATTTCTATTCCTTTTGAATTTGACGAAATGCGTCTTGTTCTATTACTTGACATATATTATATAAATATAATTATAATCTCTTTTTTTGTTTTATCACCGTTTTCATCCACTAATATGTAGTGTTTAGTTAGTTGATCCACTAGGTAATCCACCTAGATTACCTAGTGGATCAACACCGCGTTGCATTGTTTCTTTCCTAATATTACTAAAATATATTACATACAGATAAGAGCAGAAATGAGTGATGAAAACAGAAATGAGTGATGAAAACAGAAATGAGTAATGAAAACAGAAATGAGTAATAATTAATAAATCAAATTATATTCTTTTTCATTGAATATTTTACAAATTATAGAGAATCAATAAAATTATTCTACTATTTCGTGAACTTATAATTATTTCAAGAAGTATAATAATAACATTTTTACACATATTTAATTATAATATCATTTGTTCAATAAAAAAAGAAATTAATTAGATTAGATTACAAACAATAAATACAATACAACAACAATTTATTTTTCTTCATCAGAATCTTCAACCAATTCTTCTTCTTCTTCTTCTTCTTCTTCTTCTTCTTCTTTTTTGTCTTTGTCTTCTTCTTCTTCTTCTTCTTCTTCTTCGTCGTCGTATTCTTCGTCATTTTCAAAGCAAATTATTTTGTCTTCAGGAATCCAATAGCCCACATTGTTTTTCTCCAGATCGTAGACAGTATTATCATCTTTGAGATAATAATTCTTGCCTTCATATTCAAAGATTGTTGCAGTTGGTTTTGTTGTCTGTGGTTCAACAACTTCAACTTTCTTCGTTTTGACAATATCTTTCTCTTTCACTTCTTCTTTTTTGGATTTCACTTCTTTTTTTGCCTTTTCAGCTTCTTTTTTGGCTTTCTCTTCTTCTTTTTTTGCCTTTTCAGCTTCTTTTTTTGCCTTTTCAGCTTCTTTTTTTGCCTTTTCTGCTTCTTTTTTTGCTTTCTCTTCTTCTTTTTTTGCCTTTTCAGCTTCCTTTTCTTTTTTGGCAGCTTCTTTTTTTGCTTTCTCTTCTTCTTTTTTTGCCTTTTCTGCTTCCTTTTCTTTTTTGGCAGCTTCTTTTTTGGGTGCTTCTTTTTTTGATTTCTCTTGTTTCTCTTGTTTCTTGAATGATTGAATGATACATGTATCATCAACAGGTGTTCCCTCAGTAATATCACTGATGTCGTCTTCTTGTTCTTCATCATCTAGATCTGGATATTGAAGAGACAAATTCAGTAAATTGGAAGCTGGTTTAGGTATTGTTGGTTCTGATGGAAGTGTTGGAGCAGGTAGAAGTGTTGGGGCAGGTAAAAGTGTAGCCGCAGGTGGTGGAAGTGTAGCTGCAGGTGGTGCAGGTGTAGGTGCCAATTGGTCTTCGTCAACCAATTGTTGAAGAAGATCATTTTCAAAGAGAGAAACATCAATTTGATTGGTTGCTTTTTTGGGTCGTGTTGTCTTGGGAGAAGAGTCTGTTTGTTCTTTTTTGGGGCGTCCTCGTTTGGTCTGGGGTTCAACAAAATGGTTAGTATCAAATGGAATGTTATATTTGGATACCTCACTGAGGACGAATTCCTCAGTTAAATTCAGTTTTTTCATAATCTGTGTAAAATGAATGGGTTTTTTTCCTTTTGGGTCTGTATAATCCTCTCCTTTTTCAATGCGAACACTGACGGTTCCACAAACAGGGTTTCCAGATGGAAACTTTTTGGAGCAGGAAGAACAGAACCCATTGGAAGTTGATTCATTTAGACACTGACTGTACAATCCTTTGTTGGGAAGGATTGCACTGCAACAATTTTCAATCATTTCTCCAGAAAACGGAATTGGAAACTCAGGTTGTTTCCGTTTGATGACTCGTGGTTCTTTGGGTTTGGTTCCAATATTCACACGGAGTTTGTCATCTAACGCCAAGTAAGCAATTGCTTCTTGAAAGTCAAAATCGTATTTCTTGGACAATTTGGAGACTGTTTCAATCATTGCTGATTTGAGTGCATTTTCCATAGAGCGGTTGACAACGGCGTTGTAGTTGAACGACATTTCGGTTTGTTTTGGTTGAGAGTTTGAGAGCTGTAAAATAATCTTCATCACAAAAAATATTTCAATTTTTTTAATTAATATGCTATTTTTAAAAAACTAAAAAAATAAGAAAAATAAAAGAAGAAATGAAAAAAGAAGAAGATTAAATTACAATCATTTCAACATGGGAACATCAACAAGAGAGTGCAAATAGTCTTCATCAAATGCAACAATGGTAATCAGTTTGTTAAAGACCAGATGTGGCAAAGGTCTGTAATGAGAACATTTTTCTGGTTCATATTCCCATTTTTGTGTCATCCAAAAGGTGATTCGTTCAATCCATGTTGGAACCGAATTGGTAAATCGTGGTCCACGAACAATTTCCGAAAGCGTAAGGACAGCTTTTTCTGTTTCATTATTGTCAATCAATTCACGCACATGAGCAAACGTGTTGCCTTTTTTCTTTGAAAACAGTGTCTTGAAAAGAAAGTTCATAAATTCATAGGCACATTCAAGAGCGTGTTCATCTGGTTGGTTTATCTGTTCTCGTTTCATTCGTTCTTTTTCTTGTTCTTCAGCAATGAGTTCTGCTTCTCTTGTTTCTCTGCGTTTCGTGGGAGACTTGGGTGTTTTGACAATCTTGGTGTCTTCTTTTGGCAATTTGGTCTTGGATGATTTTTCAAAAATCATTTTCTTTCCTTTTTCTTGTTGAAATGAATCAAAGAATTGTTTGCTTTCTTCAGCAGTAATAATGCGAATACCAGTTTTGGAAGACATTGTATGATGTGATAATTAAAATATCTTTGTTTGATAAAAATATTTCAATTTTTTTAATATTATATGGAAAAAAAGAGAACTGAAAATTAAAGAAGAAATGAAATAATATATTATGAATGGTTTAATAGGGAAAAAATATATACTTGTAGAAAAAATAGGAGAAGGATCTTTTGGTAGTGTATATAAAGCAGAAAATATAAGAACGAAAGAATTAGTTGCAATAAAAGTAGAGAAAAGAAATGATATTGGATTATTAAAGAATGAAACAAAGATATATCAATATTTAAATTATTATAAAAATAATGTTGGAATTCCTAAACTATATTGGTTTGGAGTAGATGAAGAATATAATTATATGGCAATACAATTATTGGGAAAACCTATTAATACAATGGATTGTTTAAATCAAATGTTAAATATCGTTGAATATATACATTCCAAAGGGTTAATACATCGTGATTTAAAACCAGATAATTTTTTGTATGATGAAAATAAGAAATTTATATATTTAATAGATTATGGATTTTCTAAGACTTATAAAGGTTTAATACAGACAAAAAGTAATAAACAAATAATAGGAACGCCAAATTATGTTAGTATAAGGGTATTGGAAGGTGAAGAAGGTAATAGGAGAGATGATTTGGAGTCATTAGTATACATCATGTATTTTTTGTTGAAAAAGAAAATAGATGTAAAAGATAAATATTTGATACTAAAAAAGGAGACAGATATACCAAAAAATATATTATTATTTTTTGAATATTGTAGAGAGTTAGAATTTGAAGAAAAACCAAATTATCTATATTTATCTTCTCTACTTTTGTGAATTATATTTATTTTCAAAGAAATATAATTATTTTTCATTTTCTATATATTTTTGTTCTATTTTATTTTCTTGTAATAATGAAGGTAAAAATATAAATGCCTCAAGGCATTTATATTTTCTGCTGAAAAGGGCGACTGCCCTTTTTATAGAAATAGACAAAAATATTTCATCAACGTTTGTTAGGTTCATTCTACATTTCATAATTTTATCATTAAAACTTTCGGAATATTTATCACTATTATCATTGTAGTGACAAAAATATAAATGCCTCAAGGCATTTATATTTTCTGCTGAAAAGGGCGACCGCCCTTTTTATAGAATTGCACGATTTACATAAATATAAACACCACGAATGGGTGAATAAGGATTTTCAAAATCCATATATTGTTCGGACCCTTTTTCCCATTGGTTTTTGGATTTCACATACCAATTTTTATTTTTAACACTTTTTGTTTGAATAGGTCTCTCTATTTGAGGTATATTTTCCATAGATTATGAAAATATTTATTCAATTGTTCTTTATTTTGAGTTTTATTTCCATCAAATTCTTTAAACATTTCTAAATCAAATATTTTTGGAATAGTATCTTCAAAGTTTAATGCATTTGAACATGTTTCATTCAAATAAACATTAATATCAAATTTATTGTTATTAGTAATATTATTAACATTAACAATGGATTGTTTCTTTTCTAATTCATTTATTTTCATTGTTAATTCATTAATCAAAGAAGATTGATTTTTCAATAAGTGATGTTTGTTTTTCTACAAATGATTGATGATTATCTACAAATATTTGTTGTTTTTCTACAAATGTCTCTACTAATGTATGTTGAGTAGTAACTGCATTTAATATTTTATTCATTTCTGTTTCTTTTACAACATTATATCCTGTACATTTATTTTTATGAAAATGTAATCCTTGTCTATAAGAATATTCTTTGGAACAATTTTCACATTTATATTTTTTTACGGATGTAAATGTATTAGTATTTGCATTAGCATTAGCATTAGTATTAGTATTAGTATTTGCATTTGCATTAGTATTAGTATTAGTATTAATTGTAGTATTAGTATTAATTGTAGTATTAATTGATACATTTTTTAGATGTTTTTTGTGAGTAAATGTTTATTATAATCACTATTATTTTGTGTGTGATAATTACAATATTTGCAAGAGTTTTTTGTATATTTTTTGTTGTTCATTATATATTTATTACTGAAAATAGTCTTAAATTATATTTATAGATATTCCAGAGAAATGATTACAATTGATGACGTTTTAATGACAGATTTAGTTCCATTTCTCTTAATTATTTTATCGTCTCAAAACTAATAAGTTATTATTAACACTTCTTACTGCTAGAAGTAATAATAATATGGATAATTTACAATAATATTTTTCAGTCTCATAATTCAGTCCTTGAAAATGGAACCCAAAAAAGAGGGTTCCATTTTCAAAAAGTCAAAAGACTTTATAGAATTTTTGTTTTTGTAGTGAAGAATTAAATCTTCAATTATAAATGTTAATCTTTCTCTACATTCTGGAAACCATAATTAGTGCAAATGTTTACATTTTTATTTACATTTATTGCCTATTTTGCCTATTTATGTTATCGTGTAAAAAAAATGATAAAATAATATTATTACTTCGTTTTGAAATAAGTAATATTATTAATTTACAAAAATATTTATCAGTACACAATTCACTCCTTGAAATTCATCTGTTAAACTAATTCATCCTTCTTTTCCAAGAAAAGAAAAATAGTATAATAAACTATTATAGTAGAGAAACTATATTATTAATAAAGTAGAAATGAGTAATGATTCGATAAATGAGTGATGTTATTTTGGGATGAAATGAAAGGAATTATTTATTTCAGTACAAATGAGACAAGTACATGTTAAATCGGTATCAATACTTTCTCTATATTTTGAGAGACAAGGAATACAATAAGAAGTAATTGTATCACAAAATTCCACATTTCTATTATAATAATTATTGCAACCTGTACATTTCCAAATCTCGTGGTCAATAGGAAAGCAAATATAATCACATTTGTAGCAAATATTTTTTGTATCAAATGCAAATTTACGATAATATATCCATTTTCCTTCGTGGTTGCGTCCAACCATTTTATTGCATTTATAACAAACTTTGGTACTCATTGTCTTCAAATGATATATTATTGTTAATAAAATATCATTTCAATTTTCTAATATAATTACAATATTTGCAAGAGTTTTTTGTATATTTTTTGTTGTTCATTATATATTTATTACTGAAAATGATGTTAAATTAGATTAGAGAGAATGATTACATTTTGAATTACATTTTTCTCTTATTTCTCTTAATTATTTTATCGTCTCAAATATGATAAATTAATATTATCAATTCTTATTGAAATAAGTAATAAATAATATAACAAATTACCAAAATATTTCTCAATCACAAATTTAGTCATCCAAAATGGAACCCAAAAAAGAGGGTTCCATTTTCAAAAAGTCAAAAGAAATCGTCAAAAACGATTTCTTTTGGATAATAAAAATGCTTTAAGGCATTTTTATTACAAAAAGACTTTATAGAATTTTATTTTTGTAGAGAAGAATTAAATCTTCAATTATAAATATTAATCTTTCTCTACATTCTGGAAACCATAATTAGTGCAAGATGTATGTTATACAAAGAATAATTATAAAAAGCAGAAATGAGTGATGAAAGCAGAAATGAGTGATATTATTTTTGATAAATAATTATTATTTCTTTTTCTCTACTTTTTATAAATTAATAATTTAGTTCTTGGAAATGAATGATTTATTTCTTGGAAGAAAGAATTGTTAAAAAAGAATTGTATATTTTTGATAAGTAGAGAAAAATAATTGTTATTTGTTTTAATAATTATTTTTTATAAAATGAATAATTTATTTCTTGGAAGAAAGAATTGTTAAAAAAGAATTGTATATTTTTGATAAATAATTATTATTTCTTGGAAGAAAGAATAATTTCTTCTTTTTTCTCTACTTTTTATAAAATTAATAATTTAGTTCTTGGAAGAAATAATTGTTGAGAAAAATAATTGTTGCAAAAAATATATATTTTTATTTTTCTATAAAATGAATGATTTAGTTCATGGAAGAAATAATTGTTGAGAAAAATAATTGTTGCAAAAAAATATATATTTTTATTTTTCTATAAAATGAATGATTTAGTTCATGGAATAAATAATTGTTGAGAAAAATAATTGTTGCAAAAAAATATATATTTTTATTTTTCTATAAAATGAATGATTTAGTTCATGGAATAAATAATTGTTAAAAAAGAATTGTATATTTTTGATAAATAATTATTATTTCTTGGAAGAATGAATAATTAAGTTGTTGATAAAAGAATAGTTGAGAAGATAGATATATTATTAATGAATAATATATTTTGTTGGAAAAAGAAAAGAATGATATTTTGTTGTAAAAAGAAAAGAATGATAGTTTGTTGGAAGAAAGAAAAGAATATAAAGAGTATTTATAAGAAAATAAATAAATGAGTGATATAGAGAGATATGTGGGTGTAGTGAAGTGGTTTAATAACAAGGTAGGTTATGGATTTATTACTTGTTTGGAAAAGGAATATCAAAATAGAGATATTTTTGTTCATCATTCTGCATTGGTTGGCGAACAACAATTTAAATATTTGGTTCAAGGTGAATATGTCGAATTTATTTTGAAACACGACTCACTTAATTCTAAACATCCTTTCTCTGCACAACACGTCAACGGCATCAAACAAGGCAAACTTATGTTCTTACAACATAAATCTACATTTAATCACCAAAATGAAAAACCTGATAAAACACCAACATCTTATAAAAACCCAACATCTTATAAAAAACCAACATCTTATAAAAATCCAACATCTGTAAAAGTACCATAAATCATATATTTCATATAATATATTATATTATATGGAATCAACTACAACCAATATTACTTTAGAAAATATTAGAGAATTTTTAAAAAATAAAAATTTGATGATTGACAAAAAAGAACAATATTTGGAACTTGAAAAAAAAATGTTAATAACTTATACTATAATAGAAATTGGTTCATCTGTCATTACAATTGATAATGGATCTTTACAGATATTTGTAAGTGAAATAGATGACAGTGAATATATTTCTAAATTGCCTACAAAACAAAGAAAAGTATTTAAAGTATTAAAACAATTAACAATAATACCTTGTTGGTATTGTTATCTTTCTTGGATAAATGGAAGTAGAGAATATAGAAATATAGGAAAATTGCTCATGTTATATATGATGTTGGATTTTTCACAAGAGAATAGATTATTTATTATTAGGTTAGGGAATTCATCAGGTAAACCAGATACATATAAAATATTTGAATTTGTTAAGGTTAATACTGAAGATGAAGAAATAATGTCATCTATATTATTACCAGAAATACAGAGAAATTTATATAGTTTATTGTTTACATAATACAATATCTAAAACAAAATTTTATCTTTAGATATACAATGAATCATATTGAAAATAACATGTTAAAAGAAGTAAATAAAAAATTAAGATTATCAGATGATTTAACAATAGAGAAAAATAGAAATCTTATTTTTATTTATTGTCCTCCTAAAGTAGGTTCAACAACATTAGTTACTTCATTAAGATTATCGTGTGCAAATAGAATGACTATACTTCATATTCATTCTGAAGAAATGTTATATGTATTATGCGATATAAAAAATATAACTATCAATGAAATAATAAATTATAATAAATCATTAGGAAAAAATGTTGCAGTGATTGATATCTACAGAACACCAATAGAACATAAAATCTCTACTTTTTTTGAAAATATATCATTTCATTTTAATAATACAGAAGAAAATATAAATAAATATAAAGTAGATTTAATAATTCAACGATTTAATAAAGTATATCCATTTTTATGTAATACAGATTATTTTTATGAAGTGTATAATTTACCTTTTATAAATAATTTTGATTTTGATAAAAAATATATATGCCAATATGTAAATGGAATAAAATATATTAAAATAAGATTAAAAGATTCACAAAATTGGTGTAAAATTTTATCGGAATTATTAGGGTTTAATATTTATATAGTAAAAGATTACGAATCTTCTTCGAAATTATATTCAAATCTCTTCAATTTGTTTATGAAAGAATATAAAATACCAAATAATTATTTTAATCAATTAAATAATGAAAACATGAAATATCTTTCTCTAGAAGAAAAAATGGGATATTTAAAAAAATGGTCAATTAAAGTACATTCAGATTTTGTTTCTTTTAGTAAAGAAGAATATCAAATGTATTATTCTATAAGTAATGAAAATCAATATTATTTTAATATTCAAAATAAACATTATATTGACGAAGGATGTTGTTGTCGTTTATGCAATCGTAAAAGATTTATTTTATTAAATAAAATAAAAAATGGTTATGACAAAATAAAAAAAAATGAATACATTATTCATTCAAATATAGTTCAAGATATAAATATAAAAAAACATTTTTTAATAAAAAAAAATGTAAAACCCAAGTTATATATTTCCAATATATAAAATTGAAATCATTATTTAATGATAAATAATGATTAAAAAGCAATGTCAGCATTTCAAGATAAATCTTCAATGGATTCGTGTGTTCGTGGATTGTGTAAAAATCAAGATGTGGTATTTACTGGAATTAGTAATTTAAGAGGAGAACCATTTAATTATGGTATCGTAATGGATGGACACGGTTCGGATGAATTTATTTCATTTATGAAAAGGTTGGATTGGACATGTATTGTTTCGTGTGATGATGTTTGGGAAAATATTTATTCTATATTGATGACAAATAATTATTTAACTGGAGGTTCAACATTAATTGTAATGAGAGCATTTATTAATCGCATAGAAGTAATTTCTGTTGGTGATTCTGTTATATTAATTCATAAGAATGGTGAATTATCATTTACAAATGAAAAGCATACACATAATAATCTTAAAGAAAAAGAACGTTTGAAAACAGTCTCTACATATCAAGGTATAAAAAAACCAAAAGACTATATTCCAATAATTAGAAATTCAAATGAGATGCAAGCAACACTTTCATATTATAATTATTTTGGTACCATTAGTTATCCAAGATCACATCAATTGGCAATGACACAATGTTTAGGTCATGGAAATATAACTGGATATGAACCAGAACATCATATTGAATATTTTGAAGAGAATGATTCAATGCATATTTTAATGGGTTCGGATGGTTTGTTTGATATGTTATTGTTAAAAAAAAATATTCAAATAACACCTGATCTCACACCAACTGATTTGGAAGATATACAACGTGATAAAATTGACATATTAACAATGAATGCAACTGAACTAGTAGAGAAAGTAGAAAAAAGATGGAAAAAATGTGATTGGATTTATCATTGGCATAATAAAGATTATTCAAAAATAGTATCTCCCTTATCATTTGAAGGTGTATATGATGATATTTGTGCAATAATATGGAAAAATAAATAATAATATGGAAAATAAATAATAATATTTAAAACCAACTACTACTACTACTACTTTTATCTTTCGTATCACTATTATTTTTTGTATCACTATTATCTTCTTGTCCATCATTATTGCCTCCTCCAAAATCAAAACTTCCCATTGAGTTAGATGTACTTGTGATAGCATTACTAGAACTAGTTAAAGAGTTATCACCCATGTATTTTTTGAATGCATCTGATGTTTCAATTGTAAATAAACATTTATTATTCATATCTGTATAATTTATTATATCACATACATTACAAGGTTTTGACTGAAATACAAATCCAGGTATATAATTAGTCCATGCGTTGTCATCTAAAACATAATTTCCATTTACACTTAAATATTTTCCTTCATTATCAATATTAATTTTTGTTCCATCATTTTGTGTTTGTTCTCCTTTTCTTAAAAAAACACATTCTAATTTAACATTTTGTGTAGGAGAAAATCCAGATTGATTTAACTGATTAACAATTGCTATTTGAGGTACAGTTGTGTTCATTATCAGTGAAACATATACTTGACGATTAGTTGCTATTTTTTTATAATTTTTTAATGCTTCATCTATTTGGTCGTCAGTCATTCCATATTTTTTTGCCGTAGGAATTGTTGTATTTTTTATAAAATCATTTATGTATCCATCCCATGGCCATTTATCATTATTAATATAATATGTTACTTCATTATCGGTTGCAAAAGGTTGATATTGATTTAAAAAAGTAACAAATTCACTTGCATCTTGTTTCATTGGTGTTGCATTTGGTTGACTAGAAATTAAATTGGAATTCATATAGTCTAATAATGCTTTTTTTGTAGATGATGACCATTCATTATCGGAAGGTAATCTAGTTAAATAATCATAATATCCTACAGATGAAGTAGCAGAAGAAACAGCTGTTGTTGCCGAAGATGTAATGGAATTAACAGTGAATGCTTCTATATTTTTTTTGAAAAAAAAGAAATATAATAAAAATCCAATAAAAATAATGATTAAAATATAAAATAATAATAAAAAACTTTTTTTCATTATATTAATACAATATAAAAAATAATTAATTTACAACAAAATGAAATACAACAAAATGAAATACAATAAATGAAATCATATTTATTTCAACGATTCTTCTTCACTTGCTTTTTTCTCCAATTCTTCCAAAAGTCTTGATTCAGGAACTTTTTTCTTGTTTGTAACAGATCTTGGAACAAACAATGTATTGCTTGATGTCTTTTTTCTTTCTGTAATATTAGAAAGACAAGGTGCCGCGTGAAGTTCTGAATAACTGGTTGTAGTTGTTTCGTTGAGTTGAATCTTCTTGGCTGGTGCATCGTGTTTTCGTTCAATAGTGTTCAACAAGACTTTCCAATATCCTGGTTCTCCGTAATCGTAGTAGAATCGTGGTGGGTTTTCTTTGATTTGTGAATGCTCCAGTAATCGTATTGTTCTGTCGTCAAAATTGAATGACTCAAAGAAAACATAAATGCTATAATAATGACATCCGTGTAGGTCTTCTTTCAAAACGCGGTCAATGAATTTTACTTTTCCAATTCCGTATGAAATTTCAAAGACATGTTTGATTTTTTCATCAGTGACATTTGTCAAGATGTATGGTACGAAAAAGCTTGGGAGGATTGATTCGGTCATTCTGTTTGTTGGTTTAATACATTTTTCTATTAGTATAAATTCATTTCAATTTTTTATTTTATGAATAAATAAAATCAAGTTAAAAAAATAATATGGGAGAAAAATAGTGTTTGTAATAATTTCGTTTGATGATGTATAAGTCTAACTATAATAATCTAAAATTAATTATATTATTATACAAATGGTATTTATATGTGGAAATAATTATGAAAAAGAATTTAATGTAAATGATATGTTTTCTTTTCCGTTAAGTTCATTTCAAAAATATGCAATAGAAGGAATTATGCAAGATAAACATGTATTGATATGTGTACCTACTGGAAATGGAAAAACATTACCAGCTGAATTTGCAATCCAATATTTTTTTAATAAAGGAAAAAAAGTTATTTATACAAGTCCAATTAAAGCATTATCAAATCAAAAGTATTATGATTTTAAAGAAAAATATCCACATATTCAATTTGGATTATTGACAGGAGACATAAAACTAAATCCAACAGCAGATGTGTTAATTATGACTGCTGAAATATTACAAAATTCTCTTTTACAAAAAGAGAAAAGTTTCTCTACATTTGAGATGAATTATGAAAATGAGTTGGCATGTGTTATACACGATGAAGTTCATAGTATTGGTTTACAAGATAGAGGTCATGTTTGGGAAAATATTTTCATGTTATTACCTTCTCATGTTCAAAATGTAATGTTGTCGGCAACATTAGATAAACCAGAAAATTTTGCTGAATGGGTAGAGAATATTCACAATTGTAAAGAAGTATATTTAATTTCTTTAAAAGAAAGAGCAGTTCCATTATTTCATTATTCATTTATTACATGTAATGAAGGGTTTTTTAAAAAGTTAAAAGATAAAGTTTTGGAAAAAGAAATAAGAGAAATAATTAATAAACCAGTTTTATTAAAAGAAAATAATTCTCTATTTAATGAGATGAATTATAGAAAAATATCTAAAGCGTTGAAACATATTTCTCAAAAAGGTTGTTTTTTAAAAAGACATTTTGTTTTAAATAATTTGTGTAAATATTTATTTGAGAATAATATGTTGCCGTGTGCATGTTTTATTTTATCAAGAAAGCAATTGGAAATAGCGGCAAGAGAAATAACAGTACCTTTATTAGAAGATGATTCAAAAACACCATATATAATTAAAAATAAATGTGAGAAGTTGTTGAGAGAAAAATTACCAAACTATGATGAATTTATAGGACTTCCAGAATATATTTCTATGATTTCTCTACTTGAAAAAGGAATTGCTACACATCATAGTGGAACATTACCTATTTTGAAAGAAATAGTAGAGATATTATTTGTTCAAGGATATATAAAAATGCTGTTTTGTACAGAAACTTTTTCATGTGGATTAAATATGCCAATTAAAACAACTATATTTACAGATATAAATAAATTTGATGGAAGAGATTTTCGTTTATTATATGGATATGAATATAATCAAGCATCAGGAAGAGCAGGAAGAAGAGGATTAGATACAAAAGGGTATGTAATTCATTTGAATAATTTATTTAAAACAGAAGTGAATATTGCAGATTATAAAAATATGATGGCTGGAAATCCACAAAAATTAAATAGTAATTATAAAATATCTTATCATTTATTATTTTCTAGTATTTCTTTTTCTCTAGAAAAAAGTTTAATTCAAAAAGAAATAGATAATGAGAATCGTTCATGTGAAATAGAATGTCTAGAGAAAGAAAAAGAAAGTGAAAGGATAGAAAAATCTCTACTATATTTAAAAACTCCGTTGGAGGATATTAAAAAATATGTGAATATAAATTCATTAATGAAAAAGAAAAAAGAAGATATAAGAATGATTTCTATTTTGAAAGAAAAGTATTATTCAATAGATGAAGATTGTAAAGTATATTTAAAAATAAATAAAATAGATGAAGAAATAAAAAATATTAAAAAAAATATAGAAACAAATCAAAATTTTCTCTCCAATAAAATAAAAATTATAAATGATTTTTTAATAAAAGAAGGATATAATACAACAACAAAGATAAATTTGGCTAAATGCTTTAAAGAAGTTCCGTGTTTAGTATTTTCAGAACTTATTTATAAATTGGATTCATTGTCAGTAAATGATGTTGCAATGATTTTGTCTTGTTATACAAATATACATATTTCTTCTGAAGAAAAAAGATGTATTCAAAGACCAAATATAAATTCAATAAATGAAATAATGAATTGGATTGAAATAAATTCAGTAAAATATACATTATTTGAAAATAATAATTATATAGATACAGGAGAAGTATACGAAATTCATTATGATTTAATGGAATATATAGAGAAATGGATTGAATCAGAAAATGTGGAAGAATGTAAATATGTATTATATTTATTGTTAGAAGAAAAAGATTTATTTGTGGGTGAATTTGTAAAAGCTATGTTAAAAATAATTGCAATATGTAATGAAATAATAAATGCATGTGAAATAATAAATAATTTTTCATTAATGGAAAAAATAAAAATATTAAATATTAAAATCCAAAAATATATAGTATCTAATCAATCATTGTATATATAATTATTTATTTAAGAAAATGTTGAGTTAATCCCAAAATATCTTTTAAATCTTCAACTGATAATTTTTCCAAATATATATCAAATTCATCATCAACAATCATATTTTCTTCACGTGTTTCAAAGAAATCAGAAAACCAATACCATGTTTCTAATTCATTTCTGAAATATTTATCCAATGCTTCATCCAAATCACCTTCATATTGTTGCTCACATATTTCTTGAAATGTTAAATAATTGATTCTTGTTTGTTCTTCAAATACACCCCAATGAGGATGACTCATCTTTTCGTATGAGTTTTTGATAAATTCGTCAAAGTGTTCCATTGTTTGTTATAATTTGAGTAAGGTATATTGTATAATTCATTTCAATTTTATAAATGAAATGAATTAATTTCTTAAATTTGGGTGAAATGGTATATAACATTGTTTTTCTAATAAAAAATAAATAGTAAATAACAATGTAAATTTTGTAAATTGTTGAACTAAAATAAAATATTGTAATAAATGAGTTGCTAATAATTTATTGATAAATAGAAAATAAATTAATAAAATAAAAAAAGGAAAAAAAACAATATGATATAAATTATTTCTATATACAACAATAAATAATGATAATAAATAAATATTTGATATTATTATAAAATAATGATTGATAAATGGATATAAACGAGTAGGTAAAATAGATTCTATTTCAGGAAAATTTATTTTATTTTCACATTTTTTTTCAGGAAAATTTATTTTATTTTCACATTTTTTTTCAGGAAAATTTATTTTATTTTCTATTATTTTTGAAATAAATGATATTGGATTTTCTCCATTTATAAATGTGTATGAGAAGAAAATAAAAAAGAAATAAGTAATATAATATATATCCAATATTTGATGAATTATAACAAATGGATAAATAATGAGTAATGGATAATGAATAATATGAATTACACCTAATATTTCAAGAATCATAAATATTGATTTATTATGTGTTTAATTTATTTCAAATAATCATTCAAATCCAATACTTCTCTTAAATCATCAATTGAACATTCATCCAAGTATTTAGATAAAGTATCACAAACATATTTTACATCATGAAGAGGATTTTCAAATGCCATTGTAAATCCCATTTCATACAACCAAATTGTACACCAACCTTTATTATTCATTATATTTTTAAAGAAATCATTCAATGATTCATCTAAATCACCATTATATTTTTGATCACAAATTTCTTGAAATGTTTTAGTATCATCAATGAAATGCTTACATCCATACCCCCAATTAATTCCTTCATTCATTTTCTTAAAATTCCAAACCAAAAATGTTTTTGCAATTGAGAGAGCAATAATTTCATTCATTTTTCCAATAATGATTTTTATTTCAATAAAAAAATGATTTCAATTTTTAAATTACAAATCATTTCAAAGAAGGCATTTCAAGTTCAAGCAATTCTTTCAAATCGTCCAAAGTAGAATTCATAACAAACCATTTCATCACACATAACATTTCCATATCACACACACCATCAATGCCATTTTCCAGCATCCATTCCGTCATCTCTTGAAGAGATGTATTGAAAAACTCCGGTTTCAGGAACTCGTTCATCGCTTCATCCAATTCTCCATCGAATTCATCTTGTAAAATTTCTTGAAATGTCTTGAGTGGACAATCTTGTTGTAAAAGAATAAATTGAAATTTCTTGTCCGTTGCTGCATATTGCAAATATCTCTTTCCAACGACTAACAATTCGTTTCGCGTCACAGGGTGGACGTGAGACCCCCAGTATACAATTTCTCCGTAATCGTGAATACTTTCTTCGTAATCGTAAATAATGTTCATTGTTGTTGAAGTTCGCTTTGTATAATTGATTCAGTAATATTTGTTAAAAAAATTTCAATTTTTTATTATTATATGTATATTTTGATAACTAAAAATATACATATATAATATTCAGTGCAGATATATGAGTTAAATTTAAAAATGATTATATAATCAAAAATGTCTTATAATAATGATATATATATATTGCGCATTGGGACCAAACAAATGGTTGATATTATTAATAATTCCTGCGACTTATGTCCTTATAAATAACTTTTATAAAATTTATCATTATTAATAGTATGACGACTTCTCACACATAAAAAAAGATGAGATTAAATTACAGAAAATCATCATTTCAAAACAAAATCACCCAATCCAATTAGTTCCTTCAATTCCTCATATGAGTTCATCTTATAAACCATTTTAATCTTAAACAACAACATTGATGATTCTTCAGGAATAAGAAGAATCCCTTTCTCCAATACCCATTGAAGTACATAGCCAATTTTTCCAATTTGAATGTGATTAAACACGCGGTAGAGAAATCCTTGAATCGCGGTGTCCATGTTTCCTCCATAGTCTTCTTCAACAATTTGATGAAATGTTCTTCCTTTATGTTTGTGTTCCCAAGTGAGGTAGTGGAGATATCCTTTTGCCAAATCTTCCAATTGTGAATCAATGTCTCCTTCCAAGTATTTTGAATTTGCGATTTTTGCAGTCAAAGTTAGTGTTTCCATCGTAAGCAATTAATGATTTATTCTAGTTAAAAAATATTTCAATTTTTTTATATAATATGTAATATGTAAAAACTAAAAATATTATTTTAAACTACTATAATTTTTTATTTGTTGAATCTATATATGTTAATAATATATGTGGATTATATGTTTTGGTCATAAAAAATCATATTTTTCTATTATGATTAATAAAATAAAACAAACAAATAACTATTATGATTAGCTATTATATTAAATATTCAATAAAAAAAGAAGATTAAATTACAGAAAATCATTCAGCAGGAACAAAAGGAACAATTTCATTTTCAATATTATGATCATACAAAATGCAGACAAACTCAAAATCGGTTTGCATATCTAAAAAGTCTTGTAAAAATTGCATACAATCTTCAAACGCTCCTCCATGTTGGTTGCAATATTCTTCAAATGAGAACTCGTTTCCATCGTAAATTATATCGAAAAAGAACTCTGTGATACAGTCGTAGACATCTCCACCAAAACGCTCTTGAAGGACTGTGTTAAAATTCTTTGTTGGATCATTTTCTTCTTTCAGCTTGTTAAAAGCATATTGCAAAAAGTTTCGGCAAAGGTTGGTTTTTCGTGATAATTCAATTGATTGCATTTAATTGAATTTATTTGACAAATGTAATATCAATTTATCTGTAAAAAATATTTCAATTTTTTTATTTTATAAATGAAAAATAAAAACTAAAAATATCTTGATATAATTATAAATCAATTATATTTATTTCAACAGATGCTGGATTAATTATTTCTGCATAAGCGTCTACTAATTCTTCATTATTTATAGGAATAATTTGTTCATTTATTTGAAATAATTTATAATATGTATAATTTTTTACAATATAAATACAACAACCAACTAAAATCATACATGAAGTAAATATATATATATAATTATAATTAATATTATTATTTTCATTATAATTTGTATGATTTGTATAATTTAACATTATTATTAATGTTAAATTATTTTTATATAATTTCATTGACTAATGAAAGTCTAATTCTTTTATTCATGTTATATTCATCTTCAAAAACATGAATTTTAAAAATATATTTTTTATA
>Ga0164294_10001855_pt1 | contig 19313 bp, 23 predicted proteins | sample GEODES005metaG_FD_111479 | JGI IMG/M metagenome (GOLD analysis project Ga0164294, IMG submission 111479) | Oligotrophic lake water microbial communities from Sparkling Lake, Wisconsin, USA - GEODES005 metaG | ecosystem: Environmental > Aquatic > Freshwater > Lake | place: USA: Sparkling Lake...
GCCCACCGCCGCTTTGGCCGCCGGGGTGTAAATCGGAGCGCTCAATTTGGAGGCGTTTTTCAGGCCCGGGGGCAAGGCCACGCCACAAACTGCGCCGTTGTACTGGTATTCCTTCCAGCCGCTGCCAGCCAGGTAGCCGCGCACCACGGCTTCCACCGGCAGGGGCTTGAGGCGCTTGACCAGCATGGAGCGGCCGGTGACTTGGGCCACCTCATCCGCAGTCACCACGCTCTCAGGCGCGTCGCCGGTGAGGTGAATCGGGCAGATATTGAGGCCCTGCGGCCCGAGCTTTTCAAACCAGAACAGCGCCATTTGCGTCAGTAGCGCACCCTTGCCGGGAATAGGCTCGCCCATGATGACATCAAACGCGCTCAGGCGGTCACTGGCAACCATCAGGATGCGGTCGCTGCCCACGGCGTAGTTGTCGCGGACCTTGCCGCGTGCCAGCAGGGTGAGGGATTTGAGGGCGGAGGTGTGCAGGGCTGGAGTCATGGGGTCCGATAAATGAAAAACCCGCCGGGAAACAGAGCTTCGCTGCGGGCTTCAATTATCGCAAGGTCGGCTTGCGCACTGCGAAAGTCCTCGGGTGGCGGTGTTACTGAACGACTTGCGCGAGTTCACCACGGCTGTACTTGGCGGCCACCACGGTCAGGCTATCGCCTCTGATTTTGGCGCCCTGGCCTTCGCAGCCGAATTCCAGGAAACGCTGCTTGCAAATCTGCTTGGCCGCTTCGCGTGCGGGCTTGAGCCATTCGCGCGCGTCGAATTTGTCGGGGTTTTCCCACAAAAACTTGCGGCACGCAGCGGTCATGGCCAGGCGGATGTCGGTATCGATGTTGATTTTGCGCACGCCAAATTGGATGGCTTTTTGAATCTCTTCCACCGGCACGCCGTAGGTTTCTTTCATCTTGCCGCCGTACTGGTTGATGATGGCCAGCAGGTCTTGGGGCACGCTGCTTGAACCGTGCATCACCAAGTGCGTGTTGGGCAGGCGACGGTTGATTTCTTTGATGCGCTCAATGGCCAAAATGTCGCCGGTGGGTTTGCGGGTGAACTTGTAGGCGCCGTGGCTGGTGCCAATGGCGATGGCCAGGGCGTCGAGCTGGGTGCGCTTCACAAAATCGGCGGCCTGCTCAGGGTCGGTCAGCAGCTGGTCCATGGTCATGACCGCGTCGGTTCCGTGGCCGTCTTCTTTGTCGCCTTGCATGGTTTCCAGCGATCCCAGGCAGCCGAGCTCGCCTTCCACCGTCACGCCGCGTGCGTGCGCCATGGCAACTACCTGTTGCGTCACCTCGACGTTGTACTCGTAGCTGGCAATCGACTTGCCATCGGCCTCCAGACTGCCGTCCATCATCACCGAGCTAAAGCCCAGGTCAATCGCTCCTTGGCAAACCGCTGGGCTTTGGCCATGGTCTTGGTGCATGACCAGCGGAATATGAGGGTAGGTTTCCACCGCGGCGGCCACCAGGTGCTTGATGAAGGCTTCGCCTGCGTACTTGCGCGCGCCGGCGCTGGCCTGCAGGATGACGGGAGCACCCACCTCTTTGGCCGCCTCCATGACCGCCTGGATTTGCTCCAGGTTGTTGACGTTAAAAGCGGGGATGCCGTAGCCTTCAACAGCGGCGTGGTCTAACAATTCGCGCAAGGAAACGAGTGCCATGGGGTTCTCCGGGGTTTGTAACTGCTCGGTAACTTTTACCTCGGGAGAATTTTAACGCCGACACAAATGCCAAATGATCGCCGCATTTACCCCTGTCACTTGTCGCTGCGCAAGCCAAGCAGTGCTTGATTCTCAGACCACGCTGCAAATCTTAAGCATATTGGTGCCACCCGGCGCGCCCATGGGCTCGCCACAGGTGATGGCATACACATCGCCGGTGGCTACGATGCTAAGGTCTTTGAGCTGCCGCTCGGCGTCGCGCAATGCATCGTCGCGGTCGGCCACATTGCCCATCAACAGCGGGCGCACATTGCGGTACAACGTCATCTTGCGCTGGCTCGCCAGTTTGGGCGTCAGGGCATAAATCGGCACCTGGATCAGGTGGCGGCTCATCCACAGCGCGGTCGAGCCGCTGTCGGTCATGGCCACAATCGCCTTGGCGCCCATGTGGTGGGCGGTAAACAGCGCGCCCATGGCAATGGCCTGGTCGATGCGACCAAAGGTCTTGCCGATAAAGTCGGTATCGAGTTTGGCGCCCTCGTCATTTTCGGCGGCCAGACAGATCTGGGCCATTTCCTTAACCGTTTCCAAAGGGTATTTGCCGGCCGCCGTTTCGGCCGAGAGCATCACTGCGTCGGTACCGTCGAGCACCGCGTTAGCCACGTCGCTCACCTCGGCGCGCGTGGGAACCGGGTTGGCGATCATGGACTCCATCATTTGCGTGGCGGTGATGACCACCTTGTCGTGCTCGCGTGCGAGTTTGATCATGCGTTTTTGCAGCGCGGGTACCGCTGCGTTACCTACTTCGACCGCCAAATCGCCGCGTGCGACCATAATGCCGTCACTGGCGAGCAAGATCTCCAGCAGCTTCGGAATCGCCTCGGCGCGTTCGATTTTGGCAATCAAACCGGGTTTGTGGTTGTACTGGGCGGCTGCCACATTGCACAATTGGCGCGCCATTTCCATGTCCGTGGCGCTTTTCGGAAAGCTCACGGCCACATAGTCGGCCTGAAAGGCCATGGCGGTGCGGATGTCGTCCATGTCCTTGGCTGTCAGCGCCGGCGCGGTCAGGCCGCCGCCTTGCTTGTTGATGCCCTTGTTGTTGGACAGTTCGCCGCCGAGCTTGACGGTGGTGTGCACCTGCTGGCCCACCACGGCGTTCACGGTGATGACGATCAGACCGTCGTTAAGCAGCAGCACGTCACCAGCCTTCACCTCTTCGGGCAGGGCCTTGTAGTCAAGGCCCACGGCGTCGATGTCGCCCAGATCGGTGCGTGCGGCGTCCAGAATGAACTTTTGCCCATGTTCCAGGAACACCTTGCCCTGGGCAAACTTGCCAACGCGGATTTTGGGGCCTTGCAGGTCGGCCATGATGGCCACCTCGCGCCCGGCGCGCTGGGCGGCTTCGCGCACCAGGCGGGCACGGTCAATGTGATCTTGCGCCGTACCGTGGCTGAAGTTCAGGCGCACCACATCCACGCCGGCGCGGATCAGGGCTTCCAGCATCTCCGGATCGCTGGAGGCTGGGCCGAGGGTGGCGACGATTTTGGTGGCGCGGCGGGTCATAACGGGTCTCCTTGGGCTGTACTTTTGGCGGCGTAGGCATTGTCCCACGCGGTATGTGACGAAAGTTACAGCGTGGCGTCAAGCGTCAAGGTGCGCTCAATCACGCCGCCGCCCAAGCAGACGTCGCCGTCATACAGAACGGCAGATTGCCCCGGCGTGATCGCCCACTGCGCGTGCGCAAAGCGCAGGGTGAACGCGGCGTTAAACGCCGCGTCCAACGCGCACGGGCTGTCACTTTGGCGGTAGCGGGTTTTGGCGGCCAAGGTGGTGCTGGAGCTTGGCGCCGCGCCCGCCACCCAGCTGGCGTCCAGCGCGCTCAGGGCGTGCGACAGCAGCCAGGGGTGCTCGTGGCCTTGCACCACCCACAAGGTGTTGGTGTCCAAGTCTTTGCGCGCCACAAACCAGGGCGCGTGCTCGCCGCCGCCCTTTTGCGCGCCACGGGCCTTGAGGCCGCCAATACCCAGGCCCTGGCGCTGGCCCAGGGTGTAGAAGGACAAGCCCACGTGCTGGCCAATGGTCTGGCCTTTGGGGTTTTTGATGGGTCCAGGCGCCATGGCGATGTAGCGGTTCAAAAACTCGCGAAACGGCCGCTCGCCGATAAAGCAAATACCAGTGGAGTCTCTCTTTTTGGCGTTGGGCAGGCCAATCGCGTCGGCAATGCGTCGCACTTCGGTCTTGTGAAGCTCGCCTACCGGAAACAGGGATTTAGACAACTGCGCCTGGTTCAGGCGGTGCAAAAAGTAGCTTTGGTCCTTGGTCGGGTCCAGCCCTTTGAGCAGCTCGTGCAGGCCGGTGGCCGGGTTGTGGCGCACACGGGCGTAATGGCCGGTGGCGATTTTTTCGGCTCCCAGGCGCAACGCATGGTCCAAAAAGGCCTTGAACTTGATCTCGGCGTTGCACAAAATGTCCGGGTTGGGCGTGCGCCCTGCCTGGTATTCACGCACAAACTCGGCAAACACCCGGTCCTTGTAGTCGGCGGCAAAGTTGACGTGCTCAATCTCAATGCCCAACACGTCGGCTACGGCGGCAGCGTCCACAAAGTCGATGTTGGAGGTGCAGTAGCCGGGGTCGCTGTCGGGGCTTTCGGCGTCCGCCGCGCGGTCGTCGTCTTCCCAGTTTTTCATGAAGATAGCCACCACTTCATGGCCTTGCTGCTGGAGCAAATAGGCAGTGACCGCCGAGTCCACACCGCCGCTCAAACCGACCACGATGCGTTGCTTTTTGCTGGGGGCGGAAGTGGTCGTCATTGCCTGATTTTAGGCCTGGGGGTCTCTCTGGGGCGGGCCTTAGCGTCCCCGGTAAATGCTGGCGTCAGTGGTCACGAGCGCCAGCGGATAGCGCTTGCCCGCTAGGTAGTCTGCCATGCACTGAACCACCAGCGGACTGCGGTGGCGATCGGCGCTCGCGCGGACCTCCTCGGCGCTCAACCACACGGTGCGCACAATGCCGTAGTCCAATCGGCGCCCGCGCTCCATGGCGCCCAGTGCGCCGCAAAAGGCAAAACGCAGGTAGGTTATGTCCTCACCCTTGGGCCGCGCGGCGTTGGGGGGACGCTCAAAGCGGGACAGATACACGCCCACCAGCGCCTCGGGCGTGAAGGCATAGGCGGTTTCTTCCAGTGTTTCGCGCGCGCAGGCTTGCGCGGGCGATTCGCCCGGGTCCAGGTGGCCCGCCGGGTTGTTCAGGCGCAGGCCTTCGGGCGTGTGCTCTTCCACCAGCAAAAACTTGCCCTCGTGCTCAATCACGGCGGCCACGGTGGCGCTGGGTCGCCAGCGGGGGGTGGCCATCAGCGGGGCACCCGCGGGCCTTCGGCGGCGCGCTCAGCGTATCGGTTGAAGCGCCAGGCGCTGGACTGCAAGGTGATGCGCCGCCAGGTGTGGCGTTTTTCACCCGGTGTCATTTGCGGCCAGTGCTGCACTTCAAAAAAGCTGCGCCCGCAGCCCTTGCATTCTTCGTCGCCCTGGCTGGTGGAGCAAATGGCGATGCAGGGCGTGTCGGGTGTGGTGGCGTACCACTGCAGCCAGGCGGCGTGGGCCTTGGCCGGCATGCTGGCCTCATCGGCCTCAGTTTCGTGGTGGAACACCATCATGGCGTAGACCTCGGCCAGCGCGCGGGTGGGCGCAGGCAAAGTCACGCCATCGACCGCGGGTTGTTTGCCGCGCCAGTAGTTGATGGCCGACTCAAGGTCCGTGATGTGAATGCCTGCCATGGTGCCCTATGAAGTGAGGCGCGATGATAGCGGGGCTGGGTGCATTTCCCAAAGCAGAGGGACTATCGCGCCCCGCACGGGCCTCGTGTTTGCCCTCATTTGGTGCGGCTGGCGGGGATCGAACCCACGACCCTTGGCTTCGGAGGCCAATACTCTATCCACTGAGCTACAGCCGCATTCCGTGCCGCCGATTGTAGGGGTCTTTGCCGGAGCTGGCCCCTATAATCAGCGGCTGATTCACACGGCCTGTCGGCCTATTTGAGGACACCATGAGCGACCACAGCCAGAACGTAGCGCACGAAGAAGAACACACGGGCCCTGTCAAAAATCCGAAGCAGTTGCTGATGGCTGTGTTTTTTTCGTTCGTGATCCCCATTTTTGTGATCATCGGCTTGGTGTACTACGTAACTGCTGCCAACAAACCGGCTGCCGGTGTGGTGAACACGGAGAAATCCGTATCTGAGCGAATCCAGAAGGTCGGTTCGGTGGAAGTGCGTGATGCCAATCGCCCCATGAAGACCGGCGAGGAGGTATACAAAGCGCAGTGTTCGACCTGCCACACCAATGGGCTGGCGGGGTCGCCTAAACTTGGCGACGCCAGCGCTTGGGCGCCGCGCAACAAGACCGGTTTTGATGCCCTGTGGAATTCGGCGCTCAAAGGCAAAAACGCCATGGGCGCGCAAGGCGGTGGCGATTTCGATGACTATGAGATTGCACGCGCTGTGGTCTACATGGCCAATGCTGGCGGGGCAAAGTTTCCAGAGCCAGCTAAGCCTGCTGCTGAGGCAGCCAAGTAAACGGTCTTTAGTTGGATAGACCAGCGCTTGACCGGTCTGCCTAGGAGTTTCCCGCCAACACCTGCTGCAATTTTGGACTGGTGCAGTAATGAAATTGCATGGGCAAGTCTGCCAGTATTGCATCCTCTATCTGCCATGCATGGTGGTCTACGGCCAAGGCCAAGGCACCAACGTCTTGTGTGTGCACTAAGCCAAAGCCAGCCGATGTTTGCAAGTAGGCCCAACCATTTTCGTCCATCAGGCAGCGCAAGTAGAACGCTCGAGCGCCTGCGTTGGAACTTATCTCTCCCTTGGCATCAACGCGCCAGACATGGGGTGTTGCTTCTAATTCCACGAATACGCGTTGTGGGCCGTTTTGGAAATACCAGGAACCGCTCTCGTCTTCTGCATAGTTTCGAACGATGAATTCGATTAACTTGGCATGTTGCAGCAAAGAACCCTTGGCGCCGGGCCTGCCACTGGCGAAAGCACCGCAGGCCTGCGCACGGTCGTCGCGCATATACCAGTTGCCGCGCGCGTCTAGCCCGAGCCAGCCGTAGCAATCGGGTACATGGGGCCACTTGGCCATGGCCTGTCGTACGATGTCGTCCATTGAAATGTGTCCTGCGCTGTGCTTTTTTAGCGATTTTGCAGCAACCAGTCACCCACCGCCTCAGGCAGGGCAAACAAATTGCCAGGCGGTAAGCCGGCGGCGAAGCCGACATGTCCGCCTTCATTGGGTTGCCACAGTGTGACCCAGTCCCCTTTGATCGGCCCCGCAGGAAGCGAGTGCGCAGGAACAAATGGGTCATTTTTTGCATTGAGTACCAAAGCGGGCAAGCGGATGCGGTGCAAGTGAGGTTGGGCTGAAGCCTCGCGCCAGTAACGATCGGTGGTTTCGAACCCGTGCAGCGGAGCCGTAAAGGCATTGTCGAAGGCGTATAGGTCTTGGGCGTCACGCACAGCTTGGCCATCAAACAAGCCCGGAAACTGGGCCAGCTTGCGCATGGCCTTGGGCTTCATGCTGTGCAAGAACATGCGCGTATAGACTTGGCGGTTAAAGCCTGCGCCAATTGCGGTACCGCTGGCAGTCAGATCAATAGGGCCGCATACCGATGCCAGCGCTGAAACTGTTTGAGTGGCCAAACTGCCGGCTTCTTCGGCCCACCGCAACAGGGCGTTTCCCCCCAGTGAGATACCCACAGCCAGGATCGGCCCGATGTGTTGGCTGCTAAGACGTTGGAGTATCCAAGCAATTTCCTCATAGTCGCCCGAGTGGTAGGCACGTGGCGCGTGGTTGAGTTCACCGCTGCAGCCCCTGAAATGGACGACAACAAAGTCCATCGCATGGTCGGTTGCGTAGTCGGCGAATGACTCCGAGTAGTGGCTACGCGAAGACCCTTCAAGGCCGTGGAATAAAACCAGCAAGGGAGGACTGATGGCACCTTTTGCGCGCTGCCAATCCAGGTCGACAAAGTCGTTATCAGGAGTAGACCAGCGCTCGCGCTGGTAGACCGGCGGATAACGCCGGTATCGGCGTCCCGCTTTGGCTGCTGCGATTGTCTGTAAGTGACCACCCGGCAGCCACCAAGGCGCGGCGTAGTTCATGGCCATACCCAAAACAAAAACCGCCCGAAGGCGGTTGGCGCAACCAAACACCCGCGGATGCTATCGCTTGTGCTGGAACCGTCGAAGCGCAGCAATTTGTGCCACCAAAGTCGATAGTTCTGACTGCGCGATAGCAAGATCAACCTCACTTTTGGCGTTCTTGAGTGCCTCTTGTGCCAGCGCCCTAGCTGCGTTGGCCTTTTCTTCGTCCAGGTCCTTGCCACGAATGGCCGTGTCTGACAAAACCGTTATGCGATCGGGCTGTACTTCGATGATGCCACCTGCAACAAACACAAACTCCTCACTGCCGTCGGCCATTTCAATGCGCACCGAACCGGCCTTTACGAGGGTAATCAGGGGCGTGTGCCGTGGGTAAATCCCTAGTTCACCGCTCTCGCCGGGAAGTGCGACAAACCGCGCCTCCCCCGAGAAAATAGACTCCTCCGCACTGACCACATCAACGTGGATGGTGTTCATGACTTAAACCTTCTTGGCTTTTTCGAACGCTTCGTCAATGGTTCCCACCATATAGAACGCTTGTTCTGGCAAGTGGTCACATTCACCGGCAACAATCATCTTGAAGCCGCGAATGGTCTCTGCCAGCGACACGTATTTGCCAGGGGAGCCCGTAAATACTTCTGCCACGTGAAAAGGCTGGGACAAGAAGCGCTGAATTTTGCGTGCACGGGCCACCGTGAGCTTGTCTTCCGGCGCCAGTTCGTCCATGCCCAAAATCGCAATAATGTCGCGCAACTCCTTGTAGCGTTGCAAAGTACCTTGGACGGCACGCGCCGTAGCGTAGTGCTCTTCACCCACCACCAAAGGGTCGAGCTGGCGACTGGTGGAGTCCAAAGGGTCCACTGCAGGGTAAATGCCCAGCGATGCGATATCACGGGACAGCACAACGGTCGAGTCCAAGTGGGCGAACGTGGTTGCAGGCGACGGGTCAGTCAAATCGTCGGCAGGAACGTACACGGCCTGAATCGACGTAATTGAGCCTACCTTTGTGGACGTGATGCGCTCTTGCAAACGGCCCATTTCTTCGGCTAAGGTAGGCTGGTAGCCCACCGCAGAGGGCATGCGCCCCAAAAGTGCCGACACTTCGGTTCCAGCCAATGTGTAGCGATAAATGTTATCCACAAAGAAAAGAACGTCTTTTCCATCATCGCGGAATGACTCTGCAATCGTCAAACCGGTCAGCGCCACGCGCAAGCGGTTCCCCGGGGGTTCGTTCATCTGCCCGTAGACCATCGCGACTTTGGATTCGCCCAGGTTTTCCAAATTCACCACACCCGAATCGGCCATCTCGTGGTAGAAATCATTGCCTTCGCGGGTTCGTTCGCCCACACCGGCAAACACAGACAAGCCGCTGTGCGCCTTGGCAATGTTGTTAATCAGCTCCATCATGTTCACGGTCTTGCCCACGCCAGCGCCGCCAAACAAACCCACTTTGCCACCCTTAGCAAAGGGACAAACCAAGTCAATCACCTTGATGCCGGTCTCTAACAGCTCTTGGGATGGGCTGAGCTCGTCATAAGCAGGCGCCTTGCGGTGGATCGCAGCGGTCTGCGAGTGGTCGACCGGGCCGCGCTCATCGATGGGCGAACCCAGCACGTCCATGATGCGTCCCAAAGTAGCCTTTCCAACAGGCACCGTGATCGCAGCTCCCGTATTGGTCACCATCAATCCCCTGCGCAGGCCGTCTGAGGTCCCCAGCGCGATGGTACGCACGATGCCGTCTCCGAGCTGCTGCTGCACTTCGAGCGTCAGGGCCGTGCCCTCCAGCTTCAGCGCGTCATACACTTTGGGCATGTGGTCACGTGGGAACTCCACGTCGACGACGGCGCCAATACATTGGACAATTTTTCCCTGAACGCCTGCGTTCAAATGGGTGTTTTCATGAGCCATGCTCTTTGCTCCAAATATAAAAAATCAGACAGCAGCCGCACCCGCAACGATCTCGGACAATTCCTTGGTGATCGCAGCTTGACGCGTCTTGTTGTAAACCAGTTTGAGTTCGCTGATCACGTCCCCGGCGTTATCGGTGGCAGACTTCATCGCCACCATTCGCGCCGACTGCTCAGAAGCCATGCTTTCAGCTACAGCTTGATAGACCAAGGCCTCCACGTACCGCAGCAGCAAATCGTCAATTACAACGTTTGCATCCGGCTCATAAATGTAGTCCCAACTGGTGTGTTTCGTTTCGGCCTTCAGTACTTCAGCGCGCAAGGGCAACAGCTGCTCAACCACGGGCTCTTGCTTCATGGTGTTGATGAACCGTGTGAAGCATAGAAAAATCGCGTTGACCTCTCCATTGACGTAGGCGTCGAGCAGCACTTTGACTGGACCAATGAGCGACTCCAAATGCGGGGTGTCGCCCAGCTGAGTCGCCTGTGAAACCACCTTTATGCCCGAACGGTTCAAAAAACCGAGGCCTTTGTTTCCAATGGCCACAGCCTGCGCGCCCATTCCTAGCGCTTGCGCATCGCGCAGCTTGTGTGTGAGCATTCGCAGCACATTGGTGTTCAGCCCGCCGCACAAGCCTTTGTCAGTGGTAACCACGATGTAGCCAACGGCCTTGGACGTGTTGACCTCCATGAATGGATGAACATATTCGGGATTGGCTTTACCCAGGCTACCCGCTATTTGGCGAATCTTTTCGCCATAGGGGCGCGCAGCACGCATACGCTCCTGCGCCTTGCGCATTTTGGAGGCCGCCACCATTTCCATGGCTTTGGTGATCTTCTTGGTGTTTTCAACCGATTTGATCTTGCCGCGAATTTCCTTACCTGCTGCCATCAAATGCTCCTTGGTTGGTCAGCGGGCATTAAGCGAAGGTTTTCTTGAATGCGCCCACAGCGTCATTCAATTGGGCTTCGGCATCTTTGTCCATGGCTTTGTCAGCCTCGAGCTTTTGGAGCAAGGGCGCGTGCTTGTCTTTGAGGTAGGCGTGCAAGCCCGCTTCAAAGTGCAAAACCTGTTTGACTTCGATGCTATCGAGAAAGCCCTTGTTGACCGCGAACAAAGTCGCGCCCATCAAGCTAATGGGCTGGGGACTGTACTGAGCCTGCTTGAGCAGCTCAGTGACGCGAGCGCCGCGGTCGAGTTGCTTGCGGGTTGCCTCGTCCAAGTCGGAGGCAAACTGAGCGAAAGCGGCCAATTCCCGGTACTGGGCTAAGTCGGTACGGATACCGCCAGAGAGGTTCTTTACCAGCTTAGTCTGTGCAGCACCACCGACGCGCGAGACCGAAATACCCGCGTTAATCGCCGGGCGAATACCCGCATTAAATAGCGAGGTTTCCAGGAAGATTTGTCCGTCGGTGATGGATATCACGTTGGTGGGCACAAAAGCTGAGACGTCACCAGCTTGAGTTTCGATGATAGGCAGCGCCGTCAATGAACCGGTCTTGCCTTTTACAGCGCCGCTAGTGAAATCTTCCACGTACTTGGCGTTCACGCGCGCAGCGCGCTCGAGCAAGCGGCTGTGCAGATAGAACACGTCGCCGGGGTAGGCTTCACGTCCTGGCGGGCGACGCAAAAGCAAAGACACCTGGCGATAGGCTACGGCCTGCTTCGATAGATCGTCATAAACGATCAAGGCGTCTTCGCCGCGGTCGCGGAAGTATTCACCCATGGTGCAGCCCGAGTAGGCAGACACGAACTGCATGGCCGCGGATTCGGATGCCGAGGCGGCCACCACAATGGTGTACTGCATGGCGCCAGCTTGTTCCAAGGCGCGCACCACGTTCTTAATCGACGAAGCTTTTTGGCCGATCGCTACATAAACGCAGGTCATGTTTTGACCCTTTTGGTTGATGATGGCATCAATGGCGACGGCGGTTTTTCCGGTCTGCCTGTCGCCAATGATCAACTCGCGCTGGCCGCGGCCCACCGGAACCATGGAGTCAATCGACTTCAAACCGGTTTGCATAGGCTGGCTAACGGATTCCCGTGCAATAACGCCAGGGGCGACTTTCTCAATCACATCGGTCATCTTGGCGTTGATAGGCCCTCTGCCATCAATGGGCTGACCCAATGCGTTGACCACACGGCCAATAAGTTCCGGCCCTACTGGCACTTCCAAAATACGCCCTGTGCATTTGACCGTGTCGCCTTCGGAGATATGTTCATAGTCGCCCAAAATCACGGCGCCCACCGAGTCGCGCTCCAAATTGAGCGCCAAGCCGAAAGTGTTGTTGGGGAACTCCAGCATCTCGCCTTGCATCACATCGGACAACCCGTGGACGCGCACGATGCCGTCGGTCACCGAGATGACGGTTCCCTGGTTACGAATATCGGTGCTGTCAGACAGTCCTTCGATTCGGGCTTTGATGAGTTCGGAAATTTCTGCCGGATTGAGTTGCATGACTCTTTCCCTCTTTCTTAGTAAAACTAAAGCACAGTTGCCAGCTGCATCAAGCAGCCAACGCCACTTTCATTTGTTCGAGACGGGCTTTGACCGAGGTGTCGAGCACCTCATCACCCACCACGACGCGTATTCCGCCAATCAGCTCAGCTTGCAATTGCACCGATACGTGCAACTTGCGATCAAAGCGTTTTTCCAGAACCTGCACTACATCGGCAAGCACGGCCCCATCCATTGGATAAGGGCTGAAAATCGTCGCGTCCGAAGCCCCGCTTTGGTCATTGACATGGGCACGAAACTGCGCCGCCACCTCTGGTATCGCGCGTAGGCGCCCGTTCTCAAGCACCATGCGCAAAAACTCCTGCGCCACAGCAGGTAAGGTCTGTGGCATCGCGCCCTGAATCAGCCCAAGCACTTGCTCGGGCGTTGACTTGGGGTGAGACGAGAAACGCATCAAGTCGGGGTCTGCCACAATTTCGGCCAAGCGGTCAAGCCACTGCGCTGTTTGCTCAATTTGGTCAGCGCTGGCCTTGAAAATTGCGTCAGCGTATGGGCGGGCGATGGTCGCGAGTTCAGCCATAGTCGCCTTTAAAGTTCACTTTTGAGGCGGGACAGCAAGTCGCTGTGGACCTGGGCATTTACTTCCTTGCGAAGGATTTGCTCAGCGCCCTTGACGGCGAGAAGCGCCACCTCCGCGCGCAGTGACTCGCGTACTTTGACCGCCTCTTGCAAGGCCTCGTCGCGCGCGTTACCAACGATGCGTGCACCCTCTTCACTAGCGCGTGCTTTCGCCTCGTCAATGATCTGCTGCGCACGACGCTCGGCATCGGCCAAAACGGCGGCCGACTCAGAGCGCGTTGCTGCCATGCGGGTCTCAACCTCGCGGTGCATGTTGGCGAGTTCAAGCTTAGCGTGCTCGGCTGCTGAGAGGCCATGCGCAATTTTCCCCGCGCGTTCATCCAGGGCCTTGACCAGCGGCGGCCAGATGAATCTCATTGTGAACCCGACCAAAATCAGGAACACAATCATCTGAACAATTAAGGTACCGGTAATACTCACTTCATATCCTTTCCCACAGGGCCTGGACCGCGCACGGCGCTAGGCTCGCGTCACTGTCGTCCACGGCACAAATGGATTACTTGGCCAACTGGCCCAGGAATGGGTTGGCGGTGGTGAACCACAGTGCCACACCAGTTCCGATAATGAAGGCCGCGTCAATCAGGCCCACCAGCAAGAACATTTTGGTCTGCAATTCGCCCATCAATTCGGGTTGGCGTGCAGCCGCCTCGAGGTACTTGCTGCCCATGATGCCAATGCCGATACACGCGCCGGCGGCGCCCAGACCGATGATCAAACCTGCGGCGAGCGCGACAAAACCGATAAGACTTTCCATGGTAGCTCCTTAAAAAAATAGGGGAAGAGAGAGTTAAAAATCAGTGGTGATCGTGCGCTTGACCCACATAAACGAGGGTCAACATCATGAACACAAAGGCTTGGAGTGTGATGATCAAAATGTGAAAAATCGCCCATACGGTGCCAGCAATGACGTGCCCGATAGACAGGGCAATTCCGGTAAACGACAGTGATATCGCGCCACCCATAAGAGCAATGAGCAAGAATATGAGTTCGCCCGCGTACATATTGCCAAACAATCGCATGCCATGCGAGACCGTCTTGGCGACATATTCAATCATCTGCATAGCGAAATTAAAGGGGTAAAGCAAAAAATGGTTACCGAAAGGCGCTGTAAACAATTCGTGCAACCAGCCTCCGAAGCCTTTGATTTTTATGCAGTAGTACAGCGAAATAATCAGCACGCTGACGGACAGGCCCATCGCAGCGGAAAGATCCGCCGTGGGCACGACGCGCATGTACGCGTGGTGCGCGTCACCACCGTTGGCCGTGAACAACACCTCCCAAACCAGCGGGATCAAGTCAACGGGTAGCAAGTCCATCGCATTCATCAGGAAAATCCAGACAAATACTGTTAAGGCCAGAGGTGCAACGAATTTGCGACTTTGGGCGTTGTGTACGATGCTCTTAGCTTGTGCATCGACCATTTCAATGAGTAACTCAACGGCGGCTTGCAGGCGACCGGGCACTCCTGAGGTGGCGCGACGGGCGCCCAGCCACAATAGCAAACACCCAATTACGCCCACCGAAATAGCCCAAAACACAGTATCCAAATTGAAGACTGAGAAATCAACAATCCCAACCATGTGCTTGTTTTGCAGATGGGTTAGGTGGTGACCAATGTATTCACCGGCGGTAAGCCCTTGCGCAGCGTGTTCTTCAGCAGCCATTTGTTAATCTTGTCAGTTACTTTTGCCGTTAAGCGGTAAATTAGTTGCTTACAACCGGTTTGCGCTTGCCTCTAAAGAGTGAAGCGAACCAATACACCTTCATCGTTAAGACCAGACCCACCAGCATAGCGGGCCAATTAAGGCCACTCACCCAACGGTGCGCCATCAACATGATAGTCACCGTCATCACAACTTTCACCAATTCCCACAAAAAGAAACTGGTCACTGCATTTGCAATGCTAAGGGACGCAAATCGCCCCATCAAACCTCTAGCAAACACAGCGGCAGGCAGCGTTACAGCCAAGGCTCCACAGGCAACTGAAACCGCGATCTCGCGCTGCTGTGTAAGCAACCACGCCAAACACGCCGCTGTCACACCCACCAAAAACTGCCCTACAACCACACTCCAAGGCGAAAGGCTCGGATTTTCTTGACGAAATTTTTGCGCTTGGCCCGCTGTCATCGCCACGAACGCTTCTTCGTCCGGGTCTTGATCATCAGCGTGCACGTGCATTTTCGGCATCCAAGATTACAAAGGCTTTACAAAAATTTTCGATGCAGCTTTCGATTATACGCTGGAATGGTGGGTGGTTGGGCGCTGGCGGAGCTTGCCAAGCTAACGTTAGACTGAAGGGAGACTCAGATCCCCAAATTTTCATGGCGAGCGCACAACCCCCCACTTCCCTGAACGCTCGTCCGACTGACGAGGCCGAGCCCTCGCTCATTACTTACCCCTCGCTGTTTCCCATTAAAGTGATGGGTTTGCAGGCCGACGGACTAGTGCATGCTGTTACTAGCATTGCGAGAGCTTTTGACCCTGTATTCGATGCATCCACGGTTGAGCTTCGTCCCAGTAAAGGGGGCAAGTACCTGGGCATCACCATCACGGTGACCGCCACGAGTCGCGAGCAGCTCGACGAGCTTTACCGCACGCTGAGCACGCATCCGATGGTTAAAGTAGTTCTGTAGCGCCGACCTATGAAAATCGTCCAATTAGGGCAGGTTGACTACGAAGCGACCTGGGAAGAAATGAAGGAGTTCACGCGCCTGAGAAATGCGCCAAACGCACCCGAGGTTGCGGACGTCTTATGGCTGTGTGAACACCCTGGCGTGTTCACCCAAGGCCTGGCGGGCAAGGAGGAGCATCTGTTCAACCCGGGCGGGATTCCAGTGATAAAGACCGATCGCGGCGGGCAGGTGACGTTCCACGGGCCGGGGCAGGTCGTCGCTTATCCTTTGCTTGATTTGCGGCGCGCCGGATATTTCGTTAAGGAATATGTCTACCGGCTCGAAGAAGCGCTGATCCGAACCCTGTTGCACTTTGGGGTGACCGGCCATCGCGTGCCAGGTGCGCCGGGCATTTATGTGAACTTGCTGGACCCGCGAGGCCACGCGCGCCTGAAGCCGCAATCGAATCGAGCGGCCAATGGCGATTTCATTCCGGACTTCACTGGTCTTGGAAAGATCGCCGCCTTGGGAATCAAGGTTTCGCGTCATTGCGCCTACCATGGTGCTGCGCTGAATGTGAAAATGGATTTGGGGCCTTTTGCAGGCATAAACCCTTGCGGATATGCGCAGCTGCAAACAATAGACCTTTACACAATTGGAGTATCGGCCACCTGGGAAGATGTATCCGCTATCCTCGGGCAAAAAATCGTTTCGCACTTGCGACCCTGACGCATGTTTCGCCACACTTCAGCTTAGACTTTTTCGAGTACTTTATGTCCCAAATGCCAAACGACGCAACCAGCTACCCTACTGTGCGCGAGCCTCAGGCTCCGGGCGAGTACAACGCCTTGTCTAAACAAAAAGCGGCAGCCAAACTGTCCCGTATCCCCATTAAGGTCCAAGCGGCTGAGGTTTTGAAAAAGCCCGATTGGATCCGGGTGAAGGCGGGTAGCCCCTCCACCCGTTTCTACGAAATCAAAGACGTGTTGCGCGCCAACAAACTGGTAACTGTTTGCGAGGAAGCCAGCTGCCCCAACATCGGCGAATGTTTTGGCAAGGGGACGGCGACCTTCATGATCATGGGGGACAAATGCACGCGACGTTGCCCATTTTGCGACGTCGGTCACGGGCGGCCCGACCCCTTAGACCTGAATGAACCTGACAATTTGGCTCGCACGATAGCGCAACTGCACCTGAAATACGTCGTCATTACCAGTGTGGACCGTGACGACTTGCGCGACGGCGGCGCCAGCCATTTTGTGGACTGCATTCGCAAGACACGGGCGCTGTCCCCGCAGACGCAAATCGAAGTCTTGGTGCCCGATTTCCGGGGGCGCGACGACCGCGCTTTGGAGATTCTCAAGGCGGCTCCGCCAGACGTCATGAACCACAACCTGGAAACCATTCCCCGCCTTTACAAAGAAGCGCGGCCCGGTTCCGATTACCACTTCAGTCTGAATTTGTTGAAAAAGTTCAAAGCGCTGTTTCCCGACGTTCCAACCAAGAGCGGCCTCATGGTCGGACTTGGCGAGACAGACGAAGAAATTTTGACGGTGATGCGGGATATGCGCGCCCATGGCATTGACATGCTGACCATTGGCCAATACCTAGCACCCTCAACCAGCCACTTGCCTGTGCGTCGCTACGTTCACCCCGATACTTTCAAAATGTTTGAATCCGAGGCCTACGCGATGGGTTTCAAGCACGCGGCTGTTGGCGCCATGGTGCGGTCGAGCTACCACGCCGACCACCAAGCAGAGCATGCAAAGCTGGGTTAGCGTCCTCTCACTTGCCCAAACCCGGCAAAGACTTTGAGCCGCTTGGTGGTGTGACAAACCGCGTTAAGCGGTGCGTGATGTCAATATAGAGCCGGTCAAACTCCTGCTCCGGGTCGATTGCGACCGAGACGATGTTCTCAGCCCGCGAGTCTGTCGGTGCGAGGCCTTCGTGCGCAAGCGAGGGGCCTCTCTCAGGTCCCGCAGCATCGTCGTCCACCAGCTTTGCAAGCAGCGCTGCCAGATCATCCTCCTCCAGCTCAATTTGCGCCATGTAGCGGTCGCACAAATCGACGGCTGCGGTTTCAAAGGATTGGCGCTGTGACGCGCCGTACTGTTGCCAGGCGCTAAGTTGGCGCTATAACACACCAAGTTCATGCACCGCATTGATGTGCGACTCCTCATTGCGTTGCAAGCTCGCCGGCGCGTTGGGCAGCGTCTCCATGACCAGCGGGAAATACAAATCAGACTCCCGCGGGTGGTGCACCTGCTCGGAAAATTCGCGCACATAAAACAGCATGGCCCGTAGGATGCGGAAAAATTGCTCCGTTCCCTCTGGTGGCCCGCGGGCAATCACCATCTTTAGCGCTCCCAGCATGGCGGCCAGCGAATGGTGGTCTTTGTGCACCGTAACTATGGTGCGTGAGGCAAAGGTTTGCATAATGGGTCCTCCCGACACGAGATCATGGTGCGCTTCCCAACCGGGGCTTGCTTTGATGCACATCAACAGAGCCGTTTAGCCCCTACTTACAAGCGCTGCGCCCCAAGCTGCTTCCAAACCATGCCAGACACCACGCCCGCCGCAGTAGCTCCGGTCAGCCCAGACCAATTCGACGAAATAGACGCCATCTTGGATGATTTGCGCACCCGCAACGACGAGACGCCACAGTGGGAGTTTTGCGAGGGCGTGCTCGCCGCCTTGGTGTGCTGCCGGCGTGCCATTGACCCCGATGAATACCTGGAGCTGCTTCTGGGCGTGGCCCCGCAGGGCGAGGAGGATGCTGACCGCTACGAGGGCGCGTTTGCTGACGCAGCGCAGCGCGCACGCTTCATGGAGATTTGGAAAGCCCGCTGGGCCGAAGTTGCCACTGCGCTGGCTGCAGACATCAACTCACTTGATGAAGAGTCCGCCTACCAGCCCGAAGTGATGGATGTGCGCGGTGCCATTGCCGAGTTGTCTGAGGCCGAGCGCGCCGACATTGGCGACGAGGCCATTCCGGCCTTTGGCCAGGTCTGGGCGCTGGGCTTTATGTTCGCGGTGGAAAACTGGCCGCAAGAATGGGTGGCGCCGCGCGACAAAGACGCCGCCAAACTGCTCGACGCCGCGCTACAAGCCATGGTGGCGCTAACCGAAGACGACACCGGTGCGCTAGAGGTTTCCCCCTTTAGCGACGACGCCCCGCCCAGCATGAGCCAGGCGCGCGTGGACGCCTTTGCCAACGCCGTGTGGGCGGTCTACGACCTGTTTGAACTCTGGCGCAACATCGGCCCCCGGGTGGAGACTGTACGCAAGGCAGTCAGGCCGGGCCGCAACGATGGTTGTCCTTGCGGTAGCGGTAAAAAGTACAAGAAGTGCTGCGGCGCCTGAGCCGGCGCAAGTTCAGCGGTAGCGCAGCTTCATCACCAAAATACACAGCGCCAGCGACCCCGTGATCGCGTTGGCGATCACGACGGGCCAGGCGCCCAGCAGCAGGCCGTAGACCAGCCACAGGGCTACGCCGATGGTGAATGCGCTGTACATCCCGAGCGAGATGCCGCTGGCGTCTTTGCTGCGAAAAGTTTGCAATAGCTGAGGCACAAAACTCGCAGTGGTCAGGGTTGCGGCAATTGCGCCTATCCAGTCAGCTAGCGTCATTATTGGTCCTCAGAGTCTTGGGTGGTCCAGTTCACCAGCGCGTCAAAAGCGGCTCGGGCGGCGTGGGCGTTGGGGTGGTTGGCCAAGGCGACTAACACGTAGCGCTTGCCACTGGCGCCGTGCACAAAGCCGGCAATGGCGGAAACTTCATTCAGGCTGCCAGTTTTTAGATGCGCGCTGCCCGGCTTGGAAAATTTGGCTCGCTTTAGCGTGCCGTCCACCCCGCTGATGGGCAGCGAGGCCATCA
>Ga0164294_10001856_pt1 | contig 19307 bp, 19 predicted proteins | sample GEODES005metaG_FD_111479 | JGI IMG/M metagenome (GOLD analysis project Ga0164294, IMG submission 111479) | Oligotrophic lake water microbial communities from Sparkling Lake, Wisconsin, USA - GEODES005 metaG | ecosystem: Environmental > Aquatic > Freshwater > Lake | place: USA: Sparkling Lake...
CGGAGTTCCACGGCACCCATGAGGAAGAAGTTCCGCCAGGTGGCATTCTCCGAGGAGTACGCCATCTGCTCGAGGGTGCGGGCCTGCAGTTCCCGAGCCTCGGTGTTGGTCGGGTCAGCGAACACCACGTGGTTCACAACTTCGGCGACCCAGCGGTAGTCGCCTTCCTCGAAGGATCGCTGCGCCCGCTCGAGGATCGCCTCAGCGCCACCCATGTACTCGACATAGCGAGTTGCGGCTTGCTCGGGAGGATGCATCCAGAGGTGCGCCGGATTGCCATCGAACCAACCCATGTAGCGCTGATAAATGGCCTTCACATTGTGATTCACCGAGCCGTAGTACCCGCGGCAGTGCCATGAGGAGGCCAGCGTGGGCGGAAGGTCGAGCTGCTCGGCGATTTCGATACCGGTGAAGCCCTTGTTCATCAACCGCAAGGTCTGATCATGGAGATATCCGTAGAGATCGCGCTGCTGTGAGAGGTAGGTGACGATGTTGTCGCGCCCCCAGGTCGGCCAGTGGTGTGAGGCGAACAGTGTGTCGGTGGAATCAGCGAACATCTCGATCGCTTCGTCGAGGAAATGTGCCCACGCGTGGGCGTCGCGCACAAGAGCACCGCGCAATGTGACCACGTTGTGCAGATTGTGGGTGGCGTTCTCGGCCATGCACAGAAGTCGCAGTTCGGGGAAGTGGAAGTTCATCTCCGCCGGCGCTTCGGTGCCCGGGGTCATCTGGAACACGATGCGCACACCGTCGAGCACGAGTTCCTGACCAGTCGCCGTGATGTCGATGGTGGGCGGCACCAACGTGACCCGACCAACTGATGTGGTCGCTCCCAATCCCGTTGTGATCTGGCCGAGGGGGCCCTTCGGCAACAACGAGCCGTACATGTAGATGGCCCGACGGGACATGGCCGTTCCGGCGTAGAGGTTCTCGCTCACTGCATGCTCGAGGAATCCCTCGGGAGCGACGATGGGGATAGCGCCGGGATCACCATCGGGCAGCACACCGCGCACACCACCGAAGTGGTCGATGTGACTGTGGGTATAGATGACAGCGGCGACCGGACGGTCGCCGCGATGCGAGCGATAGAGCTCAAGCGCAGCAGCTGCGGTTTCACAGGAGATCAACGGGTCGATGACGATCACGCCGGTAGCGCCCTCGACGATGGTCATGTTCGAGAGATCGAGACCGCGCACCTGATAGACGCTCGGCACGACTTCGAACAGTCCGTGCATCACGTTGAGCTGCGCGGAACGCCACAGACTCGGGTGCACCGTGTGGGGACACTCGCCGCTGATATCGCCATAGCCGGTGATGTCCCAGACCACCCGACCATCGGTGGCGGTGACGATGGGCTCATCGAGCGCAGTGATGAACCCGCGCTGGGCGTCCTCGAAATCCTGCCGATCGGAAAACGGCAGTGTCATTCGAGCCGCTTCGTTGGCGGCGATGGTGTGTTCACTCGGACTCATACGCTCTCTTCTAGCGCACTCGTCCGAGATGCACCCGCGATCAGTCGATCGGCGGACCGGGGGGAAGTTGCAGTTCCTGCATGGCCTCGTGACGAGATCGGATCTGATCGTGATAGCTGGGCTTGGTGGGGATCCAGAACTGATCGTTCGCCACCGCAGCAAAGACAATGTCGGCCACCTCGGCCGGGGGCATGCCACCAGCGGTGGAGTCGGTGAGCGCAGCGACCACGAACTCCTCATCGGCGCCGCGTTCCCTGTTGCGGTCGATCCAACGCTCGGGCCGATTGCGATCGGAGGACCCGATGGAGGTGGCGATGAGGCTCGGCACCAGGACGGAGACACCGATCTCGGTACCGGCACCGCGCAGATCATGAGCCAGGCATTCCGACACACCCACGGCCGCGAATTTCGAGGTGTAGTACGGACCCGAATAGCCGTTGGTGATGAGTCCACCCATTGACGCGGTGTTCACGATGTGTGCGGGATGACCGCTCGCGATCATGCGGGGTACGAACGAGTTGATGGCATGCACGATGCCGTAGAGGTTCACACCCATCACCCAGTTCCAATCGGCGAGGGTGCGCTCCCACAGGAACCCACCGCTGAACACTCCGGCGTTGTTGCACAGGAGATGCACATCGCCGTACGTGTCGAAGGCCGCGACGGCAAGTGCTTCGACAGCCTCGGGCACTGACACATCGGTCTGCACGCCGATGGCAGTACCTCCGGCGTCGGTGATGAGTGCAACTGTCTCATCGAGGTTCGGCGCTTCGATATCGGCGGCCACCACCCGCATGCCGAGCGAAGCGGCGTGTACGGCTAGGGCTCGGCCGATGCCACTGCCGGCACCAGTGATGACAGCAACATCTCCGTTGGTGATCTGCATGGTTCCCCTGCTCCTCGATTCGACTCGGATGTTCGGAACTACTGGTCGAGCTTGAAGACGCGGATGGCGTTTTCGCGCAGGAACTTCGGCCACACTTCGTCATTGAACGGCACGTTCGGCATATCGCTGAACTGACGCTCGAGGCTCAGGCCTGCCGGGAAATACCCGCAGTACATGATCTTCTCGGCACCACGAGAGTTGGCATAGGCGATGATCGGCTTCGGATAGTGCTTCGGAGCGAATGCACTGGTCATGTAGTGCAGGCCCGGCCACTTGAGCATGAGCTTGACCGCCAGTTCGGTCCAGGGCTCGCCGCCGTGCATCATCACCATGGTGAGCTCGGGGAAGTCGTAAAGCACCTCATCGAAATGCTCGACATGCTGGGGCCAGCTCGGCATACGCGGGCCGACGATGCCGCCGTTGATGCAGATCGGGATATCAAGTTCCACGCACTTTGCGTAGATCGGATACATCTTCTTGTCGTTCACCGCGACCTGCGGGACCATGCCACTCGGGAAGGTCATGGCGGCCTTGATGTCGTGATCGGCCTTCTGCTTCTCGAGATTGCGCAGCGCCTCAACACCCTTGTTCGGGTCGGCCTGGCACATGAGGTGGAAGCGACCCGGGTACTCGGCCTTGGCCCGGATGGACTCGGGGTTGATGCCGGTCATGCACCGCTCGATGTTGAAGGCATCCATCTTCTCGACGATCCACGCAACGACATCGGTCTCCGGCGAGACGATGTCGGGAACATCCTTGAACATGTACTGGGCCGGGAACTCCATACCCTTGAGCGATTCCTCATCCTTGAGGTTCGCTTTGAAGAAGGTGTACGCCGCCTTCTTCTCCTCGACACTCTTGAACGGGAATCCCATTCCCAGATCAACGATCCCGATGTCGGTCGGCATGGTCATTCGTTGTCCCCCCAGGACGCTCATGGGTTCCCGAGGAACCTACGGATTGCGAGTGTAGGACCGGAGGCGACGGGCTTCAGTCAGCGGTGTTGCGGCGCCTACGGTGACGAGGTGGAAGACGGTTCGATCCCCCCGCACAACTCCGCTGCCGACCTCGACGCTCTCATCCCCGTCGCCGAGCGCATCGCCGCCCATGTCACCGCCCTGAGCGCTCGATCGGCGGACGGAGCGGACAGTGCGGTTGTCGGCATGGCCGGTGGTGTCGCCGTCGGCAAGAGCACCGCCGCTTCCTCGCTGCAGACTGTGCTTCTCGATCGGATGGGCCTTGGGTGCGCCATCGTCTCGAGCGACGGGTTCCTGCTTCCGAACGACACACTGCTCGAACGAGGAATCTTCCATCGTAAGGGCTTCCCCGAGAGCTACGACCACGAAGCCATCGATGGGTTCGTGGCCGCCGTGCGCCGGCGGGAGTTCCCCGTCACGGTGCCGCTCTACGACCATCTCATCCACGATGTGCTCGACGAATCAGCGGTGATCGGGTTCTCGCCGGTCGTGCTGTTCGAGGGTGTGAACACACTCGGATTCGCGTCATCGTTCGACCTCTCGATCTACATCGATGCTGCTGAATCTTCGATGCGGGCCTGGTACCTGGACCGGGTGCTCGAACTCCGGAGGCGCTCCGCAGACGAACCCTCGGCGTTCTTCGCCGCGTTCGCCGGTCTCTCCGACGAGGAGTTCGCCGCTCGAGCCGATTCGATCTGGGAGGCTGTGAACCTCCCGAATCTGCTCGAACACATCGAGCCGACGCGGGCGATGGCCGACATCATCATCATGAAGGCCCCGGATCATTCCATCGAGTCGGTGCTCATCCGCTGACGTTCTCTCCCCACTGCTGTGCGGGCGGCAATTTCGGCCGGGTTTACTCGTCTGATGAGCGGCTCTCGGTCGACCTGCGCTAGGAAATGAAGCGATGAATCTGATCGATCTCGCCACTCCCGGTTTCTTCGCCGCCATGGGAATCGAACATCGCGTACTCAAGAAGCGCGCCGCAGCAGGTGACACCACTGCCATCGGTTATGAGCGCAAGGACACCATCGCCAGTCTGCTGATGGGAACGGCCAGCCTGTATGCACCTCTTGCACTCACCCGTGCGCTCGCACCCGTTCAACCCGGCAAGGGTCGCGCCCGCGTCGCGCTCGTGGCCACCGCCCTCGGAGCGGCGGCACTCACAACAGCCACCGATGCTCTCGCCAACCGTGACGACGGTTCCCGACTCACACAGTGGGCCAAACGAGTGCGACCCTCTTCGGGTGTCGCCGCAGTGGCCACCGGTGTCGTCGTGGGTTCGACCGGTTGGGCGGCACGCACATCGGCGAAGCGCATCTGGGAACGCAGCGGGTCGAAGCGCGATCTGGGAACGGGCATCGCGGCAACGGCCGGCGCGCTCCTCGCGTGGGACTTCATCTACTACTGGAACCATCGGATCGAGCACGAGAGCCGCTGGCTGTGGGCCATCCATGTCGTGCACCACTCCAGCGAGCACTACAACCTCTCTACTGCTCTGCGCCAGCCTGTTGCCGACGTGTTCGGCATGTTCGTGCCCTACGGGCTCATGGCTTTTCTCGGATTCCGCCCGTCAGTCATCGAGAACGCCCGGGCTCTCAACCTGATCTACCAGTTCTGGATCCACACCGAAGCGATCGATCGCATGGGAGCGCTGGAGGAGGTTCTCAACACTCCTTCGCATCATCGGGCCCATCACGGATCGAACCAGCAGTACCTCGACCGCAATCACGGCGGGATCCTCATCATCTGGGATCGCATGTTCGGCACCTTCGAGCGCGAACGCGAGAAGGTCGTCTACGGACTCACCAAGAACATCGACACATTCAATCCATTGCGGATCGCCACTCACGAGTACCGCGACATCCTGCGCGATGTCGCCGCGACCACCAACTGGCGGGATCGTCTCAGCGTGGTGCTCCGGGGCCCGGGTTGGAAGCGACCAGCCAGCACCGACGGGTACACGCTCGCCAGCTAGTCGGGCGTCCGATACACGAGCTCAGTGAAGTGCGAGCCGGAATGCGCTCACGATCTCGCTGTAGAGCTCGAGCGATGCATCGAATCCCTGCGCCGGCGCGGGTGAGATACGCAGATCGGTGACTCCCGCTTCGATGAGCGGAGCCGATGCCTCGAAGGTGGCCCGTAGATCGAGTTCACCAGCCTCGTTGCGCACGGCGATGGCGTGTCCTTGCACCTGGAAGTTCGGGTCGCCGCCCGCCGCGTGAACGGCGTCGCGCAACCGGGGGATGGAACCAACGAGATCAGCCCCATCGGGTCCCCACGGGATCCAACCAGATCCGTAGTCAGCGAGACGGCGAATGACGCGGGCGTTGACGGTGCCGCTGATCCAGATCGGAACCCCACCGGCCTGCCGCGGTTTGGGCATCTGGTGGATGTTGGTGAACTCGAGTTCGGGTGACGAGTAGTTGGCGACGGGTGAACGCCAGAGGGTCTGACACACCTCGATCGTGTGATCGAGCAGTCGGCCGCGATCGTCGAAGTCGAGCCCCGCGGCGTCGTATTCCTCCTTCTGCCAACCCACACCCACACCCAGTTCGAGTCGGCCACCGGTGAGCACGTCGATAGTGGCCGCGGTCTTGGCCAACACCACCGGCCGACGAAGCGCCGCTATAAGGATGGCCGTGCCGAGACGCACGTTCGTGGTGAGTGCACCCACAGCGGTGAGGAACGTGAGCGGCTCGAGCCATTGCCCATCCGGGTCGGTGGGCTGCTTGCCGCCGACGGAGCCACCCTTCTTGGGGTCCCCGTAGGCCTCGAGGTTCTCGCCATAGGCCACATGGTCGGACACCACGATTCGATCAATACCGCCGATATCGGCGGCCCGGGCCTGATCGAGCAGGAACTGCCAACTGCCCGGGTCCTCCTGCATGAAGGTCCGCAGTTGGATCGAGATCTGGGGTGTCGTCATGCAGTCACTCTGCCATGTTCAAACCGAACGAGCGGTTCTCCGATTGAACCGGGCCCTGATCACTCCTGCGGCGGTGTCGGTCAACTAGACACTCGCAGTGACTTTGCTCTGGGCCGACCTCGCCGGCATCACCGCTGCTGTACTGAGCACCGCCAGCGGACTCACCCAGGTCGGCCGCTTGGTGCGGGCCCGCACCTCGCTCGGCATTGCTACTGGCACCTGGATCCTCACCACGATGTCCACCGTCACCTGGTTCGGTTATGCCATCAGCCTCGGCTCTCCCATCCAAGAATTCGCCAACGGTTCGTGGATGTTCTTCGTGATCGTGCTCACCTGGATGATGCTGCGCTCTCGTGGCCGGGTGGCGCAGATGGTCGGCGTCGTTGCGGTGTTCGCGTCACTTGCGCTGTTCACGTTCCTCGGATCGATATCGTCGGCCATTCCAGGTACCTGCGGCATCATCGCGTCCTTGCTCATGAGCCTTCCGCAGATCCGTTACGCCATGCGCCACGGTCGCGGGCCCGGTGTTTCCGTTCTCGGCTGGGCCCTCGGCGGACTCGCTGCTGCGATGTGGTTCGTCTACGGCATCGGAATGCGCCAGATCCCAGTGGTCATCAACACCGGGATCCAGACGGTCCTGATCGTCGCGGTGGTCGGCGTGCTCCTCAACAACCCCACCCACTCGTCAGCGCATCATCAGCACGACGCCATGGCCTGAAAGGTTCGAGCGGCAACTGAGAGTCGGGTCGGGCGCATACTCAGACTCACGCCCATGCTCACGGCCTTGATCAGTCAGACGCCAGCGGACGGGCGATGCTCACCTCATGGCCGGCGGGGTCCTGCACATGGAAGTACCGCTCGCCCCAGGATGCGTTGGCCGGCGCCATCATCGGTATGTGACCGGCCGCGAGAAGGGCGCCGTGGATGGCATCAACGTCATTGACCCACACAATGAACCGACCCCATGGCAACGCGCTGCCAATCCAACTCGGGTCGTACTGCAGATTCACGTACGTTCCCGCTCCGATCCGCATCGAACTAAATGAACTTGCGGGCCCGCCGAACTCGCACTCCATGCCGATGAGTTCGTAGAACGCAACCGAGGCAGCCATGTCGCCGGTGAACAAGGTGACGGCGTTGAGCGAGGGTTCCATGATGGTCAACGGCCGGGGCGAATTCCGCGTGACCGGGTTGCGCCAAGCACCAGGATCCAGGTCAGGAACGAACAGGACACGATGAAGAAACTCGGAGGCAGGTTGAACATGACCGCCAGAACCAAACCGCCCACGACTGAGAACAGACCGATGCCAACCCCGATGGCGACGACCCGCGATGGTCGGGCGGTCAGTCGCAGCGCGGTCGCCGGCGGCGTGACAACCAGCGCGAACAGCAACAGGGTGCCGACCACCTGTACCGCCATGGTGATGACCAGACCCATGAGCACGAGGAACACCAGACCGAGCAGACGGACAGGCACTCCTTTGGCTTCGGCCACCTCGGGATTGACCGAGGCCAGCGTGAGCGGGCGGGCGATGACAGCAACAACTGCGAGCAGCACGATGGTGAACCACACGAACACCGTGATCTGGTCGCTCGACACCGCCAGCAGATTGCCGAACAACACATTGGTGACTGTGTTGGATGACTTGGTAGCCAGCGAGGAGAACAAGATGCCGAGTCCGGTGGCAAAAGCGAGGACGGTTCCGGTTGCGGTAGCGCGTTCGTCGACATGACGGCCGAGCGCACCGATGATGATGGCGCCACCGATACAGAACACGGCAAGGCCGAGCGTGGGCGATAGACCCAGCAACACCGCGCCGGTGGCACCGGGAAACCCGATGTGTCCGAGCGCATGCGCCGAGAACTCACCGGAACGCACTACAACGAAGTACCCGATGACCCCTGCGGCGAGCGCCACGAGCGCGCCAGCGATGAACGCATTGCGCATGAACGGTTCACCCAACGTGGTCAGCCAGTCATTCTGGTACCCCGCGGCGGCGAACAGGGCCGGCGCGATCCGGGCGATCATCGGCGGATGCTTCTGGTGAAGAGATCGCCCTGCGCCGTGCGTACCACCTGCACGCCCGTGCCGTAGAGATGGGTGAGGAGGTCTGATTCGACGACATCGCCGATGGCCCCGTAATGGGCATGGCCATCGAGCAGGTACACCGCGCCGGTGAGGATGGGCAGCAGCGGGTTGAGGTCGTGAGTGACCACGATGACGGTTACGTCGCGTTGTGTCCGCAGCTCGTCCAGCAGCTCCACGATCTCCTGCTGATTGCGCAGATCGAGATTGGCCAGAGGTTCATCGAGCAGCAGCAACTTCGGTGTGCTCACGATTGCCTGGGCGATGGCTGCTCGTTGCTGTTGTCCGCCGGAGAGCTGCGACATGCGCCGATCGGCGAATGCGGTGGCCCCGACCGCAGCGAGCGCGGCATCCACAGCATCCGACTCGTTACGGCGAGTCCCCAATCCCCAACGGGTGCCGCTGGCACTGAGCATCACGAGATCTCGGCAGCGCACCGCGTGGCCAATGGCATCGGCGTAATGCTGGGGCACGTAACCAATGCGACTATCGCCCTGCGAAGGACGCTCGCCCAACACCGAAAGTTCGCCTGAGGCCACCGGCAGTAAACCCAGCAGCGCGCGCAACATGGTGGTCTTGCCCGAGCCGTTGGGACCGATGATGGCGTACACGCCACCGGGCGGGAGGTCGAACGTTCCCTCCGACCAGATCGTCCGTCCGACCAGATCGATCGATACCTGTCGGGCCGATACCGCAGCAGTCTCGCTCAACGCGTCATCGCCCCAGACTCGGGGTGCGTGCTCGTACTCGTGGTGGTGCTCGTGGTCGTGGTTCTGCGAATCCATACTCAGACTCCCAGCGCATCAGCCAGCGCGTGCAACTGATCGACCTGCCATTGCTCAAACGTGGAGGCGCCAGCGGGAACTGTTTCGGTGACCTCGACGATCGGCACATCATGGGTTTCGGCCTGCTCGCGCAACCGATCGGTCATCAAGTTCGAGGACTGCACATTCACGATCAAGACCGAGACTGATCCATTGGCCAGCGCGTCCATGAACAACGCGATGTCACCCGGCGATGGCTCTCCACCGTTTGATACCGAGCGTGCGTAACCCGCCGGTGTTGCGTTCACCAGACCCAGTGGAATGATCATCCCGTCGAAGACCGGTTCGGTGGCCGCCACCGACAGCGGACTGTTCGGCGATGCAGTGACAGAAGCGCGGATCTGACCGATCAGGTCGAAATACGGCTTCAATGAAGATTCGAATGCTGCAGCTCGCGCGGCGAAGAAGTCGGTTGCTTCCGGCGAAGAACCAGTGAGCGCGGCTGTGATGCGATCGGCGCTCCCGGTCACCACTCCCGGTGCGTACCAGAGATGGGGGTCGGAACCGGCGGGCAGATCGAAGGACCCACCGATGTCGAGCACGGTCGGCCGTTTCGTCATGGCATCGATGGATCGCTGTGCCCAGGCGTCGTAGCCCACGCCGTTGAGCACGATGAGATCGGCCTTGGCCATCGCCGAAGCATCCGCTGGTGTCGGTTCATAGTCATGGGGATCGACTGACCCTCCCGACACCATCGAAGTCACGTGGGCACAGGAGCCGGCCAGTTCTTTGACGATGACGCCCCATTGGTCGACCGAGACCACAACATCGATCGGTGGCACCGGACAAAGACCACCGATTGGGGCCTTCGAACTCGAACTCTCCCGGGCAGGCGAACAACCAATGGCTACGAAAAGAAGGATCGCCAGCGCACCCGCAATGGCGCAACGGCCTGATCGGCAACGGGAAGGAAGGCGGGATGCCATTCCATAATGATAACGATTCTCAGTATCAGTCGGCAAGCGGGGTAGCTATCCGGTCCCCCAGGTAGAGCCGCGTGGCGAGAACCCGGCGGTGCACCCCCACTACATCTGGGAGTTCGAGTTTGGCGTAAATACGCCGGATGTGGCTCTCAACCGTACGTTCACCCACAAACTGGAACTGGGCGATCGCCGCGTTCGAAAGTCCTTCCGACAGCAGACGCAGAATGGTCCGCTCGTTGGGAGTGAGAGCATCAAGGCCCGTTACGGCAAGCCGCCGCGAACTCATGGTGGGAGCGATCTCCCTCACACCATCAAGTGCGCGATGCACCGATCTCGAGACCAGTTCCGGCCAATCAGTGCTCAGAGAATCACGGTCGAGAACGATGAATCCATGGCCGCTACCAGGTCCAGTACCCCCCAGGAGGGGGGCCGACACATTGGCGGCGCACGTCACCAACACCAACGAGGAGCGATTGAGCATCCGCTTGACGAATGCCAGCCAGCCATAGCGAACAGCGTCGATCGTGGAGGCGGGGAACACGACGACAACGGCTGAGGATTCTGGTTCCCAGTCAGCCGGAGGCGCGCCGTCGCCCTCGTGGAGCCGCACGCGGTGACCGTCGCGCACCAGGCGGTCCACCAGCGGTGCTCGCAGCAGAGGCTCCGCACAGACAACATCGAGTTCTTCGCGTTCGGACTCGGGGGACGCATGGTTCGAACCGATAGCAGGCATCTCCGTCATGACGCGTGGCGCACTGCCGGGGATCCGCCGCCCAGTGCCTTGCGGGCAAGAGTTTGGGTCACGATTTCGGGGTTCCTGCACAAAATCAGCTGTTTTTGATGTATTTCCGCGTGAGCACGGAGATGACCCCGTGTCAGTACGCAAGAGTGCTGCGGATCGCTGATCCGACCCCCGGACACGCTCCCCCCCACCTGATCCAGTTTCTGTTCCGCCTTAGCCGCCACTCGACTCCACTCCGCCATTCACGGATCGGGACCCGACGACAACTCGGTCGCCGGTACACAATCCTCCGCCTGTACTGCTCGCCTACATCTGTGCCGTTCGTGCGTTCACGTTGTCGTACCCCGAAGGAGAAACAACATGGAAACCAACAAGAGAAACACTACCGACATACACACCACTTCCCACCCAGAACGAATTGAACTACCCGCAGCGACCACACCTCTCGACGCCATCGCGCTTCAGCGGGTGATCGGCGCAGTCGTCGGTGCAGCCGTTGCCGATGCACTTGGTGCGCCATTCGAATTCGGCCCGGCGCTGGCCTACAGCGAACGCTTCCCCGTGCCTGTCCTCGGCGGAATCGGGGAACTCGTGGGCGGAGGTCACTTCGGATGGGCCCCGGGTGAGTTCACCGACGATACCCAGATGGCGATCGCACTGTCCGAATCGGTCATCGCGTGCCACGCCTTCGACGCAGCCGATGTCTGGCGGAGGTTCGTGGCCTGGAAACGCACGGCAGTCGACTGTGGGACCCTCACCGCAACAGCGCTACGAGGTGCAACACATGTCGGCGCTGCTCATGAGGCCCATCAACTCATCGGCCGCAGTGCCGCGAATGGTGCGCTCATGCGCGTTGTCGGCCTGGCGTGCGCGTTCACTCCGGGTGACGAGCCGACCCTTATCGCTGCGGCCCGAGCGCAGGCCGCGCTCACTCATCACGATCCAGCGGCGGGCTGGGGGGCCGCGATTGCCGCCGCGCTGATCCGGCGGGCAATCCATGGTCAGGACCCGATCGCCGCCATTCCTTCTGTGCTCGCGCAGGTCGCGCCCGTCGACCCGGCGCAACACGCCGATTTCGCAGCATTGCTCGACGAGAGTTGGGAACCGAGCCTCATCGCTGGGCCGAGCAACGGAACGGTCTGGGGCTGTCTGGCCCAGGCAGTCTGGGCGGTGCGAACCACCGACACATTCGCCGACGCCGTCATCGCTGCGATCAATCTCGGTGGCGACACTGACACCGTCGCATCTGTCGTCGGTGCCATCGCCGGTGCTCGCGACAGCGTGCAGTGCATCCCATCGCGCTGGCTCGCGTACGTCCACGGCACCGTCGGAACCACCGACGGCGCCCAGACGTACGACAATGCAGCGCTGCAGGACCTGGCTCGTCGGCTCGTCGGCCGATCCCCGGTGCCAGCGACCAGCACCGAGACTCCCGCCGGCCCCATCGAGGTGGCGCCGGGACTCCATGCCGCCGATCTACCCGGTGCCTCGACCGTCCCCACGGACTGGGCGGTGGTCTCTCTCTGCAGGACCCACGGGAGATTCACCGCTCATCCCGTTCGGCGCGAGGTGTTCATGATCGATCAATCCGGCCCCGCCAATGCCAATCTCGAGTCGGCACTTCGAGATGCCGTCAATGCGATCGACGCCCTTCTCGCCGGAGGCCACCGGGTGGTCGTCCATTGTCACGGCGGTCGCAGTCGAACGGGCCTGATCCTCAAGGCCTGGGCCATGCGAACCCACGGGTTCACCGAGCGCGAGGCTCACAACTGGCTTTCTGAACGGTGGTCTCGCTATGAGGACTACCAGAGTTCCTTCATCTCGCTGCTGCGCGAGGACTGGCTCTGAGCCTGCTCTAGGAGGAACTCGGCGGTTTCGAGAAGTACGAACCTGGCCGTCGAATTGGTGGATGCAGCTGCTCATTGCCGCCGCGAATGAACCACTTCGGGGGTCGGCCCCGAGGCCGCGATGGCGAGGAACTTGGTTCATCCGAGGGCATCGGCGGCGAGGACATCATCATCGATCGCATCGGTTGTTCGGATCGCATCAGTTCAACTGGTGATGACTGGAAGTCGTTGAGTTTCTCCATCAGCGGTTCCGGCATCGACATCATGGGCGACTCGAGAGTCGATGCGTACACAGCCGAGTCGATCGGCTCGATGAACCCCTCGACGCGACCCACGCGCTTGGCGAAGTTCCCAGGATCGATCGTCATGCCCCAGATGGCTTCGTACACCTCGCGCAACTGCGCCAACGTGAACGGTTCGGGCAACAGCTCAAGAGCGGCGTCGGTTTCCTCGACTCGAACCCGCAATCGATCGCGCGCTTCTTCGAGAATGCGCAGATGGTCGAAGGCAACCATGGCGACCTCGGAATCAATCAGATCGTCCACGGCCATCCAGCATCGTTGACGTTCGAACTCGAGCTCGGCGGGAAGAACAGACCCGGCGTCGAGATCCTCGATCATGGTGGAGGCGATGAGTCCCATGAAGCCGATGGAGATCACTCGCATACGTGGATCGCGATCGGGATCGCCGTAGGCCCCGAACTGTTCGAGAGTGTGCATCGGGAGATCGAGTCCCACCTTCTCCCGCAGCACGCGAACTGCCGCCTGCTGCAGGTTCTCGTCGTCGCCCACGAACGAGCCCGGAAGCGCGAACTTGTCTGGGAACCACGGCTCTGATGAGCCCCGTTCCAGCATCAGCACATGGAGTCGACCATCGGTCACCGTGAACACCGCGATGTCGACGGTGACGGCTCGGGGCGGGAACTCTCGGGCGTCGTAGCCCTCAGGGCCATCGGGGCCATCAGCGAGGGGCGAACCCGGCGAGTTGGGAGGCATTGTCATGCGCCAGTTCCAGTCGGTTCATCGACTCTCGGGGCGTGGATCACGATGACACTCTCTTCAGGCGATACGGGCGATACGGGCGATACAGGCGATACAGGCGATTCATACGTACAAGGAATACGTACAAGGAATACGAGCATCGAATACGTACATGTATTTGAAGTCAGCTTGACACAAAACCGAGAGTATGATTTAATCTTGTCAGCAGGAAAATCGGATCCCAAGGTGGGAGCCGAAAATGACTGTCACAGGCAGTCGGTAGTTTAGCGGTACGGCGGTTCAGCGAGACCTTCGCTGGGCGGATTTCCAACCAGGCCTCAACCCGAGAGGGTCGAGCTCTCATCACCAAGCAGCGGTTCCGGCAGGTCCTTCACGGACGGCTCCGGCGACCCCTGCTCGGCGACCCCGGAGACCCAACCGACAACCCCAGATACGGACCGCCTGGACACCCCCGAAGCACCCCTTAGGCACCCCGCAGCACCCCATAAGCACCCCGCAGCACCCATCCATCAACCGCCGAGATTCGGCCACAAGGAGACCACTTGAACCAGCAGCCCACCGCAGCGCCCCAGTACGACGCCGAGTCGTACCAGTCCACCCTCATCACCGAGGTCAAGCGACGGGTGCGATTCCTTCGCACTGTCAACGAGGCCAACCGCGACGACGTCGCCCAGATGACCATCGAGGTCTTCCTCGGCAACGCCGAGGACATCCGTGCCCGATACCCCAACCCGGGCATCTGGGCCGGCCAGAAACTGGCGTGCATCGCCATCGATTTCGGTCGACGCGACAACGCACAATGCGGTCGCGGCGCCCGTGGCACACGCCGGGTCGACTCCTTCGACCCCACCGATCCCCTGACCCAAGCGATCCTCACCGACCACACCGACCCCCTCGAGGCCATCGCCGCCAGTGACGAGCTCACCCATCTGCTGAGCATCCTGAACGACGACGATCGTCTGCTGTTCTGCATGGTCGAGGGCCTGGGCTACACGAGCCGCGAGGTCGCCGGCATCCTCAACATCGCCGACTCAACCGCCAGCAAGCGCCTCAAGCGCATCCGCCGCGATCTCTACGAGTTCGCCACTGCCGCCTGATGGCGCAACCGGACGCGAGCCCAACAGATCTGGTGCCCGAGCGAGTTGCTCGGCGGGCACCAGATCTCTCCCGCACCACCACATCCCCGCACCAACGATCAGGAGCACAGCCATGACCATCGCCCAACTCGACCACGCCGCCATCGGCCGACCCATCACCAGGGCAGGGATCTCCCTGTTTCCCATCTATCTGCCCACCGTTGGCGACCATGACCCCACCGCCACCATCGCCGATCGAACCGACGACGTCATCATCACCGAGCAGTCCAGCGCCGCAGTGCCGAGCATCTGTGTCACGAACCCCGGTCAGGCTCCGGTGCTGCTGGTCGAAGGTGAGACCATCGCCGGTGGACAGCAGAACCGCACTCTCAACGTGAGCGTGCTCGTCCCTGCCCACGCCACCATCGATGTACCGGTGTCCTGTGTCGAGGCCGGTCGTTGGAGTGGTGAGCGCGCCTTCACCCGCGGCCGGAGCTTCGCCCCACGCCGCGTTCGTCGGGTCAAAACCGCCTCGGTGCGCAACAGCATCGCCATGGGCAACACCAAGTACTCCGATCAAAGCGCGGTGTGGTCAACCATCGATGCCGAGCTGAGCCGTTCCCACAAGCACAACGCCACTTCGTCATTGCTGGCCAACGAGGCGCTGCTCGAAGAGGACGCCGGACTCCGTGAGGCCACGGCCGAACTCATCGCCCGTGGACCGCTTCCCGGACAGTGCGGCATCGTGCTCTCCCATGGCAGTCGTGTCGTGGCCGTCGAACTCTTCGCCAATCCCCGACTGCTCGGCGCCAACTGGGAGGCCCTGATCCGGGCCGCCATGCTCGACACCCCCGTCGACCTGCGTGGTCGCCCATCGGCGAGTCGGGCCCTGCAGTTCCTGCACCGCCTGGCGACAGCCACCAGTACCGACGCACCCGGCGTCGGTCTCGGTCGTGAATCACATGTTCGTACCGGCCGCATGGTCGGTCAGGCGCTCACGCTCGACGGCTCCGTCGTGCATGCCAGCGCCTTTGCTCTCGCGGCGTAAGCAGCGAGGGGGTGGCGGGGCGCGGATCGTCCGGCGGTGGGACGATCCGCACCCGCGCTCCCCATCGGGTCAGTTGAGCAGTCCAACCGCCCGGGAGATCACGACTACAAGCGTCATCAGTGACACCGAGGACTGCAGCATCATCGTGAGCTTCGCCCAGGCAACGAACGGCATGGTGTCAGTTGGGCTGAACGCCGTTGCATTGGTGAATGACAGATAGAGATAGTCGGTGTAGGTGGGTTCCCACTCTGTTCCCGCGATCTCGGGCGACATCATCTGGGCGAACACGAAATCGGGACGGTCATGAACTCCATGGGCGCGGGCCGCCGGACCTCCTCGATCGAGTTCCCAGTACCAGAGTGAGAACACGATCACATTGGTGATCCAGATCGCTGCGGCAGTGCCGAGAAGAGCAACGGCGTCCTGACCGTCACGTCCCTCGATGATCGTCCATACCAATCGGGCAGCCGATGATGCGTTGGCAATGCTGGCCAGGATGATGAGCGCAATCGTTGCCGAACGGATGCCACGAGAAAGCCGATCGATCCGTCCGGGGTTGGCGATGAACAGCGCAATGAGAACTGCCAGTTCGAGCAGGGGCAGCAGCCAACGCGGCCGTGGGGTGAGCGTGGCCGGCACGACGTATTGCAAAACGATGGCCACGATGATGGCAAGGGAGACCGACCATCGCGGCTCTCCCTTGGTGATGCGCTTCCACGCTGGTTCAACAATGTCCCGCTCGGCGGCGCGCACAAGATTCTCGGGATTGAGAAGTGCTTCGATGCGTTCGAGTCGCGCATGAAGTTCGGAATCCTGATGCGGCTCGGTCACGCCCCCATTCTCATGCCATTGGTGCCCAAGTGTGCGGACTGCCGAACCCATGCTCGGCGACACGTGAGCGATGCAGTTTGGACGATGACGGTTCCGGGCCGATTCGTGCGTTCTGGTTGTGAAGGACACAACGAATCCCGAGGAGAGCACCATGGACCAACGAGAGATCACCGCCTACTTCAGCGGAACACTCGAATGGCAGGAACTCAGCCCGACAGCGCAGCAGTTCGTGAGGAACCTGTTGGCCCGCACCGGGTCAACGCCCACCGGTGACGACCGCATCCTGCAGACCCGTCGCCATATCGATCGGCTCGGCCCCATCACCCGGATCACCAACGCGCTTGATACCTGCTCGGGAATGGGCGGTGAATGGGTGAGCACTTGGGAACTCCGCACCGAGATCCAACGTGACGACTTCTTCATGGACTGGGTGAACCAACTCCCTGTGCTCGGAACCGACTCCACCGACGCAATCATCGATGCGGTTCTGCAGACCTGGATCTCACTCGAACTCGCTGGACAGTTGCAGCCCGATATCGACATCGAGGTGACACTCGGACCCGACGGTCCTCTCTGGCGCACGGTACGTCTGCCGATTACCGATCCCGGTGGCATCGCAGGTGACATCGTCGCTCTCCTGCGTCGTGAGCATCACGGTCAACAAAAAGGCCAGGTTCAGGGTCGCACGCAGATCTCACTACCCCGACTCGAGGTGTTCATCGGTGTCGATCTCACCCACAGCATCGAGCGCAGCGCTCGCCATGAGGCCCCGCTCGTGCTCAGCGCCATTGCCGGCATGGAGATCCCCGATGGCGTCGACCTCGAGGACCTGCTCGACGAGTTCGTCAACCATGTCGACACACCCGCTGATCTCACCTTCGAACTCGTGAAAGGGGTCGGGCTGCAGGTCTGGATGGACAGGATCATCGACGGTTCGATCGTCGAACGCATGGGACTCCACGGGCTGGTCGAGGAGTTCCTCCACCAAGCCCACCGACTCCAAGAAGGCCTCGAGCCCTACGATCACAATCCTCCGGGAGATCGATGAAGTCATCGAGATCGACCAGAACGCAACACAACGAGACCACGGCGGAAGGAACACCGGCATGACCACCCCCATCGGCACACAGTTCACCGATCGATTCGCCGCGGCCTGCGCCGAGGCTGTCGCCGTGCACGGCGGCGAGTTCCGCAAGGGAACCTCCATCCCCTATCTCTCGCACCCGCTCGCCGTCGCCTCCATCGCGATCGAGTTCGGTGCTGACGCGGATCAGGCCATCGCCGCGTTGCTGCATGACGCAGTGGAGGACGGTGGCGGTCAGGAGATGCTCGACCAGCTGCGCGCGCAGTTCGGCGACGAGGTGGCCCGAATCGTCGACGCACTCTCCGATGCCAAACCGGCACTTGGTAAGACCAAGCCGCCCTGGTGGCAGCGCAAGGTCGACTACCTCGATCTCCTCGTCAAGGAAGACAACGCTGCGGTTGCCCTGGTCTGTGCCTCCGACAAGTTGCACAACCTGCGAGCGATCCGCGCTGATCATCTGGAGATCGGCCCCGAACTCTGGGGACGGTTCGCCACGAAGCGCCGCGGCACGCTCTGGTACTACGGCCGCCTCGCCGAGATCCTGCCAACGCTGCTCACTGATGAGGCTGGTTCAAAGCTCGCCGCGCTCATCGTCGAGGAATACGGAGAGCTCCTCGAACAGGTTGTTGCCGATCCGCGTGAGTCAACCGATCGCAACGCCCTCGAGGCCGAACTCGCTGAGGCTCGCCAGTTCGAGTCACAGGCCCGTGAGCACATCGACCCCGAACCACGCGACGAAGGAAAACTCTGAGGCGTTTCGTGCGTCCTACTGATATGAGAACCACAGAACCCTCCCTCGAACCCGCACACTGGCATCGCCGCTTCTGTGCGATCACCCCCTGGCTGGCGCTGTCCGGCGACCTCGACACGACCGTGACGAGCAACGCCGAGCGTCAGCTCACCGAATGGGTCGACAACGGTGTGACCCACATCGTGGATCTGCGCGGCGAATGGAATGACGACACGTTCGTCGCCGAACGCGCCCCCGATGTCAGCTATCACTGGCTCGGCACCCACGACAACGGTGGCAACCAGACCGACGAGTGGTACGAGAACGGCCTGGAGGTCTATCGATCGGTCATCGACACCGGCGGCCTGGCCATGGTGCATTGCCATATGGGCATCAACCGCGGGCCCTCGATGGGCTACCGATGGCTGCTCGAAGCCGGCATGGACCCCGTCGAGGCCCTGGCAACCATCCGCGTGGCCCGTCCCATCGCCGGCATCATCTATGCCGAGTCCGCGCTTGACCATTTCCATCGGACCCACGACATCGACACGTCCACCGCCCGCAGCCAGCAAGCGGCCGTCCGCGACTGGTTTAACGTGGATGTCGTCGATGTTCGTTGGGTGATCAGCAGAGTTCGTCAGGCCGAGAGTCTCTGACCAACCCTCCCGCCGGGCTCAGCGCTGGGCGTTCTTCACGAAGTCTTCGACGCCGTGGCCTTCGGCTAGTCGGGAACCGGCATGCCAGCCACCACGAATATGGCGACGCACACCATGCGGTGGATCCTCGGTGGCCCGGGCCGCCGAATGCCACAGATGTGCATCATGCAGCAGCACATCGCCATAGTCGCAGTA